>Ga0307942_1004022_pt1:5000-11793 | contig 11793 bp, 11 predicted proteins | sample OrgLakmetagen175_FD_201846 | JGI IMG/M metagenome (GOLD analysis project Ga0307942, IMG submission 201846) | Saline water microbial communities from Organic Lake, Antarctica - #175 | ecosystem: Environmental > Aquatic > Non-marine Saline and Alkaline > Saline | place: Antarctica...
GCAGCAGCAAGCCACGTCTTCCACGTGCTGTCCTTCTTCACAGAGGCACTGGTGACCCTGAGCCGCCGCCCCCATGAAGCCCACGACCTGCTGCAGGAGGCCTTACTGTTAACGGAGCCCTCTCCACCTCCTACAGACACTGCCTCTGATAGTGCTGCTGCCCCGGCCACCACTACTGCACCTCCTACAGGCACTCTCTCTCGTGGAACTGCTGCCCCGGCCACCACCACCGCTGCTGCTGCTTCTCCTGCTGCAACTGCTTCTCATGCCACAGCCCCCACACAGTCACAGCATTGTCCATCACACGCTACCGGAACCGCCCTCACACACCTGCACGACCAACCACACCATCATCAGTGCCGCCAGCAAGAAGAGCAGCAGGACTTGCTCACTGCACAGCCCACGTTGGCAGCTTGGGCCTTGAGCCCTTTGTTGCCCTGGGCTCTGCGCAGCTGCCTGCGTATGCTGAAGTCACCCAAGCAGGATCCTGTCGCCAAGGCCTCTGTGTGCACGTACATGGCAGGTGTGTGTGTATGTGAGTGTGTGTGTGTGTATGTGTGCTTGTGTGTGTATGTGAGTGTGTGTGTGTGGTTGTGTGTTTGTGTGTGTGTGTGTGTGTGTGTGTGTGTGTGTGTGTGTGTGTTTGTGTGTGTGGAGCTATGTTGTGCTTGACGGAATGGAGCTATGTTGTAATTATTGAGAAGGGGGTGTACAAATAAAGCCCTGCACTTACCTGGATAAGAACCTGTTGCCTATGCTTCTGTGAGCACTGGCATGGCAAGTTTTTGTGAATGGAGCTATGTTGTACTTGATGGAATGGAGTTATGTTATGATTATTGGAAGGGGGTTTAACGATGAAAGTGTTTCTCTGACCTGGATAAGAACCTGTTGCCTATGCTTCTGTGAGCACTGGCCTGGCAAGTTTTTGAGAATGGAGCTATGTTGTACTTGACGGAATGGATTTATGTTAAAATAATTGTTGGAAGGGGGGTTAACGATTGAAGTGTTGCTCTGACCTAAATAATAATCTGCTGCCTATGCTTCTGTGAGCACTTATGTTGCACGTGTGTGGAAATGTAGCTGTGTAGCAGTTTATAGAATGGAAGATAAAAGCATAAAGCGCTGCTTTGGCTGGAAGTCAAAAGGCTGCTGCCAAAGCCTCTGTGTGTACTGACATGCTGCGTTGTTAGTGGAAATGTGATTCAGTTTGAGAGCACATTTTTAGGGTTGGCCAGAACCGTATATATACACCGTATGTGACCGCATATTTGGTGATTTCCCTGCCAAAAACACCGTGTATATACCGATATATATGGCTCTGGCCAACCCTACTCATTTTTATTGGTCAGAGGGTTCCAAATATGACCCCCGCTTGAGCACAACAGCCTGTTGGTGCGTTTTGGAGTTGTGGGTGAATGGGTCAATTAAAGCTCATGTGCTGGGTGCTCTACGTCGGCTCTGGATAGTGTGGACTGATGGGAGGTCTTGCCCGCCTGGTGAGTGGGTCAATTAAAGCTCATGTGCTGGGTGCTCTACGTTGGCTCTGGATAGTGTGGACTGATGGGAGGTCTTGCCCGCCTGATTAGAGGTTGCCTCTGGGAATGTGTGGGCTGGTGGTAACTCTTGCCCTGCTGGGAACAGGTTGAGTAACAGGTTGGCTCTGGGAATGTATAGGGAGGTCCTGCCCTCCTCATAACAGTGTAGCACTGGAGATTAAAAACATGCCAGCCGCGTGATTCTAAAACTATGTCAATGACGTGGCGCATCGTCTGTGGTCTCTTCAAGTGTCTTTTTTGCTTCATTCCATGGCCGGAGTATTTGCACAAGGCATTTCTTATGCTCACAGTACTTATCAATCTCATTTTGTAGTTATCAATCTCCAATCTCCAATTGTACAGCTGGTCACACATGCATGGTCACCGCTGGTCACACTCCTACATATGGTCACACTCCTACCGCTGGTCACACTCCTACAGCTGGTCACACATGCATGGTCACACATGCCAACGTGCTCATTTCTTTGGTGCACTGCCTTCAGGTGTGGTGTATCACTTGTCCCTTCAAATGGACGACCCCGTCCCCCTGCTGTGTGTGCTGCACCACATGCTGATCACTGAATGCAACATGTGTGCATTGTAATACATGTGTGTTATTCACTGTGCTGTTTTCAGGTGTTGTGCATCACTTGTCCCTTCAAATGGACGACCCCGCCCCCCTGCTGCGTGTGCAGCACCACATGTTGATCACTGAATGCAACATGTGTACATTTTACTACATGTGTTATTCGCTGTGCTGCTTTCAGGTGTGGTGCATCACTTGTCCCTTCAAATGGACGACCCCGCCCCCTTGCTGTGTGTGCTGCACCACATGCTGATCACTGAATGCAACATGTTTGCATTGTACTACATGTGTGTTATTCGCTGTGCTGCTTTCAGGTGTGGTGCATCACACGTCCCTTCAAATGGACGACCCCGCCCCACTGCTGTATGTGCTGCACCACATGCTGGTCACTGAATGCTACATGTGTTTGGTATTTGCTGTGCTGCTTTCAGGTGTGGTGCATCACACGTCCCTTCAAATGGACGACCCCGCCCCACTGCTGCGTGTGCTGCACCACATGCTGGTCACCGAGTGCTGCTGTGAGGGCCCTCCCTCCAGCAGTAGTAAACCCTCTGCTATGAGTGTCGAGTTGCCTGCTGAAGCACGAGCCTTGAGCTCCATGTACACCCACCTGCACATGCGAGCTCGCTCTTTTGCTTCAGCTGGGGCAACTCATGGCACGTCAGGGAGACTTGACGCTCCACCATTGACAGCCAAAGGAACAAGGGCGCCAGCAAAAAGACATGCAGCAGCAGCAGCTGCAGCAGCAGCAGCAGCAGCAGCAGTCATAGGTGATGCAGCAGTCAAAGTTGATGCAGCAGCACCAGCCAAAGGAGACGCAGCAGCGCCAGTAGCAGCCAAAAGAGCTGCAGCAGCAGCTGACACAACACCTCACGCTCACCACCAACACTGCGGCCCTGTGCATGTCCCTCACTCCCTGCACTTCCATTTCGCTGTCGCCTTTACGGCAGCCCGTGCAGGGGCCAAGGGCGCAAGCCAAGCAGCAGACGTGGGTGTGGATCTCTCATCGTGTCACTTACCAACGGGGGCAATGGATGGCAGTGTGCAGGATGCTGCTCGCCAGGCTGTCCAGCGATGTGTTGCGTTCAGTTCGGTGGTCTGTGCAGGGCAGCGAGATCGCAGCGTGGTGCCTCGCCTGACGCAAGCAGTGCTGCATCTGCAGGTAAGGAGGGGGACAAGTTGTACTAGTGGAGGTGTGTCTTTTGGGAGTGCAATTGTATTGTCAGATCGTGTCTTTACAAGCTTTTAAGCAGCGTGCCGCGCGCGGTATGGTACTTCGTTCAGAGCAGCAAAATAACAGCGTGGTGCCTTATCTGGCATATACAGCGCTGCAGCTGCATGTATGGAGTGGGATAAATTGTAGGAGTGGAAGTGTGGTTTTTTGGAGTGCAATTGTATTGTCAGATCGTGTCTTTACAGACCAAGATTGTGTCAAAAGTCCAAGTCACAAGACCAAGATTGTGTCACAAGTCCAAGTTACAAGACCAAGATCAGATTGTGTCTTTACAAGGTTTTAAGCAGCGTGCAGTATGGTACTTTGGTTCAGAGCAGCAAAATAATTGAGCGGTGCCTTGTATATTGGCATATACACACGCGCACACATGTAAATATACATATAGAGCGGTGCCTTGTCTGCCACATTTCAGCGCTGCAGCTGCAGTTATGGAAGCGGAGGCAGGTGAGTTGGAAGTGGGTGAGTGCTCTTGAGCGTACTGTCTGTGAAGAAGTAGGCTTCATGTGTAGGGTTGGCCAGAACCGTATATACACACCGTGTATGACCGTATGTATGGTGATATCTCTGCCAAAAATACCGTACATACACCGTATATACCTATAGATGTATGGTTCTGGCCAACCCTATTCATGTGAAGTTGCACAGCGGTTTGCGGCGCTCAGAACAGTACAGCAATGTGTGCTGAGCAGCAAGATGGCAGCATGGTGCCTTACATGGCGCACCCAAGGCTGCGGCTAGAAGTAAGACGTTGGTTAGTTAGCACCCGTGACAGTACTTTGCACTGACTTGCAGCCATTTTTGGGGAGCTGAGGCACTGCTATTATTTTTGTCGCCAAAAGAGGAGAGAACATGCATCTGATTTTTATGGCGTAGATCAAACCACCATCGCGGCTGCTACCAGGCTATCAGGATGTTTTGTTCTTTACTTTTTCCAACCATATCACCCCTTTGTGCCACATCTGTAGGGTTGGCCAAAACCATACATACATACGTTACTTTAAGCAAGGAAATCACCACACATACGGCCATATCTGGTGTACATATACGGTTCTGGCCAACCCTACTTATATTTGGTGAATTCCCTGCTAAAAATACCGTACATATGCTGTATGCAGTATGCACATGCTCCCTGTTAAAGAACGGCTCCTTTTTGCTAAAAGCCTCCGATACTGTCGATTTCTCGTTTTGCCTTTGCTTTTGTGTTCCCTCCAGTAGCAGCCACGATCCCTTTTTTGCAATGACTTATACTATCCACCACCATCAGTTTTCTTTAAGCCATATGCCTTTGCTTTTGTGTTCCCTCCTGTTGCAGCCATAATCCCTTCTTTGCAAAGACTCATACGATCCACCACCATCAGTTTTCTTTAAGCCATATGCCTTTGCTTTCTTGCTGTTTCCTAGTTGCAGCCACGATCTTCTTTTTGTCACCACTGTCAGCTTTCTGCTCGCCATGTGCCTTTGCTTTTTTGCCCTTTCCTGGTTGCAGCCACGATCTTCTTTTTGCCACCACTGTCAGCTTTCTGCTTGCCATGTGCTTTTTGTTTTTTGCTGTTTCCTGGTTGCAGCCTCGATCTTCTTTTTGCCACCACTGTCAGCTTTCTGCTTGCCATGTGCCTTTTGTTTTTTGCTGTTTCCTGGTTGCAGCCTCGATCTTCTTTTTGCCACCACTGTCAGCTTTCTGCTTGCCATATGCCTTTTGTTTTTTGCTGTTTCCTGGTTGCAGCCTCGATCTTCTTTTTGCCACCACTGTCAGCTTTCTGCTTGCCATATGCCTTTGCTTTCTTGCTGTTTCCTGGTTGCAGCCTCGATCTTCTTTTTGCCACCACTGTCAGCTTTCTGCTTGCCATGTGCCTTTGCTTTTTTGCTCCCTCTTGCTGCAGTATTGCAAGCTTTGGTGCAGCAATGATAATATCTGGAAATTTGAATTAGAGTCTACTTGAAAGAAAGCATGCTGTTTTCCTACATTGAAATATACATAGTTTTGCATTCCACATCAAAAAGGCAGCATGCAGTACACCAATCGGCTCACCTTATTTTGATATGAATCCAAGAGAATACTTCATTTCCATTTGTGTACATAATACATAACCCACACACTGCACGCAACGTGCACGTCGTACATTATCTACACAGGCAGCGGTACAACAAGCTATGGCGTGCGCACACAGCGTGCAGGATGCCCTTCAGATTGCCCTCCACCTGGCACTGACAATTCACGAAGAGCACATGCAACAGCAGCACCTAAAGCAGCAGCAGCAGCAGCTGGAGCAAGGAGGGGGTACTGTTAGCAAGAGAGGGAGAGGAGAGGTGGGAGAGGGGGGATCGTTGGGAGAGACCGAACCAGGGGAGCCCCCCAAAAAGAAAAAAAAAAAGAAAAACAGGTCAAGCGGAGAGGGGATTGAGGTCACGAATGAGGTCATCGGAGGTGATGTGTCTGGGGCAAATGGCCAACAGACAGGCTGCCATCTTCTGCTGGGCCTGATCTATGCAGGTGAGCCAGACTTGCTTACCGTGAGCCGGACTTGCTTACCAAGCACGCTATAAAGCATGCACATATTGTACTTTGTTAACTTTGTAGGCCACTATGTGCAGGCACCCAACTCAATTCCTTTGCTTGCTCATAAGCTGATACTTCCTACTCATCCAAACTTGTCCTGATTATAAAACACAATCAAACTTTTCCTCTTTTCCTGATTATGGACACAAAAAGTCTGCAAGCAACCATAGAAATGTACATGTCAGATCTGATCAATTAGAAAAGATGCATGTTTGTGTCATGTATCAACTCCCATTTCAACTGTCGTACTGCAGCCCATGCACGCGCACGGCCTCGGGCTTCTCGACCTACATGTTTGTTTCATATATCAACTCACCAACTCCCTTTGCAGATGCTGTACTGCAGCCCATGCACGCGCACGGCATCTAGGCTGCTCATCCTACATGTTTGTTTTAGTACCAACTCTCACCGCAGATGCCATACTGCGACACATGCATGCGCACGGCCTTGGGCTTCTCGAACTACATGTTTCATATATCAGCTCACCAACTCCCCTTTGCAGATGTCGTATTGCAGCCCATGTACGTTTCATATATCAACTCGCCAACTCCCTTTGCAGATGTATACTGCGACACATGCATGCGCACGGCCTCAGACTCCTTGACCTATATGTTTGTTTTATATATCAACTCGCCAACTCCCTTTGCAGATGCCGTACTGCGACCCATGCATGCGCACGGCCTCAAGGCTCCTCATCCTACATGTTTGTTTCAATACCAACTCTTATCGCAGATGCCGTACTGCAGCCCATGCACGCGCACGGCCTCAAGCTTCTCGACCAACATGTTTGTTTCATATATCAACTCATTAACTCCCATTGCAGATGCTGTACTGCTGCGCATGTACGTGCACGGCCTCAAGGCTCCTCATCCTACATGTTT
>Ga0307942_1004024_pt1 | contig 11792 bp, 16 predicted proteins | sample OrgLakmetagen175_FD_201846 | JGI IMG/M metagenome (GOLD analysis project Ga0307942, IMG submission 201846) | Saline water microbial communities from Organic Lake, Antarctica - #175 | ecosystem: Environmental > Aquatic > Non-marine Saline and Alkaline > Saline | place: Antarctica: Organic Lake...
CCTAGGCACATGACTTTAAATTGGGCTCTGCGTGCTTGAGGGTGTGCCGTCCCTTTGCGTGAACTTTACTAAGCTGTTGGTGCGTGTGCGTGTGCTTTTTTAATGCACCATCTCCTTGCAGACAGTTGAGATGGGAAGGGGTAGTGGGGTCGATGAGAAGTGTTTAAATGAGTGGGGTTGATGAGAAGTGTTTAGTGGGTGGGGTTGATGAGAAGCGTGTGGTGGGTGGGGCTGATTGATGAGAAGTGTGTGGTGGGTGGGGTTGCTGAGAAATGTACAGTGCGTGGGGCTGCTGAGAAATGTAGAGTGAGTTGGGTTGCTGAGACGTGTATAGTGAGTGGGGTTGATGAGAAGTGTATAGTGAGTGGGGTTGATGGGAAGTTATAGTGCGTGGGGTTGCTGAGAAGTTATAGTGAGTGGGGTTGATGAGAAATGTATAGTGAGTGGGGTTGATGAGAAGTGCATAGTGCGTGGGGTTGATGACAGGTGTAGAGTGGGGTTGTTGGGAAGTTATAGTGCGTGGGGTTGCTGATAATTTATAGTGAGTGGGGTTGATGAGAAGTGTATAGTGAGTGGGGTTGATGGGAAGTTATAGTGAGTGGGGTTGATGAGAAGTGTAGAGTGGGGTTGATGAGAAGTGTGTATTGAGTGGGGTTGATGTGAAGTGTATAGTGAGTGCACACACGTACGGTGTGGGGTGTATGTACAGTTTGTTTAGCACAGAAGAAGCTTCCAGGGCTTGTCTGAGTGCATACAAGCATATGGTGTATGTAGAGTTTGTTTCTCACAGAGAAAGCTTCCAAGGCTTGTCTGAGTGCATACAAGCATGGTGTGCAATTTATGTACACATTGTCTAGCATAGAAACAACTTGCTCCTAAGGCTTGTCTTACTTGGTTTCTGGGCAAGCACATGCAACCCTCCTGATCCCTGTTAAGTGTATATGTTTTTGGTGATGCGGTGTTACGAAATTTATGGTACTGTATATGTTTTTGGTGATGCGTTGTTACGAAATTTATGGTACATTGCATTTATGTGATTTTTCTTGCATACAAGATGTGAATTATCAGCTCAATACCTGCATCGCCTTCTTCATATATTCCGTATGATGCATGCAGATCCCAAAATCATTCCTTTCTTTTGTTGTTCAGGTGGCATGCATGTCCGATGTGTGAAGTCACTGTCAGCAAATATAACTCAGCTCAATCATGGTATCGGACCTTACGTGTTGTGAGCCTTTGTCAAAAAGGCATGCCAGGGTTTGAGTCAATATTGTTATAGCACAGCGTGAGAGAAAAGCATGCAGCGCACATGCACACGCCCATGTGCACACTCACACGAGCGCACAGACACACAGGCATACACCTACATACATATACATACATATACATACCGGCCAAGAAAATATTTAGTTTTGCAATTCCGCACCCAATCCGCTCCCCTTTCGCACTATAATTATTATTATCCTATTCGCACAAATCCGCAGGGCCAAACAACCCTGATGTGGCCCCAGACCTTACCATTGCTTCATTACATGCATTTACATGCATAAAGTTTATTTTTGCAAAAGATATTGACCACAGGGTGGGCTGTTGCCGCCCTCTGCATGCAAACATGAGCCTGGCAGGTTGGTACTATTACCCAAGCAAGAGTTGTCAAACTGCTAAAAAACTGACTGCACTCTAGTTGCTTAACAAAGCTCATTCCAAGTTCTCGTTCTAACTGTGTTCGTGCGCAACTCGCACAACTTGTGCTCGCATCCCAATAATATAACAATCTAGTCCATGCCCTCTCCCTCCTCATCCCCACTGCCCTCCCCATCTTCCTCGCTCGCACTGCTCTCCCCCTCATCCTCGCTGTCATCCTCAAAAATTTTTTAATTAAATCGCTCAAAGATATTAATTTTTACTACTCCGCACCAATCCGCAGCCCCAAAACTATTTTTTAAAATTCCTGTCCGCAGTTAGCCGCACCCCTCAAAAACGTTATGTTTGCGGCGTGATATATTCTGTGTACGGTACATGCATACAGACAGACAGACAGACAGACAGACAGACAGACAGACAGACAGACAGACAGACAGACAGACAAGAGGCAGGCAGACAGACAGACAGACAGACAGACAGACAGACAGACAGACAGACAGACAGACAGACAGAAAGACAGACAGACAGACAGACACACACACGCTTGCACACAATCTCACGCTCACATGCACACACACAAACACGCACAGGCAAGAAGCAACCCCCCGGCCCAAGCAGGCAACGACAAAAGTCAGCCCAGTCCGCATACCAGCCAGCAACACGCGGCTAGCCGTCAGCAAGACTTTAAAGGGAGAGAAAGTGACGACCAGACTCTAAAGGTGAGGTAAACCCCCTCTCTAGATAAGGAGGGTGACACCTGTGTGCGGACTCTGCAATCAAGATCTTGGTATTGTATCAGTAGTAGTTGTGCGTGTCTGTGTGTGTCTGTGTCTGTGTGTGTGTTTGTGTGTGTATGTCTGTATGTATATGAGGTTGCAGCTGCAAGAGCACCAGTTCGGTGCACGCTGGTGTAGACGGTAGACGAAGATCGTATTTTCAGTCCTTTCAGTGTTGTCAACAATGTCATTCTGTTCAGTCTATTCAGCAACGCCGCTACGTTGATGTGTTTAGAGCATTTTCTCTTACACTCCTGTAATGCGTGTATGGAGCATTCTAATGCCGTAATCGCCGTAATAGTATGCTCACTGTTGTGATTGTATGCCGCCACTGCCGTGATTGTATGCTCACTGCCGTGATTGTATGCTCACTGCCGTAATTGTATGCCGCCACTGCCGTGATTGTATGCTCACTGCCATAATTGTATGCCGCCACTGCCGTGTGTCTCACAGGGCACAGGTGGAGGTGGTGGTGGTGGAGGTGGCATGGATTTGAGTGCCTCCAGTCTCAGCACCTCTGGTTTCATGGCCGGCCGCGTGAGGCGGTCGCGTGGGGATGCAGGCGAGCACAGACAGGTATGCGGCCTGAGCTGATGCACAGACAGGTATGCAAGCACAAGCAGTGCAAGCACAGACGGGTATGCAAGCACAGACAGGTATGGCGGCCTGAGCCGATGCGGCCTGAGCTGATGCACAGACAGGTATGCAAGCACAGACAGTGCAAGCACAGACAGGTATGCAAGCACAGACAGGTATGGCGGCCTGAGCTGATGCGGCCTGAGCTGATGCACAGACAGGTATGCGGCCTGAGCTGATGCACAGACAGGTATGGCGGACTGAGCTGATGCAATGTGTGTCAAATGAATCACCGTTTCTGGTTTCGTGGCCGGCCGCATGAGGCGGTCACACACGCGCGCACACACACGCGCGCACACACACATACAGACACACACACACACACAAATAGTCATTGAGTGCGGAGGTTGATCCGTAGGAAACTGCTTTGTGATGTTTGCAGCAGTATTTTTGTGCGTGGGTTCCTGCTGAAACGCAAGCAGGCACAGACAGGTGGGACGGCCTGGGATGGTAACACTCCTGGATTGAGCCTGCGATCAGAACGTTTAAAGAAAGGAATCGTGGAATTACTCAGGTCACCATTAGGGTTGGCCAGAACTGTATATATACACCGTATACAACTGTATATTTGGTGGTTTCTCTGCCAAAAATACCGTACATACACCGTACATATATGGTTCTGGCCGACCCTAGTCATCAGCCGCGCAAGGGGTGGGTTTCTGTGGGAATGTAAGCGGGCACAGACAGGCTTGGCCGCCCCAGATGTGTGTGTGTTTGTCTGTGTGTGTGTGCGTGTGTGTATGTGTGATGAAATGTTTGGTCGTATCAATTCATTGCGTGCAGATTGATCCCTGAGGGGATCTTTTTGGTTTCCATGGCTGCCTGTGTGAGAAGGCCGCAAGGGGAATACAAGTAGGGTTGGCCAGAACCGTATATACGTGTATATACGTATATACACACCGTATATGACCTTATGTACGGTGATTTCCCTGCCAAAAATACCGTATACGCACCGAATATACGTATGTATGTATGGTTCTAGCCAACCCTAAATACAAGCGAACAGGGGCGGGTGACCTCATGGACACAAGATATGTTGCAAATGTTGAGTACCATACGAAAAGTATGTCACCGCCCCTTGATTATTTTTATTTTTATTATTTTTTGGTGGGGGCGGTGACAGGGCTGTGGTTAAATATAATTATATTTGATTTAAGGCAGGCAGTTGCAGGGCGGCAGCCCAAATTATTGTTTTGAGGAGTGCGAGCGATGAGTGGTCAGGAAGCCCTCCGATGAGTGGTCAGGAATTCCCGCACTCACCTTCCATGCACTCCTTGACCCCCCAGCCCCAGCTCTGCCTGCCCCTTCCCCTGCACCCCCAGCCCCAGCCCCAGCCCCGCCTGCACCCGTTGTCCCCGTCGGGAAATTCCAGCGAGGGGGGGGCAGTTGCAGTGCAAAGCTGTAAAAGTTTATTTTTAGGGTGGGCAGTTGCACATTTCGACCATGAAATATTTATTCTTTTCAGGGGGGGAGGTGGATCCATCAAGTGTTTGGAAGTAAGATTATCATTATCAAGTGTTTGGAAGTAAGATGCAAAGGCTGACACTCAAGGTTGGCCAAACATACAGTGTGTATACGTAGGGTTGGCCAGAATTGTATATACACACCGTACTTGCAACACATCAGCACACTTGCAACAAATTAACAAAGCAGCAAAGCAACAAATTAACAAATCAGCACACTTGCAACAAATGAGTAGGGTTGGCCAGAACCGTATATACACACCGTATATGACCGTATGTATGGTGATTTCCCTGCTAAAAATACCGTATATACCTAAAAATGTATGGTTTTGGCCAACCCTATATATACGGTATTTCTTGCAGGGATTTGATAATTAATACACGGCGTACATATAGGGTTGGCCCACATGTGTACGGTTCAGGCCAACCCTATTGACACAGGACCTCCCATCTGTTTATACAGCTTGCGATTGCATTCCTTCCTGCTTCAGTATCTGATGAATTGCCAAAGTGTATGCACTTTAAAAAAAGGCCAATGGCCTAAACTCCCTACACAAAAGTAATCGTCACATAATATTCAAACAATGTACACTCCAAGAGGTGGCCAACGAGACGCAAATATTTTATCACGCTTTCTTGAGTGGACGCAGGATGTAGGAGGTGGCCAATTTGACCAAGTAATGATCTTCAACACACCGCTCTCTCATCAAATAATGAAGCATGCACGCAGAACGCGCCTGGAAGGGCGGTTTTTTTTATGAATTAAATGACCTCAAACACACACCGCTCTCATCACATGACTGTGGATGCACACAGGGCGCGCCAGGAGGTGGGCATTTCGACCAATCAGATGATTTTCTCAACGGGGACCGCAGTGGCAATATCAGCCATGAGCTTGAGGGTATGGTCCCTCCTCACCCTACACACAACTACCAAGCAGGAGTCAATGATTCAGGTGTGCCTACACACGTGAATCAATGGTTCATTAAAGGTTTGAAGGGTTCATCGAAGGGTTCATTAAAGGGTCAATTATAGGGTTCATTAAAGAATCCATTATAGGGTTCATTAAAGGGGTGAAGGGTTCATTTAAAGGGGTGAAGGATTTATTAAAGGGTCCATTAAAGGGGTGAAGGGTTCATTGAACAACGGTCGAATGCAGATGCCTACATTATTGTGTTGTGCTGATCGGTTTATAGACGCACGTGTGTGGGTCTGTCTTGTATGAGGGTCTGTCTTCTGCCGACTGCTTCGAGGCGCCATTGCAGCAGCACGCCTTGAAACGAGCAATCAAACTGGGCAAGAACAAACATACACACACACATACATACACACTTCAGCCCACATGCATGCAAGAATATGCATACAGCAATCACAGCACACACACATACACACACACGCACGCACTCACTCACGTGTACAATCAGGGGGGTTGAGCTTCAGTGGGGAGCTGCCCCAGCACCCTGACGAGGAGGAGGAGCGAAGCGGCAGCATTTCACGTTCTGGAGCTGAAGGTGAACCTCGTTTTGTTTATAATAATCACGCCATGTCACTAGGGCTGGCCAGAACCATTCATATACAGTGTATATACGGTATTCTTGGCAGGGAAATTACCAAATTTACAGCCATATACAGTGTATATATCCGGTTCCGGCCAACCCTGCATGCCACGTGATTCCTGAGGCTGGGGCATTCTTTTCGGGCTGGGGGCAGGGCAGGGGTCCTCCTTGTTTGAGAGCTCTTTCACGCTGGGGGCAGTGTGTCGGACAGATGCTAGGCTGCTTTGCAGTGAGTTCACCGCCCTGGCGTTTTTTTTGCATGAAAAAGGCGCATCGTTCTAATGCGACTACGGGGCCATGTAATTCTGCTGAAAGTCAAGGGCAGCACATTGTATGTGTGCACGAGTTTGTTTGTGACAGTGTCGAGGTGCACATGTTTGGTTGTAACAGTGTTGAGGTCCACATGTTTGGTTGTAACAGTGTTGAGGTCCCCATGTTTGGTTGTAACAGTGTCGAGGTCCACAGTTTGGTTGTAACAGTGTCGAGGTCCACATGTTTGGTTGTAACAGTGTCAAGGTGCACATATGTTTGGTTGTGACAGTGTCGAGGTGCACATGTTTGGTTGTAACAGTGTCGAGGTGCACATGTTTGGTTGTTTGGTTGTAACAGTGTCGAGGTCCAACATGTTTGGTTGAAACAGTATAGCGGTGGGTGATGTACAATCTACACGTTTGGAGCTGCATAATCTGATAGGAGCTGCCTTTTCTAGTAGGAGCTGCATAACCTAACAGGAGCTGCTCAATAGCTCAATAGGAGCTGCACAATAGGAGGTGCACAATAGGAGGTGCACAACAGGAGCTGCATAATCTAATAGGAGCTGCACAATAGGAGCTGCATCATTCGCTTGGCCATTGGCACTACAGGCAGTGAGTGCAGGCACACTACAGGCACACTACAGGCAGTGAGTGCAGGCACACTACAGGCACACTACAGGCACACTACAGGCAGTGAGTGCAGGCACACTTCAGGCAGTGAGTGCAGGCACAGTACAGGCACACTACAGGCAAACTACAGGCAGTGAGTGCAGGCACACTTCAGGCAGTGAGTGCAGGCACAGTACAGGCACACTACAGGCAAACTACAGGCAGTGAGTGCAGGCACACTACAGGCAGTGAGTGCAGGCACAGTACAGGCACACTACAGGCAAACTACAGGCAGTGAGTGCAGGCACACTACAGGCAGTGAGTGCAAGCACACTACAGGCAGTGAGTGCTACACACTACAGGCAGTGAGTGCAGGCACACTACAGGCACACTACAGGGCAGTGAGTGCAAGCACACTACAAGCACACTACAGGCAGTGAGTGCAGGCACACTTCAGGCACACTACAGGCAGTGAGTGCAGGCACACTACAGGCAGTGAGTGCAGGCACACTTCAGGCAGTGAGTGCTCCGAGCCACGACCTGGTGCAGAGTGTAGTCAAAGCTGTATTGATTTGACTTCATCAGGATTGGCCTCGCTGGCGTCTTAGCTGTATTGATTTGTTTTCATCAGGATTGGCCATGCTGGCTGAAGTTGCATCAACGCACAGCTGCTGCTGTGTGCACAAAAATCGAGATTGCCTCAACGCATGGCTGCTGCTTTGAGTGTACAGAATAAGCACATCCACAAAATGTACGTAGAAAATTTGTACAGAATAAGCACATCTACTTAGAAAAAACAATGAAAATTTATACAGAATAAGCACATCTATCTAACTAAGAAAAAATTAAGAAAATTTGTACAGAATAAGCACATCTTGGGCCAACTGTACAGAATAAGCACGTCCACAAAATGTACGCAGAAAATTGGGCAAGGAAATCCTGGAATGTACGGCTACTACACACTACACATGACTGATTGTACATGTCTATGGATCTGGCCAACTCTGGTTCCATGTTTGATTAATGCTGTGATCCGCAATGGCAGGCTTGCAGCACCAAGGCTTGCAGCCATAGTATATGAGTCATGTACTATGAATCAGCTATGGTATATGACTTATGTATAGGGTTGGCCAGAACCATACATGTATAGGTATATACGGTGTACATACAGTATTTTTAGCAGGGAAATCACCATACATACGGACATATACGGTGCACATATACGGTTCTGGCCAACCCTACTCATGTACTATGGCAAACAGCTTATCCTTGTAAATTTGTTCAGCCCTAGTTTTGGTGTTAGACATTGCTTTATTCCACAGTTGCGTGCTGAAGCAGCAGACACACACACATATGGGCATACGCTGCTGCCTTTCCTCCAAACACGTTGCTGCTCCTTGCCCTTCCTCTCAAACACACACACACACACACACAAACACACACGCACGCACACACACACGCACACACACACACACACATACACACACTCTACTTCCCCCCAGATTCGGGCGACCTCTCCCGCTCCGGACGCTCCCTAGATCCAATCCACACACCCGGCCTTGGCAAACTCAGCCCCCTGGGCCCACCCCCCCTCGCACCCTTAGGCAGCAAATTGGGACCACTGTCAGGTTCGCATGCTTTGTGCGCAGCACGTATTTGTACGTATGTGCATTTTATCCTGCAAGCTCAACCTCCCTCAATCCACTTTTGCTCACACATTCATTTCAGTTCCTCATGCTGCAAGCTCACCCCCCCCTTACTCCATTTTCGCTCGCAAATTCGGTTCAGTTTCTCATGCGTATGTACGTGCTACTGCTGTGCAAGCTTGGTCTGTATGCCTCCCTTTAGGCAGGGGGGCTTGCTCTCGAGCTACTGTTTTCTGTCGCACTTCCTGTGTGTGAGCATAGGGTCATACGGATCCGGTCGAAATTTTCCATGTACGGATACGGTCATACGGCGTTTCTAGATACGCCGTATTTTTGTATGTACGGTTTTGGCCAACTCTAGTTATGTAACGTATTTATTGGAGAGCTCGCCCCTCCTTCCCCTCCACCCCCCCCCCCCCACACACACACACCCCAACACACACACAAGCATACACACACACCCGAATCCACCCAAATCCAACCATACACCCGAACACAAACACAAACACACTCACGCGTACTGTACCTCATGTAAAAAGGGAGGGTTGCTCCCCCCTTGAACGGTGGGCACTGACTGCTGCCCAGCCCTCATCTGACTTCCATTTGGCGGTGGCACCTTTCTAGAGGGAGGCAGCTTGGGGGGCAATAATGCTTGCGTGGGGGTGGATGTGTGGGTAGGGTGGAGTGTGGTGGCGTCTGGAGAGGGCGTGTGTGTGGAGTAGGACAGGTGCATGAGAGGATGCGCACAGCTGGCGTTCCACAGCCGGGCGCTCCTGGAAAATGGGGACAGGAGTGTGTGTGTCTGTGTGTGTGTGTGTGCATGTGTGCATGTGTGTGCGCGTGTGTGTGTGTATGTGTGTGTGTGTGTGTTTGTGTGTATGCAGGTGTGGAGTGGGAAAGGTGCATTAGAGGATGCGCACAGCTGGCGTTCCACAGCCGGGCGCTCCTGGAAAATGGGGACAGGAGTGTGTGTGTGTGTGTGTGTCTGTGTGTGTGCATGTGTGCATGTGTGTGTGTGTGTGTGTGTGTGTGTGTGTGTGTGTGTATGCAGGTGCGACGTGGGATAGGTGCATTTGGTTTCGGACCCCGTGGTGTCAGCTGGCAAGCTAACTCAGACACGTGCTAGCACACCAACACACACAACAACCCCACATTCTCATGCCCACACCCACACCCACACCCACACCCACACCCACACCCACATTGACACGTAGGTACACACAGATACACACACAAATATGCATACACCCACACCCACACCCATATCCACACACCCTCTCTCTCTCTCTCTCTCCCCCTCTCTCTCTCTCTCTCTCTCTCTCTCTCTCTCTCTCTCTCTCTATCTCTCTCTCTCTCTCTCTCTCTCTCTCTCTCTCTCTCTCTCTCTCACACACACACACACACACACACAAACACACACACACACCTGTCAGCAGAGGCCGTGAGGACCATGCTCCCATCCATGTTCCAGTCCCCAGCAAGGAGCCTGCACGTTGCACAAACTCATGACTTGAGGCAAGCTGCATCACACACATACACACATAGGGTTGGCCAGAACCGTATATATGCACCGTATATGACTTGAGGCAAGCTGCATCACACACATAGGGTTGGCCAGAGCCGTACATACACACCGCATATGACTGTATATGTGGTGATTTCGCTGCCAAAATTACCGACACACACCGTAGTATGTATATGGTTCTGGCCAACCCTACACACACAGCAACACAAGTGTTAAATGCAGGGTCTGACTGTGACCATATTCATCTCACAAAGTCACGTACATACACACATAGGTATGCACACACATGTATGCACAAACACATACCTCGTGCCCTTCTCATACAACGCACCCAACGCAAACACACAGACACACACTCACACACACATACATACATACACACAATAACACACATACATGCACGCAAACACACACACACGCAAACACACAGACACACACACATACACACACTCACCCTGCATTATGACCGAGCAGGTCAGTGCCCTCTCCTTGATGCTTGGACAGCGGAAGTCTCATTACGCGCGCTATTTTATCTGATGCCACTGTCAGCAGCCGTGAAGCGTCGCCTGCAGTTTGCAATGCACATCTTGCCTCATCGCTTCTGGTCTTATGACACTTGATGTTTAGTATCAATCCACATGCTGTCTGAAAGATGGGGCAACAGTCAGCAGCCGTGAAGCGTCGCCTGCAGTTTGCAATGCACATCTTGCCTCATCGCTTCTGGTCTTATGACACTGGATGTTTAAAATAAATTTGCATGCTGTCTGAAAGATAGAGTTCCGTCGTCTGCAGCCGTGAAGCGTCGCCTGCAGATTGCAATGCACATCTTGCCTCATCGCTTCTGGTCTTATGACACTTGATGTTTAATATCATTCACATGCTTTCTGAAAGATAGGGTTCCGCTGTCAGCAGCCGTGAAGCACCACATGCAGTTTATCGCATGTTGGAATTTCTGTCGGTGACATCGCATTTTGGACTTTCTGTCAGTGGCATCGCATTTTGGACTTTCTGTCGGTGACATCGCATTTTGGACTTTCTGCGGGTGACATTGCATGTTAAACTTTCTGTCAGTGGCATCGCATTTTGGACTTTCTGTCGGTGGCATTAATACAATAAATCAGAGTACCTGGTTGGCCAAAACATTACAAACCTAAAATGTCTGATCGGCTGCAACAGGACATATAATACATCTCTAGGGTTGTCCAGAACCATATATATACACCGTAAATAACCGTATATTTGATGATTTCCCTGCCAAAAATACCGTATATACACCGTATATATATGGTTCTGGCCAACCCTATACATCTCTCACACAATCATCAATTACCACTGTCGATCGAAAATGTTGCCTGAGAACAAAACCAGCACGCAGCTTGGCTGCTGAAACAGAGGGTCAATTCCCGTAGTTTGTAGTTAGGATTGGCCAGGTACAAATGTATGTATTTACGATTTACTTACATTCTTTTTAGCAGGGAAATTGGGTATTGGCCAATCTTGTTTGCCGTGCATGCACTTCTGGTCTTTTCTGCTGAAATAGAGGGTTGGTTCCCCCTTAGTTTGTAGTTTGGATTGGCCAGGTACAAATGCATGTATTTATGTATTTACGATTTACTTGCATTATTTTAGCAGGGAAAATGGGTATTGGTCAATCTTTTTTGTCGCGCATGTACTTCTGGTCGG
>Ga0307942_1004025_pt1 | contig 11790 bp, 10 predicted proteins | sample OrgLakmetagen175_FD_201846 | JGI IMG/M metagenome (GOLD analysis project Ga0307942, IMG submission 201846) | Saline water microbial communities from Organic Lake, Antarctica - #175 | ecosystem: Environmental > Aquatic > Non-marine Saline and Alkaline > Saline | place: Antarctica: Organic Lake...
GGAGGGGCTCAATAGATCGTGGTGGGGGCGGTGATGGTGTGGGTGCGTCAGGCCCGGAAGGTTGTGGCCAGAAAGTTGTCGCTTGGTTTGCGGTGTGCCTGGGAAGGCGGTGTCAGGGAGAAAAGAGACTTAAAAGGTCGTGGTGGGGGTGGTGATGGTGTGAGTGGGTCAGGATCAGAGGTTGTGGCAGAGCGATGGCAGGGAAGGTGTAGCCAAAGGGTTTGGGGGCGACCGTTACAGGACTGTATGTACTGTTGGCAATGTATGAATTCAGAAACGCCCACAAAAAAGACCCCCAACTGCAAGGTTTTGTCCAACATTAGTCGACTGTGCCTAAATTGACGAGCTTTTGAACCCTTCTGCAGGAGCTGACAACCAAATCAAGGTCTGGGACGTGCGCACCTTCAAGCCCTTACACTCCTACTTCTCGTACAGCCCTGCCACAAGTTTAGACATCAGCCAGAAAGGGCTTATGGCGGTGGGGTACGGCAGCAAAGTGCAGGTACGTGTGGTGCGGACGTGTTTGTGTCGCGGATGTGTAGTGCGTAATGCAGATATTCTGGTGGTAGGGTATGGCAGCATAGTGCAGGTGCGTGTGGTGCGGACGTGTTTGTTTCGCAAATGTGTAGTGCGTAATGCAGATATTCTGGTGGTAGGGTACGGCAGCAAAGTGCAGGTGCGTGTGGTGCGGACGTGTTTGTGTCGCGGATGTGTAGTGCGTAATGCAGATATTCTGGTGGTAGGGTACGGCAGCAAAGTGCAGGCGCATGTGGTGCGGATGTGTTTGTTGCAATGTTTAGGGTTGGCCAGAACCGCATATTTACATACACATTTCCCTGCTAAATTACCGTGCATACACAGTACATATGTGTGTCAGGCCAACTCTGCGGATGAGTAGTGTGTAACGCAGGGATTTTGGTGGTGGGGTACGGCAGCAAAGTACGCAGGTACCCATTGCACAAGTGCTGCCTGCAGGTGCGTCCGTTGCAGATGTGTGATGCAAGGCATACCTGCGATGCAGGTGCAGGAGTAGGCGTGTGTGGTGCAGGTGCAGGTGTGCAGTGTGTAGTGTGCAGTGTGTAGTGTGTGCAGGTGTGCAGGTGTGCAGGTGCAGGTGTGTAGTGTGTAGTGTGTAGTGTGTGCAGGTGTGCAGGTGCAGGTGTGTAGTGTGTGCAGGTGTGCAGGTGTGAGCAGGTGTGCAGGTGTGTAGTGTGTAGTGTGAGCAGGTGTGCAGGTGCAGGTGTGTAGTGTGTGCAGGTGTGCAGGTGCAGGTGTGTAGTGTGCAGTGTGAGCAAATGTGCAGGTGCGGGTGTGAAGGTGTATGGTATGTAATGCAGGTTTCTCCCTGTTCAAACAAGCTCTTTGCATTCCTCACTTTACTAGGGTTGGCCCGGATTGTTTTCACGCACGCATTCCTTGTATGACCGTGTGTACGGTAATTTTCTGCAAAAAGATACCGTGTGTACACCTTTAATATGTATATATTTCATTATGCATTTAGGTTCGGCCAACTCCATGCATTACACTTAAAGGCCCCTAACTATGATACTCCTTTTATCTTGAGATCCCTCTTGCCTATTTGTCTCCTTGTGGCCCTTGAAGTGCGTGAGGTGGCAAAGCTCCTGCCACCTCCTCACATCGTGCCTCGTGTGAATGAATTTATGCGAGTGCCTTAGCGTCGTGTGATGCCGTGGGCAGCAAGGCCTCTTTCGCCTGATAAACGTGCGTCCTTCAAATGATTCATTGAAAGTAACACAGGCAAGGTTGAGACTTATCCATTCATAGGGTTGGCCAAAACCATACATACATAGGTATATGCGGTGTATATACAATGTTTTTGGCAGGGAAATCACCAAATATACAGTTATATACGGTGAATATATACGGTTCTGGCCGACCCTATACAAAAGCATAGCTGAGACTGTTATCCATTTGGCAATCACAGAACGCTCACCTTCAGGTGTGGCGCGATGCCTTAGGCAGCAAAGCCCTGCTATTTTGCATTCTTGGAATGGTGCATCAAAAAGCACAAGCGAGGCTGGCACTGTTTCCCAGTTTCCCATTCACGAAGCACAGAACACTCACCTTTCAGGTGTGGCGCGATGCCTTAGGCAGCAAGGCCTCAGCCCCCTACATGACACACCGCCTTATGGATGGTGTGCAGCTAGCCGACATGCAGTTCGTGCCATATGAAGATGTCATGGGCTTAGGCAGCTCTGATGGCTACTCTAGCATCCTCATACCAGGTGCGTGCAAACTGTGGGTAAAGGAATTCTTCATTCTTCCAGGGTGCTTATTGTTACATATGAAGATGTCATGGGCTTAAGCAGCTATGATGGCTACTCTAGCATCCTCATACCAGGTGCGTGCAAACTGTGGGTAAAGGAATTCTGCCAGGGTGCTTATAATTACAGTCAGGTCTGTCAAGTGACATGTCACTGACGGCATCGCCTCAGGGCGTGTCAAGTTTGTTAGGTTTGGTACGTGCATCCAAAGGACTCTGGTGGTGCATTTAAAGGACTCTGGTGGTGCATCCAAAGGACTCTGGTACGTGCATCCAAAGGACTCTGATACGTGCATTCAAAGGACTCTGAACACGTAAAGGACTCTGATACGTAAAGGACTCTGAATACGTAAGGACTCTGAATACGCAAAGGACTCTGGTACGTGCATCCAAAGGACTCTAAATACGTAAAGGACTCTAAATACGTACTCTAAATACGTGAAGGACTCTGAATACGTGAAGGACTCTGATCAGTGTTGTGCAAGTACGGTCAGACGGTATGGTACGATTAGGACGGTACGGACCGTCTTTTCCTAAAATACGGCGTCTTAGCGTATTTTGGTGACCGTAGTTTACCGTCTAGACGGTAAATTACGGTACGGTGTACGGTACGGTGCCAAGCTGGCACTGCCAGTGCAAAAATGGCCTCAGAATGGCCTCTCCGCCCCAAAACCTCCCATTTTCGCTCCCCGGTGTGCTCCTCCCATGTGCTGACGCCACACAATGCTTCTATGAACGACCCCGAGGCTGGGTTGAGGCTGCATTAGCTCGGGGGAAGGGCCCGGCAGTGGCTTGCATGGAAACTCAAAGTCGGACGCAGTACTTCATTCCTGTTCAATAATCTGTGTTTTATCATGAATTATTGTTGCATAAAGAAAAGAAATGTTATGGGCCGAAATTGGAGCCAAACGGCCAAATTACGGTCAGAATCGTACCGTACGGTGGCACCGTCCTTGTACGGTTCGGACCGTACCTTTCAAACATACCGTACTAGCGTCCCATACGGTACAAATACGGTACAGACCGTTGACGGTCAAAAAAGCCGTAAGACGGCGTAGTTGCACAACACTGACTCTGATACGTGCATCCAAAGGACTCTGGTACAAACAGGCCTGTTTACAGTTTGTAAAGGTGGTGAAATGGACGTAAACGCCCTCAAGAACTAGAGAGACTGACTTCTATGGGGCTGTGAAATAAGAGGGTGCGGTTGTATATACACCCATTGTATATGATGCTCCTCGTGTGCAGTTGCTGGAGAGCCCAACTATATTAATTACGTGGCCAACCCCTGTACCAGATTGCGCACGCGTCAGGAGGCTGTGCTCAATTTGGAAAGCGTCAACGTTCTGCTCTTTGTGTGCAGGTGCTGGAGAGCCTAACTTCGATTCTTACGTGGCCAACCCCTATGCCAGCTTGCGTGAGCGTCGGGAGGGTGAGGTGGCGGCTCTGCTGGATAAGCTGCAGCCCAACACCATAGTGCTAGACCCCAACACTATTGGAAGGTAAGAAGGCGCAGAGGGACCTGCTTGATGATGCAGACAAGGATCCGAGGGTTGATGTAATGTCATTGCAAGGTTGTTCAGTTGAATCTTTTGGGAGCAGGGTCCGATAAGGTTTGTGAAAATTCTAGAACCCTCGAGCTGTTCAAGCAGTTCGATGTGCAATTCCAAAAAGGGAGGATTCAGCTGGTTTCTTTACTCATACTTGTCCAAAACATGCTTGAACTGTCTTAAAACTTGCATAACATGTAATAATTAATCAATACACAAAACATCAGAGCGTCTGAAGGCTCTTTCCTGCATTTTTGTCCAAATTTTGACCTGAAAATCCGAAAAAAGAGCATAAGGTTTGACGAACCATTATTAGCTCGCGAACGGCCAATGTAGGGTTTGTTAAAATGCGTTGAAGTTTGCGAACCCGAACTTTTGACCAAACTGACCCCAAACTGACCCCAAACTGAACAAACCTGTGTTATTGTGAGCATGAAGTAGTAAATTGGAAGGTTTGCGCTCAGGGTAGTTTGTATGATGCTGTGTTTTTGTTTGTGTGTGTGTAAGTGTGTGTGAGTGAGTGTGTGTCTCTTGGTTTCTGTGTGGCAGACTTTGCAAAGAGCTGAGGGTTTGAACGGTTGTGTTTTCCTATATATTGCCTGTGTGTGTGCAGAGTTCGTAAAGAGCCCCAAGATGTCCAGAGAGAGAAGCAGGCCGAGGCCCAACAAGCTAACGCCGCTCGAGCAGCAGCAAAGAAAGCAGAGAATGAGAGCAAGGTGGGTGACCTTATTCCTAAACCCTAACCCTAAGTGCTCGTGTTGCACAGGACTGTGAGTAATGGTAGTAGAAACTGCTAAAAACACAAGTGCATGTTTCCACTACTAAAAGTGGTGCGAGCAAGGGCTCTCCCGCAAAGGGTGATACATCTTTCTGCAGTGCTAAGCAGTGTCTCTTTCATCACGCTTCCCAGTAGTTTTCTAATGCGCCCTCCTTCCTGCCCCCTGCCTGCAGCATAAGATGAAGGGCAAAAACAAGCCGTCCCGGCGGCACCGCAAGAAGCAGAACAACATCATCGAGGAGAGAAAGCCGCAAATCAAAGCGCAGAAAAAGGAGCTGGTGAGTGCCCTGGGAAAAGGCCATGCCAATCATAGCAATTTGATTTGATTACGCTTTCCTGCATGCGGCAAATCGAAAAGGCTTGTTTTAGCAATTGCTGTTTTATAATAATGGTGATTTCTGAGCATCATTTTGCTCCTGTCATGCATTGCAGGAGGAGAAGGCAGCCAAAGCTCAAACAGGGTCGCCTGCACCAGAAGTTCCACGTGCATTAGAGCGTTTTTACCGAAAGTAGTGACTGGAAAGGGTTGCACTGCTCTGGTTCTTTTTTTCCGGTTCAGCAATGCATTTCAAACTTGCATTACTTCCCTTCCTCATTGCTGCCGGTTAAAATTATATGCCGTCACTTGTAGCACATGCTTGCCCATGTGGGCGTGGGATGATGCACCCTGATCTAAGTTCGAGCTTTACAAGACGGACACCAACACAGGGTCCCCAGTTTCATAAAGTTCCCGGCTAGAAAGTAAAAGAACTCAGATGGTGTAAACACTACTGGCATGGACTACCGGCATGGATTAAGAAAGGATGTTGTTTCGAGTTCTGCACCAGCCAATGGACGCAAAGACACACAACAACCCACCTGGAGAAAAAAGTAAAAGAAGCTTTTTAATGGGGATCAGGTGGTTGGGAGGCAGAAGCCTGCAACACCACCAGAAGTAATGCTCAGATATTTGTGGGGGTTGTATTCAATGTCTTCTCGTTACAAGGGGTTACAAGGATGGCCTACAGCCCGAGTCACTGGCTGATGGCAATTGGCTGGTGAAACAAAAACAACCAGTGTCGAAAATTGAAACTAAATCTGACACAAACTTGAGGAGTCTGTATGAGTCTTGATCTAGGAATGCATTGATCTCAAAATCAGTGATACTGTGATGACAAGTTATGAAAGGAATAAATTCAGAGCTCGAAGGAGCAAACTCACGCAGAGTCTTAAACATTTCTTCAAAGAGGTCTCTGTATCTCATGCGCAGCTCGCACACTTCACACTTGCAGAAGAAAAGCACATGCTTCTCATCTTGAGCTTCTCCACACTCACATTTATCACAAATGCTAGAACCACCATGCCATTTGCAAGACTCCACTCTCAAATGGTGTGCACGCACCATCGTCTCATCTGTATGGTTTTTGTTGCGGATCTGGTCGCATGTAGTAATTTTTAAAATGAGTGCTGTGGCATGTAGACCAATAATTCCGGGACTGTGGAGTGGGTTCCTTGTGTGGCTGCTGTAGATGGTGCCTGTTGCTCCTAGCAGGATGGTGTGAAGGGTTTTACGGTGTCCGAGTGAGCGAGGCACTAGGCAGCTTATGTTATCCTCGTGCCTTTTCTGCTTGTTGAGTGTCTACACATTACTTAACTTTGATTAAATGTATATCGCGTTTGTTTGGTTGTATGTCTCTTGGTATCATAGCCAGGGGGTATGGATCAGCAGCGCCATCTGGTAGGTTATCATGGGCAACTCTTCTTGCATCCTCGGCAGACCTAGTTTGATACGAATTATCATCGAGTCTCCATCTCTAGGGCCCCTAATATTTTAAAAAATGGGGCCAGCTAAAAAAAATGGCAGTGGTTAACACGAGCCGAGATCGGGGTGAGGGGAGACAAAGCAGGCGAAAGTTAAGCAGACGCATCTAGCAGCCCCAATCTTTATAAAATAAATAAATTCACACACAGCGCGATGGAAAGCTGGTTTCAACCGCGACTACGGAGGCGCTCATGCTGGAGAAGAGGCCGTCGTTGTGAAGCAACCTGGTTGTACACGTCGTGTACCAAAAGAATCGGTTTCAGCTCAGAAAATATGCTTGTATTATCATTGCACTCAGGCATGCCAAACTCAAGTTAGCCCTGGCGATAGAGCCTCGCTCATTGCACTCTCACAGGAATGCACTCTCACAGGCATGCTCTGAGGGTGCAATTAATAGTTTCCTTGTTTTAAACACTGGTCTGACTCGGTCAGACAGGCAAACGTGTCTTTTCTGTCTGACTTTTTGTTTGCAGTCGCACATACAAACGCAAGAATCAAATTATCCCTTGGCGGCATAAAATAAATAAACAAACATGCAAGGACTGAAATCCACGATTGCCAACAGAGCTGCCAGCACGCGTCTCCTGTCCACTCCAAAGGCCCTCCCTAAGGCCCTCCCTAAGGCCCTCCCCAGGTGATTGTGTGCACTTGTCAGCGTGCCTGCGCACACACACGCACACACACACACGCACACACATACACACGCACACACACATACGCACAAGCACACACATACACACGCACACGCACGCACGCACACGCGCACACACACACACACACACACACACACACACACACACACACACACACACACACACACACACAGCAGATCTAGGATCATGGCCGCAAGTGGCGAGGTCCACTCCTACACAGGCTTCAACGACCTGCACTACAACTTTGGAGTTGCATCAGGTAATTCAGGAGCCCTCAGGTACAGAATTCAGTGCATGTAAGCAGCAGCTCTGTTATGGCTTTACTCACACCTGTGTGCGCCTTGTACCCCCCGTTTTGTAGATCGAGATGAGATTGTGTATGGTGCAGCACGACCAGGAGCAAACGAGGCAGATGGTCAGCCGACAGAGGCACAACGTAGGTTAAGAAATGGTTTGTGTGATAGGGTTAGGGTATATGTTTGTTCTTCTAAGGCACAGCATAGGTGCCATATGGTTTATATTGTATCTTTTCGCTTGAACATAGGATCCTACTCGTACTTTTAAACCAGTATATTTCCGCACTTTTGCAACGCAAACATTGCAATGCGTCTAGAATGGTTTCTAGAGAATGGTATGCTGAGGCTCGCAATGTGGTATCAAAGTAGCAGCTGGGAGTAGAAAATTGCTTCTTCAAAATGACGGATCGAGCAGCAGGAGTGTCACATGTAACGATTGAGTCCAACATTCAATCAGGCACGTGCTCACTCAGTGAAGGACGTAAATTTAGAGGTCGTGTAGTTTAGTCCTATATTTTTTGTGGGTTTGATTCTCACTACCTGCCTAGTTAGTTAATTAATACATAGCAGGGTATAAACAAGACGCTCCATTCTACCTTGAAATTAAATGCTGTACGTGCACACATACAAACACACACACACACGCACACACACACACACACACACACGCGCGCGCACGCACAAACACAAACACACACGCACAAACACACTAACGCACACATACACAAATGCACACACGCACACATACACAAATGCACACACGCACACATACGCGCACACACACTAGCAATTCTTAATGCGATTGGTGGGTTAATGCAGTGGATGACTGGGCAAACTACATGAAGTCAAAAGGCATCACCCGAGTGGTAGGCCTTCTACAGGCCAAGGAGGTCGCCACGTAAGTAGCTAGGCTTCATTTAGCTTTCTAGTTGTTCCTGACTAATTGTGCAAGTTGTTTTTGTTGCCACAATTGCATAGGGTTGGCCAGAACCCTGCATAATCCTGCATAACCCTGCATAACAATTGCATAGGGTTGGCCAGAACCCTGCATAGCAATATGTACTCAGGAGTTGTGGGAACAACCATGACATCATTATCAGCAATGTTCAATGAAATCACATGAAACAGCCCTTCCGATGTGTGTATCACACACAGTTACACATATTGTGGAATGAGCCCATTTTATGTCCTACGTATATCAGCATGGGTTATGCACAACAACACAGAGCCCCCTCACCTCTAACAGCCCTTCCACTTTGTACATCACACACACTTACACAGTGCCCCCTCACTTCCAACAGACCTTCCACTGTGTGCATCTTACGCAGTTACACGGAGCCCCCTGTTGAAGCTCTCAAGAAGCGGGGGCTGAAAGGTGAGTGAGCTTTGCGTACTTTTATTTACGTCGCTTGTGAGTAAAAGTTTGGTCACTGCCGCAGAGCGCTGCTGAGTTTTTCAAGTGGCCACAGACAGAGACCAGGAAGTGCTTGCTGTTATTTTTGAACGCTAAGGCTGCGCAGCAATTTACATTGCGGCATGCCAGCAGATTTGCCGCCCACTAGCCCCAGCTGCCTACCTGAATTCAATGTCGAAAAACAGCTCACGTACCGTATGCTTGCCCTATACGTGAACCATAGAAGATTTACAGCAGCCGTAGGTAGATTTTTCTTTACACTTATGTCGAACGTAAATGAAACACAGAAATTGATATGCAGCGTGAATCGTGAATCGTAGCATGTTAAAACTTCACAACACCACGATCGGGAGATAGTTCCAGATGAGGCAGATTAGCATGGCGCGGAAATGCTGATTATTTGTGCTGGCTCATGCTTTGCAGCAATTAACTTGGACCTGGACACCATGGAAAAGATAGAGGCCTCCAACAAGGCCATGGCAGAGTTTGAGGAAGCAGCCAAGGCCGGAGAAAAGGTGAGTCGTTTCACTGGTCAGAAAAACTGCTGAACCCTGGTCAGAGGGGGGTTTCCTCCTAGCAGAAATACCTGCAACCTAAACGTCGCTCCCTTAAATTGGCATCTGACAACGGCAGGTTGTTTGTCAAGCGCTGAAGTTCTGGTGCTACAAGTGCAAGGAGCTAGCAGCAGTTTCTCTGATGCTTAGGCTGTCTCTATACTGTTGGTATTGTGCATGCATCTAGGCACCAAGATCAATAGCCACGTGTTCCGACAAAGCATAACGGAGAGAATGCCGTATATGTGGTGTCGTGATCATCACATGAACACATGAAACTATGATTGCTGATGCCACTCTGCATCACTTGTATGAGCAGACTGTATTTTTTGACTTCTGAGAGCCAGCATTTGCTCATCCAGCACACTAAGGCACACGAAGGCACACGAAGGCACAATAAGACACACTAAGACACACTGAGACACGCTAAGACACGCTAAGACACGCTAAGGCACACTAAGACACACTAAGACACACTAAGGCACACTAAGACACACTAAGACACACTAAGGCACACTGAGACACGCTAAGGCACACTGAGGCACACTAAGACACACTAAGACACACTAAGGCACACTGAGAAACACTAAGGCGCACTAAGACACACTTAAGGCACACTGAGACACACTAAGGCACACTAAGGCACACTGAGAAACACTAAGGCACACTAAGACACACTAAGACACACTAAGACACACTAAGACACACTGAGGCACACTGAGAAACACGAAGGCACACTAAGACACACTAAGACACACTAAGGCACACTAAGACACACTAAGACACACTAAGGCACACTGAGAAACACTAAGGCGCACTAAGACACACTAAGACACACTAAGACACGCTAAGACACACTAAGACACACTAAGACACACTTAAGGCACACTGAGACACACTAAGGCACACTAAGGCACACTGAGAAACACTAAGGCACACTAAGACACACTAAGACACACTAAGACACACTAAGACACACTAAGGCACACTGAGAAACACTAAGGCACACTAAGACACACTAAGACACACTAAGGCACACTAAGACACACTACGACACACTAAGACACACTAAGGCACACTAAGACACACTAAGGCACACTAAGGCACACTGAGAAACACTAAGGCACACTAAGGCACACTGAGAAACACTAAGGCACACTAAGACACACTAAGGCACACTCAGACACCCCTCATTTTCATCCTCAAGCACCCCCTTGAGAACATTAATTTACTTGTTAGCTACACAAATTACAGGCCCTACGTGTTTTAATAGTGTGTCTGTGCGCACATCTGCAGGCAGTGGTGCACTGCTGGGGGGGCTCAGGCCGAACTGGGTCGATCTTAGCCGCGTGGATCTGCAGGTGGGTTCAGTATGTCACACGTCACACGTCAAATTTCTGCCGCAACAAAGTATGAGACTCTGCACTAACAATCAGCCGGTTCCGTGTGTCACGTCAAATTACTGCCGCAACAAAGGTTGAGGCTCTGCACTAATAACCAGCCTCCTACCTTTCTTCTCTCTAACCAGTCAGGGGTAATGCCTTCGGGCAAACAAGCTGTTGTCACACAACCTGTTGCTGCCGTGTATTGTATTTTCCGCACAGCTGATTGAAGTGTGACAAGCCGAAGCCGATCAAATTGCTTCCTATATTTGGATTTTTTGCTGAGAGACAAGCTCTGTTTATGTACCTTGCGACAGGAACGCTAATTGCCTTTCACTGACCTAGGGCCTGAGACTCTTTCTTTGTGTTTCTTCGCTTCGCTGTCTGTCACGGTGGGATGCTGAATGGCTCAATCCATAACAGTGCACTATCCGAATTCATGTCGGAAGTGTTAACACCATGGCATTATGTTACTTTACTTTGCTTTACAGGAAGCATGGACTAAGCCCAGAGGACGCCTGTGCAGCAACGATCGCCGTGAAGGGGGTCCAACGATCGATTGCACCTCAGAAAGTTATCCCCATGTTACCCAGCAGTTAAAGACCCGCAGATTTGATCCATAGTGTACGAGTATGAAGAGCACCAGGCATGCTAAGAACGTGCTTAATTGTTTGTGGGTTAGTAAGAGCTCTTGAATCGAGGCTCTTCTGCAGACGTGTGGTCTGACCAGGCATGGGTTGGCGTCTGTCCAAAGGTGACCAATCTAGCTTATTAGCAGCAAGCAGTAGGCTACATCTTTCCCAAGCCAATAATCTACCTCTGTTTTGTTTCCTCCCAGCATCTTGCCTTTCAGCAGATCTAGATCATATGATCTGCTCAAATTTATCAATTTATGGTGCATCAGGCGAACGACCTTCTGAAATTTGTGTTGCAAGTGCGTGGGTATAATTTATAGTTTAGTTTGGATTACAAAGGCCTCCAGCCTGGCATGGCTGCTCAACCTATAGGTCCCAACAAATAAATCAATCAAAAAGATCGACAGCTGCACTAATAAATTTGTAAACTTCTGAGTTATGTT
>Ga0307942_1004032_pt1 | contig 11784 bp, 15 predicted proteins | sample OrgLakmetagen175_FD_201846 | JGI IMG/M metagenome (GOLD analysis project Ga0307942, IMG submission 201846) | Saline water microbial communities from Organic Lake, Antarctica - #175 | ecosystem: Environmental > Aquatic > Non-marine Saline and Alkaline > Saline | place: Antarctica: Organic Lake...
CATTGGGGGTGCAAGCCCCTCCAGGAGAGAGGCATGTGTGGGCAGAGTGGGGGGGAGCATCAGGTGCGCTTGCATCTGCACTTCACAGCAAAAGCAGCAGCAGCAGCAGTAGCAGAAGCCCAGAAGCCGAAGAAGCAGGCAGTGTGGGTTAGGATGCACCTGCAGGGTCACAGGGGCAGGGGCAGGGGCAGGGGCCTTGAAACCCTGGAGAATTCAGAGACCACCACGGAGGAGGAGGGGGGGGAGGCAAGAGTAACTCCTCAGGTTGAAGTTAGGAGCCTTAAAGCTCGTCTCAGACTTTGATGTAAACCAGCACTGAATAGATACAGAGACGAGAGCACAAGGAGTCCCCAAATTCGCAAAGTTCGCAAATTTCCTTAACTTTTCAGGGGCCTCGCAAAAGCTTAATGCTCGCAAATTAATTATTCTAATTATTTTGGCACCTCGCAAAAAGTAGGCCTCGCAATACTAAAAGCGCAGTACGGTATATGATATGTAGGTAGTACGGAATAAGTCGGCCAGATCTGCATGATAGCCATGTAATTTTTATCGTAGTTATGGTTTAAAAAGCCACAAGCACACATCACGTAATCTTGTAAGTAGGGGGAGGGAACTTGTCGACCGCTGACCAACTTAAAACAAGCATTCCCTTCACCCTTGTCTGTCGAAGCAAAGTGGACAGAATGGTACTACCGTGATATCCAAGAAGGAGAGGATGCATTTGCATACGTAAATGCGCCTGATACGTTATGCTGTTCAGGGATGAGAAGAAAAATGATATGAGATACAAGGACAAAAAAAGAGAGCACTGGTGAGAGCTTTTTCATTGAAGAGGGTAAGACAACAGAACTCAGTACAAGGGACAAGATTTGATGATGATGAAGAACTCCTTCCTGTGCCAGCACCCTTGGTTCGTGGAGGAAGGATTGCTGGCCAAGCACAGGGTGTCAACAGCACAGGGTGTCAACAGCATAGGGGGCCACGCACGCCAGTGTAGCAACAAAAATGTTACCTGCTCATTCACCCAACTGCGGTATGGCAGTGGGCCCGATTTGGCAACAAGGAAATCCTCAACTCGTTTACCCTGAGTATGTATGGTCGTACTTAGGTGAGTACTTTGTGCACAAGTGCGACTGTAAATGTGTGTTAAAATGTGCGTGTCCATGTGCGTGTGCGTGTGCATATGCATGCGTGCGTGCATGTGTGTGTGTGTATGTGCGCATGTGTGAGTGTGCACTGTGCGTGCAAGCATGCCCCTGTGTGTGTGCGTGTGCATGTGTGTGTTTGTTTGTGTGCGTGTGTGCATGTGTGTGTTTGTTTGTGTGCGTGTGTGCATGCGTGCGTGCGTGCGTGTGTGTGTATGTGTGTGTATGTGTGCCTGCATGCGTGCATGCGTGTGTGCATGTGTGTGTGTTTGTGTGTGCGTGTGTGTTTGTGTGTGCGTGTGTGTAAGTGTGCACTGTGCGTGCAAGCATGCCCCTGTGTGTGCGTGTGTGTGTGTGCGTGCATGCGTGTGTGTGTTTGTTCGTGTGCGTGTGTGCATGTGTGCGCGGGTGTTGAAGTGTGTGCGCACGAGTGTGAGTGTGAGTCTTTGTATATGTGCGGGTTTAAGTGCATGTGTGTGCATGTTTGTGTGTGCACATGTACTCATGTGTGTGTATGTGTGTGTGTGTGTGTGTGTATGTGTATGTGCACGCACGTGTGTATGTGTGTGTATGTGTGCGTGTTTGTGTGTGTATGTGTGTGTATGTGTGCGTGCGTGTGTGTGTGTGTGTGTGTGTGTGTGTGTGTGTGTGTGTGTGTGTGTGTGTGTGTGTGTGTGTGTGTGTGTGTGTGTGTGTGTGAGAGTGTGAGTGAGTGAGTGAGCCTCTGCCGAACTTGTACCTGTGTCAGACCATAAGGTTCCCTTTCCGAGCGCCGTTTCATTTAAGCGGGTGTCACGAGAGAAGCAATGTAAAACGGTGAGCCGTGTAAAATATCTCCATATGGTACTACGGAAATTGGATGCGCTCCGACACACGCATTACCATTTGATATTAACGAGTGTAAATCCAACCAAACGAAAACAGCTTATCCGGGACTCCCGTTTCCGTTATTCAACGCCTTATTTTTCCAGATACTTTACTGTGCTGGTCGCAGAAGTTGTTTTGAACACACACACACACACACACATACACACACACTCACAAAAACACACACACACACACACACACACACACACACACACACACACACACACACACATACACCACATACACACACATGCACATAAACGCATACGCACACGCATATGGACACGCACTGTGTTTACAGACAGTTACAGACACACAAATTTGCGCAAATATCCTCACCTAAAAACGGACACACATACACGTAAACGTGACATATTGTATGATGTTCCTGGAATTCTAGAGGAGGATTGTACGGTTCTTTGGTTTGTGTCTTTGGTTTGTGCTTCTGTGCAGAAGCAAAAAAAATTGCGTAATGGAAAGCACTGTGTAGCTAGGTGAAAAATCAACCCACAGCAAAAAGAGCCACTTTTGTATCGTGTATCGTAAAACTCCCAGAAAAAGAGGAAAATACCAATGAGGATCATAGAGGGTTGCAGGCTTGGCCTGAACCGGCTCCTGATGAGAGTTGGTAATGGAACTGGAAAGGGCACGTCTGGTGTGGACAAGACTGGCATGATTGACAGAATGCATATGGAGCTTGGAGGCAGTCTTATTGACTCTTTGAAAATCAGGACCCAAATCCTTGAAAGGCTTCCGATGTGTGAGTGTTGAAGATGGTGCCACCCACGCCCAAAAGGATGGTGTGGAGAGTAGCGGAAGCTCCTTGTGGATGGGATGTTGCAGAGATCTTTGTGCTCTTTTTGTGCGGCTCTCAGCTAATTCTGAGGTCTAGTATCCTCAAAATTTGATCAATGAGGTAGATCATTAGCCTTACATCCTTCCCAATACATGTCTCTCAACCTTACTCGTAATGCCATTCGCAGTACAGCTCGCTCCAGACTGTGTTCACACCCTACGTTTTGAGACCGTCTACATGGGACCACAGTAATATCTCCACCTGTGACCTGTGTGATGTGTGATGCTGATGATATCCAAGATGAGCAGGCAGCATGTTCATTTTCACTGCTTCAATCCCCACGTGATTCTCTCCCGCAAAAAATATGCATCTCTATTTCCCCAAACAGGAGCCCACGATGTGTCTACTTTCTTAAGCCAGAGCAATAACAAGCCTTATCTTTTCCTCCATGAACTAATTGCTTTTTATGAGCAGGCTAGCAGTCGCACTTCTTGCAAGCTTCGTTTTTTCCTCCATTAACTACTTACTTTTGTCAAGCCCAATTGCTAACAGCGACAAACCGTGTAACAAGCAGTTAGTTGGTTGACAGTTGAGAGTTTCTGTACATCTTGTTCAATAAGCTTCAAGATTTTATCAAAATTTACAACCTTTCTTCGCTGTCAAATCAACCCTCTGACGCAACCAGCCCAAGGCCCTGGGCCTTCTCCCATCATATCTTGAAGAAACATGCAAACCTTACTACATGTGCGACCTAGGCTGCTTAAGTGACCATATACCACTTGTGGGCATCGTACCTACCAACATTTTAAACCTACAAATCCCACGTGATATACATTTGATCGAAATTAATTACTGTGTAGACACTTCCCCTACTCAACAAGCAAAAAAGGCACGACAACAACGTAAGCTGCCAATGCCTCCCTTACGGAAAACCCGCAACAAAAATCATACAGATGAGGCGAGACATTGAACAAAACCCCTACAAATATTTAAGCAATACTTCTGGTGGTATGCAGGCCTCCCAACCACCTGATCCCCACTGAAAAGCTTCTCCTAATTCAATTCTCCGGGTGGGATGTTGTATGTCTCTGCATGTAACAGAACCTCTCCTTTTCCTCAGATCACTTAACAGACATAACAGACTCTTCAGACTAGAAAGACTCTCGAGGTTGTTCTGGGCCATTCTTTATATAATAGCTGCAGGCACGGGCTCAAGACCCGGCTACCTCATTTAAACACCTGTTTCCTTGCACTGCATCCATTGGGTGGTGCAGAACAACATCCTTTCCTAATCCATGCCGGTAGTGTACACACTACCGGCGTTGCTTTTCTCTTTCTCCCAAACATAGAAAAAATACAGACCAGCAAAACACAATAACAAGCCGCATTGATATGCCCTGTCAGCACCTCAGATCAGAAAAATTTACAATTGCTCTCTCTGATCCCTTGAAGGAACTGGCTGCACTCCTCAATACTAGACAAAAGTGCCTTCAACGAGTGCATTAAAACTCTGAGCAACAGTAAATATCCAGGACCAGATGGGGCTGTAAACGAGCGCTGCGTTTGCTTCCTGCAGAAATCCAAAACACCATACACATGCTCCTCATTTTTATGTGGGCTATCGGCTTCACACCAAAAGCCTGAAAAACCAGTAACACCATCCTTACTAATAAAAACAAAGAAGATGAAGTTGAGCTGTCCTCATATCGCCCGATTGGCCTTGCAAATACTCTTTACAAGCTTTGGACACGCCTCATCACTAACACTCTGTACGAGCACGCAGAGACGCAGAGACGCAGAGACGCAGAGACGCGTTCCGTACTCAGCACCACACAAGCTGGCTTCTGCAAACACAAAGACACCATCCACCGACTCCAAAACGTAGTTATGGCACTAGAAGATGCCAAACTCTTTCGCAAAGACATATATGCCCTGATTGTTGACTTTACCTCAGCCTTTAACACCACTAACCATGACTGTATGCTTCGGATCATGTATGATCTTGGCTTTCCTGCTGATGCCATAGATGCTGTCAGAAATCTCTATCAATATGCCACCACCCAAGTAAATCTCCCTTCCGGGGTATGCTCAAACAAAATACCCATAGAAAGGGGTACTAAACAAGGAGACACTCTCTCCCCTTTTCTCTTCCTACTCTATATGGAGCACCTCTTAAGATGTTACACGTAGGAGGACACGGTAACACACATACCTGTGTCCCAAAAGGAAACACGCTCGCCAACAACATAAGTAGTGCCGCTTTTGCAGATGACCTCCTCTGCCCCACTGGCGATCTGCACAGAATCTCTCTCAAAGTGCAAGCTTGTAAACTCACACTCTACTCTAACTGGGCCGGATTATTTCTGGCAGCAAAACCAAGGTCACAGGTAGCTTAAATGCGTCTCCTCCCAAAGACAACAATGATTTAACACCTACCGAAGCCCTCAAACATCAACTTAATAACAATATAATGGTCCAAAACCAGGCAACGAAATTTATTTCACCCAGCTCACCTTTTCTCTACCTAGGAGTCGCTCTGGCCATGGACCTTAACTGAAAACACCAACACAGGCGCATAGCCCAAAACGGACAGCAAAAGCTTGATGCTCTCACATTAAGTAAGGATCATATGCCTCACCACGGCAAACACTCAACATGATATGCACAGCTATCATCCCTGGTCTGGCCTATGCCTTTGCCGTTACACCGTGCTCCTACCCAGACCTAGACAAATGGGACGCAATGATTGGAAGGGTGATTAAAAGCAAGCACAACCTCTGACGCAGCACTCTAACAACCATGATTCGTGAAGATGTACATAACTTTGAATTTGGCGCCCCCTTTATTTACGTAAAATATCACAGGCGCTCAGCAGTGGCATTTGTAACTAGCCTGGACGACCCCTCTGATCACCACCGATCCGTGACAATTAATCTCCTCACCCACCAGATTTCCCACTTAAAACACCTTACCACAACATTCCTGTCCACAAGAGAAGGAACGTCGTTGCCACTCAAGAGGCAACTCAACCTCCATATGCGAGCGCGCCAACTAGCCTGCATCCACACTAGTAACCTACACCTAATTCTGAAAGGAAAATGTGTATTCCTAGCTCATCTCAAAATCATCTCAGAAGTCACTTCCGCCCGCAGCCCCCCCCCCTACAACGACCACCCTCATTAACTGCACTACCAAACCGCTTATGGGCCTAGGCATTAATGGTTTTCACGATTTCACGTCAGCAAACGAAGGCCACATCATCTCTGGGAAACAGCTTAATAATAAGTACTCCCGTCAAAAAGCACATTGTAGCACTTAAAAGGCTTGTAGCCATTGCCAACATGCCAGAAATAGAAGAGCTAAGCACTGCCTCCATTACACAACTCCTTCAAGATAGAAATACAAGTCAAAACACCCTGCTTGTCCACCGTAAAATAAGAAATTCCTCCTTCACAGGCCTCCTGGACACACATATCAATACATTGGCTCATCATGATGACATGCCCCCTAATTCTGTAGACACTCAACCTTAACAAAGTGTGCCCATACACACAACACCTGCACCACAACCACGCTCAGCAACACATTAGAGGCATCCTATTACCAATAACCAACAACCTCATTAGACGGCCACCTCCCACGCACACAGATTTACCGGCTAATACTAGGCGATTAAATCAGACTTCTATGCTTGAACCTTACTCAGAACCACACACGTCCCCTTCTCCCGCCACAATAGCATCCGGATGCCCATTAAATCTCCAAAGATATACCACTCAAAACGCACCAACACCATCAATACAAACATTCCCTCCAGACGCCAATGCTCGGCCCAGGAAACGCACAACTTCCAACAACATACCCCACACGGGGCCCTCCCAGACACAACACCATCCCACCACAACGATGCCAGCTGATCCTCCACAGGGCAATGTCATCTCCACATCACAAACCCCACGCTCATTACACTACTCACAAAGAAGCTTCAACCTAACAAAAAGTAGCCATGACTCTGTAGGCTCAATGTCTACACCATCCCCCAACCCGCCCCAAACTACAGCCAACGAATGCCTGTCTGAACTCGCCCCTATTTCTCAGCTTGCTGCTCTCCCACAAAACCAGCCTGTAAAACGTGCACGGCAGACACAGTATGCTCCCCCACATACCACTAAAAAGAGAAAAAGTGGCCAGATAGTGAGCCAGCAACATCTCCTCAACACGCAAAACTTATTCCCTCCTATAAAACAACCAACTAATAGCCAACTTAACAAACGCAAGACACGCTCACATACCGCTTGCCACAGTTACCCCGAAACACAGACGCTTACACAGATAGCTACCGCCTCCATCCCACAAGACAATACCAACCCCTTCACACAGCAGATGAGTAACATAAACCCAACCTACCGCATCCACAATGACCCAACCTACGAGAATACAGACTACATAGAACCACAGACCCCAAAGAAAAAGAAGATGCAAGCTCTTTGATGTAACCCAATGCCTACCTAGCCTGAGTCTGACCCCTTTGTGCATTATCCACATCCATCAAGAACTCTGGACGTACAAGAAAGACAAGGCCTTCTCTATGACACCCATTGAGGCCATAAACACGCTGTATCATGATGATCTGGACGTCCATTACATAGATGATTGGAAATTTTACACTAGCAACAACAGGAGAGAGATGCTGGCCCCCCAGAAAGACAGAAGCAATACCACACGCACTACGCTCCCACGATTTTTGAAAGATGGGCCCTGCCCCTATTCAAAAAGTTAGATTAGTGCCAAAAACCACTCAAGCTGCTGCTCACACTGATATTGCACATGCATCCTGTGAACATTCTTCTACCATCTAGGACTAAAATTACTGGATCTGCTCCCTCCCTTTAAAGACATGTACATATGCGACGTCTGTAATCGTACCTACCATTGGCAGTGCCTACTAAAAACCAACTGCTACAATGCCAATGAGCGAGAGGCTATCGACAACAATGACACATGGGCCTGCCCAGCCTGTGTTAGCCTGAATGAAAATGAAAAGAAAGAACCTTTAAATCTTTTAAAAGATAGTTGGTGAAAGTCTCGTGGAACCCAACATAGGAGCCAGAAGAACAGCAAAAGTTTAGACACATCCTCCAAATGTATGGAGAGCATATCACGGCACCAAACCTACCGCAACCTGCACCAGACACACACCTTGATGATCTTGAAATACAAGGGTTCTCAGCCAACCAAGAAAGAAACTCCTACCAGCCCTATGACATCAAACTTTGGAATAAAGTTGATCTTGACATTCAGCCCACAAACCCTCAAGCAGACATTGTAGCCTTTGGGCGCTGTGAGTACTGGATCACTAACGTTGATCTCATGAAGCACCAAGGAACAACACCGAATCTCCCTCAGACGACCCTGTACTCCCAGATCTGTACACTGCCACAGTAGCCTGCATCTACAACGTAGATGAAAAAAGCAAAGGCATGCTTACCCCTGAGCGCTTCAACATTCTTCAATGGGCTTTTGAAAAGGCAAAATACAGCGGCTTACATGACAACGTCTACCCACCCCCCATGATCAATCTTGCATCAGGACTCGTAGGCCTCATCACACACAAAGATATTGCTACCTCCATACACAAAAGCCAAAAGATCAATTACTCATTTTCACGGATGCTTCCCCCCCACATTATCACCGCCCTACAAAAATGGGCCCTAGTCACTAAGGAAAAAATGGCACCCCCCCTTTGCCGCTCAGTGATCACTCATGACCATGATCCCACATTCCCCCAATACTGGATTGAACATCCAAGAGATAAGGCCTTCGGGGCAAACTGCAACGCCTTCTCCTCCAAGTTCACTGATTCTCTATTTGTCATCCCATTTACCAAGAAACACCATGTATTTAGGAACAAGGCATGCAACTTACTCTGCTGCCCTTAGCACAGAGGCAACAGCTACCTTCATGTTTCTTCCCTCCTGGAATAAAAGGATGATTACAACTCCCTACGCATCGCTCCACCGCAGATTCCTGCACGTTTGTAAATTGTTGGGCTCCATACCATCAGACCAACTCCAATATGCAGAAGTACCCTTCTGGAACAATATACAGACGCCCCTTCCCAAACACACTTGGGAAGTGCATATCATTGCCATATGGAATACTGAAAGCAGATATGCCTCAATGCTTGTAACAATAACTGGCTGAAAAAACTCGCCAAAGAAATTCCTGAGGCAAAGTGGGAAATCATTAGCACACATAACGACTCCTAGCCCTCTGCACTTAGCACTGAAAAGGCTCCTGGCATAAAGTTAGGAAACTATCAACCCCCTCCCCAAGGCCTCCAAGATACAACAGGTACCCTGGACCAACCCTAGTGCCCTGACAAAGCGACCCAGCACAGCTCCAGCCCAAACCTGATCTGTGAAGTACAAGATTGGCGGGACTGGACCTACATGGCAGTCCTGAAAAACACGAAGAAGGGCAAGACACAGGATCAGGTGTATATCCCCTTGCTTTTACGTATCCCATTGCGTAAATTCAAGAGGCCTAGGTATGACCAATACCATCTCACGTGCAGAGCTAGCAGCTATAGCAGCTGCAGTCATACATGGCTACTCAGATATAGCCACAGACAGCCTTGCATCACTGCACCAAATCAAAAAGCAGATGTCACACCCAAATCTCCATCGCCACCACATCCAAGGAGATGTCCTTCAATCCATTGCTAAAGCAATCCACCAATCACCATCGCCCATCCACTTCTTCAAAGTAAAGTCCCATGCCGGTATTATCGGTAATGAACATGCCGACGCCCTTGCTAAAAAGTCAGCCACCACCTACTCCGACATTGCAGACACCTCCATCAGAACAGCAGGCCCTGAGGGAAATCGCTTCTACGACATCTACTGGCTTGCAAAAGAATATGAAGAACACCAAATCATACAAAATCAGCCAAACGCAGCCCAGTCACCTATCTCAAGGCTCTGGTACCTATCCAATTACCATAACGTCTTGCAAGCACACATCCAACCTCTCCACAAATTAAAAAATGCCAATACCGTAGCAAACTACCAAGAACACTGCCAGGACCTTATCAAAAATGGCACTGCCAATGGAGCCGCTAGCAACACTTACCTAACAGCGTCCTATGTCCCTGTTAAAACCAAGTGCATCGTTATGAAGTACAGAACAGGAACCCTGTACAACCAAAAGCATGCGATATGGTTAAGCACTCAATAACCCTAACTTGCCCCCTCTGCACTCAACTCTGTGCGTCTCCCCCCCGTTTTCATGTGTTTGGCGTCTCCTTCCATCCTCCTGGTTTTCTTCTGCGTCTTCTGTCCTGCGCTCCCTCACTCTGTACTCTACATGGGTCCTTTTCTTTTTCTTAGTTTCCTTTCCCTGGTTCTGGGTATCCTTGAGCAGCTTCCTCTTGCTTTCTCCTCTGCTTGAGCCCTCCCTCCTCTTTTTTTGTGTTGTCTGTCAGGTCCCTGCTGGGGGCCGTAGCTGTAAAACCACCAAAAAAATAGACAGTGCTCTGCATATCTTTTCTGGATGCCGACACACGCAAATAAGAAATATGATCACTGAGAGACACAACTTAGCATGCAGCATGATCTTTAAAGCCATCAGCAAGACAGGCTTTCTGGGATCCTGCTTTGTCTGCTTGGATATAGGTCGCAGCGAACGGCTGGCCAGGCCTATGCAAATCTTCAGAACTCTAATACAGCTGAAACCAGGATTATGCCAAAGTGGCTCTTTCCACCCCGCTTCTCAGACAAAAATAGGTCCGGATGCTGTCTAGGTGAGTGCAGAGGGGGCAGTTCGGATGCTGTACTCAGTACAGCAGGCTGCTGGTTTCTCCCATCTCCACAACAACAAAACAGCAACAGACTAGCAATGAAGGAGGGTGGGTTCTTAGGAGTGGCAGGGGGCAACTGAGGGAGACCAGGAGCACCTCAGCAGCACCGCCAGCCATTAGCAGATCCACTTTCCCCAGACAGCACCGACCCAAAGATCTTAGCATTCTTCAACGTGACATTCACTTCATCACGGTCGAGTACTGTGAGGACACTAGACCGCAGAACCAGCTGAGCGCTGCGCAGGAACAGCATTAAGGCCTCTGCTCCACCCTTCAAGGAACCTCCGTCACTCTCCACACCATCCCTATTGGGAGTGAGTGGCACCGCCATCTACAACAATCACACGCTGGAGCCTTTTAAGGAGCTGGGTCGTGATTTTCAAAGAGTTAAGAAACTTGCTTCCAAGCTTCATGTTCATCCTGTCAATTACGCTGCCAATCTTGTCTATCAGAAGTGTCCTTTCCAGCACTTTTATCAACTCTCATCAGGAGATGGTTTCAGTTCAAGCCTGCAACCCTCCTGATTTCCATTGATATTTTTTCTTTTCTGTTTATACGGTACCCGGTACCAAAGTGGCTCCTTTTCCTTATTCAATGTGGGGAGTGGTTTTTCACTGCCTGCGTAGTTTTTCTTTCTTTTCTATTTTTGGATGTATCAGTCTTATTGATAACCTTTACCTTCTGGTAAACGGTGAGACCGAGAATGTCTGAGCATTGGTTGGCTGATGTGCTGAGTCTTTTGCTTTGCAGTGACGGCGATTTGATCTGACACTTTTATGAGCACTAAAGACCTCAGCAAAACTCGGCGTGACATCCGCCTCGTCGAGATCAAGTATTGTGAGGACACCAGACCTCAGAACCAGCTGAACGCCGCAAATGAACAGCACAAAGATCTCTGCAACATTCTCCAAGGAGCCTCCGTCACTCTCCACACCATCCCTATTGGGTGTGGGTGGCACCATCTACAACACTCACACTCTGAAGCCTTTCAAGCGTATGACACTATTGACAGACCACACCTTTGGGATCATTTAAATAATATCAGGATGCCCACTCACCTTGTCAATGTTATTAAACAAATGTACGATGGAGACGAGTATGTTTTGATTGATGGT
>Ga0307942_1004033_pt1 | contig 11783 bp, 10 predicted proteins | sample OrgLakmetagen175_FD_201846 | JGI IMG/M metagenome (GOLD analysis project Ga0307942, IMG submission 201846) | Saline water microbial communities from Organic Lake, Antarctica - #175 | ecosystem: Environmental > Aquatic > Non-marine Saline and Alkaline > Saline | place: Antarctica: Organic Lake...
AGCATGTCCCCTGGCCAAAGTGTTGGACCAAGACTGAGCTGAGCGTGCATGCATGCTTATGTGCGTGTGTGCGTGCGTGCCTAGGCCTGTGTGCGCGTGCATGCGTGCGTGTAAATGTGTGTGTGTGTGTGTGTGTGTGTGTGCGTGCGTGCGTGCGTGCGTGCGTGCGCGTGCGCTCGTGTGTGTGTGTTTGCGTGCGTGTGCGCGTGCGTGCGTGCGTGTGCGTGCGTGTGTGTGCGCGTGCGTGTGCGTGCGTGCGTGCGTGCGTGCGTGTTTGTGTGCGTGTTTGTGTGCGTATATGTGGTGTGTGTGTGCGTGCGTGCGTGTGCGTGTGTGCGTGCATGTGTGCGTGTGCATGCATGCGTGTGTGTGTGTATGTGTGTGCGCGCGTGCGTGTGCGTGCGTGCGTGCAAGCACTGCAGGTGTCTATGCCAGCACTTGTGTGCAAGTGCAGGCATGTCTGTGCATTTGTTCCTTGTGGTGCTCAAGATGTCTTAGATGGTACATTACTGTTACTGTTACTGTTACCGTGCGTGCGTGCGTGCGTGCGTGCGTGCGTGCGTGCGTGTGTGCGTGTGCGTGTGCGTGTGTGTGTGTGCGTGCGTGCGTGCGTGCGTGCACGTTCGTGCGTGCTTGTTTGCGTGCATGCATGCATGCATGCGTGTGCGTGTGCGTGCGTGCACGTGCGCTCGTGTGTGTGTGTGTGCGTGCGTGTGTGTGCGCGTGCGTGCGTGTGTGTGCACGTGCGTGCGTGCGTGCGTGTGTGCGCGTGCATGTGTGTGTGTTTGTGTGCGTATGTGTGGTGTGTGTGTGTGTGTGTGTGTGTGTGCGCGCGTGCGTGTGCGTGCGTGCATGTGTGCGTGTGCATGCATGCGTGTGTGTGTGTATGTGTGCGCGCGTGCGTGTGCGTGCGTGCGTGCGTGCAAGCACTGCTGGTGTGTATGCCAGCACTTGTGTGCAAGTGCATGCATGTCTGTGCATTTGTTCCTTGTGGTGCTCAAGATGTCTTGGATGGTACATTACTGGTGCTCATGATCCCCTGTGGTGGTCCTCCCATGATATGTGGTCCTACAGCACTCCATAGGGTACGTGTTTGTGTTCTATGGACGCCCAAGAACGAATTTGAGCCGAGTTCAAAGCGTGGGCATGAGCCGTATTGAAGCGATTCGGATATTTCAATTTTGACACGCGCTATATTTGAAAAATATTATAGCGCTATAAGCAAACGTCAATCCCTAGAAATAGCGCTGCCCAGATTGGCCTTATTTGGATGTGCATCGTCTCGTGGCCCCAATTTGAAGAGCAGCGTTCGGTGGTGATTCCAACCTCCCAGTCCACATCCCTTAGGCCCCAGTGCAGGAACAAAACTGCTTGTGTGATGTGTGATATGGCACACAGCTTGGGTCCTCGTAACTGAATCACGTGTCACTCCTAGCGTAACAGCATCACAGCAACACGCAGGGCCGGCCAGAACCGTGTGTGTACATTATGTATGACACACACTCTGTTTAGACGCCCGCACCTGACTCGTGCGTCGGCCGGCCCTTGCGTGGAAAATGTAGGGCCGGCCTGAACTGTACTATCCGAGCATGTATGACCTACAACCCTGCATTTGAGATCTCACTGCCAGAACATGCCGTACATGCCCCGTACATATGTAAATGCTTCTCCCATGATATCTATCTAAACCCTATATAATAAACCCTCTATCTAAACCCTTGCATCACGGTTCCGACCCATCCGGCCCTTCCACTCGCTTTGCACCCAAACTGACTGAAGCGCGCGGTGCTGTTCACTCCGACCAGAAAGGAAAGGCTACAGTGTCTCGTCTTAAACACACAAGCGCCCAAATCTCCATGAAGCGGCAACCAATGGGTGTAGTTTTGACACCGCTGTGCTCTCCGTTACCCTTCCTTGTGTGCAGCCCCTTTTTGGGAGCCACAGTGGCGGCGGAAGGAACCTTTCCTCAAGTCACATACAAAGGAGGAACACCATTGACGCAACTGCGGCAGCCCCGCACGGTCCTCCTCCCGCTGACGTCAGGACACCAAGAAGTGGGAGCGCTATCTCAGGCAGTTGTGACGGGGGCGGTGTCGTAGGGGGGGCCGTCTGTGCCTCACAAGCCCCTGTCTCGCTGGGTGGCATCTACAACCAAACTTTACTGGGTGGGTGTTCAGGGCACTCCCACCAGCAGCAGTTCCACTTTCAGCAGCAACAGCCCCAGGAGCAACAGCTGCAGTCGCCACAGCGGCAGGGGCAGACGCAGCAGCAGGAAAAAGGCCATGGGTTTGGGAGCTTCAGTGCAGGAGTGAGCCCCAGCGAGAGGCCAAGTGGGCAACCAGGTGCGCGATGTGGTGATGAGTGTGTATGTGTATGTATGTATGTGTGCACTAATATGGGAAATTTAGATGTGGCTAATTATCTTGTTGACGTACTCAAGCAACTGCTCACCCTTTTGACCGTCCAAAATAAATTTCCAAACACAATGACCTTAAACTACGACTAGGCGGCTCAGCCAAAATAATATGCACACATACGTACACACAAACACATGCACGTACACGCGCATATAAGCACGCCCTTATGAGCACACAGTGTTATACAGTGGTACACAGACGCAAGTGTGTGCTTCTTAGAACACCTTCATTGTGTAGGCAGGTTGAGTTGATGCCCGTACACACCACATGCACAGACGTACACGCAATCTATTGTGCACCTCAATGCACAGACGCACTGTGGTCAGCCACAAGAAGATCCCTGCCACCAAGCAACCGTTTTGGAGTTCACCTGCAGTGGCAGCAGCAGCAGCAGCAGCAGAGTGATGAGGCCTGTCAAGACAGACGTTCAGAACCCCTGAACTCCCGCACAGGTATGAGGCAGTACGCACACGCAACGTGGCCGTTTTGTCACAGATGTTCCGTTGTGCAGAGGCGGCCAGGCTAATGCTATATCCCTGGACGCTATTTCACAGCTCTTCAGGCTGCTTCGCTCCCACTACTTTGTCACTGCCGCTGTGCGGCGACAAAAGGAAACAGATTACTAAGAATGGGAAGGCTGAGACAGCAGGCAGGACACAGATTGCTTGCAGTCTGTACTTCATCACGCTTGCACACAGTACCTCACCCACCCACCCTCATACGCAGACATAACACGCTCACGCACGTGCACAGAATGCTGGAGGTTTCCTCATTCACTGCAAAACGTGCACACATGACCCTGGGGCTTGACACACACACACACACACACACACACACACCACGCACACTCTTCTGGCACACACACATACACACACGCTGTACGTAAAACATGCACATATGTAAACACACGCACAGGCAACCTGCTGCCAGGCTCCGATGCCCACACACACCCCCACGACCACACACATCACCGGCAAGGAGGGTCTATGAGCGGCACAGGGCCCTCTCTTCAACCGCACTCACACGCTACCAATACGTTGAGCGTGAAGGCCACCTCCTGCCAGGTATTGAATTAGGGTTGGCCAGATCTGTGAAGGCTAACAATTGGAGAGAGGGCTGGACAGAGCTGTATAGATTCAGGATCGGACAGCACTCTTATAATTTCACAGTAAAGAAGCACACTGTAATAAGCTTCCCAGCTTAGAATACCGTACATGTGTGTATGATGAAGAGAGTTCTGGCCAATCCCTTAAATACAAGGCGTGTACACAGATCCCAGCAGCGAAAGATTCACACACACAGACATTCACAACTTGTCTGGCCAATTCCATTCTTCATGCACTGGTGGAGAAGAGTTAGCCACTCCATGTTTGCTTGCCCTCATGTGGGGAGCGGCTTCCACAACTTGTGTGATTTTGCTTCTTTTGCTTGCATGCATTTTGAATAGAGCAGCACGCACTTGTGCAAACGCATGAACTGACACAGTCGAACAGAGACAACTTCTTGCACGTCCAGATGTGGAGCGTTGAGCGCAGAATGCTTCACCTGCACGCACGCACGCACACCACACACAGCATGGGCATCCCTCCTCGCAATTAATAGCGCAGCAAACAAGCTCCCTCGCGCCACAACAGCCCTCCTCTGCACGTCATCACTACACATTGAGCGCACACCCTCGCTCGCGCACCAACACACACCAAGCCTCCCTCCCAAAACACATATGCCTACAAGCTCCCTCACCGTTGCACTTTTATGCCGCACGCCACGGAGCATCGAGTTCACCCACCAGCACACACGACACACAACATACGCACAACGGTCCCTTCCCACAAACGCAGGCCATGAAAGAGACCCTAGCCATTGCGGCTCTTCGCCGCGCATCAGAGAGCATCGAGCGTACGTCGGCCCTTCGCCACTTAAACCCTCAATCCCCATCCGTAGGACCTTCTCAGTTCCTTGTTCACCCTGGCTCTCCTACTTCTAACGGTGGAAGAGAACGATGGCAGAGACTGTCCTCGGCTTCTTCTACTCCTCAATTGACATCGCCGGCTGCGACACACGCAGGGCCCGTGCAACATGCGTGGGTGCGTGAGTGTGTATGTGTGCTTGCGCATGTACCTGCGCCTGTGCGTGCGCCTGTACATGCATGTGGGTGCGTGTAAGTGGTCTATCAATTGCCTTGTATACAGCAGCTAGCTTTGCTAGCAACTGCACGTACGAGGCACGAGCATCACACATGGGCATGTATCTGTACGCTCTCACATGTGCTCATGTGTTCGCGAGTCTACTGTGAGTCGTGCATCTTTTGCTGACATAAAGAACACCCTGAGCTGCCCCTTCCCCTCTCACACGTCTTCGAACCAATGGTTACATCAGGCTCTGTGTTTGTATAAACGTGAGGAATGACGTGTGCTGCATGCACTCTTGCAGAAACACGTTGCTCAGGCTCTGTGAGTGTGTGAATACGTGGCGAATGACGTGTGCTGCATGCACTCTTGCAGACACACGTTGCCCACTGCAGCCTTAATTATCAAATGCACGTAGGCAAATAGCAGCGACAACGGTGTTGGTAGTCCAGAAGGCATGATGCGCAGCAGTTCAGGTGGTTGGGTAGAGAGCCGTCCTGTCAGTAAGGGGACGTTAGTGGCAGCCGGGGTGGCAGGTGGCAGGGAGCAGCAGCCGCAGCAGGCTGCCTGGAGTGTTGGAGCAGGAGTGGCAGCAGGAAGAACAGGGGGAGGAGAGAGGCGTGAGGGACAGAGGGTGAGTCAAGGCAGGGTGCTTTGTGTGTGGGCTGTGGGTGTGTGCTAGCATACATGTAGTTAAGTAGCAGCAGGAAGGGCAGGGGGAGGGTGTGAGAGGGACAGGGGGTGAGTCGAGGTAGGGGTGGGCTTGTGTTGAGAGTGTGCTTGTGTGTATGTGTTTAGTGTGTGCCGGTATGAACATAATCAAGCAGCAGCAGTTGTGTATGTGTTTACGCACCTGTGTGTGTACGTGCCTTTGCGCAGCGAGAGTGAGTGTCCAATGGGTGGGTCAAGGTGCTGATGCTGTGTCTTGCAAAATGGACAAGAGCACTGTCTTCTTGTGGGGACAGTTATGGCGTGCACAAATGTGGGGAGTGTGTGTGTGCCTGTATGGGTGACGGTGTGTTTGTGTGCGGGGAGTGTGTGTATTTGTGTGTGTGTGTGCCTGCTTCCACTGCGTGTGGCATCACTTGCACCTTACAAGACTTGAAAAAGAAGGGGGGCCACGCACAAGACGGTCGACATGTTTGGTGGGCTGGTTCCACCTCCACTCATGTTTGTGCAACCATTACAAACAGTTGCACGCACATTATGCATTATGCCGTGCCACCCTGTAGACGCATGCAAACAAGCACACATACGCACACACACAAGCACACATACGCACACGCACACACACACACACACACACGTACATACACACGCATACACGTAGAGCACTCTCACAAATACACACGTAACACATAGCTTATGACCACACGCAAACATACAGACACTGACAAATAATCAACTGCATGCAGTATCACCCTGCAAAGCCCCCTGCCAGGTGGCTGATGTCGGCCCCAGCAGCAGTTGTGACCTGCCAGTCAAAGCAAACACGCACACACAGACACTGAAAAGATAAACACACACGCCCATGAACACACACGCACATGATCCCGCACACACAGCGTCGCCTTGCCAAGCCCCCTGCTCTCTGTCAAGTGGCTGAAGTCGGCCCCAGCAGCAGTTGTGACATGCCAGTCAATGGCGACCAACTGCAGTGGGCTGTACGTGAGGGCGACGAGGGTGGTGACGAGCAGCTCAGCAGCAGCAGCAGCAGCAGCGTGCACAGCGCAGCACACAAGGGAGGGATGCTGCTAGGGACAGCAGCAGCAAAAGGCTCTCCAACCCCCCGGCCCCCTAGTCCGGGCTTGGTTGTGGATCCAGAGGAGGTCAGGAAGGCCTGGTTTGATGGAAGTGGGGGTGGGGGTGGTGACTGTGTGGTGCTAAGCAGTGGGCAGGTGAAATTGCCAGGTTTGGATGGGGAGGGGGGGGGGCGGGTGACGCGGAGCTTTGGGGACGACCCCGCTCTTGTGCGTGAGAGTGAGAGCAAGGGGTACAAGGAGGGTGAGTTTTTTCTCCGTTTAACGCATGTGTATACAGTTGTCTGTGTGTGTGCGTGCGCGTGTGCAAGTGCAGCTGCAAGGGTGGTATAAGAATGACGCAGGAAAATCCATCCACATCAGAGGCTCATTGCTGAAGAGCTCCGTACATGCATACCCCCACCACACACCACGCATACACATTTGTGTGTGCGCACATGCGTGCACACACATACATACACATATGCGTACACACATACACACAACCGCACACACACACACAACCCGTGTTGCAGGCCCCCCACAGCAGTGTCACTTCACCAACCTTCAAAGCATGCAGCACAGCTCCTTGGCCTCCCGCAGCTCGCTGGTGAGTCATTCTGCCACGCCACGCCCCTCGGCACGTCGTAATGGCGCGTGTACAGTGCACGTTGTAATGGCGCGTGTACAGTGCACGTCGTAATGGCGCGTGTGCAGTGCACGTCGTAATGGCGCGTGTACAGTGCAGTCGTGATGGCGCGTGTACAGTGCACGTCGTAATGGCGCGTGTGCAGTGCACGTCGTAATGGCGCGTGTACAGTGCAGTCGTGATGGCGCGTGTACAGTGCACGTCGTAATGGCGCGTGTGCAGTGCACGTCGTAATGGCGCGTGTACAGAGCACGTCGTAATGGCGCGTGTACAGTGCACGTCGTAATGGCGCGTGTACAGTGCACGTCGTAATGGCGCGTGTACAGTGCACGTCGTAATGGCGCGTGTGCAGTGCAGCCTCAATTAGTAGTGCTGGTACCCGACGCCTTTTGTGGAAGTGGCCTCGCGCTCTCACACCCATGTGTTCCCTGCCCTGCTGCCGGGAATGGGTGCTGCTTGCAGCGTTGGGCCTCATCATGTGTGTGCGTGTGCGCAACACGCAGCTCTATCTTTGTCTAGTTGTTTAGCGTGTTGCAACCTGCGCTGGCCCCACCTGCTTACGCTTTTCACGAGATGCACATGCCACAGCTCTTACACAGGCCTTGTACAGAGTTCACAGAGTTTACAAACACAGGCTTTGTACATAATATATATACCGTAGGTCAGGTCAGCCATTCCTGCTCTAAACGTTTTGCCCCAAAGCCGAAATGTACATTTAAGTATCCAGGACCCTTAAGAGACATAGCTAAGCACCCCTGCATACTCAGTTTGTGGCGGGAGGTGCCCAGGTGGGCAGGGTGGAAACCCATCAGAAAGTGATTTCCAAAAGCTCCCCTCTGGTGCCAGCAACTTACCAGGGGTGTTTGCAATATTATTGGGGACATTTTGGTGAAGGTCCGGGGGTCTGGGGTGGGGGTCCGATTTTGACCCGGTTTTGGCAGGGAAATGGCACATTGAATCGAGAGTCTGGACGTTGGCAGAATGCCCAGCTGAATTGTGCAACGATGAAATAATAATTAAATAAATATGGTGCGCTGGCATCTTTTTGCTTGCACGGAGCTGGGAGAACCAGCTGTCGTTTGGGACAGATGAGGCTCGAACAGAGCACTCAGGGCACCAAGTGAGCTTTCAGCGCACCATTCATGCAAAATGGTCATAGCTCAATGCTTACTGGGTGCATGGTGGCAGTAGAGCAGAGCAGGGAAAGTTTAAGAACTTTGAAAATCTCAGCTGTCGCTGCCCACCACGGCCTAACCTCAGCATTCCAAACCATAAAACTTGACAGGGCGTGCCCTGGGAGCATTTCGAAGGGTTCTCGACACTCAGGTGATGGCCAGAAAGCTTGTTTCCAGGGTTCCAGAAATGCACCATTTTTGCCCAGCAAACAGGCCCACGCACTGTCCTTTAGGGGCAAAATTTTAACACCTCTTTTGTTGCTGTAATGGGTATGGTTTGACCCTAAACCTATCTGGGAACAAAATATTTGGTGAAATTCACAAAACCCGCATTTCTACACCCATACACCACCTTTCTGGCAGGGAAATGGCACAAATCCAGCCCCCCATTATCATCCTTGACCCCGAACTCGTTAATTTTTATGCAGAAGTGTTACGTTTATGTATAGGAACCATTGGGTGACCTCAGATGTGCAATTCAGGAAAGGAGCATCAAATCCACCTTTTTGGGTGGGGCTTGGCTGAGCTGAATGCAGCTTCACGATCGCTTTGGAAAATAATTATTGTGCCAAACCAGATTTGAAGTGAAAATTTTATATTATTAGTGGCAATATTATTAGTGTGCTTTTTTAAAATGAGCCCCAGCGTGCCATTGGCCCTATTCTTGAAGCCCCTGTCCCCAGCTGAGAGACTGGCTGCTCAGAGACCATGAGAAGCTGCAGAGGGAGAGGCAGCTCAGGATCTGGTTGAGGAAACAAGAGGCAAAGGCAAGGGGCGAGGCTGTGATGACGAGGCCTGTGGGGCGCCCATGCATGCAGCTACAAGCCTCCTCCTCTCACAGCCCCTTCAGGCCCTTCCTCTCAAGCATCCACACAGGATTAGTGAAGATGGCAAGTGGGTAAGGGAGGGTTGCTTCTCTGATTCAGGGAAGCACAATGTGCAAGCACTCAAAAGGCTGTCGTTCTCCCCATTTCAGCCAATGAGCAGTCTGCCCAGCTGCCTGCACAGCAGCAGCAGCAGCAGCAGCAGCACTGCACAGGCGGCAGCAGCCAGCAGAGGGCGGCTCTCAAATTCACAAACTAAATCCTGACAGGACCCTCACGAAGTCCCCTCAAACTCAAAATTAAATCCCCATACCCCCTTGCAAACTGAAATCGAGGATTTAATTAATTTTGTAAAATGGTGCCACAAAGTGATCGTGCACCTACGGAATAGGCCTTGTATATATTATTATTATGCATACATACAATGAGCACACACACGCATCCATACAGGGTCCTGACGCGCGAGTTAGCCCAGTCATCAGTGGCCTCCCAACGCAGCCTCCTGGTAAGACAGGAGCTCTGTGTGTGTGTGTGTGTGTGTGTGTGTGCGCGTGCGCGTGCATGTGCATGATGTAATTTAAAAGACATGTTGGCATGCACTCCAGTGTCATTGTTTCCAGTCACGAGTTAATTGCACAACACAGCACCCAGGTTGTGTTCCTACCAATTTGTGGCTCCATGCCAGAGTTTGCAAACATGCTACTCTGTGTTATGGTTGTCGTCACTACTGCTGTAATGGTATTGATTTAGAATGAGATTGCATCAATAAATACTGAGGAGCATGTACACGCTCTTATTTTGTTGCCCTCTTAGTCCACATTGACATTACTCCCTGCAGCTTGCACAGCACCTGGTATCTAGCAGCTCCTTTTCCTTTTGTGTTCTGGCTCTCTAGTAAGTTCCTGTGCAAGCGTTGCTCCTGGTGTGCTCCATATGCCGCCTTACAATCCTGGCAAAGCCTGCTGCTCCTTTCCCGTCGCTGAGTCCTTTCTCGTGTTGCTGGGCCTTTTGTCGAATTGTTGCTGCGCCTTGTGTTCTCCACAAGTGCACGGCACGGCACAGGGGCTCCGTGTGCAGTGTCTGCTTGGCGCAGGTGCCTGTGTATAACCAATCATACGCATATACGCAGGCAACAACAATGGCCGTTAAGCACCGCCGTATGCCTTGTTTGTAGTTTCATGCAGATGCGTGTCTCAGGCTTGCTTCTCCGATGCCGAGGTGGTCCCCCCAACCAGAACCAGAAAAATTGGTGCTTTGTGCTTTAACTGTAGTACGCTGCATTCCTTTGCAGATGTGTTTGAGGTGCGGTTCTCTGCAGCCAAGGCCCCCCACACGCCCAACCAAGCCCACCCTTCACACGCCGTATTGGCAGACAGCAGAAGCACCAGCGAGCGGTGAGTCTTGGTGGGCGTGTTGTGCTTGTTTGCAAGTCATGGAAACTAGCGCCCATTCTTTGGATGACCAACATGCTGTGCTGGCAGACAGCAGAAGCACACCAGCAGGCGGTAAGTGTGGGTGGGCAAAAGACTGCAAGGCTGAGGAGTAAAAGGGCCTTCCGCTTTTCATGTAAGACTCTTGTTGCCCTTATGACTTACTGCCTGCGTTAAGTAAAACACGCAAATTAATGCAGGCAGCAAGTGCGTCGGTGTATGTGTGCGAGTTTGTGCGTGTGTATGTATGCGCACGCACGCGAAAGAGCCTTGTGTGTGCACGTACAGAAAAGCACTCACCCCATTCTATGAGGAGGTTGCATGCTTCTTGCCACGATCTTGGTCAGGCTCACGCTCTATCATATTCATGCTCTATCATATTCATGCTCTACATCACCACGCAAGATCCCTCCCAACACTCCTGAACACACACACACACACACACGCACACACATACACACACACGCACACACATGTGCACGCGTTCTCACACAAAATGACAATTGTTGTCGCTACCACCACACACACACACAGACATGAAGACAACCCCTCTCCAATACTTTATGTTAACAGGTTCTCCCTGACAAAGGGCCCCCCCACTCCCAGCCAGAACTATCCCCATACGCTGGAGGAACAACCTCTAGGCGGCGGCAGCAGTAGGGGCCAGCAAGGTGTGTGTTTGTATATGCGCACGTGTGTGCTCAAGCGCATGTGTGTATGTGGGGGAATAATGCGCTCTCAATGGTAGCAGCAGCAGGTGGGGCTCCCAGCAGTGTGTGCACGGGTGTGGAGGCCAGCACTCACAAATACCTGCAATACGTAGTGGCATAGTGTGTGTGTGCGTGCTGCACGTATGTGTGTGTGCTCAAGTGGGGAGAAAAAAAGACAAGCGAGGTGTGGGAGGATGCCCAAACAACGACCGTATGTGCTTTTTCTCATCACTTTTGAGCACACTTGTGCATCACATATTAAAATGGCCTTGCAGGTGATGTCTTCCAAGTGCTAGCGAGCGACAACAGCGATGTGGTTGCTGGCAGCCCGGCTAGTCAATCTCGGCGCCCTTCCCACAACCACCAGCTAAACAAAAGCAACTCACACACCGGTGCTCCCAGGTAAAACAGCATACTCACAATGGAGGCACGCACACGCAGCAGCACACAACACACACACACACACGCAGCACACAAACACACACACGCAGCACACAAACACACACACACACGCAGCACACAATGCTCCCAGGTAGGACAGCATACACGGCATGCACAGGGCATCTGTGTATGCTGTGTTTGTGTGCACACGTACATGTGTGCGTATGTGATGTAAAGTGCTACGTACAGACACGCTCACTAGCACACTCTACACGTGCTTGAGACAGTGCTGCTGCACCGCCCCCCCTCACTCATGCACCGCCCCCCCTCAC
>Ga0307942_1004034_pt1 | contig 11782 bp, 11 predicted proteins | sample OrgLakmetagen175_FD_201846 | JGI IMG/M metagenome (GOLD analysis project Ga0307942, IMG submission 201846) | Saline water microbial communities from Organic Lake, Antarctica - #175 | ecosystem: Environmental > Aquatic > Non-marine Saline and Alkaline > Saline | place: Antarctica: Organic Lake...
GCTCACACAGGTCGACAGGGTCATCCATTTCATCCCAAACTTTATCAGTAGTCTAGTTATATGATATTGTTACTATCTACATGAAAAAAGGAGCATGCCCGGAGTTTTGCCTAGTCCCCCCCCTCTGGCAATTTGCTGTGTCTTGCCCTTTTCAGTGTCAAATTTGCCTATAGCTGCTTAAAAGTGCACAGCAGCACGCCCAGCAGCGCTCAATAAATCTGTGTTCCTTCACAAAAATAGTCGTGCGCTCACCTGAAAAGTGCCTGGCCTGCCTGACAAGCAGCAATGTATTTGCCCTCCCCAGGAGCGCCTTGAACCACCACCTGAGAGAAAAGAAAGACAGGAACGTGCTTATTCGTTTAAACCGGAAGTAAGTGATTGATCAACAGTGTATAGCTGCAAACAACACTAATATTTAGGTCATGATAAATCACAAGTACCACAAAGTGTGTGGAATTATGACGAAGAAGAATTTTGCTGTAATCCATGATGTTGCTGCTGTGTGTTTAACGTTACTACTGCGTACATGATGCTGCTGTTGCATATTTAACGTTGCTGCTGCATGTACTATGCTGATGTGCACAGATACTACAGTCTAAGACAGATGCTGCCGTTTGAAATTACCTCCTCCTCGCTCTCCTAGCAAACCTCATGTCAAATCGCGGCCAAGACATGCATGCGAGCTCATCTTTAAAAGAAGAGGCAGAACGCACCAGCCTCTTGGACTGCATAAGATTCACCAGGGCCTCTTGCTGGGGCCTTGTCTCAGTGATGCCGTCCAGCTTGCCCTTGACTTGGTTGACTGCACCCCCTGTGCTCATGTAGTCTGCTATCCTTGCATTGATCTGCGAGACATTGACACAGCCAGAAAACGTCTTTGATTCACGCATAGGAATGAATGTTGACGTGACAGGTGGAGCCAAACACGTCAAAAATCAAAAAGCACTAGCATGCGACCTTTTGCTTTAACTTGAGCTTTGACTTACAAATGGAGCTGACTGACAAATGGAGCAAAAACGCGTCAGAGAGCACCAGCCTTCAACCTTGTGCTGCATGTTATTTCTACGGTGATGCATGCATGGTAGCAACCTCACCCGAGTGTGAAGACTCGTATCATCATTGAACACCGTGTTGATCTCGCTAATTTCAACCGTCTCTGGATTGCTCAGGTCAACCACCATTTCGAACTCCCGCCGTTTGCCTTCATCTTTGAAGTACACACCCAAGGCTTCCTGTGTACATGAATAAGGTAAAAGGCCAAAAGGAAGAGATAAATTTGAAGTACACACCCAAGGCTTCCTGTGTACATGAGTGTGGCACAAGGCCGAGAGGAAGAAACGAAATTACGCGATTTGTCCCTCTTCAATTTGGTACTGGATCAAATCGCCTGCCTTTAATGGTGTTGCAACATGCCAGAGCAAGATGCTTATTATCTAAAAAAGGAGGGACTTCATATGCTTGTAGGTTAGAGGTTTTGACGTTGCAGTTGTTAAAATTATCCTGAAGGCTGAGAAGTGGAAATCAGGAAGGTGACACACGCTAAGACATAATGTGACAAAGACAATCATTACATACGACGGAAAACAATTGTTCCACCCAGTGTTTAAGGTCAAATGCATTATCAGGCAGACCACCTGGATTTACTGAAATAAGCACACAAACAGTTCCATCCAGACGAAGTGCGCGATTTGCTGCTGAATTCCGGCAACAGCATATTAAGCATGTGCAGTGGCAAGCTCAAAATAGCGCAGTGTTTACAACTTAGGTAACAAGCGTCATTTGTATCGAAAATGGCAGCTTACCAATGTGGGACACCTGTGCAAGGTCATTTTGGGCCTTTTATGTCCCCCTCTGACCGTGACGTAATGTGCATATTAGGTATTAGGAATGATGGAAATGTCATGTTTTAGATACCTTAGATTAGGTAGTGTGACCGAGCGGTCCTAAGTCAGGATGAACACTTGTCAACGACCCTCTTCTTTTGCTAATGATAAGTGCCTCTCATCCCTCATCCCTCACCACGCGCCACGCTACGTAGCAGTGAACGCCTGAATTGGTTTGCCCCAGTTACGCCAAAGATCAAACTTTGCTGAGTATGCACGTGTTTAGCTTACCCAATTTTGACATGAAGTGGGACGCGTACCTTTTCTTCTTGGAGGTTCTTTGGGAAGGCCGTCCAGAAGGTTTGCCACTTGACTTCCTCATGGTTGTTGAAGCTGTCTGTCCAAAGCTGCCTCATGGACTGTGGATGCAAATGAGCAAGTGCATGCGTGCAAGTGCATACGTGTGTGAGCCGTGCACTCAAATTCATGATCAAGCCGAGGCGCCTCATGGATCAGGACTGGGAGTTGCAGCATCTTGTGTCTTTTTAATGCAAATGCAGTTGGGATTGGAAAGGACAACGGATGTGCCCTTACTCCAGGTTCTTGCAAGAACGAGCAGAGCCTGTTGTGAATACCAAGTAGGGCTCTCTGGCTGCAATCAGTTGTGGGCTTTTAGAAGGCAAATTGCAATGGCCTTACCTTGTTTTCAATTAGGGTGTGCATGCCACGTTTCACCAGCACATTGTCCGTCGCTGTCAAAACCGCTTCTTCAAAAATGCCCAGATTCTTTCCCATGATTCCTGCATGTTTGGGTGATTGGCAAGAAGTGGGGAAACGAATAAAGTTATTCTGAGCTGGCCGTATTTTAACATTATGAAACACACATGCACAACTCCAGTGCAAGAAATCCAAAGTGCATCAAGGACTTGCAATTCCAGTGAGAGGCAGAGGGGGTTGGCCAGCCCTGCAGACCCCGTACATTCTTTGTTGTTGTACACTATGAATAACCTAGTCATTCTAATGCAGCATTTCTCAGCAGGAATGAACACCTGCACTAAACCGTAAACTGACCTGCTACCTCCTTGCTGGCCTTGGTGTCATTCATGAGGTCCTCCAGGCTGTGACAATGTGGATGCTTCTCCAGCAGCTTTGGTATTTCGGCTTCAACATCTGCAAGGAATTCATGATTACGAAGTAGCACGTAGCAGATCATAGACACATGCTGTTCTCCTTGTACGGTCCGCACCGCCTGGGCCAAGGAAAGCAAAATGGGCACAGGTGCTTGCATAAAGTCATATCCTTGCCAAAAGTAATTGAAACGGAGCAACCAGTGCCAATTGTCACTAGCCTTATGTCATCAAGGCTACTAAGCCCATCGAGGCTACGAAGCAGGAGAAGCGCGACAAGCCCATACAGACGTACCACAGCCTTACTTTTTGACTGTTGCTCACCTTTCTTTGCCTGATCAGCTGCTGCCAGGAACGCATATGACCCTACAGGCAACAGCAGACAGTATCAGGGAGCGTGAGCACTTTTTGGTCTTGCAACACGCATCTCTAGCACCTCTCATCCTGCGTAACAGCCCATTGGCAGCATGTAGGTTTTCACCCCATTGGCAGCCATCTTTCCCATTTGGCAGCATGCAGATTTCCCCCCATTGGCAGCCATCTTTCCCATTTGGCAGCATGCAGAGTTCCCCCCATTGGCAGCCATCTTTCACATTTGGCAGCATGCAGACTTCCCCCCCATTGGCAGCCATCTTTCCCATTTGGCAGCATGCAAATTTCCTCCCATTGGCAGCATGTAAACTGCTGACGACCTCTGTTTCTAAATACCTTGCCTTGCAGTCAAGTTTTAAATTGGGCAGCGAAACAGCAAAGAATTGGTACTTTTGTCAGTATTTCAACAGACACCTATATAGAAGCTAGCCACTTTCAGAAACTTGGCTACGGGTAATAGAGGAGTTTGCTGAACACAAAATACTTTACTCACCAACGTTGACATTTAGCTGCAGCATTGTTGAGACCTCCTCCAGCTCTTCCTTGAAGTGAGCTATCTTCTTCTGGGTTTCGTTTAGGTTGATCATCCGCATGAACCACATGCTGTCTTTGCCTGCGGCCGTTGCGATCCACGCCTGGATGGATTCAATGCAGCCCTTGTACTTCCCGAATGCATCTCTGCAGGAAAAAGAGAGATTGATGTGTTAGAGCTGCAATTTGTGGCAGTAAGCGATGGGCTGTCCTTGACCTTATATGCTAGATGCTCCAAGGGTTAAGTACGATTAGATCAATGGCTGTTTGAACTGAGTGCTGTAAGTATTGCTGTTTGTAGGAAAAAAGGGACATGCTTCAGATGTCATTTGCTTGTGACGAACATTTGCAAACGAGTACAAGCATAAACACATGCATGTAGAAGGCAAAAGCATCAAGTTGCACATCAATATTTAGCGTAAAGTTGGCCAGAACCATATATATACGGTGTATATACGGTATTTTTGGCAGGCATATCACCAAATATACGGTCATATACGGTGTATATATACGGTTCTGGCCAACCCTAATATAGTGTCTCCTTACGTAATGGAAGGATCTGAGCCAAGCTCCAAAGCCTGGATCTTGCGGTCATCCATGGCCAGATACATGTGCTCCATACAGGAAGCAGCAAGCCCCATCATAACCTGTACCGCACAGGTAGCAGAGCAGCAACAAAGGCATTGTTCAAGTCTGAATTGCGTGAAAAAGACTGTCAGGTAACTTATAACTATACGCTTAGTTCCAATCAGATGATTGATTGGGTTGGACGTAGCAAAGCAGCAGAATATAAAGAAAGTTCATTTGATTCAGGCATGAAACAAAGAGGTAAGCTGAATAAACAACCGCGAGTTTTCTCTCTGCTTCCTCATTTTCTTGCCTGGTTGGATCGGAGCTCCAGTATGACACGCTCTGCAATGTCCATAGCAATCTTGACACAGTGCCCCCCTGGTAGAAGGCAAAGTGGTCACTGCCAGGTGTGATAGTTGATTGACGAGCACAGGAGTCCATTGCCAAACACTGCTACATGATGAATGCACTTAACTTTCAGGAAAATCACGCAAGCCCAACTATTTAGATAGAAGGTTGCGCTTGCTACCACTTTCGCTGTGTCTTCTGGAAAAAGGCACAGAGCCAACCTGGTCAGATAGTTTGAATTTGCTCGTACTTTTTGCTTTCAATTGACTTGGAGCTGAACCTACATGTCTCTTGCTACAAAGGTATAGAAAGTTGCTTCAGCACATTGGAAACCGTGACGTCCGTCCTTTTGCAGAAACTAGGTATAAACAACACCCTAACATTTGCTTGCATAGGCACTTCCCCTAATATAGTACGCTAAATGTATAATATTCGCTATGTGTTCCTAATGTATGCGTCTGTGTATACCTATATGTAAGTTTGAGTAATTCCTCTTAAGAAATTTCGAGCAAGTATGTTTAAGGAATATAGAGTGGGAGAGCAATCATCTGCACACCCTGCTCTGGTATCTGGAGTTCAAAAGTCTTGTGTCAACACTGTCCATGTGTCAATACTGTGAATTCACAGTAGAAGGGAGTCCAGCATGTCAAATGCACCTTTTGCGTCCAACCCTACTTGGCTTTCCTATTCAAGCACGCTTACCTGGTGGAGGAATTGTGACCTCAGCGACAATCGCTAGACCCATCTTGATGAGGGGGAGCGCGCCTTCAAGCTTTTTGAGGTGTGGAGAGCCATTGCTGTCCATCAGGTTCTGTCATCAAAAACGTTTAAAGGGTCTTTTGCCAGACATGTATGCAGCACATGCCTTCATTTCACGTGCGCAGTCTGCTTGTAAGTTAAAAGCATTAAAAGAGCAGCAGACGAGATGGACTTTCACTGCACGTGCCCGCACCTTTTTGTTTTCCTCCTGGCACCCTCGGAGCAATTTCAGAATGCACTCCATTCGCTCACGGAGCTCTCGCACTTTCGCTTGCCTCTCATCTGCGCAGAAAAGCAACGCTGTGCTTGAAATTAACTTTCAACTTATTCTTGCTGCATGCAATTCGTGTCAGTGTGACTGTAGCCGCATAAGTCTGTCTTATTAGTGCAACAGAAGGTGCTTTCACCTTTGGTCAGCGTGGTCGGCTTCTCATCCTGCTGTTTCGCCTCCTCTGCTTTAGGGGCTGCAAGTGGAAACCGCCCAAGCACTGAAGATTGAGTACTGCAGAGTATGCCAGAATGCAAGCTGGACACTGGCATACCTCCTTGGACTGGAGAGGCTGCATTGGTAGCATCTTTGGATGAGCAAGCACCCATCCCGAGAGCAGATGATCTAAGGATTGACCCTGTCAAACCCACTGCGTTCCATTGACTATATTTTAACTCAATTTTGATATGAAAGAAAAACTTGGTTTCCGGTTTCTGGCGCATTCTTGGCAGCCAATCACCCATGGATGGATGGATTGTGCTTATTTGGGTTTTTTGTTGCACAACCTGCACAATGCAAGCCGAAGAAGACCTCCCGTTTGTGCAGCAAGCTCATACACACTGCACACACTGCACACACTGCACGCACACACTGCACACACTGCACACACTGCACGCACACACTGCACACACTGCATGCACTCCAGCACTGATTCATTGTTATCAAAGCTACGTCCATTATCCCCCCTCCCCTCTAGATAACAAGACAACGCAAGCAACCGGGGCCACGACACTGTGTAAAGGTATAATAAATTACAAATGCAGGATTGTCATCTTGAGGCGATGTGGCGGAGTGGTCTATCGCGCTGCACTCAAGCTCTACAAGAGTTTCCAAGTCTCAATGACTGGGTATTGCAGTCCCGCAAGGGGCGCGGGTTCAAATCCCGTCGTCGCTAACTTACCTTTTGGTGGATTGTGTGTCTATCGCGCTGGGTATTTTGCAAACCCGCAAGGGGCGCGGGTTCAAATCCCGTCGTCGTCACATGCAATTGACAATCCCTTTTTGGCAACCTCACCTTTTTGCAGCTACAACCGTTTTGCAAGCACGCCTCTTTGAATCCGCATCCTTTTTGCCAGCTGCACTTTTGGCTGGTCCATTTTTTTGCAACCACACCTTTTTTACAGCGACACCTTTATTTAGGCTGATCAACCTTCTAGTGACCACACCTGGCAACCAAACTTTTTGGCTGATGATCCACCCTTTGGCAACCACACCTTTTCATAGCTGCACCTTTTGGCAGCTTTGTACTTGTGTTGTCGCTGATCCGCTACCTTTTATGCAGGCATGATCCCTCTTGTTAAAGACCTTTTTGGCGAAGCCCCCCTCGTGGAGGCTTGAGCCCCTAGCATTGTCTCCTTCCCACCACACTCCACACAGTCCTCCCCAGGCTCACTCACCCTGGCGACCCCACGGGCTGAAACTCAACATAGGCACCTAAACAAAAGTTCCACCGCACCATATAGATTCTGGGATCCTGCAGGGGTGCCATGTGTTAAAATTTATGGAAGCTCCAGGAAGCTGCTCAGGATTCCTCAGTCAGGCCCCCGGACCACTTCCTGATAGTACAGTATCCATCAGGACGCTTCTTCAGCTGCGGATGCCGCGTCAGGGGCCCTTGGTTGTGTTCTGGCTCAAAGTTCACTGTTGACCATGCAAGCAGAATCAAGTTATACTAATTTTGATAGACTATATGAGACTTATTAATAATTAAAGTTTAGTCACAATACATACCACTGAGTTCGGTGCAGTATTCGTAGGTGATATCGTAGAGATATGTGGCAGCAAAAGTAGGGTTCAAGCCGTGGCGTATCAGGCATGACTCCTCGCTCAATTGCTGGGTTCAATCGAAAGCGCTTTGTAAAGCTTACACTCTGATGCATAATTTCCAGCTGCAAATTAGTTTGGGGAACCAAACGTGGGGAGCATGCAAACATCGCCCTTTTTTGGCCTCAGTGCCCCTCCCGGAGGCAAACAATTAATACATGAATATAATTCCAAAGAATCGAAAATCTTAAGCATGTCTTTTACAACGCGCTGCTACAATGGTATCAAAAGACAGGTCTGGATGCTCACCAATCCGTGAGGTTTGCGGTGTACTAACTTGCGTGAAGCTGCTGGTTCTACTGTACTACATGAGGGCCCACGATCTCAAATTTCAAGGGGGGGGGGATCCTCCTTCACATGAGGTCCCACAGCCTGCCGAACATAAAAGGCATTAAGCATTTCATGTTCGAAGGGTTGCATGCTTTTCCAATGTACGGACGGTGAAATCACGAAAACAAAGAAAGCTGTTCAAAAAGCCTGATCTTAAAGGAACACCCGTGAAGCATTGCCACTCTTGCCAGGCTATTGAAAGCTCTGCACAAAAACCTGCAGGGTGCTGCATTCTCTACCTACTTTACCCAAACACACGTGGGAAGTAGTGAACAATGACCTTATCCTGCAACTTTCCAAAAGCCATTGTGAGCGATAGAGATCCCTGCTTTAAAGGCTCAGGTTCCTGCTGTACAAGCCTTCACTAACAAAATGCAAGAAGCTCTCAAAGATGATAAGAAGGCTTTGGATGCAGCTCAGCAACGCCAAAAGAAGGCTTGGGTGAACCAGGGTACTCCGCACAGGTGGCATTTAAGCTGGACCTCCCGAAAACCATGCATGCATAATATCTTCCATGTGTCTTTACTTAAGCCTTACTTGATAGAAGTAAACATGCAACCATCCCACTACCAACTGTAGTAGATGGCGAGGACAGGTTTGATGAGGAACAAAGCCTAATAAACCACCGTGATCTTAAAATCACTGTATACCGTGCAACAAAGCAAGAGTCAGAGAAAACTAGAGTACAAAGAAAGTTGTTGTTGGCATATGTCATAGGTCAAGGGGAGATAGCAAACTCCCTTCTATGAGGTTGAATCACCCGAAAGTTGATAATACAAAGGGAGCAAAAGAGGCAGGCTGGAGGGAATAAAAGAAAGTAGGGGGGGCAACCAGGTTTATAAGAATAATAATGGCAAAACGTATACGAGAAGGACAAGCACGGGAAAGAAAGAAGAAAGGAACGCCTGCATACTTTGATGCCTACGTAAAAACAAGGTTTAGGAAGACAGGGCTGGTAAAGAGGAAAAAGGCAACGGGCCGAGGGCACGTCTAGCTACACCACCGCAAGGCACTCAACATAAAGACAAGGGGAGTTAAGAAATAGCCAGGATAAAAGCAGCTAAGCCATTGTGATGACTGGTGCGCCAAAACCAACTTCGACACAACCCAAGAGGAAAAAGAGTTCCCCTACAGAAACGCAGCTGCGCCAGCACGTCATTCTCAGCATTACGAGCCCATACTAGGAAGACAAGAAATTATTACAATGAGCTAAAGGCTTGGACAACAGAGAGTACTACGTCAAATGGCAAGGGTACACTGATGATCACAACTCTTGGTACTGCTGAACTTGACGCTACTGCTGAACTTGACGCTCTCAAAAAGACCACTGGGCTAACAGGAACCGTGCCCCAAGTTCTCAAAGTCCAAGAAAGCCGTCTAGCCCACGTTATCTTATAAGTCTCACAATATTGCTTCAAAGATGTGAGCAGCTCACAGCATTGCTTTAAGAGGTGAGTTAACACGAACCTCAGAGACGAGTCTGATCCAGGTTGGGGGGAATGTAACAATTTATGGGTTACGATTTTGTACATAATCCTGGATCCTTTCCTACGGCAAGGCAAATTAATAACCCCTTACAAAAAAATGGTTTTTGACAGTGCTAAAAAGGAATTCCTGGACTCAGAGACATCACAGTGTGTGGCCTGGATCCCTTGCAGTTCAACTTGTTTCGTGCTGCAACGCGTCTGTACTATTCCCTTACCCAATGCAACAGCTCCACGCACGATGAAAAAGGTTTTGCAAGGAAAAGTAAAATAACGCCATGGCGTAGGCGTAAACACTTCCGGAACGGATTAGGAAAGAACACTGTTATGGGTTTGAGCCATACAGCATCCCACTGTGTCAGACGAAGGAGAGAAGAAACGCTTTCTTTGCCTTGAAGAGACAAAAAAAGCCTTTTGTTTGGCTTACTGCTCGCTTATTTGATGAACAAGCGGCCAGTAAGCCAGTTTTATTACTACCTAGGAAGCGGACAGGAAGCCAGGAGTAGTATTGCTTTCCAGTAAGGCCTTCATCAATAATTAAGAAGCCACGAGTGCCTTGACAATCCAGCTAGAAAGCGGGGGGTTCTTACTGGATCAGGAATCCAAGGAAGCAGGCTAGTAACCCTGGGAAGGCTTTCTTTGCTGAACTGAAATTAAGTACTAAGCCACAAATACTTAAGCAACCCAGCTATGAAACAGGGGGTCTCACTGGAGCAAGAATCCAAGGAAGCAGGCCTGAAAATCCCAGGTAACTCACAGTGATCAGCAAGCAGTAATAAGCCACAAACAAGCAAGCCTGTAAGCCGTAGGAAGCTTGAGAAACAAGCGGCAGTAAGCCTGTCTAAAAGCATGCAGTAAACCAGATCAGTAAGTCACAAAGAAGCAGGCTAGGAAGCCACAGTAAGGCTGACAAACAAGCAGCAGTAAGCCAGCCTAAGAAGCATGCAGTAAGCCTGATCAGTAAGCCACAAATAAGCGGGGCAGGAAGCCACAGTAAGGCTGGCAAACAAGCAGCAGTAAGCCAGCCTAAGAAGCATGCAGTAAGCCAGATCAGTAAGCCACAAAGAAGCGGTCTAGGAAGCCACAGTAAGGCTCACAAACAAGCAACAGTAATCCAGCCTACGAAGCATGCAGTAAGCCTGATCAGTAGCCACAAACAAGCGGGGCATGAAGCCACAGTAAGGCTGACAAATAAGCGGCACTATGCCTGCCTGTTTTGGACACCTTATTCTGTTGGTCACCTGAGAGAACACAACAGCAAAACGCTGACTTATCACCAGTGGCGCGCACTGCCTGCAAGAAGAGCCCTGGTCCATTTTTCTTACAGTCTTCCCAGATCCTTGACCTCCTCAATATGTTATTCGGAACGTGGCTTGTTTCTCGTTTTTACATGTTTACACTCTTCGCTTTGAGACAGCAACTTAAAATTCCACTTTTCCCCTACTTGTGACTTGTGTGAGGCTGGTGATGATGTCCAGGATGAAAAAGACGTTCTCTTCCGCTGCACACACCCCCAGACGGTTTCTCTCCGTGGAAAGGACAAAATTGTTGTGTAGGATGTGTCTGCGTTTTTGCATCAATAACACAACAAACTCCATTTTCCTTCATGAGCTTCTTTTACTTTATGAACAGGCGAGCAGTCATATTTCTTGAATGAAGGCTTTGTCAACTACCTTTCTGGGCTTGTGGACTTATTTGTGCCTGTCCGGAAAGTCAGCATCCGATCAGCCAAACAACCTGGCTGAAGGTCACTTCCCCCCCCATGTAACCATGGCTGGGCATAACCAGTGTTCCCTGTTGCAACCTGTATCACTACTTCTTATCAGGGGTCATCTATCCTTGTGAACGTACAAATTTGTGGCTGGCAGGAACCAGCCAACATCCAATGTTTTTAAAACCTTCTTTTTCCCCCTCACATCTGAGCTTATGGGTTTTTACATACATCTATTTCATGTTTCCTCTAGCTACTGTTTCTTATGTTTGGCCAGGTATGGTTTCTGACTTTTGCCAAGCTTCCGCTGAGATGCCCTTCGAGGCATATTTAGTACATGCGTGCAAGTTTGCTAAAAAAGAGTACCGTGTGCAAATGAGACGAGCTAAGCGTGCGTATGCTAAGCACCAGAAGGCTGCCTTTCTGGACAAGGTATTAAACAAAAACCCTGAGCTACACGCTATGCTACGTCAGCCTATATGCACGCAGCCAACCCCACTGACGCAACCAGCCTGGAATGCTTATCTTATTCGGCATTTCCGTCCATCAGCAGCAAGAGGTGTGCGACCGCGAGGTCTGGGGGTGGGGAGTGGCTTATCAGCTAGAGACATGGTGGTGCCGCTTGGACGTAACAT
>Ga0307942_1004037_pt1 | contig 11775 bp, 12 predicted proteins | sample OrgLakmetagen175_FD_201846 | JGI IMG/M metagenome (GOLD analysis project Ga0307942, IMG submission 201846) | Saline water microbial communities from Organic Lake, Antarctica - #175 | ecosystem: Environmental > Aquatic > Non-marine Saline and Alkaline > Saline | place: Antarctica: Organic Lake...
GAACACAAAATTATGATGTACAAATAGCAGCTGCTTTCCCCTATGAAGATCGTGAAAAACAAACATCATTACATCTTGGCTGCAAGGTGCTGTTGGTTCCAAGGCAGGTATAAAGAGTCAAAATATGCTGAATCAATTGAACAAGTCCTTGGTTCTGATTGTGCTTTGCTGTGTGAAGTGTTGAAGCAAGACAAACAACGGGAAATGCCTGCTAATAATCTGCTTTAACCTGATTTCAGACTCATACGGCGGAGCAACATGGCAGCCCTCAGCGTGGGAGCCGTGGCAGCAGTCACAACCAGGGCCTGGCTGCAGCTTGCGACTATATACACTTTCTCTTCTACATACATCTGATCCATGTTTCTCTAGCTCCTATTTCTTTTGTTTAGCCAGATGTGGTTTCAGGCTTTTTCCAAGCTTCCGCTGAGATACCCTTTGAGGCGTATATAGCGTTGTAATCTTACCTTAACTAATCTGATTTAACATTGCATTTTACACCGTGTTTTAACAGTCTCAGCCAGGCAAGTGCTGGTTCAGAGTTCATCTAGTAGCAGGGCCCGCAGCATAAAGAGATAAAGAGTGATGAACCAGACCATGTTTGATGTTCCAGACCCTCTCGTTCTGCATGTGCTGTTCCTCACACATCAGTTTTATGTATGATGATATTTGCCACCCTCATTCTTGCTTGGTATCCTCAGTGAGTATAACATTTTCCACTGCACACACCCCCATACAGTGTCTCTTCACAGGAGATATGAGTCCTTATTCTCAGAGGCAAGAGCACAGGATGTTTCTCCTTTCTTGCACCAGAGCAACAACAAACTCTATTTTTTCTACATGAACTGAGCAGTCGCACGCTTTGACTAAAGGCCTTTCCTTGTAAACCTTGTAAGTAATATAATAAGATTTGTCTCTTCAGGCTTGATATCCGCAGTGTGACAGTCCGTGTTTTTTACATCCCCTGAAAACCTGACACACAAACGGAATGAACACTCCATCAGACATGCATCTGCACTCATAAAAACAAGGTATGCACTGCAATATAACACAAGCAAAGGAACAGCACAAATATCTCTGCAACATTCTCCAAGGAGCCTCCGTTACTCTCCACATCATCCTTTTGGGTGTGGGTGGCACCATCTACAACACTCACACTCTGAAGCCTTTCAAGGAACTGGGTCTTGATTCTCAAAGAGTTAAGAAGCTTGCCTCCAAGCTCCATGTGCAATTTGTGAACTTCGCTGCTAAATTTGTCAACCATACCAGACGTGCCCTTTCCAGTACTGCTATCAACTCTCATCAAGAGCCGGTTTCAGGCCAAGCCTGCAACCCTCTTTATCCGCATTGATTTTCCTTTCCTTTTCGCGGTGGAGGAGCTTTACGGTACTCGGTACCAATGTGGCTCCTTTTCCTTAGTTTATGTGGGGAGTGGTTCTCACTGCCTGCGTAGTTTTTCTTTTTTTCTTTTCACACAAGCAACAACAGTCAAGGTTTGGGTCTGGGTGCTACGGCACACAACCCCCCTGACCCACATTATTTTTTCTAACTGTTTGCGCGGTGGGGGGTTGCCTGGTGCGGGCACCTACGTAGCCCCCTCCCTTAATCATGCTGGCTGTGTTATCACTACCAGCAGAGTCTTTTCTTTTTCTTTTCTTTTTCCCTAAAACTCACGGATGCTTCCTCTTCTTCAATTTAATGCGGTCGGTTGGTCCTGGCAGATGCTTGATTGATTTTACTGGTTTTATTCAGTGCTGCAATGTGTTGTGCCTTTTTCCTCTTCTGTAAGGATTTTTTGTAGATGCCACAAGTCTGGTGCAACAACAAACATGTCACACAATTTTTACAGTTTTACATACGCAGCCTAGCAGTCACACGTTTTAACTGGTGGCTTGATCTGTAAACTCTAGAAACTTTGTAAGAATTTGCAGAAACCTTGCCAGGCCTCCTGCAGCATCAATGCATTGAACGTCACATCGGGGTGACGTTGTGTTGCACCTTGATTGTGAGAGCTAGAACACTGTCTCTATACTAAGCAAGCTAAATAGCAATTATTGAAGTCTACCCTTTATGCACTCTGCTCGTGATGTGGCTAAGAAGAACCCAGGTCATCAGCACACACCCGACGCCGGAGTTTCCTTGTTTCGTCATCACTCTGCCATCTTACTGAAAGCGACACTTGAAGAGGACCAAGAAAAGCGAGCTCGCATGATCAGAAATATACAGCCCTCAGGCTGAAACATGGAAGTTTTACCATTTGCAGAGAAACCAACATAATAAGTGATTGGAAATAAACCTGACTACCATTCCAATTCCTTACTAGTACCTTTACAGGTAATGTTTAGGCTACCAAGAAGATCAATGTAGGTCGTCATAACCAACCCAAATGGTCTGATAAGCAAACAGAGGCAGCAGCAGCCTGACACCGGAGAAATAATCAAGTGTAAAATGTAATATGGTATGTTAAGAAGCATCTACCAAAACTGTTGCTGGTCAAACGCCAATCGCCTAAAAGCCATGTCTAAGAAGGTGCCTGCTTACTATGCTCTGGCACATCGTTGTTGGCTAGCACCTGCAGTGAAAGAGCACCTCCAGCTGACACACACACACACGTCCTCCCATCTTACGCTCTAGCGGTTAATGCAATTTAACTTGACAGGCACTTCTGCTTTCGAGCGGAGACGGATACATACATTTTCCTTAAATACTAAAGCCTCAACGGAATTTATTCCAACGCAATGCCAGCAAACCAAGAAGGGAAACAGCAGGAATACCATGTCACCAATGCGACGCACCTGGTGATGGATAGATCGACCACGTACACATACAATTTACAGGCATGCAGGCATACAGATGTTCCTGCTGATAAATCATAGCTACTTCCAGCCTTGATGCTGTTCTCGTCGGCCGCCGTCTTCTTTTACACACATAGGGATGCTCCTCAGAGCACAGTTCTCTCACTGCATGTACGCGGAAGAGAGGATGCAGCGTTTTTGTACTCAGGAATGACCCTGGAATCTTTACCCTTTTTTACAACATCAGATCCATACATCTGGCAGACAAGACCAGCGACAAGTTTGACTCAAACCCAGAATTTATATTATTTTGAGTGACGGTGCCATACATTAAATGAGGTATGAGCTGATATAGAGAATGCCAGGCGCTAAAGTATAATAGCTTAAAAATAAGTATTTTCAAGCTCACATTTTCTACTGCGCAGATCCTTTGTCAAACACAAGTACAGCTGTGGTGTGCGACATTTTCAAGGAAAGGCACAATGAGGAGGATGGGGTTGTCAGTAAGAAGCGCAGTTCAGACGGGATTCAAGCTCTGGATCACCTAGGTAAATAGCAATCAAAGCAAAATAGCAAGCAGCTAAGCTGTGTTTTAAAGGGCAGGCAAATTTTGATCTGCGAGATTGAGGCTTTTCATTGGGGATGCGAGAGTAATGGGGTAGTGATTCACACGGCAGCAGGAAACAGGCACACAAGCATTTTTGTCAGAACACGTCATGCACAGGGGAGTAATTCCTAAATGGCCGCACAGGCTGCTTGGCTGTGATAAAAGTCCAACCTGCCTTTGCTTTTGGGTATATAGGGTAGACATGCTAGTGGTTTTTGATATAATAACGGTTTTCGTTTTTGATATATGACCAGCCAAGTTTGGAATTTTAGCGCACGATCATGCAGAGCAGGGCTTGACTATTAAAAGAACACAATAGCAAGTGTTGATGCTCCTAAGGAAGTGCTCATAGTTGCGCAATGATTGCAACACCGTATTTACCTACTATTAAACCTTCCAATAGGCACAAATGTTCCTCTTATGTAGCGAAAGGAAGGGAACCGGTTGACGGGGTGCCTCCCCGTGCAGCCAGGCCATACCAGCCCCCCCCTGTAAAGCCCAGTAGTCGTAGCCTAGGTGGCTTAGAATCTCGTAGCACTAGGTCTAATGGAGCCTCTAGTGGCCCTTCGCAGCAGGAAAAAGATCAAGTAGAGGATGCCAACAGGAAGCAAGCAGCGCGGGCCAGCCATGCGCCAATCCTTCACTCAGTACAGGGCTACAGTACGGTATGAGGAAATGCAGCATGAGCTGCAACCTTTGCAGGCATGCCTAAAAGATGCGTGGCAGCTGCTGCCTGCAAGTGCACACCCCCAACAGGCAGAAGTTGAGGCCCCACAGGTGATTGTACGCACGTACCATACACACACACACACACACGCATGCGCACGCACACACAAATACGCACACACACACACATACACACACACACATGAAAGCTCACACACGCTTATATTACAGGGAAAAAAGAAGAAGCTGAACAACCTGGTGCGTGAGATGGGTGCGTGGGGCATGGTGATGACAGACGAGCAGGTCAGCCAGTTTTTGAGAGATGGCGAAGCATCGTGGGAGCTAACACAAACAGAGGCATCTGCAAGGCTCCTGCACCACGGCAAGCTCCTGCATCGTTCGTCACAGAGCATTGCAAGGTAAAGTGTGTGTGTGTGTGCAGGCGTGCGCACGCGTTTGTGTTTTCAGTGGTGTATGCATGCAAATTTTACTAATTGTACTAACATAGATCACCCTCCTTGTTGCTTGCAGGTGCCAAGAGGAGCTGCTTTACCTAGGCCAAGAGAAGGCTCGGCTGCTGCATTGGATCACCTGGGTCAATGCTGCTGCAGTGCAAGCTTTGAGCGAGGAGATTTGCCCTGGCAAGCAGTTTTGGTTGCGCATGTGGTTGCTGACCGTTGACACAATGGCAGCGGAAGTCAGCAAGTTTACATGGTAGATTTTTTTAGTCAGTGTGTGTACCCTTGGTTGCACATCTAATTGTAGAGATAAGATTGCTTTGGCTACGTAATGGACCTTTCCTTATGCACACACCCCTTGGTTTCTCTGTTACAGTTCTTTGCTTACCAGCAAACATTACCATAACTGTGGTGAAGCACTTGCTTGCATCATGTGAAGAAAGCGAAAAGCTTAGTGGGCTACTATTACATGCTTATTATTGGGTAATGTTCCATGCTTATTGCTTGGATGCTAAGACTTTTAGTGACACTGGTTGCGTTCCCTGACCCTGATACTTTGAAAGGGCTTATAGGCAGGCCATCCATGTTCTATGGGATGAATGTGCCACATGAAAGCTCCGGTGAAAACCAGTGGACTAGTACAGGTTAAATGCTAGAAATAATACAAGGATATGGCAGTTCCTTTTATTACAGAATTAAGGTGCATGGGAGCATGTGCACCATGATAATGCTCATCACCAAGAAGCTAATGGGAATACGAGTTGATTGAGGACCAGAAACTAGCTTGGAGGTTGTGTGATCAGTAACTAAGACTTTACTTTGCCAGATTTGGGATGATAGTTAATAACTGACCCAATTTGTATAGATTCAGCTGGATATACCATTGGGGTGAAAGTTATTACCTGACCCCTTTTGTATAGATCCAGCTGGGTGTATCCTTGGGATGATAGTTATTACCTGACCCCAATTGTATAGATTCAGCTGGATATACCATTGGGATGATAGTTATTACCTGCCCCCATTTGTGTAGATCCAGCTGGGTGTATCATTGGGCAATGATTAACCCCAATTGTATGGTCCCAGTCCAAGTGTTCAAAACAGTGTCCAATATATTCATAATTTGTGGGATGTCTTTGATACCAGACCTCTCTAAACAAATGATCCAATTTGCCAATTGTCAATTGAAAAAGTTCAACCATTACAAAAAGCTGGAGTGTTCATACATGGTAGGGTGTTGATATAATATTCCTAGCGCAATGTAGCTTAGCAGAGTTGAACCAGCCAACATTATCACATATGTTGATATGCCTTCCTTGCCTTTTCTTTAGTATGGGTCCAGGCATTGAAAACACACTTACACACTCCTGTTACATCTATTAAGAAAACCTACTGGGCCAGAGCGCTCTTGTATCAGCTATAGAGCTGCATCAAATCAGATCTGCAACAAAAACACCCAAGCACTCTACCTTGCTGTGGTTTCCGGTCTGTTACTTATTTCTTCTGCCTAGTTTATAGTGCAGAGCGCAGATCACCTCGTGTACATCAGACGTCCTTTGTTTTGTTGACACCTCCGCCAACAAACCGTCCAGGACATCATGGCCATGGTCTTCATTCATTGAGTGCAGTACGACACTCATCAAGCAATCCCTGTGTACCCCTATCAACAAGACATGACCATGTGCTCTGAGCAGCAAGGGCGGCCTGCCTTACTGGCCTGCCTTGTTGTTGGTTAGGGAGCTGTGCTAAGGTACTTGCAGCCCTGATGGTATTGAGACCAGGTGTTCTGAGTTGTGCCCTAAGTGCAGGAGTGAAACCTGTATATGAGAAGGTGTGTGTGTGTATGTGTGTGTGTGTGCACGTGCAGTGTGTGTGTGTGATTGAGTGTGTGTGTGTCAGTCTGTCTTATGTCTGTGCATGCCTGTCTCTGAGCTTCTTTACCTGCTGGCCCAGGGCAGAAGGAGGACTGGACTTGGGCCCTGGAGTGGGGCCATGCCCATGCCAAGAAGTGCTGCAAGGAAGCCTTCCCGATACATCTGTCCTGCTACTGGCTGTGTAGCATGACCCTGCAAATCCATGCACTGCCTAAGGAACGCCAATTCCCTTTCCCTCTTCTCAGCTGAAGGAGCGACACAGCACTGCGCTCATCATCTTATGCACAAAGTCACTGCCTACGTAATGTTTTTCATTTTAAACAGGCTTAGGAATGTATAAGCTTTGCTGGCACCCCTTGGTCTATTTAGTTCAATCAAGTTGGGTGTTTCATTGTAAACAGATTGAGCCTGTACCCTTCCAGATTCCCATGAATTATGTTCTCTTTCTTTTGGTGGGGTTTCACAGTACACTGTACTGAGGTGCCTCCTTTATTAATGTGACATGTGATGTTTGCTGCCGGCGTAGTTTATTTCTAAGCAACAATGCATACGCTATCCATGATGATCTAAATGATTCCACACGTCAAACAATAACCTCTCAACCATGCTGCTCCAAACTACACGGCAGATCACCTAGTTTCTACATCAAGGTTCGCACTCACTGCTTGCAGGCACCGGCGCTCCATAAACACTGCAATCCACAAAAAGCCTTCACCCATAACACGGCAGATCACCTAGTTTCTGCATCAAGGTTCGCACTCGTTGCTTGCAGTTATGGGCGCTCCATAAACACTACAATCACACAAACCCTGAAGGCCTTCACCCATAATAACACGCGCAGCTTTACCTATGGGAAACACACACCACTCCCTTGTATCCTTCCTTGCTCTCTTTCTTCTATGTTGTTTTCCTCCTCATCCTCCTCCTCCTCTTCCTGGCCAGTGGCTACTCCCTGGTTAGTGGCCGCTTGCTCCTCCTCCTGGACCCTGGCCCTGGCTTCTCTTGCACTAGTACGGGCTTGCCTATTGCTCATTATTAATGACTATGTATGGTGCTCTATAGAGAGGAAACATCGCGGTTACCAGCAAGCCTGCCAAAGAGGGTGGTCAAATTCTGACCATCCGTCCGCCCGATGGTCAAAATTTGACCACTACGATGGTCAGAATCTGACCATTCTTACCTCGGGTGCTATCTGTACGTAGCCCCCTCCCTTAATCATGCTGGCTGTGTTATCACTGCCAGCAGAGTCTTTTCTTTTTCTTTTCTTTCTCCCCAAAACTCACAATAATTCCCCTTCATCAATTTAATGCGGTCGGTTGGTCCTGGCAGTTGCTTGATTGATGTTACTGGTTTTATTCAGTGCTGCAATGTCACAAACAGTTTTGTGCCTTTTTCCTCTTCTGTAAGGATTTTTTGTAGATGCCACAAGTCTGGTGCAACAACAAACATGTCACACAATTTTTGCAGCTTTACATACGCAGCCTAGCAGTCGCACGTTTTGTCTGGTGGCTTTATCTGTAAGCTCTAGAAACTCTGTAAAAATTCTCTTGCAGAAACCTTGCCAGGCCTCCTGCTGCATCATTGCATTGAACGTCACATCGGGGTGACGTTGTAATGCACCTTGATTGTGAGAGCTAGAACACTGTCTCCATACTAGGCAAGCTAAATAGCGATTATTGAGGTCTGCCTTTCATGCACTCTGCTCGTGATGTGGCTAAGAAGAACTCAGGTCATCAGCACACACCCGACGCCAGAGTTTGACCTTTCCTTGTTTCATCATGCTCGATCGATAAGGCATCATCATTCTGCCATCTTATTGAAATACAGATATGTGGGCAGGCATCAGAATAGGGTGTCCAAAACTCCAAGTGTCCACAAAAATGATTGAGATCAATGGACTTACAAGGTTTACAAAGTTTACACAGATCAATGGACTCACAGTTCTGCAGCTTTTCTTTGAACGTGCACCCTTGTATCAGATCAGCCATGGCTGAGAAAATATGGGAAAAGCAGCAGTCATTATACCTGGAGCTCAGTTGCATGTCAGCATGTAAAACTTTGGTGCTGGCATTGGTGGTTTTGCATTGGATCAGAGAATTGTTAAGGAAAACTTTGGTGCTGGCATTGGTGGTTTTGCATTGGATCAGAGAATTGTTAAGGCGCACTGTGGCACGAAACCAGTTAATTTGTAGGGGCTCAAGGCCACACTCTTGCATAACGCACCAAGAAGGAATAATAACCCTGACTTTAAGGAATATTTTCAACACTGTCAGGTCTGAACTGGGTTGTCCATCTCTTTGCCCTGTTTTAAGAAAGGAGTTGACCAGATCTGGCTCGCATACATGCTAGCAGGAATTGCATTGGTTTTGAGGAGCCAGATGTGAGCATGCAACCGGTTGGTAAGGACATTCTCTTGTACAAACTTTTTGAGGACTCTGAAAGTGCCAGCCGTGAAGGGTCTCAGCGCTGCATCAGTCGCAGTGGTCAGATTGATAATTTTGTCACACCATGCCCAGGTATTTAAATGTGTCGGTGTAGGATACTTGCATGCCATCATAATAGAGAGGAGGCAGGTGGTTGTCAGACCTGGAGTTGAAGCACATCACCTCAGGTTTGTGTGTATTTACCGTCAAAGATTTCCTGTGGACTTAAGCTCTGAGCCTGTTGAGCCTGGTCTGCAGCTGGACACTGGACAGGAGAGAGAGTTCGTCAGCAAACAGCAGTTCTGGGACAGCAAAATTTGGAGTACCAGTAAGTGCGCCCTGTACCCCTTCAGCCAGACTGTCAACTTCATTGAAGTAGATAGAAAAAATCAGGGGGAGAGGGTACTGCCTTGCTTCACACCAAACTCTGGCTGCACACTTGCTTGCTTGTCCCCATCTAGCAGTGTGTGCTCGACTTTGTAATACCAGTCTTTGAGGATGGAGAGTAGATGGTGAGGCATGTGGCAGCGGCGTAAGTGTCCCTACAATTTGTCTCTGGGTATGGAATTGTATGCCTGCTTGAAGTCAATGAAAGCAGCATAGTTGTGATGTGCTTGCTTGTAGTTTTTGGGCTGCATTTTTCAAGTGTCTTAGTATAAAGAGTGGCTGTAGCGTGCTTCTGCCAGAGAAGAAACCAAACTAAAAATCTGGGATCTTGTTGTGCTGGCCACACTATTCTTGAACAATAGAGCGCAAAACAGTCATACAATCTGTACAGCGTGCCACTCAGAACGATCATTCTGTAGTTACCCGGATTTGTCACCGGCCCCTTCACAACGTGTAAAAAGCAAAATTGAAATCAGATTAAAGCAGATTATTAGCAGGCACCTCCCTTGTTTGTATTCAACACTTCACACAGCAAAGCACAATCAGAACCAAGGACTTGTACAATTGAATCGGCGCATTTTGACTCTTTTATATCTGCCTTGGAACCAACAGCACCTTGCAGCCAAGATGTAATGATGTTTGTTTTTCACGATCTTCATAGGGGAAAGCAGCTGCTATTTGTACATCATAATTTTGTGTTCAGGCAAGCGTAAACATGAATGAAACCTCTCATCTATCATCTATGCAAACACCACGTCCTCTGTTCTGTGAGCCTGTGAGCCCTTTGTCAGTATTATCAAGCGTGCCAATCGTTCAGTACTGGCACCTCAGTGTGAAGAAGTCTCAGCATCACTGTGGGTTCTTCCCCCCTCTCGTTGTGCTTGCAGCCTTGACTGTTTGCATGTATGGAAGGCCAGTGCTTGCATCCCTGATACTTGCAGTGTGTGACTGGGAGGACATTGCGTGTGCTTGATTGCCCACGACGGTCTCAGTAATAATGTTCGTTATAAATTCCTGTCGGTGCAGACATCCAATAAAACAGCAGAGAAGCTGAGCAAAGAGAATTTTTACAGAAAGGTTACAGGTCAAGCCATCAGTAAAAAAGTGTGACTGCTAGGCTGCGTATGTAAAGCAATGTTAAAATGTTGAAATGCGAGGCGTGTTTGTTGTTTTCCCGCAGACTTGTAGCATCCACACAAAACCCTTGGAAAGAGAAAAGGCACAACATTGTTTGTGGCATTAATGCAGCATTGAATAAAACCAGGAATTAATCAAGCATCTGCCAGGATCAACTGACCGCAAATTTAAAGGGGGAAATAATCGTGTGTGTGTTTGGGGCACATGAAAACATCCGTCAACAAGAATTCCAAAAATTCCAAAAATGAGGGAGGCAAATATCACCATAAATAAAACTTGTGTGTGAAGAGCAGCACGTGCACAACGAGAGGGTCTGGAACATCAACATGGTCTAATTCATCACTCTCTTGCTGCAGGCCCTGCTGCTAGATGAGCTTTGAACCCAGTGGGCCAGCGTCTTTGCCTGTCTAAGGTAGGGTAAGGTTGCATCACTATATATTCCCCGGGGGGGCATCTATTTGGCTGAGCGGAAGCTTAAAAAAAGCGTGTAACCAAACCAAAAAGGCGCTTGCCTGTCTAACACTGTAAAATTTAGTATATGTTCACGTATCACATTAACCCAAGAAGCGCCGGTATCACAAATTTCATCTCACGTGCTGAGATAGCAGCCATAGCAGCCGCAATCATTCACGGCTACTCCCACATACATAGCCACAGATACTACGGTAGCCTAACCTCATGCACCAAATAAAAAAGCAGCTTTCACACCCGAACCTCCACCGCCACCACATCCAAGGTAATGTCCTCCAAGTTATTGCCAAGCAAAGCAATCCACCAATCACTATCATCCAATCATTTTTACAAAGGCTAGTCCCACGCAGGTATTGTAGGCAATGAATACGCTGACGCTCTTGCTAGAAAGTCAATCACTACCTACTCCGACATTGCAAATACCTCCATCAACAGCAACAGACTAGCAATGAAGGAGGGGGGGTTCTTAGAAGTGGCAGGGGGCAACTGAGGGGGACTGGCCAGGCCCCCCCATGGGGGCATTTCAGCAGCACTGCCAGCCACTAGCAGATTCACCTTCCCCAGACAGCACCAACCCAAAGATCTCAGCATTCTCCAACGTGGCATTCACCTCATCGAGATGAAGTACTGTGAGGACACCAGCCCGCAGAACCTGCTGAGCGCCGTGCAGGAACAGCTTATACAGCAACAGCTGTTATATTCAGTGCCGCAATTGTTGTGCATTATATTCCCTTTCCGAGTTTTTTTGTAGGTGCAAACACTCCATTCAAAAAAATATGTAACATACGCAGCCTCAGGCTAGCAGTCGCACTTTTAGACTGATGGCTTAATCTGCAACCTCCTAATGTCAACCGCCCTTTTTTTCTGCTGCAAACAAATCAGCGTGCTACATGAATTTGACTCAGCAGACCACAGGCCACTTCTTTGCCGCTTTTCGTGCCAGCGTTCATTACCACACATTGA
>Ga0307942_1004038_pt1 | contig 11775 bp, 1 predicted proteins | sample OrgLakmetagen175_FD_201846 | JGI IMG/M metagenome (GOLD analysis project Ga0307942, IMG submission 201846) | Saline water microbial communities from Organic Lake, Antarctica - #175 | ecosystem: Environmental > Aquatic > Non-marine Saline and Alkaline > Saline | place: Antarctica: Organic Lake...
CCCCAAAACCCCAAAACCCCAAAACCCCAAAACCCCGAATTGTACTGATGTATTGAATTTTACAAATCATTATTTTTTGTAAAAGTCGAGTCCTCTTGGATCTAAATTCGCAACTTTTCTCTCTTCAACGTTCTGGATAGTACTACTATCTTTTCTATTGATGTTTATTTCAGTGGAATTTCTAACAGCTGGGTCAACAGATAGATCTGATTCCTGCACTTTGTTGTAAGCTTTCTTGCTCATTATGAATTTGTAAACTCCGAAGACAAGTGATGCAGCTACTGCCAATGAAGCAAATGCAAGTACTACAAAGACTATAATGCTAATTTCCTTCGATTCGTAATTTGATGTACCTGAGGTGACCACATTTCCACCTGAAGTGATTACTTGTTGGGTCAAATCTAAAATTGGAACTCCAAAGTCTAGTGTTCCTTGAGCATGTCTTGATGCAATTATGTCATTTAACTCGACTAGCTGCTTCATTCTTTGAGATTGAGTTGACTCACCACTAGTAACATAATAATCAATGATAACAGATCCTTCTTTGACACTGACAGTTCTGATGGTATCTTGGGAGATGCCAAGAACAGATGCGAACTTTTCGGCAAACCAGCTAGTGCCACCCTTTTCAAAGAAGTAGTCGTAGGTCATCTGGAATCTGATCATTCCCTCGAGCACATCTTGGCCTTCAAACCTCACTGTGCAACTTGTTGGGAGGTAGAACTCATATACGTAGGTGAGCTTTGTGAATCTATTTTCTCCACATTTAGAGTAGGTGAGTGGCTTCTGCTTCTTGAGAGTTCTGTCGAAGCTGTTGGTCTCAACCATATCTCCATCGACATAGATGTGGAAGATTCTTGACTGAGAGAAGTCAATGATAACGTGTAGCCAGTCAACTCCTTCTTCACCTCCTTCTAAGGTGTAACGAGTAGACATTGGTTGAGTCCCAGTAAAGTAAAGTTCGTATTTCTTGTTGGTTTCAACTAATCCAGGGAACCTTGAAAGTCTTTTTTGGCAAGTGTAGTGACCGTCCCAACAGTGATCCATGAATGAATTCAGAGTGTTGTTGAAACTGCTATCTTTACCTAAGATGTTGATTGGTGAGATTGTTCTGTCTTCCGTATCGGAGTCAAGAGATTCAAACATAATTTGAGCAACTCTTTCATTGTAACATAAGTTAGCGTTCCAGTTTTCTTGTTGAGAGCAACTCATGACAAAATTAACTGCTTCAGGGTTATCTGGTAAAATCTGGAAATTGGCTCCACTGGTAGTCTGAATGAGCTTGATGTCAGGAACATTTTCTCCACTTGCTGTGGCTCCAAAGAATTTTATTACGGCGTTATGAGGTGCAGTACAAGGGAAAGCACCACAATCATCTCCGTTAGCCCAGCCTGGGTTTGGATCATTTAGTTGAGCTATTGCATCATGATGGACATTCTCAAACTTAGTTCCAGTAAATGAGTTTACTGGAACATGGTCCGCATTAGTAGGGTTGATAAACAAAGCTTTCTGTTTACTGATCGAGTTACAAGATCTTGACTGTGATTCCCAATTTTTGAATGTCACGTTTTCTCCAAATGCTTCAGTAAACCAATTTGCGTATGACTTTATCTTTTCATATGGAAGCATAGATAGCTTTGTAGCTGGATAAGGTTTGCCAGCATTATGAGCAGACGATAGCCAATACCCATAAATACTAATACAGTGGTCAGTATCATCAACAGGTAGAACTTTACTTTCTCCCATAATAACTGCGTTCTTAAGAGTGATTTTGTTGTTTTCATAACTTTGTCCGATCATTAGGGTGACTCCTCTTCCGCAGTCAAGTGTCTCGATATCGCTGACTACCAATTCACTATATCCCTGGAATGCAAATATTCCTTGTTCCATTGTCTTATAAGCTTTGAAACCATTGAAGCTATGGCATGAGCCTGCCAAACCGTTGGAAAGTAGCCAAGCACCATGTTGGACTGAATGTGCCAAGTTGTTAGAGTAAGAAGCTCCATTGTCACTGCACGCGGTTGTCGGAACTACGAAACCTGCTCTTTCAAATCCAGCCATGATATTATTCTTTAGAATCAAATTCTTGCATCTATAGTATTTGTTACACAGACTGTATCCTGCTATGTCGTCTAGTTTGGTTTCTTCTGACCAGTATCTTGTTCCCATTCCTGCAACAATGTTATTTGTAATAGTAGTTGAATGGGATTCCTTCATGTAGACACCTCCTGTATGAGTAAAGAATATCATGTTGTTGTCAATAGTTACACCATCTGCCTTTGTAACCATGACACCAATTCCTAATCCGTTGTGAATTACAGAGTTTGACAATGAAGATGGTGTGTCTTCATCTGTGAGTGCGAAGAAGTCAGCAAACCTGACAGCAGCATTGTCGGTGTCATACTGAGAACAGTTCACAAACTCTACGTGATCGATAATCGAGTCTCCTTTGCGTTCGATGGTCATCAACTGGCCTGCAATGAATCCACTGTCTTTGTTATGAGCAGTTACAATGTGACCTCCCCATCTATCTTCATTTGTACCTTGAACTCTGATGTTCCTAGTTAAATGTAGAACCTCAGCTCTAATATCGATGCTTCCAGAAATTGATGAATCATGTTCTGCAGCTCCATAATGTTCGTAGACAATATCATCTCTCAAAGTGATTGTGTTTCCACTGATACTATCAATAACTCCAAAGTCTCTATGAGTGTAGTCTCTTCCACTTGGTGCAATACCAATATCATCTCCTACTGCCCAATCAGTGGGTTCATCCACTAGAACAATTGTTTTAGTTCCTGCTTCCGCTTTAGCAGCTAGTCTCGTCCATTTAGTTTCGACTGGTTTACCATACATTCTGAGTTTACCTGTGTTGGCAATAACTTTGTTGCCTGCTTCGAACATCTTATCGTGGAAGTACACATCAAGACTTGATCTATCTCCATGTAAAGTGAACAATGCAGTTCCTGTGAATGGTTCTTCTTCTGTACCCACAATCAACTCTCCGCTTCTGACGTAGACGAGGTAAGACTGCAAGTTATAGGTTTCTCCATCGTTCTTGATTGTCAGTCTTCCGTTGATCTCTAGACTTCTCAAGACTGGTGGGTCGTTGACGTCTAGGACCATGTTCCAAGTGCTTTCAATGATGACATCTTCTCCTTCAATTGGAAGTCTGCCGAGTGACCATGATTTAGGGTTGCTCCAGTACCTTGGGGTAGACTCAATTTCACCTTCTTCCGGTAATTTCTTGTTGTTACATCCTCCAATTGTGATGCATTCGTCTCTCTCAAGAGTAAATTTAGTCTTGTCGCTGCTTTGACCATCGAATTTGATAGCGATATGTCTAGTGATATTGTTCATGTAAATATCTCCCATCATTGTATCTGCAAGTTCTAGCTTAGTGGACTTAGTCTCCATTCTAGTATTTTTATTTGTGGAACTATCTGTGTAGTCGAAGTAAAATGCTTCAGCTCTTTCAGTATGGTTCATGTGCAAAATCACTCCTTGGGTTTCACCATTTAGCAGTTCGTTGTAACTGTATTGTCCAGAGAGTTTTGTGAAATCTGCACCTTGCTTAAAGTGAGCTTTATATTCATAATTGGTGATCACTGGGAACACCCAATTTTCTACAGGATTTGCCTTCTTTCTATAATCAATGCTTGCATAGTTATTAGTGTTACAGAAGTTCTTGTCAGATTTATATAGTTCATCAAAGTATCCGTAGTCGTTATCTCTTTGCTCTACTAGCGTAGTGATTTCTGCAAGTGAAGAATTATATACTTGCTCTTTACATAAGAATAGCTCACAACCAACTGCACAATCGCTTTCACATGCATCAACTGGATTTTTGGCAAGAATGTCAGTTGAAGATCCAGTGCAATAGTTAAGTCCTGATATATCAGTGTTGACAACACAGGCTCCAGCATCATTATCACAGTCATTGGTACATGCTGTTCTAGCATTGTATGCTTCTTTAAATTCAGTGTAAGTTACTCCATGAGGATCATACTTATCAAAAAGTTCTTGTTGGTGAGCAACTGAGTCAACTTCCATCGAGTCTATTTCTGAAGTTGAAACCGAAATTGTGGAACAACTTGTTGGTAATACATCTTGTAAAGCTCTTCTAGATGATGCAACCACGTTTTTCATGTTGAATAGTTTAATTGGCATAAATTGGAGTGCTTTTTTTGGAGTACCTTTATAAAATAATATCCTTCTAACTGATATGTCCTTGCTACATAGTAGTCCATTGTACACTCCTTCGTTTCTGATGCATTCAGAAACATCAAGATGTTCAAAGTAGAAAACTACCCATCTGTGAGTTTCACTTCCTAGAGAACCATCTTCATCATAAATAATTTCCTTGAATGGTGTATCAAACTTCACTCTTTGAGTTGTATCGATAAAGTATAGATTTTTAGTAAAGTAAGTTCTTCCTGATGAATCAGTGGCAGGTCCTTCACAGTGAGAGCATGTACCAATAGCTCCCCATTCACCGAAGTGGTTGAAGTTGGCGAATATAGTGTCTTTGATTCTCATCTTTTCTGTTCTAGCTCCCTTAATTCCTCTTGTTGACCAAGATCCTTCAGATGTTTTTTGAGCAATCTCTGAATTATCGGATGCTCCAACAATCAAAGCGTCTTGAAGGTGATAGTCATCGTTAGAAGTCAACCAAGGCCCAGCCATGGTGATTCCAAATTCAACTCCAGAGAAAATATTGTCAGCAGCTCTGACATTGTGGAACTTGAGTGCTCCCAACTCTTCTGCAATGATTGCTGTTCTTTTATTCTTGTATCCTAAAAAGTCTCTGAAATGAGTAACTATTGGTACACTGACAGTTGGATCTGGTTGCTCTCTACTATTATGGGCTCCTCCAGCAAGAGCAGCACATGGATTGGTCACGGGAGTGAATCTATGGAAAATTCTAAGACCGTATCTGCCATTGGAGTGAGCAACATTGCCTGTAAACTCACCGAGCTGTTCAAATTCTGGACACACATTTGAGTCGAATGATGGCCCTGTTGGATGTTGTTGCAAGTCAAACCAGAATCCATACCTATCTGATCCTGCAGCATGGTTTCCAATAAACTGGTTATCTGGATGAGTGATCCAGAAAGAAGCAGGAGACTGATCAGTGTTAAGAAGAGACCATGATGCTTTAGTCTTAATGGCTAAGTTATTCTTCAGTATATTCTTTGTCTCTCCTCCATCTTCAATAAAGAATGTGTGACCCATTGTCTCATATGCAACGTTGTTTTCAATAGTGAGATAATGAACACCATGAACAGTACACGCTCTGTTGTATGTGTGGTGAATAGAATTTCCTTTAATGTAGGAGTTATGTACAATACCAATCATATGGAAATGAATTGGATAACGACCTAGTTGAAAAGCTTGACCAACTTGTGTGAACTCAACATAAGAAATTTTTCCAGTTAAACTATCATCTCCAGGAGAATGAAGCATGATGTGAGCTCCATATTTTTGATTGATTGAATCGTTGTCAGCTCCCTTGTAAACAACATTTCTTGAAAGAAGACCGACTTCAGCTCTCATCTCAAGTGTTTTGACCATGTCAGTATTTAATCCATTGCTACCAGTATAATCCTTAGATCCAGAGTAATGTTTGTAGGTAGTTGCCCTATCAAGAGTTAGTACTGATTTTGATCCTGAATGATCAGCGCTCTTTATTTCAAACTCTTCTGCGTGATCAGCTTCAAAGTCAGTTGGAGCAATAACAATTCTCTCGCCCTTTTGCCAATCAGTTTTGACATTCAGAGTAATTGTATCTTCTCCTGCTTCAACAGTTGTAGAAAGTTCTGTCCAAGTATATTCTCTGATAGCACCATGGAAGTCTAATTGACCATGTCTGACAAAAATACCCTTGTTTCCAAAAACTGGAAGTTGAGGAGACTCTCTGGTTCCATGCATAGTAATGGTGAGCTTGGATGTATACCTATCGTCTTCAGTTCCAGCCTCAAATACAGCTCCTTCATCAACATAAATGTACTCAGCGTCAAATGTTCTTTGGTGAGTTGGATCACTCTCTGGAGCAAATATCAAAGAACCTTGTACTAAAACTGCTTTCAATACAGGGGATGAATCTTGGTCGAAGATAAGTGTTTGTCCTTTAGGAATTACAACAGAATCACCTTTTTGTGGCTTAAACTCTTCGCTCCATGTGTCAAGGTCAGACCAGTAGTTCGCGTATTTGTACATAAATTTCTGCATTGATGCATATCCTTTCTTGGCTGATCCATTGAAAGAGAGAATAGTAGATGGGTTAGAGTTGATGACTGGTCTCGCTCCTGATGTACATTGAACCTCAGTAGTTGATGCTGAAGTCACAAAACAGTCGACTCCATCGATGGTTACAGTTACTTCACTCTTGGTAGCTGAGAACCCAGTTCCAGTTATTGTGACAGTTTCCCCACCTTTGTAAGTTCCAAATCTTGGTGAAATTCCAGTTACAGTCGAAGATGCAGTATCATCATAGGTAACTTTTCCTGTAAATGATTGAGTGAGGTCTCCTTGTGCAGTAACAACTACATCACAGGTCTTTGAGGTAGCAGATAAGTCTTCAACAACAGTTCCCCAAAGCTCTACTTCTCCAATTTGACATGCTTCTTTGGTAGCAGAGTAGAATCTGTAGTATTGAGCCTTGATTGCTGAGTCTGCCTCGTAAGTATTCCATCCCTCTCTAAGGTAAGCATCTGCTGCGAATACATCAGTCCATGTTGATCCATCAGAAGAAGATTGGAACTTCAGTTTGTCAACAAAGTTGGTTTGTTTGTCTTTCATTCTGTTCATGAAGTATCTTACTTTAGTGAGTCTTCCTACTTTGCCAGAGTCAAACTTTACCTGTACATAGCAAGAGTTACTATTTGAAGTAAACTGAGTGGTAGTTGACCCATCAAATGCAAGAGCTCCTAAATTAGCTGGGATAGAAGTAACAGTTCCTGTCATTACATGAGCTTGTTCAACTTTGAAAGTGTCTAGTGAGTGAGTTGTTGCGTACGATGGTGCAATTGCTACCAAATTATCATTTGTTGAAGCATCAAGGTCTAGCTTAGCACTCTTGCCACAAACGGTCACAGTTAAATCTTCACTTATTGCTCCTTGTTTAATTGATGTCTGTGAAATGTCTATTTGACATCCACCTGCCCAAGAGCATGTTACTGAGGAGGCTACAGTTGAAGAAAGAGCGACCGTCTCTTCATATTTGGATGTGAATGTAGTTCTGTCATCTTTTGTAATTGCAACTCTGACAGCTGCTTTTCCAATAGCAAATCCGTCTGAGAAACTTCCTTTCACTGTAGTAGTGGAATCGATGGCATCAGCATCAACAATAGCATTTCCGTAGTAAACTTTGGCTGAGTGGTCAGTAGTTAAATCAAAGTTACTGATTGTCGCCTCGAGCTTTGTATTTCCATTTGTCTTAGTTACACCGCTTATAGTAGGGGTGGCTGAAGATGTGGTTTCATAGGAGCAGTTAGATGACTCTTCACATGCAGTTATCTTTCTTGTGACTTTAGAAGTCAAAACAGAAGTGTGAGAGAAAGCAAGATTGACAGTTGTCTGAGAGATAGATTGATCATAGTTTGTGATACATGTCACAGTAGAGCTATCAATTACCTCAAAGGAATGACAGATGCTAATTGAGTTCGCTCCACTCTTATAGTAAAGGTCAAAGTTTTCAACATTGCTGAGACCAATTCCGAAGGTCTTCAGAGTAAGCTTTTCGCCTCCAGAAGATCCTACTTGAGGAGAAATTGATGATATACCTTCAACAAGAGGAAGAGTAGGAACTACAGGTGGGAGACTTACAGTATCTGTTCTAATATCAACATAGAATCTTTCATTGTTCTCAATTTTAGTAATCTGTACTTCAATTTCAGTATCACTTGAAGAAATGATAGTTTGCTCATGTTCTCCAATATAAGCTCTTGGATTATCTCCAAAGTTATCTCCAGAAATAATGATGATTCCATCAATTGGTTTGAGTTCTGACATCGAATAATTAATCAAAGGGTCAATAGTTTCATCATAAGAATAGGTGATTGAGCATCCAGTAGAAACCTCACATTCAGACTCAATAGATAGTTTGATGAACACTTGAATATCTAAAGATCCACTTTCAGAAGATGCACTTGCTCTTGCAATAAGCTTGGTAGCACTTGCAAACGTGACAGTAGCTTCAGTTTTTCCAAAAACGACTTTATTGTCAGATAGAGTTGTTGAAAATCCTCTTCCATTGATTTCAATGGTGTCTCCTCCTGTCTGACTAATTGATTCTTTGGTACCATCTCCGGTTGAAATAGAGAAACTGGTGATTGAAGAATAAGCAGAAAGAACGACATCACTTGAGTACCTCTCTTCGTTAACTATCACAGAGACAGTATAGTCAATATTGTCTGGAGATCCAGGGTAGCGGGCAACTACTGTCTTTGTTGCTTGATCTACTTCATTTACTCTCATATAAATGGTGTTGGAAGGACCTTCAATTACAGCTAGGTAGTCATCTGGGTTGCTACTGTCAGTCTTTGATAGCACGATAGATACATCTTGTTTAACTGGTGGAGATACGCTACTTGGAGTAACACTGACTACACTTCCTGTTGACGACTGGATTGTGAATGTAGACCCATGAGTGTATGTCTGCTCATTGAAAGCAATCTTGAGAGATGGTGAGCTTCCGGCTGTAAGTCCTGAAGGAGAAATGCATACTATTTTAGTCCTTTCGACTGTCAAAAGAGTACACTCTTTATCATCGAGAGTAATCGAGAAATCAGAGATACTTTGAGCTTCTTCTAGTGTAAGAGGGAAGTAATCTCCTTGAATAGTGATTCTTCTTCCCCCATTTGGGCCAATAGTCAATGGACTAACACTTGAAACACTGATCGATAAGTTCAAAGTTCCAAGAGTACTTTTATTCTTAATTGCACCCTTAGTTGATTGCACTGTTGTGGCATGTTTTCCTGAAATTGGATTCTGAAGTGTACAAGTCAACTCTGAAGAATTGACAGTTTCTCCTCTGTTTATCTGGCAAGTCCTGAGTGTTCCGATGGAGACATCAAGGAGTTCTCCGACAGGAATACTAGTTCCAGTGAATCTGATGCTCTTTTCATCGTAGACATCGGTAATTGTTCTTGAAATAATCTGGCCGACATCAGCAATAAATGAGATGTCACAGAATGTCTCTAGAGGACAAACACTTGACTGACCATTTGTGGTGACAATAACCTGAGGAGATTTTTCAACTGTTCTGAGGAAGGCAGCAGGGATTACCTCAAAGAATGGTGAGTTTGATCCTTGTTCGTAAACTTCACTGGATAATTCAATAACTTCAGTGTCTTCTCCTCTCATTAATGGATCTTCAATCGAAGATTGGATTTTGAGTTCGGGGTCAAACTCGAACTTGTGTCTGTACAAAATCTCAAGGCCTTCTGTCGCAGAGGGATAGTTCGTGGTTTTGAGTTTAATGTCAATCTTTTTGTGGAATTCAGGAGCAAGCTGAGAGATTATCCTTTTGATGTAATAGCTACTTGAGGACAAGCTAATGTCTTCTGTTGCAAATTCAGTTCCATCTGCTCTCTTAAATGAAATTTTGTAGCTTCCTGATAATGGTTTAGTCGATTCTCTGATCATGTTTGCAGTACCTGTGACTCCTCCTACTGAAGAGATAAACTGAACACTTGAAAAGGTAGGCAAAGATATAGCCATGGTTCCATCAACAATGAATTTGATAGTCTCAACCTCCTCTTCAATCGTGGTTTCTTGTCCAGCTGAGTTTAGTTCGAGTCTAGTGATTCTCAAGTTGGTGCCATAGGAGCTCTTGATCTTACTGTTGAAGAATGCGTATATGTCTGACTTGAAGCCACTAGCAGTGGTTGAGGACGTGAATGCGCTCGAAACACATGGGCAGGTTTCTATGTCTTCACAGTAATCGTTGATGTCGCTTTCACCAAGCTTAAGACATTTTTCAGAGTTGATGAACTGGATTCTAAATTCAGCAGTTTCGTGATTTGGGATCGTGATTTCGAATTTTTCGTAAATATGATGAGGATTAATAGTCAGAGATTTCCATCCAGCTTGAGAATTAGCCCTCTTTGTTGTTTCATCGTTGATGCTCATTCCAATCGACATATGATCATCACCTCCGTTGTCTTGGTTGTATACTTTCATGTAGTAATGTTTTCCTGCGAGTAAGCTCTGGGCGGCTGATTTATAAGAAGCTGTAGAAATATCGAGATAATTTCTGAAAGATTCATATGAAGAAGAGCTGATGATCTCAGTTGACGAATCCTTGTCCATGTCGGTTGTTGAAAGTTCAACCCAGCATGAATCATCACACACAGCGTAGAACACATAGTCTCCATCTTGTGGAGGGACAAACCAAGTCTCAACAACTTTTGTTCTTGTAGTGCTAGTGTCGATAGTTCCTCTGATAGAACCTAAATCGGTCATGTATCCTTCAGCAAGTGGTGTAGAAGTAGTAGATATTTGCCCTTTAGTTTCTTTGTACTCTTTGACTCTGGCTCCTGTTCCACCAATGTAGAGATCTTGAGTGGTATCTGTTGTCTTTTCTGGAAGTAGGCATTTGATTTCAGTGCTGGAGGATTCAAGAACAGTACAGGATAGGTCGTCAATCATCACACTGTTGTTAGATTCTTCAGGATCAAATCCTTCTCCTCTTACAGTAAACAGAGTGTTAGGGGCTTTGTACAGTGTATTTGTCTTGATGAGATCAATCTTAGGAACTGTCCTGACTTGATAGGTGGTATCTTGGTCGTATGAAGTTGCAAATTCCGAAATTGAATATTTTCCCACATTAGCATTTAATGTGAGAGTATTTTCGGATTTGGCTAATGCTCCACCGATATTGGCACAAATCTGGTAGTTGGCTTTCGTAGTGACTGCATCCAAGTTTGATTCAGAATAGCTTTCGAAATCAAGCGTGTATCCATTAATGTTTCCGTTTTCAATAGCACTACGACCTCCAGAAGTAGACAAGTCGGTAAAAACTTCGAAGCACATTGCCTGTCCTGGATAAACTGTCGATGGGTATATTTTGTTAACAATAGGAGTGTAGGCGACATGATACGAGACCAGGCAGTCGTTGCTGTTCAATCACTCGAGTAAGTAGCTACTTCCTTTAACTGAGAGGATGCCTTCAAACACAGAGGTATCTGTCATTGAGGATCCAAGAAGGTCTTCAAGAGATGGAAGCAAGTAAGTCAACTTTCCTTTAGCAATGTTGCTCAAGAAGTTATCGTCTCTTGATATAGAAGGAGCAGTGATATAACCTGTAGATCCATCTGAGTTTTTCACTAATGGTTGATGATCCTGGGCAGTATCTTTGAATCCTACTCCATTAATCTGAATGTATCTGTTTCCCTCAAGTGAGGAATAGATTTTACATGAGACTTCGTCTCTTTCTGGCTCGCAAACACCGAGTAATCTTGATTCTTCTGCAGCCGCTAAAATTAGTTAATAAAATTCAAAAGCTCCAGGTATCATTAATGAGGAAATTTTGGAAATGATTAGGTAAAGTAAAAGTCAGGAAATAAAGATAACAAATATAAACCAATATTTGCATTGTTTAATTACCTGTCCATATCTGAGAAGTGCACAGAAGAATAACACAGAGTATCTTGATGTTAAGACAAGTCCGCATTTTTATTAATATGAAATATAAAAAAGAAGTAGGTATTTATTCCAAATTTTCAATACCATAAAGAAAAAAAGGGGTTTTGGGGTTTTGGGGTTTTGGGG
>Ga0307942_1004043_pt1 | contig 11766 bp, 11 predicted proteins | sample OrgLakmetagen175_FD_201846 | JGI IMG/M metagenome (GOLD analysis project Ga0307942, IMG submission 201846) | Saline water microbial communities from Organic Lake, Antarctica - #175 | ecosystem: Environmental > Aquatic > Non-marine Saline and Alkaline > Saline | place: Antarctica: Organic Lake...
CCTCTCTCTCTCTCTCTCTCTCTCTCTCTCTCTCTCTCTCTCCTTGTTACATAGTCATCATCTCAGGCAGTAGACAGCGAGGACCACTTACTTCTACAGTCTGCAAAATTTGCGTGACTGCTTGATAGCTGTGCGCTATGACAAAAATGAGCTTTGGCGCTTGGTGATGCTCCTTGGCCAAGTGGCTCATCAAGGCCCGCAAAGCAGAATCTACCATGTGTATATTTGTGTGTGTGTGTGTGTGTGTCTCTGAAGAAATTTCTGTGTATGCGTACGTGCAAGTATACATACAGTACGCTGATGCGAAAGAGAGAGCGTATGTATACACTTTGCCTGTGTGTGCAAACCAGTATGGAATTCATATATCAACACACATCGAAGAAGCCAAAACTCACTAAGCTTCAGAGTGTCTGGCTGTTTGGCCGCTTCATCATCTCCTTGAAGTCTCCTGACAGCCGTGTCCCAGGCACTGAGGACCAGCGTCGCGGTTTTGTGCAATATCTGTAGCTTGACATCTGATATTCCAGAGATGCTGCGCCGTACGCAGCAGAGGCCGACCTGCATACAGCACAGCTTGTGCACAACAGAGGTGGATGCAGCAGCCGCCAGACTGGCTCAGGAAGCGGCAGTGGGTGGTGGAGGGCCATTCGTCGGCTCCCAGTCAAAATGGAGCATATCTTTGTGTTTGCCATGACGAGCCAACTGGAAGTCCATTATCAGCCATTGCGGCAGCCTAATACATGCACTCATATTGCAGACATTGAGCCTCAGGGGTAGGGAATTGCTGTTGTGGCGCTCACGCACTTCAAATTCAAAATAAGTCCAGGAATTCAGCACTTAAGGAAAGGGAGAGGCACACCTGAGGAGCAGATTCAAAGCAAGCTGACAAGCACAGGTGGCTGGCCAGTGCAAGCAGGGCAGGTTTCAGAGTGTCGAGACTCTCTGAATGCAACGCGTCCAAAACCAAAACAAGCATTTCAAAATAATTGGGATATATTAATTGAAAGGAAGGGCCTGCAGAAAATTACGAATATGTATAAACAATTATAATCCAAACGATATTACTTCGAGAGATTTGTAAAATTCAGCCTCTTAAAGTGGAGTGCTGCTAATGCCTCTTTAGGCCTGCAGACAGTTACATTTCAGAGCATCCCTTTGAAGTAATTTTAGGGCATTTCCTCGAATTATACATTCTTAGAGTTTTTCCCGAGTTTGATAAGTGGGCGCTTCCCGTCTCTGGCTACGAACTGCTCTTGCCGGGTAGCCTTGAAAGATTAAAATGCAATGCATTCAATATACTGTCAAGTGAGTGGTGGGTTAATATTATGAAATCCATGCTTGACGAGGGCCGAATGCACAGCGGCGGCTATCAGAGAGATAATGGTAACCTTTCCCTTCTCCCAGGCCCACCCAACGTCACTGTCTTTGTGCCCAACACATCCTCCAACCAACCACCAGTGTAATAAAGACCTAGAAAGGCTGGTTGTGAACTTAGTGCTAAATTATTTCTTAAACTGGAACATTTGCTTGATCTCAAGTAAAGCACTACTAAAGGCAAGGGCAGAGCGTGACTTGGTAAGAAGGAAAGGAACGGCTAAAGAATATCACCAGACCCTTCTTGCTTAATCTATCCTCCGATTTCAAAGATAGAGCTACATCAGGTGAACTCTGAGTGGCATAAATCATCAGAGTGAGCGAGGTCTGGGCTCTATCTTAGGAAACTACGTTGATGAGCCCAATTATAATCTAAGACTGACCTTCCACAAAGTAAACGAAGCTGAATGACGACTTTTTCCTGTATGATGCTGCCATGGGCAGTGTCGACGGGTCTAGTTGGTCCAGGAACCCTAAGCAGACATGGAATGTTGATTACTGGTATGTGATGGCTTTATCAAACAGCTAGCGGCAGCTTCTAAAGCCAGGCTGGAGAGGAGAAGCCTTCCGAGATGGAGAGGCGGGCCGAGCGGAAATAATTAGCAATTGCTGTGGCGGGTCTCGATTTTTTACATTGTACTGTTTGCCTTGGGCAAAATCAAAGCTCTTTGTGAACTGAAAGAACTCTGGTGGCTTTGTTGTTGAAGCCGTACATATAGACATCCTTAGCATCTACTCAGCATCTTTGAACCTCTGTCAGGACAAGAAAATAAACGTCGGCATGCTGATGGGGGGAAGCGGGCCTTAAGTCAGCAAGCTTGCAGTTCGAAGGAGATCCCAAAAATCCTGTGCTTTCATTACACACGGACGCTAGCTTAAAACACCCAACGCTGCTTTGACAGTCTCCTTTTTGGATTGATTCCTGCATAAACTCCCTATGCTTTTAATATCATAGTGGGTAATTGTAAAAAAGACGTCTTTGTCTGAGATACCGGTCTGGACATTTGGAGAGTATATGTCGTTACAGTAATGTTTTATCATTGCCTATGTATTCTGTACTTTATTTCCTAGATTGGTGTTTGTAAATAATTGGGCTGGCATACTGCACGGCTTTATCGCTGTCAACGGTGATAGCTAAAGAGGAGTTTAATAAAGTTAAGACTTTGACGTTAGAAGGTACGCAAGAAGAGGTGATGAAACTTGTTTATGTTGTCGTATTATGTTGTCGTTAGACCTCAGGATGGATATAATGATCCTTGGGAGTTGTATGGACAGATGGTTACGATTTGTGATAAACCATGGATGAAGAAATTGTATATTTCATCAGGATGATTTGGAGTTGTCATATAAGACACTCTTTAGCTATCACCGTTAGCTTCGCTGCCGTTTGAGTTGTTCGCCGATACATATTCAACTACAACAGCGAGCCTCTTTCCCGGTGTGGAAGACACTCGTCGGCCAGCGAGGGTGTCCAATTTTTGGGCGGAATCAGCCCCTATCTCCCCAGGAATTCCCAGAATTTCCCAAATCCGAATTTTTCGTGGCTGAATCGGCTGACAGGCCCATCTTTTTAACCAAGTATCTTCATTAATATTATTAAATAATTATTATACACACCTGGAAGAGCTAAAAAGGATGTGCAACAGAGGGGGATGAAGCCGCTAATAACCGAATTTTCCTGGCTCACAGCCCATATTTTCCACCCGGTATCAACGTTTATTTAATAATGTATATAAGCGAACAACAGAAAAAGTTCTGGCTTAATCCGTGCATATTTGAGAAAGTGATTTTCTAACCGTAATGCACCAACTAGGGCCTCCCCAGCGAGTGCCGAGCCTCGTTGAGGCTCGCCGAGCCTCGCTGGAAAAATCAGACACCCTATTTACCCACCCTAAGGCAATTCACATCTACTTGAGGTGGGATTGCACCTTTTTTTTATATTCTTTCAGGGTCCTTACCTCCTGTGCACTTTATTTTGACCCTCTAGAATTGGCTTTTATGAAACCAGGTGCGTGCTGTTGTTTTATTTTAAGGGGGAGTACGATAGTGGCTAATTTGCTTCCCCTTAAGTTTTGCTCTTCCTGCCAGTAACTCAAGTCCAAACATCTTATATATAAAGACATAAGAACTACTCTGAATACTGCTGGCAACTCTTTTAAGTAGCTTTTATTGTCCTGCTACAAATGACACCTAATGATAAACATACCGCGATACAGACACTACTGGTCGGCTGCCACACCTCTCCTCCCTAGAAGCCGGGGATCATACTCGACCATTTGACTGAGCGTTGTATAGTGAGCAATTGAAAAATCTGAGCGCGGACTGACACACACCTAGCATCGAGGGAAGGGAAAGAGACACACTACAAGTGCATTATAAAGGTGGTTTAGTTTTCACTTTCGACCAAATACAAAAGCTATGATCGACCTGGCGCCTGGTTGACGAAAACTTGCAGGAGCATGCCTAGGGAATGGCTGTGGGAGTCTTGTGCAATGCACATCTTTTGTAAATCAATCACAATCGGTCGTCGCTGTTGCATCATCCGCAACAGCTGATAACTAATTATAATTTTGAATTAGGATTTTGGTGGCAAAGCTGAGGAGTGGAAATGGTGCGTGTCCTGCCTCTTTCTGAAGTACTAGTCCCCCCCCATGCCCACTCTCCCCCATGCCCACTCTCCCCCATGCCCACTCTCCCACATACACCATCCCTGTGCTTGTCCTACTCTCAGGGAGTAGCCCGGAATCTCTCTACGTTCACGGTAGCGCTGACTGCCTGGCTAACCGTGGCTCCCATCGCCACGCAATGGAACCTGGATATGATTGTGGAAAGGTAGTGTTAGCTTTGTTGTATGCAAACACATGTGCACACCAACAGGACATGCGCACCTCAAACAAATGCCCATGCTTGCTCTTCTCTCAGGAAACTGGCTGCCTTTGATGAGGCCGTAAAGCTCAAAGCCTTGAATGAGGTGGGTGAGCTGATATGCGTAAGAAAAACATATATCAACGCAATACTGTAGGCACACACATACAGGCACACACACCCACACCCACAGACATACGCGCTCACTCACACACGCGCACACATACACACACACACATGCATGCATGCACACACTCACACTCATACTCTCACACGCATGCACGCACACACACTCACACGCGCATACATTAACACTTACAGATACACGCACTGACTCACACTCACACACAAACACTTACACACACTCTCACACGCGCATACATTAACACTTACAGATACACGCACTGACTCACACTCACACACAAACACTTACACACACCACACACACACACACACTCATACCCACAGACACATGCACATTCACACACACGTGTGCATACAAAAATGGCATACACAAACACACACGCACACTTGTACATGCGTGCATAAGCGCAATACACGTAGACATAAATACTTATCATTTGAATAAACGTATCGCAATCGTACACATATACAAAAATATACACAGATATTCACACTTTCACACACATGGACACACACTCCTACGCTATAGTGCACAAGGACACAGGGGCACGTGGACCCTTGCACAAGAGCATGCATAAAAACTTGCACGAGCACGCGAACACTTGCATACGCACACAACACACACACCACACCATACTACACACACTCTCACACCACACTCACACTCATGTACGCAAGAAAGTGCGCACATACGCACGCAGCTCGCGCGCACGTGCGCACACACACACACACACACTCACACACACACACACACACACACACACGCGTACATGGCGGCATACACAAAATAAATGAAAACATGTACATTCAAAAGAATACATGTACATACGCTCAAAAGCATGCAATGCATGTAAACGCATTCACGTCTATTCAAACACTTGAGCACATGAGCAAACATATACATGCAAGCAAGCACGCAATCTTACATGTATACAAGAATACACACAGTTACAGTCACAAATGCACACAAACGGACACACACTTTTACGCGATAGTGCACAAGGACACTCATGCATGAAAACGTTTGCATGCAGACTTACACTCGCATGTGCAAGTGAACACTCACGCACATACGTGCACATACACACGCACGTACGCACACACAAGCGCACACGTGCACATACATGCACACACTCAAAAATATATGCACTCATGCACACACATGCACACGCACACGCACACAACCGCACTGACACAGACACACACACACACACTCCGGCACGATAATACACAATTACAAACCCGCACGTGTGCGCATGCACACAAAGTCGCACACACATCTGCTTATTCAAACAAATACAATACACACTCGTCTACCACCTTTTCTGCGCTTGCATGAGTTTTGCCTAAGTTATTGATTGCAAGTGGTCGCTGTGACGCACTCTTATTGCAGCTTTTCCAAGTTTTTGAATTTTTTGGGGGACCCCCCTTAAGACAGACTGAGAAGTATGGGGTGACATCAATCCAACGGGCCTCGGTGTTATTATTGCTGAATTTTTGGCAAGGCGCTTGCATACTTGGCCCCAGGCGAATTTCCCCCCAAAAGACAACCGACACCATCCTGTTCTAATGTCATCGTGGGGGAGGTCAAAAATTGGCCCTTGGTCAGGCCATCCGACCAGAGTTACTGGCTGTAGAGAAGCGTAGAAATGCGTAATTTAAGTCAGGGATGTGTCGTACAGTGGTCTCAAACGTTTAATACTTAAAAAAAAGACGCTGAATACGATCTTCGCGTATAATACGATTTTCTTTTTAGACAATTTCAATGGTTGACCCAAAACGGACCCGATTCACCCAAAATCACTAAAACGTTTCCAGTTATTATATTTTTATGTAATAGCATTGGAAGCTTGCTGGAAGGGCAAAAAGTTGCCTGAAAAGGCCAAAATTCAGTAAAATTTGCTATCGTAAGATATGGCCCAATTTGTTCAATACGGTAAGCTGCGCGTTAGATACGGTACGGCGTATTACACATCTCTAATTTAAGTGGTTAAGAGCCGTAGTTATACATATCAAAGCACCCTTTCGCACTCAGCTTGTGCCGGTTGGAGCCCAAGTTTGCTGGGGAAGACTCCCTGCCAGAAGGACTACTTACAATAGTCTCCGAAATAAAATCTATGGTGGAGTTTGGACCAGAAGGCAAAATGCTCCTATATCCATGTCACCAAGCTGGCAGGGAAATGGCATAAATGTAGCCTCCGACTCACACCCTGAAGCTGAAACCCATTACTGTTCAAGCAGAAGTAGGTTGTCCCCGTGCAAAACTCCCCCCAAACAGGGCCGATAAGCTTCCCACCCAATTGAAAGTCCCCTATACTTCATCTAAATCAAGATACTTGATGTTTTATCTAAACCATTGACATTTGCTGGAAATTTGGCATTCCGGGGGGCCCGGTGCGTATTTTGCACCCACTTTGGCAGGGAAAAGGCGCATTTCTGAAGTTGCCCCGATCGACCTCCTTCAGAATATAAGCATTATAAATATTACATGACAATGCTGCAAGGTCTAATTTGGGGCAGGGGTACTGGGAAAGCCAGCGAGTGGGAGGCACTCACACAAGGGGCACAAGGGGAAAAAACATAAATCTGTCGCTCCATACCTGCTGCGAGTTTCAGCCCGGTTTTTGCGCCCAGAGTCGCGGTCTAAAATATTAATTACATTAAAATTTAAATGGGGCCGATCGGTGGCCTGGTTGAATTTTGGTGGAAATTGTTCATCCCTGACATGCAGCAATTTCCGCCTGTGCTATTTCGGCTCCATATAAAATATCCAAATTCACACCAGAGTTGCGGTCTGAATTATCAAGCCCTATAAGATTTAAAGGGCGGGGATTGGTGCAGTGTGTGAGCAAATGGTGTCTGTATTTGACCCCTGTGATTTTTAAACTTAATTGCGAGCCACCCACTGGGTCTTTCCGCCTGCTTTCTTTGCAGGCAAGTTGCCCAATTTAGGGGTATTGGCCTTATTTGCCCGGGGAGGGGAGGGGTGTGCATGGGGACGACCAGTAAGACAAATAAATATGATTAATACAACTGTGTTTTGTGAGTTGTAACAACTCCCCCTTTCTTGGCCTGGTTTGGCTGACCTGACTTGGAAGGTTTATAGTTTATGAGACATTGGCGCCTGTGTTTTGGAGGCACTTGCTGTGTGCCTTCAATAACAACCACGGTCCGGCGTTAGTGACAGAGACCACATTTGTTTGTTGGGACAGCAGGCGTGTGAGTCTGCACGCAATTGTTGCAAACACCCACACGTGCTGTTCCAACGATTTGGATTCTGTCACAACCCTGCACTGTGATTATCTTTGAAGCACACAGCAGATGTAACTTCATCTCCAGATGACTTGTGTCTCATAAATACGCTGAATTCTTTGCTTGCAATGTCATGATATTTTTAAAGTAGAGAAATGGGGCAAGCCTCTGCCATGAGCATGTAATGCACTCCCCTTTTTCAAGGAGAGGGTCGTCGTCGCCAATTTTATACAGTAAAGTCATCAAACGCTTAACAGACAGTTGATGATCCTTTCTCATTTCTGCTCATATGCCACTTTTGCACGTTTGCGGGTTTTTGGTGGCCCAGTTGTAAGGTAATCATCGTTTTGTTTTGGTACTACTGAGCCTTTCTTGTTTCTTTCCCTGTGCCTTACCGCAGCTCCATAAAGCACCAGCGAAAGGAAGTGGTGGGCACTGAGGCCCACTTGTGCAATGGCAACCACATCACACACGGAGACTTACTCAAAGTTAAATAGGTTACCTTTCAGTGATGCCCTGTTTCTCCTGATACGTGCAAGGAGTGACATGTGGTGCACACACACAAAAACATCAGAACAGAGACTTCAAATGTTACACTTCTTACCTGCATGTTGGTGCACGTGCTGAAGGGCTCAAGATTGCACCACGTTTAGTCACCCAAGTATGAACCGTGTAATGTGCTTTGGTTTTCTTATTGATCCTGATTCCTTTGTTTTCTTCTGTTTAATGAACGTGCAATGAGCATCAAGCGCCTTTGTCCTCATTATTACAAAGTTAATTGATACCAGGACGGCAAGATGGTTGTACATGGTGCACTTTGTACGTCTGCACTGTAATACGCTTAGCTCCCTACTGGAATGGTTTATAAGGAACGATCTTACAAGGAAAAGGACTTTCAGGAAGTAGGTTTGAGTCCAGCTGGTTGTAGCACCAGACTTGTAGCACCGACCAAAAAACCTTTAGAATGGTAAAAAGGCACAATGCTATTAGGTGACGTCGCAGAACTGAATAAAACCAGTAATCCAATCAAGCACCTGCCAGGACCTATCGACCGCAATTTGTATGTTTTGGGAAAAGGTTCTTCTCCCGAGCCTCATTGTGCTTGCAGATGTTTGAAGGGCCAGTGCTTGCATCCCCGTTCTTTTGCATCGTGTGACGGGGGCCCGGCACTGATGTGTTAATTGGATTGTCCCGGACGTTCTCAGTATAGTACAAATCTTGTTCAAGTTCATGTCGTTCCAGGACATCCAATAGAACAGAAGCGAGCTCCCTGATTGTGGCCTCTCCCGTTGTAAACGCATTATTGTCTGCGGGGGTGCAGAGCAGTTGACCAGGCTTGGCCGGCGGTCCTGCCTGAACTCGTGCTGCAATGTCGGGCTCTTTTGTGGGCTACAACCATTTGTTTTCAAGTGTGTGACTTCAAGTCCAAGTGCGTAACTTTCAAAGCCCTTCGGGAAGCCTCTATTACCTTACATTCTCGTATATACGGATGGCATCATCTGGAACACCGCCCCACACTCTTAAAGCTTTCAAGGAACTACCTTTTGATTGAATCAATGTATGCCTCCATATAAGGGCACCATATAAGGGCACCATGTTAATGCTGAACTTCATTCAATAAAAATGAATTTGGGGCCAAATCCAATCTTGCTAGTTACATTTCTAAGCAAGGTTTTCCAATACCTGTAAGTAACTGTTACTATTTTTATATAAGCATTGAAGAAAAGGGCAATGACTTGTAGCGTAGGAAGGCAGACTGGCATATCATGTTATTGTGTACTCTGGTGCTCTTGAGCTGGATGCTTCTGAAATTATGTTCATAAAATTACAACTAACCTAAGGCCCATCAAATAGACTTAGAACATTTTACAAAGTCTGGCTAATTGGCCACTCTGCAGCCTTTCTGTTGTAAACTTTTTTGCGGTGGTATAAATAACAATGGCTCTATACTAGCATGACGAACCTAAGTTCTGAAATTTGTTGTTGCGCCTCAAATGCTACAAAGTAATATGCATGTGCCCATCTCCATTAAAAGGTGCGCAATGGGACCTTATACTTTGAGATATACTTTGGTGTGGAAGTGGCTTGATATGACAGCAATCTAATCGTGCTACCCAGCCTCTGCAGTCCGTATGTAAAAAAGCAAAAGCAAGTTACCAACAAACTAAGGTTGAAGCCAAAACGCTTTGGCAATGTTTTAAGCACCACAAACAACACACGCCATTCAGTCCCTGCACTGTGGAGGTCCCTTTTCAATTCTCATCAACACAATCATACAAGCAAGGATGCGGCATTTAGTCGCACGTTTCAAGAGCAGAAGCACACCGCAACTCACAAAAGTGGACCTGCGACGTTTGAAAAGCCCCTACCAAGATAAAAGGGTCAGTACTATTCCTGTACAAGTTTCAGCAGATGTACTTCACAAAATATTTCCAGAACTGCATCCATTGCTGTCATTGATAAACCAATTTTCTTCAGGGACATGGCACGTAAGCCTGTGCTGTATTCAAGTGTAACCTTGCTTTTGGTTGACATTTGAATTATAGCCCAGGCGTTGAAAGTGTCATAGCGGCTGTGCATCGTTGAAATTCCTGTCACATGATTCACAAGAAGCTCCTTTGGTTCAAGGGTTACGCGCATTAAGAACCTCCGCTGCATCAACCTTCCATCCGTATCCTATCACGTGCTCTTGCTTACCACACAGAGCAGCCTGCTAGCTATCCAGCTAGGGCACCGCTGTTTCCCCACGTGTTATCGCTCAGAAGCAAGGCGTATCTGCTGCTAGCTGCCCAGCCAAGCCATCCTGCAGTCTCCCCACACAGGCACGTTAAAAACACACGGCCGAGCTGCTAGCTACCCAGCCAAGCCATCCAGCAGTCTTACCACACAGGCACGTTACAAACACATGGCCGAGCTGCTAGCTACCTAGCCAAGACATCCCGCAGTCTCCCCCCACAGGCACGTTATAAACACACGGCCGAGCTGCTAGCTACCCAGCCAAGACACCCCCGTCTCCCCGCTAGCGCACTTGAGCGACCAAGCCTGGTTTAAAGTACCTGAATCACTCGATGTTCTGTGCGATTTACCCTGACCAGGTTCGCAACCTATCTGAATGACGACAGACCCGTCCCCTTGTTGGGACTGCTGCTGATGCAGCGGCGAGCTTGCTCCTAAGGACGAGGCCTGCTGGTCCTGTAGTAGGGGTGAGGCCTCCTGTTGCAATAAGGGGGGGTGAGGGGGGCTGATGGAGGTATGGGCCTGTGATGCGTGAAAAAGCGTTATTTAGGTAGGTAGAATGAATGATAGAGTTGGATTGATGAGTTACGATACAGAAAGGTTTACAGGGGAGGGCAATTTTAGGCCTTGTGCATGCTGAGGTTGGAGAGAGACTGGGGGGGGAGATCTGCTGAAATTAAAAGCGTCTGGGCAGGAGAGTGTAGGAAGCATAACTTCTGGACGGCATGTCTGCTTTCCCATATAAAGTGGAGATTCGGCAATCTGACGTTGAGAGCTATCAATTGGTATATTTTTGGGTCGAATCGGGAGGGGGTGGATGGGTGGTCCCCCGGCGGGGTTTTTAGGTTTTTGAGGTGAGGGGTCTCCAGTTTTTTTCCAGGCCTCCTCACGTACTATCAAACAAGTCATCAAATTCCTCAACTCTAGCACAGTCGATTGGTACACTTTTTGCAGGGTGAATCGAAAAGGGAAGAGCAGGAGAGAGTGCTGATATTCAGTCAATTGCAATGCAACATGCACCTCAGCTAGCATTCATCATAGACGATTTGAAGTCTCTCCAGTGCTCCAGGGTCTTAGATAACAGGGAGAACAGAGACAAGCATGTTGAAAAGTGTTTCAAGGAGAAGCAGGAGGAGAAAAGAAGAAGGCCTTACACGCCCAAGCTCAGCAGTGACGAAGAGTGTGCAAGGGGTAAAGTGCTTATCAGGAAGAACACGAATGGACTGAACAGTGGGCTTAGAGACGTCATATGATTGATATTTGTTTTTGCTCCACATATTTTCAGGGCAGTACTTGGTTGTGGTGAATATGCAGATGGATGCAAAATTCAAAAAGGAGCAGATTGACACCCTTTTTGTCTGGGTGGGAGCACTGGAAGGGGGGTTTGGGGGGTGG
>Ga0307942_1004045_pt1 | contig 11764 bp, 6 predicted proteins | sample OrgLakmetagen175_FD_201846 | JGI IMG/M metagenome (GOLD analysis project Ga0307942, IMG submission 201846) | Saline water microbial communities from Organic Lake, Antarctica - #175 | ecosystem: Environmental > Aquatic > Non-marine Saline and Alkaline > Saline | place: Antarctica: Organic Lake...
CCAGTGCCTTGACGCCTCATGCCAAAGATTGCACCCAGTGGGAATTGAACCCGTGACCTCTTGTCACGCAAGCCTCACCCGGCTTCACATTTTGTTAATGTATTGGGTCAATCACCTTTTGGACATCTTGGCGCCAGGATGTCCAAAAGGTGATTGACCCAATACATTAACAGCTTCACCCAGGCCACGCGTTCGAAAGCGCTTATTGATATCCTGCTTTGCCTGCTGCACCTCCGCCAGCTGCTTTGCTGCCACAAGCATATATCATCCACAAATTCTAGCACCCAGATGCTGCTGTGCTTCACAAACAGGCTTGCACAGGTCTGCTGATGCGGCTGTGTACCCCAGAACACCCACCAGGACCTGCTGCAGCTCCACATGCCACGCACGCGAAGCTTGCTCCAGACCATAGATAGCTCTCCGCAGCTTGTAAGCCATTCCTGATCCCCCCTGCTGATACCCATCAGGCTGGCGAGTGCTTTTGCGTAGTTGCTGTTGCTCTAGTTGTTGTTGCTGCGTTGGAAAATGTGCTTGCTGCTGATCTGGCTGCTGATCATGTTTTGCAGGTTGCTGCTGTTGATCTTGTTCTGCAGGTTGCTGCTGTTGATCTGCTTGCTGGGCTAGCACCTGCTGAGCTGGCACAGCTGCACCTTTACCCCCCTGAGCAGCATGCTGGCCCCCAGCTTGGTGATCACTGTTTGCTGCTGTGCTGCTTTAATCCAGCTGCTCAAAGGCTGTTTATATATGATGCCATTGTTGCGGGCTGTGCTTGGCTGGCTGCTGCTGTGCTGGCTGCTCATCAAACGTCATATCCCCGGTGACAATCATTTTGTTCTTGTTTTGCAAACCCTGTACCTCTGCCCATGCTCGCTGTGTCTCACCAGGACATCCTGCTCGCTGACGGGGCTCCGCTTACAAAGATGCGAATTTCTGTTATGGACGATTGATGGCCATAAATGAGTTGAAATGGATTGGCTTGCTTCCGTAATTTGATCTGACAAAGGTCATGTTGCACTCAACGTACCTACAACTAGAATTTAAAAATAAGTTACCTCCCAATGTACAGAATCCAATGCTCGATCCAGGAAACGCACATCACATGGCAACATATACCGCACTGAGCTTCCACAAACACAGCACTCCCTCGCTACAACGGTGGAAGGGCCTCCACCTTAACCACAAACGAAAACCCCATGCTCACAATGTTACTCACAAAGTGCCCTTTCCAACCAAACAAAAAGGAACGACAACTGTATAAGCACATCGTCAGTAAGACTGCCACAATCTACAGCTATCACTTCCCTAGCCTCTCTGACCCTGCACCCACTAACCAACTGGCCTCTCTCCCGAGACCAACCAGCAAAGCGTGCAAGGCAAACACAAAAATTCTCCCCAGTACCAGAATGAAGACAAGCAGCCAAACAGAAAGTCAGCAACATACGCCCCTGACTCAAATCATAGACACTGTCACATTAAACTCATAAATAGTTATTCAGACTTCTGAACAACAACCTACAAACAGTCAGCCATACAAACGCACAACTCGCTCGCAAATCACTAACCACATCCACCATGCAATACAAGCGCCCACACAAACAATCACTCCTCCCACTCAGCATATCAATATCAACAACCCGATAAGTTTCCAGGTACACAACAACTCAGCCTTAGAACTACCCGTGCTGTCCTTCAAAACGTCACGAAATTTGCTTTCTCCACCACGATTCGCACCAACTCATGTTTCAACTCGCAGATTGGCCATTCCTCCTCTTCCTCAAAAACGTTTCCCGATTCTCTAGGGCAAGTGGGCAACTTATGGCAAAAATTCCTCATTTCCAGCACTTAAAAAATATCTGCAGGTGCACAGCGCGCGAAGGACGTGTAAGGACACAAATGCTTAACAAACGTTTAAACCATGTACCTTGCAGCTGCTCATCTGAACCAACTTGTTTTACAAAAGAGGAAATACCTATTTGAAATGATGACCTGAAAACATCACTCACCTCCCAGAAAGCTGCGAGAAGACGGCCTCTTTTAATGTATCTATTTTATATAGCAACCAACAGCAAACCGTGTGTCAACATTATTATGTACGAGAGGAAAGAGTCAGACCCAAATAAAACAACACTGCACCTGCCAGGCAGAAACGTACCCGCTGGGCCTCAAACCCTTCACCCTGTGTGGGCCAACAATGCTCTTGTTTCGTCCCAATCGGTTAGAAGCCAAGCTAAGCACTACAGTACAAATGAAGAGAGAAGGTTGGAAGTTATCTCTTAACCAGCAATATGCTGCATAATTTGGCCTTGTAACTCAAAGCATGCCACTGTTTTGAAAGCCACTTACAACAGAAATTAAGGATTAAGTGATGATGTTGTTGATGCCTGGCTTAATACTCAAAACAAAGCATGATGCTGTCCTTTCCCTTCTTAAATGCCAAGGGCACCACCGAAGAAATTACAAAACAGCGCCAGCCCATCGACCTTGAAGGCAATTTTAAGGTGTAAAGCACATCGTGCCTGATCTGCCCCTAAAAAAACAGCTAGATGAAATATACACCAAAACCAGGCAAGCTATCACCAATATAGATGCCCTACACAACTGAAAAGACAACGATATTGTTCGTAAAAAGCAGCAGCAGCTGATAAATATGGCACCACAGAAAGCACAGCCACGGGCAAGCTTCCAAGCTGTGAAAGACACTGAAAAAGGCAATAATAAAACTAATGCCCACCAAACAAGCCCAGATCTTCGAAAAGTACTTTAAAGACTCTTGACAAGCTATCAACATTAAACACGGCGCCTACCTCCCTGAAAAAGCACCCAGAAACTACCCATGGGAACACACAGAGTACGAGCCAGATAATAAACCTCAAGACCCCTTACAAATTAATTATTGTAGTAAAACCCTGAGCAACAATAAATCCCCAGGACCTGATGGTACTGTAAATGAGCTTCTACGTATGCTATCCGCAGAAATTCAGGAAACCATACACACGTTCTTCATTATTATGTGGGCAAATGATTTCAAACCAAAAGCTTGGAAAACCAGCAATACTATTCAAAGTATCAAATAAATAAAAGCGATGGAGATGAAACGGAGGCATCTTCCTATCGCCAAATAGGCTTAGCGCATACCCTCTACAAACTATAGACGCGTCTCATCTCAAACACTCTCTAGAATATGCAGAAGCAAACTCCATGTTAGCGTATATAGTATGGACTTATGCGCTGGTGTGTACCTAGCAGCAGCATCCCTATTTGCAGGAGCGCTGTTGGTTTAGAAAGCTGCAGCAGGACTTGCCGTTGGGGCGAAGCAGAAACAGCAGCAGACATAAAAATTTCCAGCTTATCCCTCGCTATCCTCTACAATCCCATCCAGACAAGGGCACCAGGCACATTGATCTGGCCTACCACTTTTTAAGGGAAAATACCCAGCAGCAGGAGGTCACCTTCAGCCATGTGACCACGGAGCGCAATGTGCCAGATGTGATGACCAAGCCGCTCCAGCCAGAACGCTTCCATGAATGGTTGTGTAAGCTAGTTAAGCAGAGGACTGATTGCGGACACAGACTTGTGATCAGACAATCAAGGGTGTACGATTATGGCATTTGTGTGATGTCAGCCCCTTGGGGGGGAGTGTTAAGTGCTGAGAATGTATGCAAGGCTAAGGAGCAGACAAAGACATGCATGATGACTACATGCTACGAAGCAGCGAACACTTTTTCAGAGATGTTTGTATTTTCTTGTGTATTACATAGGCACGAGACTACAATCTCTATGATAAAACTTTTTATGCAACTTCTCCTTGGTTCTTTGCCTGTTTAAATATATATGTTATATTACAACACTCTATACGCAGCACCACACAAGCTGGATTTCACAAACAAAAAGACACCATTCACCAGCTCGATAAATGATTATTGCACTAGAAATTACCAACTCTTTCACAAAGACATCTATGCCCTTGTTGTGGAATTCACCTCAGCTTATAATACCACGATCGCATGCTCAGGATAATATTTGACCTCGGATTCCCGACTGACGCCATAGATGCTGTCAAAAATAAAGTGCCACAGCCATGCTTTCTTCAGATTTCTGCACGGGTCGAATACCAATAGAGAGAGGCACCATCCAGGGAGTCCCTTAACCCTTAACCCTAAACCCTCTCCCCATTTCTTTTCCTTACGGAGTCCCTCCTGCGATGGCTGCACGAAGGAGGATGCGAATACGTCAACACCTGCATCCCCGAAAAAAACGAGCTCCAGACGCATCTGTCCAACAACATCAGCAGCGTTTCCTTTGCAGACGACCTTCGGAGGATCCTCTGCCCCATGGGTAGCCTGAAAAAATAGAAATGCATGCAAATAAACTCACCCTTTACTCTAATTAGGCCAAATTGATTATATATGGCAGTAAAACCAAAATCACGGGCAGCCTTAATGCGTCCCTTTCTAAAGACCAAAATGGCTTAACACTGTCTGAAGCACTCAAACATCAACTCAATTGGTTCAAAACCAGGCAACAAACTACATAACACCTAGCCTCCCCTTCCTATAGCTAGAAGTCACACTGACGATGGATCTCAATTGGAAGCACCAGCACATGCGCATGGACGAAACCCATGAAGCAAAGCTTGACGCCCTTGAAGGCTCTTATGCCTCATCACGGTAAACACAACACAAAACACGAACAGCAATCATCCATAGTCTGGCCTCAGCATTTGCGGTCACAACTTGCTCCTACCCAGACCTGGATAAGTGAATTGCAATGATTAAAAAGGTGATCAAAAGCAAACACAACTAATGGCGAAGCGCACTGACTGCCATGATCCGAGATGATGTCCATGGTCTTGCTTCTGGTGCTCCCTCCATCTATGTGGAATACCACAGGCACTCAGCAGTAACACTCGTAACAAGCATAGAAGACCTTTCTGAACGCCATCAATTTGTGACCATGCATTTCCTGACACATCAGGTCGCCAACTCAAGGTACTTGCCACTAATTTCCTTTCCAAAAGAGAAGGAACGTCGCTACCAATAGAACGGCAACTCAAATTACATATGTAAGCGCGTCAACTCGCTTGCATCCACGCCAGCAAGTTCCACTTAGCATTGAAAGGAAACAGCACGTTTTTAAACGATCTCAAGCTCAGAAGTCACCTCTGCCCGCAAGCCCACCCTTCCAACATAGCCAGCCACCCTCATTATATTGCATTACCAAACCGCTTATGAATCAAGGCATAACTGGCTTACATGACCTCACATCAGCCAACGAAAAATACATATTCTCAGGGAAACAACTCAAAAAGCACATTATAGCCCTAAATAGGCTTGCTGCCATTGCTAACGTGACTGGAACACAAGACATAAGCCCGACATCAATTGCACAAAAACTCCAAAAAAGCAATCCAGAACAGTCTACCCTACTTCATTATCGTAAAATTAACAACTCCACCTTCACAGGTCTCCGAGACACGCACATCAACACATCGGCTTACGAAGAGGTGCCCCCGAATCCCGCAAACACCTCAACCCAACAAACTGTGCCCATCTACACAACACCCGTACCACATCCACCGTCAGTTACACACTACAGGCACCCCTTTACATACAGCTTTATCAGAGGCCCACCACCTACACACACTGTTAACTGCTGAGAATGTATGCAAGGCCAAGGAGCAGACAAAGACATGCAGGAGCAGACAGAGATATACTATGAAACAGCGAACATTTTTACAGAGATGTTTTTATGCCACCAGACAGCCATCGTTTAGAAGGAAAAATTATGTGAGAACTTTTTATACAACTTATCCTTGGTTCTTCGCCTGTATAAATATATATGTAATATCACAAATCCATCAACAAGACATGGACACCCCAACCAAACCCCTTTTTTTCACACACCAAACATCCCTTGCCTCCCTTATATTCGTAGCCGAACCCCAAACAGAAACGCAAGGTGTCACGCCCAATCGTTGGCAGCAACGTATCGTGTGACAGAGCAGTTAAGTTGGTTGTCAGTTGAGAGTTTCTTTATGTCTTGTTCAATAAGCTGGATGGCCAGTCTTATTGATAACCTTTATCTTCTGGATTTGATATTATTGGTAATCAATTGACAACATGTGAACTCTAAGAGGTACCATTAGAGGGGATCCTCAAGAGACCCTGTGCCGTGTAAGGTCTCCGATTCTATTTGTTCGTTTGTTTAGCGATGTTAATATGTAACCACATTGAGGCGGAGAGGTCCGTCTGAGTCATGGGTCCCAGCTCCGGAGAAGGAGCAGTAGTGTGGCAGCCACGCTAAGCTGAGTAGACTCAGAGTAATAGACACACATACATGTGTGCAGAGAGCGCACAAGGGCATGGGCCAGAGAACTGGTAGAAGCATTAGGGGCCAGCGATGCAAAGAAGCTCACTCCTCTGCTGGATGGTTTTTCCATCTTGGAGGCCTTTCTTGGTCCGAAGGCGCAACTATTATTCATGATATCATACTGCACAACATCAATTCTGCACATTTTTCACGTAATCTTCTAGGCTTGTTTTACAAACCTCTTAGATTAGGGGGGTATCAGTAGATGTGCTGAGTCTTATACTTTGCAGTGACCGTAATTTGATCTGACAAAGGTCATGTTGCACTCAACGTACCTACACCTAGAATTTAAAAATAAGTTACCTCCCAATGTACAGAATCCAATGCTCGATCCAGGAAACGCACATCACATGGCAACATATACCGCACTGAGCTTCCACAAACACAGCACTCCCTCGCTACAACGGTGGAAGGGCCTCCACCTTAACCACAAACGAAAACCCCATGCTCACAATGTTACTCACAAAGTGCCCTTTCCAACCAAACAAAAAGGAACGACAACTGTATAAGCACATCGTCAGTAAGACTGCCACAATCTACAGCTATCACTTCCCTAGCCTCTCTGACCCTGCACCCACTAACCAACTGGCCTCTCTCCCGAGACCAACCAGCAAAGCGTGCAAGGCAAACACAAAAATTCTCCCCAGTACCAGAATGAAGACAAGCAGCCAAACAGAAAGTCAGCAACATACGCCCCTGACTCAAATCATAGACACTGTCACATTAAACTCATAAATAGTTATTCAGACTTCTGAACAACAACCTACAAACAGTCAGCCATACAAACGCACAACTCGCTCGCAAATCACTAACCACATCCACCATGCAATACAAGCGCCCACACAAACAATCACTCCTCCCACTCAGCATATCAATATCAACAACCCGATAAGTTTCCAGGTACACAACAACTCAGCCTTAGAACTACCCGTGCTGTCCTTCAAAACGTCACGAAATTTGCTTTCTCCACCACGATTCGCACCAACTCATGTTTCAACTCGCAGATTGGCCATTCCTCCTCTTCCTCAAAAACGTTTCCCGATTCTCTAGGGCAAGTGGGCAACTTATGGCAAAAATTCCTCATTTCCAGCACTTAAAAAATATCTGCAGGTGCACAGCGCGCGAAGGACGTGTAAGGACACAAATGCTTAACAAACGTTTAAACCATGTACCTTGCAGCTGCTCATCTGAACCAACTTGTTTTACAAAAGAGGAAATACCTATTTGAAATGATGACCTGAAAACATCACTCACCTCCCAGAAAGCTGCGAGAAGACGGCCTCTTTTAATGTATCTATTTTATATAGCAACCAACAGCAAACCGTGTGTCAACATTATTATGTACGAGAGGAAAGAGTCAGACCCAAATAAAACAACACTGCACCTGCCAGGCAGAAACGTACCCGCTGGGCCTCAAACCCTTCACCCTGTGTGGGCCAACAATGCTCTTGTTTCGTCCCAATCGGTTAGAAGCCAAGCTAAGCACTACAGTACAAATGAAGAGAGAAGGTTGGAAGTTATCTCTTAACCAGCAATATGCTGCATAATTTGGCCTTGTAACTCAAAGCATGCCACTGTTTTGAAAGCCACTTACAACAGAAATTAAGGATTAAGTGATGATGTTGTTGATGCCTGGCTTAATACTCAAAACAAAGCATGATGCTGTCCTTTCCCTTCTTAAATGCCAAGGGCACCACCGAAGAAATTACAAAACAGCGCCAGCCCATCGACCTTGAAGGCAATTTTAAGGTGTAAAGCACATCGTGCCTGATCTGCCCCTAAAAAAACAGCTAGATGAAATATACACCAAAACCAGGCAAGCTATCACCAATATAGATGCCCTACACAACTGAAAAGACAACGATATTGTTCGTAAAAAGCAGCAGCAGCTGATAAATATGGCACCACAGAAAGCACAGCCACGGGCAAGCTTCCAAGCTGTGAAAGACACTGAAAAAGGCAATAATAAAACTAATGCCCACCAAACAAGCCCAGATCTTCGAAAAGTACTTTAAAGACTCTTGACAAGCTATCAACATTAAACACGGCGCCTACCTCCCTGAAAAAGCACCCAGAAACTACCCATGGGAACACACAGAGTACGAGCCAGATAATAAACCTCAAGACCCCTTACAAATTAATTATTGTAGTAAAACCCTGAGCAACAATAAATCCCCAGGACCTGATGGTACTGTAAATGAGCTTCTACGTATGCTATCCGCAGAAATTCAGGAAACCATACACACGTTCTTCATTATTATGTGGGCAAATGATTTCAAACCAAAAGCTTGGAAAACCAGCAATACTATTCAAAGTATCAAATAAATAAAAGCGATGGAGATGAAACGGAGGCATCTTCCTATCGCCAAATAGGCTTAGCGCATACCCTCTACAAACTATAGACGCGTCTCATCTCAAACACTCTCTAGAATATGCAGAAGCAAACTCCATGTTAGCGTATATAGTATGGACTTATGCGCTGGTGTGTACCTAGCAGCAGCATCCCTATTTGCAGGAGCGCTGTTGGTTTAGAAAGCTGCAGCAGGACTTGCCGTTGGGGCGAAGCAGAAACAGCAGCAGACATAAAAATTTCCAGCTTATCCCTCGCTATCCTCTACAATCCCATCCAGACAAGGGCACCAGGCACATTGATCTGGCCTACCACTTTTTAAGGGAAAATACCCAGCAGCAGGAGGTCACCTTCAGCCATGTGACCACGGAGCGCAATGTGCCAGATGTGATGACCAAGCCGCTCCAGCCAGAACGCTTCCATGAATGGTTGTGTAAGCTAGTTAAGCAGAGGACTGATTGCGGACACAGACTTGTGATCAGACAATCAAGGGTGTACGATTATGGCATTTGTGTGATGTCAGCCCCTTGGGGGGGAGTGTTAAGTGCTGAGAATGTATGCAAGGCTAAGGAGCAGACAAAGACATGCATGATGACTACATGCTACGAAGCAGCGAACACTTTTTCAGAGATGTTTGTATTTTCTTGTGTATTACATAGGCACGAGACTACAATCTCTATGATAAAACTTTTTATGCAACTTCTCCTTGGTTCTTTGCCTGTTTAAATATATATGTTATATTACAACACTCTATACGCAGCACCACACAAGCTGGATTTCACAAACAAAAAGACACCATTCACCAGCTCGATAAATGATTATTGCACTAGAAATTACCAACTCTTTCACAAAGACATCTATGCCCTTGTTGTGGAATTCACCTCAGCTTATAATACCACGATCGCATGCTCAGGATAATATTTGACCTCGGATTCCCGACTGACGCCATAGATGCTGTCAAAAATAAAGTGCCACAGCCATGCTTTCTTCAGATTTCTGCACGGGTCGAATACCAATAGAGAGAGGCACCATCCAGGGAGTCCCTTAACCCTTAACCCTAAACCCTCTCCCCATTTCTTTTCCTTACGGAGTCCCTCCTGCGATGGCTGCACGAAGGAGGATGCGAATACGTCAACACCTGCATCCCCGAAAAAAACGAGCTCCAGACGCATCTGTCCAACAACATCAGCAGCGTTTCCTTTGCAGACGACCTTCGGAGGATCCTCTGCCCCATGGGTAGCCTGAAAAAATAGAAATGCATGCAAATAAACTCACCCTTTACTCTAATTAGGCCAAATTGATTATATATGGCAGTAAAACCAAAATCACGGGCAGCCTTAATGCGTCCCTTTCTAAAGACCAAAATGGCTTAACACTGTCTGAAGCACTCAAACATCAACTCAATTGGTTCAAAACCAGGCAACAAACTACATAACACCTAGCCTCCCCTTCCTATAGCTAGAAGTCACACTGACGATGGATCTCAATTGGAAGCACCAGCACATGCGCATGGACGAAACCCATGAAGCAAAGCTTGACGCCCTTGAAGGCTCTTATGCCTCATCACGGTAAACACAACACAAAACACGAACAGCAATCATCCATAGTCTGGCCTCAGCATTTGCGGTCACAACTTGCTCCTACCCAGACCTGGATAAGTGAATTGCAATGATTAAAAAGGTGATCAAAAGCAAACACAACTAATGGCGAAGCGCACTGACTGCCATGATCCGAGATGATGTCCATGGTCTTGCTTCTGGTGCTCCCTCCATCTATGTGGAATACCACAGGCACTCAGCAGTAACACTCGTAACAAGCATAGAAGACCTTTCTGAACGCCATCAATTTGTGACCATGCATTTCCTGACACATCAGGTCGCCAACTCAAGGTACTTGCCACTAATTTCCTTTCCAAAAGAGAAGGAACGTCGCTACCAATAGAACGGCAACTCAAATTACATATGTAAGCGCGTCAACTCGCTTGCATCCACGCCAGCAAGTTCCACTTAGCATTGAAAGGAAACAGCACGTTTTTAAACGATCTCAAGCTCAGAAGTCACCTCTGCCCGCAAGCCCACCCTTCCAACATAGCCAGCCACCCTCATTATATTGCATTACCAAACCGCTTATGAATCAAGGCATAACTGGCTTACATGACCTCACATCAGCCAACGAAAAATACATATTCTCAGGGAAACAACTCAAAAAGCACATTATAGCCCTAAATAGGCTTGCTGCCATTGCTAACGTGACTGGAACACAAGACATAAGCCCGACATCAATTGCACAAAAACTCCAAAAAAGCAATCCAGAACAGTCTACCCTACTTCATTATCGTAAAATTAACAACTCCACCTTCACAGGTCTCCGAGACACGCACATCAACACATCGGCTTACGAAGAGGTGCCCCCGAATCCCGCAAACACCTCAACCCAACAAACTGTGCCCATCTACACAACACCCGTACCACATCCACCGTCAGTTACACACTACAGGCACCCCTTTACATACAGCTTTATCAGAGGCCCACCACCTACACACACTGTTAACTGCTGAGAATGTATGCAAGGCCAAGGAGCAGACAAAGACATGCAGGAGCAGACAGAGATATACTATGAAACAGCGAACATTTTTACAGAGATGTTTTTATGCCACCAGACAGCCATCGTTTAGAAGGAAAAATTATGTGAGAACTTTTTATACAACTTATCCTTGGTTCTTCGCCTGTATAAATATATATGTAATATCACAAATCCATCAACAAGACATGGACACCCCAACCAAACCCCTTTTTTTCACACACCAAACATCCCTTGCCTCCCTTATATTCGTAGCCGAACCCCAAACAGAAACGCAAGGTGTCACGCCCAATCGTTGGCAGCAACGTATCGTGTGACAGAGCAGTTAAGTTGGTTGTCAGTTGAGAGTTTCTTTATGTCTTGTTCAATAAGCTGGATGGCCAGTCTTATTGATAACCTTTATCTTCTGGATTTGATATTATTGGTAATCAATTGACAACATGTGAACTCTAAGAGGTACCATTA
>Ga0307942_1004047_pt1 | contig 11762 bp, 15 predicted proteins | sample OrgLakmetagen175_FD_201846 | JGI IMG/M metagenome (GOLD analysis project Ga0307942, IMG submission 201846) | Saline water microbial communities from Organic Lake, Antarctica - #175 | ecosystem: Environmental > Aquatic > Non-marine Saline and Alkaline > Saline | place: Antarctica: Organic Lake...
AGATCACAAAAACAATATCACACCAAGCACAACACACCGGTGTCTACGCAGCGCAAACCCTCTGTCCACGGATGTGGAGATCCTGTACCAGAGGTTACTAGGCCAAGACACGCATCCTGTGAAGGCCTGGTTTGATGACTACTGTGAGGTATGGCACAGTCATCTTGTTGATAGCTCTTTAGAAAGGATGACACACTTGGGTTTTTTTAGCTATTAAGAAAGGATGGCATACAGAATGCATGGTATACATGGTATGCATGTGTAGGCGAGCATGGACACTCGACACACATACATTTCTAACTCTCTCACACACACACACACACACACACACACATTCCACACAAATACACACGCACATACATACACACGGAGATGTACACTCATACATACTCACACAACTTGCACACACAGGTAGCCATGAGGGGGGTAGATGCTGGTAGTGAGGACGAAGCAGAGGAAGAGCAAGAGGTGCCTGAGCTCGGGCACAAAAAACGTAAGAACAAAAAGACGGCACCCAAGCAGCAAGGCAAACGACGCAAGGTAGGCTGCTTGTGGTGCTTGAACTGTGACAAGGAAAGGTTTTCCAGTTTTAGTAAAAAGTGCTCCTGGCTTAGACCGTGGGTCCTGCTGTGGGTCTTTATGGAGCAAAAGTTGTAAGAGGGAAGGTCCTCCTATGGTGTGCGTTAATGGGGCTTGGACCGTGAGAGGGCAAGGGTTCTCCTGTGGGTGTTCGTTGAGCTTACAGCATTATAGGAAAAAGGTCCTCCTGTGTTTATGGGGCTTAGACCGTGGGAGGGGGAAGGTCGTGGCACAGGTGGTGGGTGTTTATGGGGCTTGGACCGTGAGAGGGCAAAGGTCACATGTGGTGGGTGTTTATGGGGCTTGGACCGTGAGAGGGGAAATTTTCTACTGTAACTGCTGCCCGTTAGAGGATGTTGACATTACTCCCAGCGGTGTGTGTGTGTTTGTGTGTGTGTGTGTGTGCTGCTCGGTCACATACTCCTAGGGTGCGCTGCTTGGTCACACACACACACACACACACACACACACACACACACACACACACACACACACGCCATGAAGCAAAGGCACGGCCAATTCGACAGCGTGCAATGCTTCTGCAACTCGCAGAAACGGCAACGCCACTTCTCTGTCAATAGCTCAAAACATTGTTTTGGTGCCACTTATTAGCTCTATCACCATTCTGTCCAAACAAGGATTGCTGCCCTGTGTCTCCATGTAGTCCAAAACATGATTCCTGGGCACTGATATATAGCTCCAAGCGTTGCGTGATAAAGAAATTTCAACTCAACGTCAATTCTCCATATCAATGGGTACATATACCACACACAGCACAAGAGTCGAGTGTAGAATATGGTCATGAAATGATCAAGGACGAGATGCACCCCATGCTTTGATGTCCATCAGCACATTGTGCTCCACACGCGCCAATTAGACTCTCCTAGGTGCATGGTGGCGCAGTTTGCGTAAAGTACATGCTTGTAATCAGGCCAGCCGTCCCTGTGAGAGTTCTTGCCCCAAAGCTCCCACCCACTTTTGAGTATGCAGGGCCTTGAGCTGGACCTAACTGAGCAACTCTGCACACTCAATTTGTGCCGGGGGGCGCCCAGGGTGCGGGGCCAGGGCTCCCCTGCCAAAATGGGGTCCTCAGAAAGTGGCCCCGCGGCTTGCCTCACCCACAACAATGGATGGACATAATATTTGGAGCATTATGAGGGGAGTCCGGGGGGCGGGGGCGGGGGCGGGGGTCCAGGAATTCGCTCAAATTCGGCCGGGAAAAGCTCGATTCTATGCGAGGAGCACAGTGTGCATGGTTTGGGGAGCCGATTCGCGCGACTAGTTTTATGAATTATAAAAGTTGTCAGTGGCATGTTCTGGAACAGCTGGGCCATTGCTGGGCCGGCTGGTGTGGGCAGGCAGTGAAATTTGAATCCATAGCCTTTAAAAATCTCAGCTGTCGCTGCCCACCACGGCCCAACCCCAGCATTCCAGACAATAAAACTTGACAGGGCATGCCTTGGGAGCATACTGAAGGGCTCCCGACACTCAGGTGGTGGCCAAGAAGCGTGTTTCCAGGGTTTCCAGAAATGCACCATTTTTGCCTAGCAAACAGGCCCACGCACTAAGTCCTTTAGGGGCAAATTTTCATCCCCCTTTTTTTGCTTTGATGGGTATGGTCTGACCCTAAACCTATCTGGGAACAAAAGAATTGGAGAAATTAGGACCAAAACCCGCATTTCTGCACCCATACCACCTTTCTGGCAGGGAAATGGCACAAATCCAGCCCCCCACCTTCACCCTAAACCTCAAACTCATTAGTTTTTATGCAGAAGTGTTACATTTATGTATAGAAACCATTGGGTGACCTCAGATGTGCAATTCAGGAAAGGGGCATCAATCTCCCTTTTTGGGCAGGGCTTGGCTGGGCTGACTTGTAAGATCTAATCACACATGTGTGTAGGGTTGCCCTACTCCGTACGCGCAACCTTTTTGCTTTCCTGGTTGCATAGTAGCACTATGTGCGTCAAATGCATGCTTGCACGTTTTGGTCTCACACGAGGGAAGGGTTGGCCAGAGCGATAAGGACAGTCTATGATTCACAGTCTATCGTCCGCACTTCCAGTAGACAATCCTGGAATGTGTGGTCGTATCCGGCATGAACATCTCTGGAGAAGGGTTAAAACCCTAAAAACCCTGGACCCATCCTGTTTGACTTGTTCATTTTGAGTTCAGGCTGCACCAGCTGTCACTGACCCATCTCCTGCTGATGGAGTTCATGAGGATGCGAAACAGCTGGAGGACCGTGCTGTGCGTTACGCCGCCTGCTTCAGTCAGGTATGTGTGCGTGTGTGAGTGTGTGTGAGCATGCCAAAGCAGATTAGAGCAGCAACTTCAGTTGGGTGAGCATGCCAAGCAGGTTGGAGCGGCAGCTTCTGTCAGGAGAGAATGCCTAGCAGATTAGATCACAGCTTCATTGTTTCATCCAATAAATTGCCTTTGTTGGGCAGAAGAGTGTTCCAGCACAAGGCACCAGAGTTGCTCCCTTTCCTGGTCGACACAGAGGGAGGTGGTTTCGCTGTCTGATTCCCTTTTTTGTATTTTCTTGTTCTGGCAAGCGCTGCCACAAAAGAATCAGCAGCACACACATATATACACATATTTATATATAAATACCACTCATACACACACATGCACACACATGCACACCCCGTCCTGCTCGTTTCCAGGCGGCAGCTGAGTTAGAGCACTTGGGCATTGTGAAACCCTCCAGGAGGAAAAAGGGCCAGAACGTGCAGGTGCGTGGACATTCACACATTTTCGCATACATTAACATGTGTATGACGCGGGAGATCAAGATTGGGCACAGCACACAACTAAAAGCATGGCACTGCATGGAATGGAATGGAAAGCCTGCCCGGTATCAGTGGTCATTAGCTAACTGCCACTTGCTCCGTCTCTTCTGTCGATTGTGGCTTACTCTTCCTCTGAATGACTATCAGGTCTTCAACTTGTATTGCCTCCAGCGCTTGCTATTATGTTTTACTGCTTCACGACCCATGCCCATGGTGATCAACACTGCGTTGTGTTTCTCTCCCTTTCCTCAAGCCCAAGATCCAGGTACTGCAGCCTGCACCTGGTGTCTGAAGACCTAACCTTCCACCTTGTACCTGGCATTTTCTCGCAGCGTACGTTTTTCCCACCGGAAGCAGCCCCTGCAGAGTTTGGCCTTGAAGGCTTTTTTGCGCTGTAAGCGTGATAGTGCGCTACACTGGTGTTCAATGTTGTGCCATACACTGGTGTCTAATGGTGTACCATACACTGGTGTTTAATGTTGTACCAATACACCTCAATAGTGTGCTTTACGCTGTCACTAAGCCTTTCCTTTTCGCTCAACCAGTTGCTCCCCCTCCTTTGATTTTCAACTTCCTAAAGGCTTTCTTTTCTCTTCCAGCCTGCCTCTCCTGCTCAGCAGGCTCTTTGTTTCTGCTCATATTTCGGTTTCGTTTTTTTCAGCCAGTAGTGCCGTCTACCCTTGACCTGTGTTACACACCCGAACACCAATCAATCATCTAGATTGCGCCACCCAGCCAACAGATGCAAAAAAGGCACACAACATCTCAACTACTAGAAAACGAGGCTGTTCAATGGGAGTCTGATGTAGCTGTTGGAAGTCGAAGTTCTGCACACCACCAGACGTGTCGCTCAATTGTTGCCTTGTACCTTGTACATTATGGGGAATAGTTTTGAGACACGATTTGCTTGTCTCATACTATGTACAAGACCTCTTTGGAAAGCAGCAAATTGCTGAATACGTCAGAGATCCCCACGCACACAACAGCAGACATTGAGACTCCTAAGAACTTTCTTTTTGACTTCAAATCAAGTGTATTGGCCACAGTTGGAGCGTTGTCGCTTTTTTCCTTGTATTCTTTCGCAAATACACAAGAGGCAATGCTGCATAATTATTGATACAATGCAAAAATGCTGCAGATTAAAAGTACGTGAACAAGTACAAAACGTGCGACAAGTCAAATATATGGGTAGTGGCTATATCAATATTTTAAAACAGGCGTGCCACGCAATCAAATCAGACAATAAAACCGTCGCAAACGTGCTTCAACTCAAACCACCAGGTAATCTTCCTCAGCTCTTAACGTGCACTTGACCATACACTTGGTGGCCGGGACCTTCATGCCCTGCAATATAAAAGCGAATTGGGACGTGAGCAGATAAGCAGGATATGAGCAAATTGTTGGTAGTAATTATACTATTAGGGTGTTATGTAAGAAGCGAGCTGGAGGCGACGTTAATTTTGCTTCCTTGTAACAACGGCGTTTGAAACAATGAGGAGCAATTTCAGCTGCTCTGAAGTACATCAGGGTTGTGTGTGTGTGTGCAAGATTTCAATGGATAATTTCCATGCCCGTCTGCCAGCTTCTTTGTCACCTGAAAACGGTAAGGTATGTCTCTGTCAACTGTGAGAACAGCGATTTGGAGGCTCTCTTCAGTGTACGCTGACTCTTACTGGGGAAGTAAACCTACTTTCATTTTTTACAAGCAGAATTCTCAGGATGCACTCACCACCAGCCTTGTGTGGTCTGGAAGCGGAAGCAAACCGCTGGGGTCACCGCTGCTGTTGTTGGAGGACAGAGTGACTTCATCTGTGCGGGCCATCTCCGTGGCAGTAGATCCTTGGCTTGGATCTCTGCCCACTTGAACCTCCTCTCGACCATTATTACTTGTAGAGGGAATCCTGCTGCTGCTGCTACTGGTGGTGGCAGCCCTAGAGGTGGCGGTGGTAGTGTTACTGGAGTTGTTGGTGGTATTGCCAAGGCCCCAAAAAGCCTTCTCCTTTCCTAGCAGTGCAACGGCCACGATGCGGGCCAGCTCCCATAAGTCTCCCACCTACATGCAAACAAAGCCAGCAAGCATGTTGGGTGTGGAGCCAGGATGCTAGAGGGTCATTGTATGGTGTTGCAGGGACATTGGCACCAAGGGTAGTCAAAGCAGTCGTGTGATTAACAGCTGCATTGAAACAAGTAGGCAGCTGGCAGTTCATGTTGCAGGGACATTGGCACCAAGGGTAGTCAAAGCAGTCGTACGATCGACAGCTGCAACGAAAAAAGTAGGCAGCTGGCAGTTCAGGCACGTATGTAATTCCCGGGTGTGTTGAGAGATATAGGCCTAAAGGGTGGTCAAAGCAGTCGTACGATCGACAGCTGCAATGAAAAAAGTAGGCAGCTGGCAGTTCAAGCATGTATGTAGTTCCCAGGTGTGTTAGGAAGTATAGGTTGCCTTTTAATAGAAATAACAGCAATGTTAGGCACAACATAAAGATATCTCAAAAACGACATCCAGGGCATTCCTAGCAACTATGTTTTTGCCCGTCCTTGCACGAGGGTCCTCACGCACGCACCTCAGGCAGGACTAAGCTCCCAGCACCACCTCCACCAGTGGGTGCGGAGGCAACAGGTGCAGATGAAGGTGTAGCAGAGGGAGCGTGCACAGGTGCAGGAGTGGCTGCAGGAGCTGGGGCGGTGAGGGCAACAGTGGGCCGGAAAGTCACGTCCCGTTGCGCCACAAAAAGCAGCGTCATCAGAGTGACCTCCATCTCAGCAAAAAATCTGCCAGGGCAGCGGTAAGCACCGCCGCCAAAGGCAATGCCTGTGTGTGTATGTGTGTGTGTTTGCAAGCATGTGCTGTACGTATGTGTGATCAACGTGAGATGTGTGTGAGTGATGTGAGCTCGACCAGCTTAGGTCTTAATGCGCACCGCAAAGAGGGCAATTTTGCATAGCAGTCTCCCAGGCAGTATGCGTAAAGTTCAAACATGCACACATGCACACTGTTCACACGAGTATATATACATCAAGTACAAACATGCACACATGCACACATGCACACTGTTCACACGAGCATACAAACGTAAAGTACAAACATGCACACATGCACACTGTTCACACGAGCATACAAACGTAAAGTACAAACATGCACACATGCACACATGCACACTGTTCACACGAGCATACAAACGTAAAGTACAAACATGCACACATGCACACTGTTCACACGAGCATACCAACGTAGAGTTCTAACATGCACATGCAAACATGCACACTGTTCACACGAGCATACATGCACAGGCACCTGCTACAGTGGGCCATACGGCATTCTGCCAACGTTGAGGCTCATTGGCGCACATGCACGTGCGCATACTAACTCACACAAACACATAGACACTACACACACACTACACACACACCACGTGCACGTGCACATACTCACTTACACAAACACACAGACACTACACACACACTACACACACACCACGTGGACGTGCACAAGTGCATGCACACGCACACGCACCAGCTACGGTAGGCATAATGGCATTGCCATCTCCCAGGCCCATGGGTGCACGCGAGGGGTCAAACGTGTCTGCCTTGGGGGGGTATAGTGCGCTGTCATGATGGATTTCGTAAGGGCACAGCGCGAGGATGCAGCCCTTGGGAATGTCCACCTGGAAGATGTAAGGCAGTGTGGTTCTGTGGTGAACAGCTTGGTCATAGTTTTGTCATGGTGGATTCTGTAAGGGCACCGCTCAAGGATGCAGCCACTGGGGACTTCTACCTGAGAGACGTAAGGCAGTGTGGTTCTGTGGTGAACAAGAAGGCAGTGCAGTTCTGTGTTTTGTGAATGTAAGGCAGTGCGGTCCTGTGAATGTAAGGCAGTTTGGTTCTGTGGTGAACAGCTTGATTGGTTAGGGACAGTTGCATTCATGTCATGATGGATTTTGTAAGGGCGCAGCACACGAGGCTTTCAGCATACGGTTGTGCGATTTGTGGTGAGCATCTTGCCTTTCAGGGGTAGTTGCATGCCTGTCATGGTGGGATTTGTAAAAATTTGGTGCAAGGATCACACGCACACATACACACAGACACACACACGCAGACAGAGACACACACTGACAAGCACAAACTCACATATACGCGCCATTACCTTTTCACCGCTATTCAGCTCCAGCTGCAGCTTGTCTGCTGCAAATCGCACGTCCAGGCTCTGCACCCTCAGGCGTGTAGCTTCTGCCGTGCAGCGCGACGCGTACGAGCGCCTGCCATGTGTGGGTTGTGCAGTTTTGAGTGTGCGGTGTGCAGATTTGTGTGTGGGATGTGCAAATTTGTGTGTGGGATGTGCAGGTTTGTGTGTGGGATGTGCTGTTTTGAGTGTGGGATATGCTGTTTTGTGTGTGTGATGTGCTGTTTTGTGTGTGAAATGTGCAGGTTTGTGGGTGGGGTTTGCTGTTTTGTGTGTGGGATGTGCAGATTTGTGTGTGGGGTGTGCAGTTTTGTGTGTGGGATGTGCAGATTTGTGTGTGTGCTGTGCAGTTCTGTGTGTGTGTATGTGTGTGTGTGTGTGAGTGGGATGTGCAGTGTTGTGTGTAGGGTGTGCAATTTTGTGCAAACTTAAGGCAACGAAATACAAGCACCATCATGTTCCATGAGCAGGCTCTACACCAACTCGTATGTAGAGCTTCTCCTGATTTATGCTGCGCATCCTGAATCTTTTCATGCGTGTCCTCGCAGCTTTTTTTGTGTGACACGAAGGGTTGCTCAGTTTGTCCTTTTTGGGGGAGCAAAGGCTCGATAAAGTTTGTGAGAGGTCCAGAATCCTCAAACTGTTTGAGCAGTTTGACGTGCAATTTCGATAATGGAGGATTTATCTGGCGTCTGTAGTCACACTCGTCCAAAACATGCTTGAATAGAAATTAATGTGTAATCAGTGCACAAAAAAACAGAGCATTTGACAGCGATCCAAGGCTCTTTCCTGCAATTCGGATTGCAAAAGTGGACCCAAAAACACAAAAAAGGGCTCAACGAGCTTCTAATAGCTCGCAAACGGCAGGATTTGGGTTCGTTAAAATGCACAAAAACTCGCAAACCCGGATTTCTGACCGAACCCTGAACTGAATTACTATCCTTTCAATGCACAACAAAGGAGCAATAGTATATAAGTAACCAGACCTGACCAAACCCACCTGTTAGTAGCAAGCCTGAACGCGGCAGGCAGCAGGCGAGCAGAGAGCCCGCCACTCACACCGCTCACGTCTCCTGGAGCCTCTATTTCTGTGACCTCAGGTTCCTTGCCTTTTTCTGCACTGGTAACCGCCTCCCATAACTCGTCACGAATTGCCTGCAAAGATGGTTGCAAGTGGTTTTGTATTTTCAGCTCCCTCTGCACTGATACCACCTTCTCCCACAACCCGTCACGAACCGCCTGCAAGAAAGGTTACAAGTGGTTTCCATAAAACAATTCAGCTCCCTCTGCACTGACTACGCCCTCACAAATTGCCTGTATATATGGTCGTCTTCTTGATGACTACCAGCCTCCTTTGCAATTATTATGTCCTGCACAACTTGCTGCTGACAACCTGCAATATTGGTCACAAGCCGTCTTCTTTGTAAATATTAGCCTCTTCCACACTCATTGCGCCCTCCCACAGTTTGCTGCTCGCCTCATGCAAATAACGTGGTACATATTTCAGGCTTGTTGCGTCTCTCTCTCTCTCTCTCTCTCTCTCTCTCTTTCTCTCTTTGCATTTATCTGTAAGGACCTCGCACGCACACACAAGACACACCCCAAAGCAGAAGTGGCCCAACACGCATACTGCACTGGAGAGCGCACACACTGTACTGTACAGAAATGTACCTGCGTTACCTCAACCCCCTTTACCTGCAGGTACACATTCTTCACACATATCAAGTAAATTCAGTACTTACAACATAACTATCCAGTAAATCCAGTACTTACACAGCCAGCCTTACAAGCCACACGTGGTCCCCACTCATAAAAAATACAGCCATACTCACCATGACAGTGCAGCGACAAGTAAAAAGTACAGCCATACTTTGCGCAAGTACAACCCACACCATGACAGTGCAGCAACACATACCATGCACGATCATCAGCGAAAGAGGTACAGATACACACACACCTGCAAGTTAATGATCGTCCTGCCGTTTGAGAAAAACAACACAAATTTACACGCAATCCTCACCCACATCAGTACACAAACAACAGCGCACACCACACATGGTCCTCAGCAAAGGAAGCACAGCTGCACACAAACACAAACACACACACACAGATACACACACGCACACACGCAGCTGCACACACACACAAACACACACACATGCACACACGCACACACACTTGCATACACACACACACGCACAACCATCCCTCACCTGCAAGTATTCCTTGTGCTCTGGGAGGTATAAGAAGGCCAGTGCCCAAAATGTGGCTGGCACAGTGTTGGCCTGAGAAGCCCACAGCAAGGCCAGCAACAGGTGGGGGGCGAGGCCAGGTTGAAGGTCAGCCCTGAAGTAAACAGCCCATGTGGAAAGGCGAGGAATGAGAACAAGCATGAGAACAAGCACAATGAAAGAGAACGAGCATTAGATCAAGCACGATGAGTGAGAACAAGCACGATGAATGAGAACGAGCATTAGATCAAGCAAGAACTCGCATGAGATCAAGCACGATGAATGAGAACGAGCATGGTGCACGAGAACAATGCATCAGAACAAGCATGAAAACATCGCTGCATCACGACAACGTAAGATGATGAATACATGAGAACACAATAGTGTTCGCAGAGCCGTGCTTATGAGAGCGGTTTCATTCATTCCAGTCGGCAATTTCATGCGGCGTGGTCAATCTGTGTGGTGCGGTAAAGCTTGGGCTCAAACTTATCTAATTCTCTGCGGCATGGGTCAGCCGGTGTGGTGATACTTCTGTGCATGGGTCATATAGGACAGCTGTAAGCACGAATTACGGTCAAAGTTGTCAGTGCTGGTCCCTGCCGAGTACGTACACCATCTATGGGTATGGCCAACCCATGTACGAAGACAAATGAGGGCATATGCGTGTTTGAAAGACAAGGCAAAAACATAAAGAAAGCTAGCTCTTTTGCATGCCCGTGCATGTGGCATGGCATGGTGAATGTGTAGCAGTGCTGCTTCAACTTCTCCTCTCTGTCTACCCATCCCACACCTCTAACCATCACACACCAGCACCAGCAAAGCCCTTCTGCCATTCAAACTCTATGCACAGGATCCTCTGTTTCATGCAAGGGTAACTTCCTAATGCACTGCAGACAGCACACTTTCTTTGCAGGAATATGTTTGGGGCGCTGTTGCCGCGGAACAAGCAAGCGAGCACCTGAATCTGCCGCCCTGCAAATTACTGGCCGAATGACCAACAGGTCACACTCACTTGTGAAGCAGCTCTCCCACGGGTGTCCCCTGGAAGAGGCCTTGTTGGTGCGCCTCCGTGAACCATGCGAGCAGCTGCAGGGAAGAGAAACACAATCCATAAACCATTAACAGTGAGCAGCTGCAGGGAAAGGAAACACAATCCATTAACCGTGAGCAGCTGCAGGGAAAGGAACACAATCCATTAACAGTGAGCAGCTGCAGGGAAAGGAACACAATCCATTAACCGTGAGCAGCTGCAGGGAAAGGAACACAATCCATTAACAGTGAGCAGCTGCAGGGAAAGGAACACAATCCATTAACCATTAACAGTGAGCAGCTGCAGGGAAAGGAACACAATCCATTAACCAGTAACAGTGAGCAGCTGCAGGGAAGAGGAACACAATTTATTAACCATTAACAGTGAGCAGCTGCAGGGAAAGGAACACAATCCATTAACCATTAACAGTGAGCAGCTGCAGGGAAGAGAAACACAATCCATTAACCATTAACAGTGAGCAGCTGCAGGGAAAGGAGCACAATCCATTAACAATGAGCAGCTGCAGGGAAAGGAACACAATCCATAAACCATTAACAGTGAGCAGCTGCAGGGAAAGGAAACACAATCCATTAACAGTGAGCAGCTGCAGGGAAAGGAACACAATCCATTAACAGTGAGCAGCTGCAGGGAAAGGAACACAATCCATTAACAGTGAGCAGCTACAGGGAAGAGAAACACAATCCATTAACAGTGAGCAGCTGCAGGGAAAGGAACACAATCCATAAACCATTAACAGTGAGCAGCTGCAGGGAAGAGGAACACAATCCATTAACAGTGAGCAGCTGCAGGGAAGAGGAACACAATCCATAAACCATTAACAGTGAGCAGCTGCAGGGAAGAGAAACACAATCCATAAACCATTAACAGTGAGCAGCTGCAGGGAAAGGAACACAATCCATTAACAGTGAGCAGCTGCAGGGAAAGGA
>Ga0307942_1004048_pt1 | contig 11762 bp, 9 predicted proteins | sample OrgLakmetagen175_FD_201846 | JGI IMG/M metagenome (GOLD analysis project Ga0307942, IMG submission 201846) | Saline water microbial communities from Organic Lake, Antarctica - #175 | ecosystem: Environmental > Aquatic > Non-marine Saline and Alkaline > Saline | place: Antarctica: Organic Lake...
TCTCTCTCTCTCTCTCTCTCTCTCTCTCTCTCTCTCTCTCTCTCTCTCTCTCTCTCTCTCTCTCTCTCTCTCTCTCTCTCTCTCTCTCTCTCTCTCTCTCACACACACTCAACATACACATTTACTCACACACAAATACACACCTCAGGCAATGCAGAACCAGTCGCCTTCAAGGAATCAGGTTTAATCATAATGTTGTACAGGAGGGCGATCGAGGTTTTGAGAACCTCTTGTACCTCCATCGTGACAACGAATTCCTCCCGAGGCCTGTGTACGGACACGTCCAATGCAAGTTGCAGGAGTAGCAGTGAATAATTAGCGTAGCTTTGTTTGGCGCAGAGCAAATGTCTGATGGCAGCTGATCACGAGCATTAAAGGAATAAGCATATCTTTTTATGTATACAAGATCAGAAATGCTGGAGGGTGCCCTGTTTTGTGGTAGCCACACTGTTTTATTAAAGAGAGGATACACTCCTTTCTTAAACCACCATTCCAGCTCATGGCATCTCTCATGGTTTTTTTCCTTTGCTCAGTAGTTCGGTCAATGCAATATGGAAAAAGTCTCTCTCAAAATATATCCCACATAAACCCACCTCAGGGGCCTTGAGTACTTTATGTACAGATCTGTGACAGCCCATGATGTGCCTGCAGAAGCAAGGACAGGGATATCATGGGCAAGGAGTTTTAGAACGACCAAAACAAAGTTGACCTTCAAATATCAAAACTGCTAGGTGAGTACTTATCAACGCATCTTCTATGTCAAACATCGTGTCTCTCGTCGCTACGAGCAAATCGCTGTGTATCACAACCTGTTTCTTTTTTCTTACCCATAAAGCTGTCATTGCTGAAGAACATTGCTCAAATATGAGCCCTAGGATGCCTCAAAGCAGGAAAGTAGCAATTATTAAAATGCATTAAAACGTATTTGACCAAAGCTGTTGAATTTTGCTTCTTTTACAGTATTGACAAGATTTATGTGTTGCAGCTTATTAAAAGAGAGCATCGCACCTGCTTCTTTCTCTTCCTCAATCAGAGATGAGAGGGCTTCTGAGGTTGTGTGCTGCAAAAAGCTCAGAAACCTGGAGTTGTTCACAACTCCATACTGCAAAAGAGTAAGGAGGCAGGCATGCGAGAATACCTGTTACTTCCGCTTCAATGATGTGGTATAAGGTGGATCATTAGATAGGCCATTCGCCCGTTAATTTCAATAGTCAATCAATTTAGCTAGGCAACATACAATGGTGGTCGCAGATTTCGGTTGCCTAGGGGTTTTAAGGCTTGCTTGCAAGAAGCTGCTTTGATAAAGCAACAAGGCAGGGCAATTGTTTAAGAAAAGACCCCTTGCTGCTGGCCAAACCATGCTGACTTGGTGTTCAGTAGTACTGGCTGCAACTTCTTATATAAGGCCAACACACAGACTCCAGGTTACGGGAGCTCAGCAGCAGCTTAATTACCTGGTCGAGCTCATAGTTTCGAACACGCCAGTTCAAAATGAAGAAGTCAGCTGCAGCCTCCGCTCTCCTCGCGGGTGATGACACGCCTCTTGACCCGCTGACCCAGCGTCCGACAGGAGATGACGGGGCACGCTGCTGGATTCCTGGCATCATGAACTCAGAAGCTGAAGCACGCGGCAGGCCAACAGGATTCCGCGTTGACGAGCGGGACCTGCTCATCAATCCAGCCCGTGAGCTCATCGATGTCACCAGCATCATGGATTTAATTTCTTTGTGAGCCCGAGGTGAGTACGAGATGAGATGTTCGTTGAGTTGTCAGTTAGAAGCCTGGTCGAAGTTCACACTCAGTAACCTTTACAAACGTGAAATATGGACGGGACGAGAGCGTAGTTAAAGCAGTCTGCCCCATCAGATCGCACAGTGAGTCAAAGCACCGCCAGGAACACGAGGACTCATGAATTTAAATCAGGACCCTTCCTCATGGGTCTTTCAGCCGGTTGTGAACGTTTGTAAGTTTGCCTCGCACTCCTGCAAGCACACATGCTTGCACACACACACACACACACACACACACACACACACACACACACACACACACACACACACACACACACACACACACACACACAGACACACACACACACACACACACACACACACACACAACCCCACACACACACACACACACACACACACACACACACACACACACACACACGCATAAGCACGCACGCACACACGTGTGCGCACTCACACATAATAATGTGGCCACGCTCGCCATGCACCGCACGCAGATATGCATTCTTACATATGCGTGCACGCGGTAAAGCATGCACTGCAAAGCTGCTGCCGTCAGCGTTAGATCTGCACATTATCTTGGTTTTTACACTCCAACTCCCTCTCTGCAGGCATAGAAATCCTTCTTTTGATTTTGTTTGGCTATGTGATCGCGTGGGGGGAAATCTTGAAGAGCGATGTATTTCTGCCTCAGGTTCGTTTTCCTTCCATTGCTGTAGCTTTGAGCATTTCAGTCTTGCTCTTATGTCTAATCAACGTCTGAATTGTGGAGTATTATGACCACATTTCAATGTTTGCAGTTCAGCGCATACTTCATAGTGATATTACATCTCATAATTATTGAATGCATTTGCTAGACAAGGGCTGATAAAGGATTAGTTTACCACCATAAGTCTGCCAATTTTGCACCATCTCCCTACATGCGTGCACGACCCACGGCCTTAAAAGCTGCGCAGTTTTCATTACTTAGCTTATAAGCTACAAATGGCTCACGTCGCTTGGGTAGCATTTAACTAACTAATAGCGTGGAACTACCAATGTAGTTCTGTTAATTGCCTTCAGGCCTTTAAGCCCACACATGCAGCCACGCGCGTATGTAAATCTAGACGTGCAAAGCGGACACTCTTCCTTGCTCTGCTCACCTTTAGGTCAACCTGTTTTTGCTGCGCATCTCCATCCCTGTGTTCGTGATATACCAGTTGGGCATTCGCTTGGACCTTACAGACGTGGATGCATGGCGCACCCTCGCAGCGTGAGTGCCCCTCTGTCGTGGTCTTGCTGCAATGTGGTTCAAAGTGTATGTAGGGTGCAGCATAGCTCTATAACATAGGTCACGGTCACGGCAGGAGGATAACGATCATCACATTATAAGGACTGCCTTTGGGAGTCAAACCCAACTAACCCGATCGGCTGAGGAAACCCACCACTTAAATAGCAGTGACACTAATTACTCCACATAGCAAGACGTGCATACCAACATGTACCATGAGCGGTCTAGCCAGATCTGTTCACGTTGTATGTAATACATACACTCAGGAGATGGCATTTGAATTCGTTTTGTTTCCTTACATTCACTGTGTATGGCTCAGAATGTTCACCTTCTGGATTGTTCACTGTATTCTCTTTATGATGGGGGGTTATACAGCTACTACTGAGTGGCTCCTTTTCCTGATATGATGTGGGAAGTGGCTCACTGCCGGTCATTGTTGTTATGATTCTGGTCTTGCAGTTGCTCTACCACGAGGCACTACAACACATGCACAATGATGCAATTAAGAGCAACATCTAAAGTGTGTAACACCAAAAATATCCTGGGGGGAAGGCCTCGTGGGAATACTTGAACATTCTGCGTACAACTGCTGTACCGCTCCTGACCCTCCATCGACCCTCCATACCTGGTTGCACTGCATGCAGGTATGTGCTTTGGGTTTCCATCACCCAGGTGAGTGCGCAATTGTGTGAGTCTGCTTGTGTGCATAGGGTGTTGGTTTTGCATTACTTGTGCACTGAGCACATCATTGCGAGTCTTGCATTATATTGCAAACAGTGACGACGGATTTTTATGTAAGGACTTCTTGTCTTGCTTTTGTACGCAGGTATTCATCATTGCTTACATATACGCTTTTGGGAAACAATGTTGGGCCGAGGCAGGCCTTTGCAACCTGCTGTTTACTTTAAACAATACCATTATGATCGGCCTACCCATCATGGTAAGAGCAGCACGCTACATTTCGGTCATTTTGCTGTACTGCGTGTACTGCGTGTATTTGTAATGTCATGCGTGTATGTGTATGTGTTTGTGTGGGGCGTCGTGTAGGCAAGGACGTGGTTATGGGTGCGTGAAAACATGTGTTTAATTTGATAGTCGACTTATTTGAGGTAGCAGTTCAGCATGCGTGACAGATTGACTATGACTGCAGCACATCCTCTTCATGCTTATTTGAGGTACCAGTGGGCATGCCTGACAGACCAACTATTGCTGTTGCGCATCCTCATGCAGGAAGCAACCTGGGGGAAATCAGGAAGGTTCATTGCAATGCTCACAGGTGAGAATTAAAGCAGGCCAGACCTGCTTTGCTGCGTAGCATCCTGCATATTGCTTTGAGTTGGTCATTTAGTGACAGCATAAAGCAATCCACCTTCAGCACTGGCTGCAGAGTTGAGCGTGGGTATTCGCAGCTTGTAGATGTATTTTAAAGAGCACTGGATGTAATGGTGCAGTGGAGTGCGTGTGCTTACAGTAAGGGAATGTGTGAATGCATGTTGTTTTTTGCAAGTATTTTACGCTAAAATTGGTCCCAAGCTATTGTAAGTTTTCCCCGACTTCATTGTGTTAGGAAGTTTGCTCATACCTCAAGTTTAGATGCACTTACTCAATGCAGGAATGCATGCAATTTTTGTTTACAATCTTTGGCACTGTTTCAGGTGCTTGGGTACAATACACCCCCCCCTGCCATATGCTGCTTTCATCACAAATCATTTTGCTCCATTTGGTGCTGTCAGAAGTTTGTGTGATCTGCTTGCCTCCTTCTCTTGGATTCATACTATATCCATGCTGCCTGCCAATAAGCTCTCCTTCCTCTTCCTGTGCAGTCGTCATCATTTTTGTCCAGATCCTGCCCTTCAGCACTGCCACTTTTGAGGTGCGAGCGGTAAAAGGCCAACAAGCTTGACCCTTTACGCATGGTGTACATGGAATGAATGAATATGATTTTGTGCCCTTTGATCTAAGGATACATCCTCACCTGCAACCCTGAGATCTGTGCCAAACACTGCTTTATCTAATGCTATAAGGGTGCAGCAAGGCAGCAAGATACAGTAAATATTACTGCAAGGGGCTTGGCCATGATGCATCACATAAGCAGCCTCAAAGTTTTAACCATTGCATGTCTAACAGTTTATTTGCGCAATGTTTTAATTCTCTTTCTGTGTTAGCTTTGTGTCCACACAATTGTCCCAATGATCCACGCAAATTAGTTTAATGCATAATTAAACGCAAATGCTGTGCAGAACAAAAACTGGAAGGCCAATAAGGCGGTCCGGGTTGCACAGACGCAGCAACCCTCGGACAAAGCACCCCAAGCTCCTCCATTGGGTCCCTCTAAACCTCATACTGCCATCGCCTCTGACATTGTGTCAGACAAGTCCTCTCAAGATCTGAGGGGGCCGGATCAGGAGGGGTCTCTGTGTCGACCTGGCAGCAGGGAGGGGAGAGGGGTTGAAGTGAGGGCTGGTGATGAAGGGAAGGTCGTGAAACCCCAAAGCTCCCCCAACTGGCAGCAGCAAGGTCAACAAGAACAGCAGCACCACCAGCACGCTCGCTCCCCTTCTGCCTGCCCATTGTGTGGCTTGCCTGCAAGTTCACCTCCTCCCACTAACTCCTCCTTGTCCTCCTCTGTCTCCTTTTCCTCTACCTCTCATGCTTCCAAGCAACCACACTGTCACACACGCACCAGCTCCCACCCTTCAAATCCCACCCCACCCCACTCTCTACCTCTTTTTGAGCTCTCTTCTCAGTCTCACCCTGCTGACATTGAGCTCACATTTGCCAGGGGCGGACACCAGCTGGTCGGGTGCACACAAGTTGGGGTTGTAGAACTGCCGGCTGCAAGGGAGGGCAGGGAGGCAAGGGATGAAAATGTGTGTGAAAATGGCCATGAAGAGAGAGTTGGAAACGGGCGTGGAAATGTGGGGATTTGCAGGCACTGTGGCTGCAGTTCTGGTGTGGGAGGAGGAGCAAGGGTGGTGAGGGATCTTGAGAGCGGTCAAAAGGCGGATTTCAGAGAGGATCAGGAGGAAGGAGCGGAGAACATTGGCAGCGTTTACATCAAAATGTGAGATGCTGAGAGGCTTGTGTAGTGAAGTTTGAGGGCCAACGATTTTCTTCTACAAGTGAAGTTTTGTCTGGATCTCTACATTTATCAGCATACCGAGCAAGTGGAAAACCATTGAGAGGTAGCTATATGAACCAGTTGTTCCCTATTTCCTACTGTGAGTAACATGATGATAACTGTTACCTTCAGCCAGGCCTACAAAGGAACTTTAATGAGCGTTGTAAATTTTAGGACTAAGTCTGAGTCATTGTCATACATGTGCTGCTGTATAACTAGAGAGGACGTTGTGCGTGATATGTAGCTGTAGGGGTTTTGCGTTGAGTTGTGAGCTCCCCAGATCAAGCCTTTTTCGATCTTGCATTGCCAACCTGCTCTTTAGTCATCTGTCATCTGTTCTACAGAACGTTAAAGACAGGGACATGATTGCTTGACGTGCCCCATGATTGCTTCACGCGACCCTTGTTTGCCGTACTGCACTCTCCAGTATCACTGCAGTGCGACTTACATCCATTATTTCTGTGAGCTTGTCAAACAGTGTGTTGCTTTTACAATAATGCACAGGAATGATGAAGCGCAGGCAAACACATGTGGCCCACGTGGGCTGGCAGATTTCAAGCCCATGTCCACACCCAAAGCACAGGTGGCGTGTGTGTGTCTTTGTGTGTGGGTGTGGGTGTGTGTGTGTGTGTGTGTGTGTGTGTGTGTGGATGTGTGTGTAGTTTGGGGTAGACATGGGTGTGTGCATGGGCATATGGATAAGAGTGCATGCATTATGGGTCAAGGTGTGTGCAATTCAAGTCAGATAAGGATTGTGTGTGCATATGTGCTGTTATCTGTCCTTGTATTTCCCCCTTCTTCCCTCTTTGCTCTTCTTTCTAGCTACAGGTTTGGATCCTGTTTCAATTTTTACCTTCAGTTCTGAGCAGTTATTTGGTCCTTGTAATAGGTGTGTGTGTGTGTTTATGTACGTGTGGAGGCTGTAACAGCTAAGTGGAGGTGTGTGTCCATAACTTTGCAGAAGCCACTGGCTAGCTGGCAAGCGCTGCAGCTTTGTTTAAAGACGGCAAAAGGGCGGTGGGATGAGCGCATGGAGGCGCTGCCAGATGGTGTGAAGCTTGCAATCGTGACGCTTAAGGTGTGTATGTGTGTTAGCTTTCCTGTGTTTTATGAATGCGTGCTTCAGTGCGGGGTCTAGAAACTCATAATTGGCTTGCTCTAATATGTTAAAGAAGATCCAGGAATGTTTTCAAATGTAAATCATTTTTTGTCCTTTTTGTTGCATATGCAGCCTGCAGGTGCACAGCCTCTTGTTATGGCCCTACATTTTTTTTCACGCATACATGCACGCACACGCACAATACATGGCACATACCCCATACAGGTATACACATAACATTGTACACAAACACGCACAGAACCCCATGATGTGGTCCCTCTTTGTTGCAATCATCATATCGTGCTCCGGGCTGCGCAAATTCCTGGACCCTGAGTCCCCTGACTTTTATTTAGAAGTGGGATGGATCACAAGCTTGTTGAGATGGATAGCTGGAACTACGGGTAGGTGTTTGCTGCGCAAAATTGCTGGAACTTCTGAGCTCTCTGCAGTGTGCAGAGGGGCCTGAGTCCTTGTACTCTTGCACAAAAAGCATCCTTCCCTTTCAGAAGTATCTACGACTTTTCACCTTTCATTTTATCTGTTATCGTCACTTTGTCTCTTCATCAAGCTGTAGTAGTAGAACAACAGGCCACGTGTGCCCATGTGCAAGTACGTGTGCGCATATGCGTGTGTGTTGCCTCAATAAGTCATATCTATTTAATTAATCAGCTGGTTTTAGTCAATTTGCCCACACAGCAAGGAATCAAGCCTCGACCCAAGTCAGAGCCTGCCCCTGTTTATTTGCCGTACTCTACATATTACCCCTGCAGTGTTTGTGTGTGTGTGTATTTGTGCATCAAGGTGTGCATCAAGGTGTGCGCTCAATCCATTCTTGGAGGCTTCCAGTATTTCACCCTATTCATCACAAAATCGGACTTGCAAGAGTACGGTCAGTCTATTGTCAAGCTGGTCTTTCTCACCCTCAAATGGCGCCTCATAAGCATAAAGACAATTCACACATATGCATACACACACAGACACACACGTGACACAATCACACACATGACACGAGCACACATACACACACAAGACATGATTGCACAGTATGTAACTCACCCATCTGCAGTCCCACTCACGCTCTTCAGCAACGGCGTGTGGATTTACGGCAAGCAGTTCTGGAAGGGCAATGTGCGCAAGGTAGTTCCATGTGTGCATGTACCATATGCGTGTGTTTGCGTCTGCACATGTTATGAATGAATTAGGCACCGTGCTACTGACAATCATATAGACCGGGCTTCTCCAACTTGGAACTTGTGTCCCCTACATTCTTCTGTTACGTAACTTATACGGCTGTGCAGAGCAATTAATTTGCCTACCTATCCTAGGTATCCTAGGTATCCTAGAAATTACTAACTTGCGCATAGACATCCTAATAGTTCCCATGTGTGCATGCAAGATATCCTGCTCCAACACACTTCTATCTTACACACACGCCCTTTCCCTCTGCACCTTGTCACACATGCGTGCAGTTCTTCCTCATCATGTTCATCAAGATCGTGTGCCTCCCATTCCTTCAATACGGATGTGCAAGGGCTGTAAACTTGCCAGTACCTGCTGGCATGGCGCTGGTGGTCCTGTCCATATGCCCTTTGTCTTCTGTGTCCTTCCTGGTCTCCGCTCAGTACAACTATGGTCCAGACGTGAGTGGGGCTGTAATCACGCGTTTGTGTGTGTGTGTGTGTGTGTGTGTGTGTGTGTGTGTATGTGTGCATGCGTGTGTGTATGCGTGTGTGTGTGTGCACGTACCCATTTCCTTTGTTAGTGCCGTCCTGCAAGCCTGAAGCAGTTTTGGTTCCTTAAAATCCCTCTCTGAAAGGTCACACCACAACCACAGAAGCATACACTCTTATTTACGTGATACGTGTAGCTCTTTTTTTCATTTTGCCTTCCTGACCTGTATCCCAACTCACTACCTGTCTCTTACTTGTCGTGCAAAAAAGGATTTGCTTCACGCTTGGATGCAGGCTGGTTAAAAGGTGGTGTGCGACTCCTTGTTTGTTTATGCGTGTTTGTGTCCCTTGTCCCTGTGCTCCCCATCCTAATGCTATTACATCCTTATGCTATTACATCACATGTGTGAACTCTTTCCCACTGTGTGCAGATCGTCACCATGGTCACGGTGGCAGGCACGATCCTCCTTGTCCCCCTGGTCTTAGCTGCCCTGAATATACCCAAGGAATGGGGGGTGAGTGAAACTGTGAATGTGTGGATTGCAATGCAGGGGGTTTGTGTACAAAGATATGTGCACATACACGTGTGTCTATATGAGTGATGGGACCAGGAACCTGCACTGCTTAGTTCTTTTTCGTTTGCATCGTGAGATGCAGTAGGCGGGGGACTTGTTACCAGTAAGAACACATGAAGAAATAGGATATCAATGTTGCTGCACTACAAGAACTGGAGTTTTATGTGTTACACTGAACACAGCAGTTTCAAGCAACCGTGTATGTATGTGCATACGTTGTTCCCCTTGAAGGTGCATCAAGCTGATCAGAAGCAGGGATTTGCAATGAATGCATATAAGCAAGTACGACAATGCATCTTGCAATAATTCAGGGAAGCAATGCTGCCAGGTTAACCAATCATGTCACCATCGAGGCTAGCAGCTAATGCCTGAGGGGTGTGGCCTAGCTGGAACCGTGATCTGCTGTGACAAAATAACTTTCATATGACCCCTGAAAGAACCTGCAACCCGACTTTTGCAGCAGACACCCTTACAGAGTGTGCACCCGCGTCAAAGCTTAGTACACTAGTCTGCCTCTTAACCTTATAAAATGTGTTTTTAACCGAAACAACGTCCTGTTTTGTACACACCTAATGTATGCCATCCTTTGAGGGCCAAATCCATTTTGCACGTACTACAGAGACACTCTCAATATGTATAGAGAGAGTCTGCACCCTTCCTAAACCTGTTTTCACTTCCTTTGCCAAAACATTTGACGAATTGTTGCAGCTGTACGATTATGATGTGAGAGCGTTCCCGATGGACTAGAAAATGGAAAATCTGGTCGTACCACCTAATGGTAGGTCTTGGAGCTCTTCTGGTATTGATATCTGGTGAATGGTGGAGATATAATGAAGTAATTGATGGTACTACCTAGTGGAGTGAATGTTGCAGACTCCTAAGTACAAAGTTGTAGAATATTATGGCCTGTGCCAGTGCAGGAGTGAAGGCTTGTTTGCACTTTAATTGCAGGCCTCACCGGCACATCCCGTCTTATTCGTGTATTGTCATGACTGTGTTTCCATTGTGCCTTGATGTGTGCAATCGGGGAAGAACACAGGCGGCCAAAATTTAGAGGACGCGTCTGCTCTTATCTGTTGCTCAAAAAGAAATGTTGTTCACAATTCTAGCAGCATCTCACAAGCCGCTTGATCCTGCCTCCTTCATGAAGTTGCCTCTTATTTCTGCAAAACTTTTGTACTCGGTTGTGCTTCTTTACCTTTGCCCCATTTATATAGCGTAGTAGGGGATTTGCATCTTACCAATACAAGCTTGCGTGTGCATGTATGCTTGAGCAGGTGATTTGCTCGGCAAAGCAGACAATCGTCCTGCTAGACTGCAACTACAAACCCTCCAAGATTCCCGAGCACCTGCGTGCCAACCTCCTAACGATTTGTAGCTAGGTGATCAATGAGAAGCATACAAGTGCATACAGCAGTACTTGCTGCACGATTGCAACCCGCCAATGAACCAAGCACAAATGATGCATGCTAGCTGTACCAAAGAGCTCTCACTTCTTATTCGGGCATCAAATTATGGCAAAGAACTGAGGAAACCCTGTTTGCTTTGGGAAGTAACCTTAAGAATATTTGCTTGGAAAAGCACCCATCAAATGCATAGAAACATGTGAGATGGTGGTTTGGAATGCTTGAGTAGTCTATGCACGGCATCTAGTTGTCCATGAATGAAAAAGGAGAACAGTGTTTCTTGGCAAACTGTGTGCTGTGCAAGTAAACAAGAATGTGCAAAGTGCTCGGCATGTGTGCTTGTGTATGTTAATGAAGGCTTTGTCCAGAGTTGTTGTGTGCTTATAATTATTCAGGGCATGTGCCTGCAAGCCTCTTACTAATCTGAGGCATTATGAGAGAGTTAAGTATATGTGAGAGGCGAAAAGGACACAGCATAGCATGTGCCGTCCTCGGCCAGACAAGCCGCCTTGGTAATATCAAGGCTACCTCGCCATTCTACTGTTTTATGGCTATTTAACTTAATGCTGTTAAGAGATGTATACATCATTCACAAATATAGTGAATCAAGTGCTGGCACGTCTACGTTGTTGAAGTGGCGGCCACTAAAGAACCCTGCAAAGCTGCACATGCAGTCGAGCATGTCCTCTGTTTTACTAACAATTTTTAATAATTCATGATCCTCCGATGACTGGCATGAACCTACTATTCTTTAATCTGTCAATTTATGCCTTGTAAAGGCTATTGCGTAAATATCTGGTGTGACCTTTTTGTATATAGCCACTTGTAGGTGCTTCCTTACATGCGTTTATGTGTTCCTGCATCAAGTCG
>Ga0307942_1004052_pt1 | contig 11755 bp, 9 predicted proteins | sample OrgLakmetagen175_FD_201846 | JGI IMG/M metagenome (GOLD analysis project Ga0307942, IMG submission 201846) | Saline water microbial communities from Organic Lake, Antarctica - #175 | ecosystem: Environmental > Aquatic > Non-marine Saline and Alkaline > Saline | place: Antarctica: Organic Lake...
TATACTGTGTGTAACGTCTATATATACATATATAAATATATATATATTTATATATGTATATATAGACGTTACACACAGTATATATACATTATGTATATATATGTACATACGCACACACACATGGCTGATCTAGTAGAAAATAAACAATACACGAGCAAGATTTCTCACCCAAATCAAGGTTGGGGTACGTTTTCCTGTACAGGTACGGCCAACTTTGCGTACATGGCTGATTTCTTTTTAAATGGCCAGCTTTTCCTACATGGCTAGTTTCTTTTCAAACTAAGTATTGAATTGGCCTACATGGCTGAATTGTTTTGGCGAAGCCCCCCTCGTGGGGGCTTGAGCCCCTAGCGTTGTCTCCTTCCCACCCCACTTCACAGAGGCCTGAGCTGAAACTCGACATAGGCTCCTAACCAAACTTTCTACCGCATCAATTGAATTCTGTGACCCTGGGGTGCTGTGTGTGAAGATCATTTTTTTGTTGGGGGGGTCCAGCCCTCCTCCCCAGGCCCATCCGCGACACTTCCCGGGCTGAGACTCAACATAGGCTCCTAACCAATCTTTCTACTGGAGCAAATGAATTCTGGGAGCCTGGGATGCCGTGTGTAAAGTTTTGGAGCAAATATTTATGTTTGGAAGCCCTAAGTAGCTGCCCAGGATTCCTTGGCCAGGCCCCCGGACCACTTCCTGCTGGTACAGTATCCATCAACATACTTCCCCGGCTGCGGATGCTGCATCAGGGGCCCTCGGTTGCGTTACGGCTGCAAAGTTCACGGTTGACCATGCAAGCAGAATCAAGTAATACTAATTTCGATGGATTATATAATCTTAGTTTAGTCAAATGCTCATGACACGCGGAAGTATGCTTGGACGGGACCCTTCAGGAACGCGGTCCGCGATGGCTTGGACTGTTTGCGGGGCATGGAGCGCATGGTGAAGGTGCTTGCCGCGCACTTCGTGTTGAAGCAGAGTCCAGACATCCTGGCTAGCCCGGGCACCATGCTCGCACCTGCCCTCTCAACAGACAAGGAACAGCAGAAGCAGCACGTCCTCACTCCTGTTTCAGCATAGGCTATTCCAGCACAGCGCCATGCACACCACTGCAGCATCTGTGGGGCAGCAAGACACACACACAGGCGTGCCTACACACACGCACACACGCATGCGCACGCACACACACATACAAACACAAACGCGCACGTGTATACACACAGGCACGCACACACACATACACATGCACGCGCACAAACACACAGACACATGCGCGAGCACACATACACACTCACAAATACACAGGCACACACGCACGCGCACACACACATACGCACACGCATACACGCGCGCACACACACACACACACTCGCACGCACACATGCATATGCACGCACACGTTCGCGCGTGATTGGCATCGCCAATTTTTCAGCGTCGCTAGCGACGCTCCCACACTTGTTAAGCAGAGTATTGAATTGGCCTACACGGCTGATTTCTTTTCAAACAGAGTAATTAATTGGACATTTGATCCTATTTTGTCAAGTGTCAGATTTTGGCAAAATTGTGCTGAGAATTTGCACTTGCTTAGGACTAGGCGTGGTTCTTGTTCCTGAAGCAACCTGTGAGAAAGGTAGGCCCAAAGGGAAGGGTGCCTTTGCATTAATATGCACATATATGTGTATGAACATATACAGAAAGGGTATAAGTAGTACCCTTTCCGTCCCCTGCTCCAGGTGTCGTGTCCACGTTCTTTCATCTCATATACATGCGTTGTCAAATATATAGAAAACTACACAGGAACGGTCCAGGTGAAGCTCAAAGCAGCAAAAGCGACGATATACTGGACGATAAAATGGACAAGCACAGCAAGGCAGCTCCACTTATAGTTACAATGCAGCCAAAAGTAAGCAGGGTGCAGAGGCCACGTGGTGTTGAGGTGCATATCAGAGTCTTACACACCAAGCAAACGCGTTGGCTTGCCAATGGTATGTGAGACCTTGGGGTGCAAGGTAGCTGAGTTGCTTGCCACGAAAAGTACCCAAGCCACGTGAACGTGCAAAAGTGACCGTACCCAAGTGAGCATGCCCAAGTGAAAGTGCATAGGTAGTGAAGTACCTAAGCCATATGAAGGTGCCTAATAAGTGCCCGTATCTGGTGGCTCACATGTTGCAGATAAATTTAAAAAAGATAATGGTTGAAGGTTAAAGGGGGTGTTTGCTGCAGATCCCAGACCTGTACCGCACTTCAGACTTTAACCACCGCACTTTTTTGGGTCGTGCATATGGTGCTGCTGGGTGCAAGTTGGTCGAACTACTGTTACACAAGACGTGGGTTGCTAGTACGGATTATAAGGCACCAGGACAAAGGAAAATTGAGCAGTAGTGACCAGCATCGACTGCGTAAGTGTATATATGTAAGCAAGTCGTGTGGGCCCTTACCCAAAGCGTTGACTGCCAGCACATTCACCAAGATTTGCAGGCTTGCGACGCAGGGCTTGCTTGCACAAACACACACCACACACACACACACGAGGCATACACATGCGCAAAGCAGGCACACGCATGCTTAAAACACACTTACATAACAGGGCAAGCCTCAGGGCAGGTTTGCCTTGTCTACGATCGTAACAAACATAAGCAACCATGAACAATCATGCACGCACGCAGGTACAGCAGGCTGTGCATGACAGTCGAGAGGTCAACGTGGTGCTGCACTCACTAGAAGAAATGCAGCAGATGGGCATGATGGGTGGGGGCAGCGAAGGGGGAGTGAGCAGTGTCCAGGTGTGTGTGTGTGTGTGTGTGTGTGTGTGTGGTGTATGAATGAGTGCATGGGTGCTTGCATGTGAAGGCTGTGTTTGTCCTCCATCTTGCTGTTGGTGTTTAAGAGTCGTATTAGGTTTCTGCGTTTCTGCTCTCTCTGTGCTGCTTGTAAGGGGCATGGAGACAGCAGGCACAGGGGTGGCGGTTGTTGCCATTTCACCACAACAAATGCCCTTGCTCTTTTGTAGAGGCATCATCTGTATTTCACCTTGTCTGTTATCACGAAGGGTGGCGATGGAGGAAGTGAAGGCCAGATGCAGAACGTCCGCTTTGCGCAGGTGAGCAGTGGCACATTGCGCAGGTGAGCAGTGGCACATTGCGCAGGTGAGCAGTGACACATTGCGCAGGTGAGCAGTGGCACATTGCGCAGGTGAGCAGTGGCACATTGCGCAGGTGAGCAGTGGCACATTGTGCAGGTGAGGAGTGACACATTGAAGTGTGCTGTGGCGTGTGTCCTCTCTCTCTCACGTCCCTGATCGCGTGTGCTGGGCCACACTCCATTACTGTATGAACAATGAGATATGCTGGGTGGGATAGTTGGGACAAAGCAGGAAATGTGCAGGCAATTCGCGAACACTCGCCACTCGGTGCAGTACTTAAGAAGAAGGAGCAATATTTTGAAGTGGGTATGCTTGTCACCTCGAACGCTTGTAGCTGTCCTTAATTGGATGGATGCATCTTTATCACATAGACTCAAGCACTCTTTCCTCTTGCGGGTAGTCTGTTGCCTGTGCCTGTGCCCACTTGCGGGTAGTCAGCTGTTGCCTTTGCTTGTGCCCACTTACGGGTAGTCAGCTTTTGCCTGTGCTTGTGTCCTTGCTTAAGGTCTGAGCTTATAGCCGGTTCAGTCCGTGCAAATCAGCGACAATGACACCCACACAGCACTTACCCTGCTGGTCTTACCTAGCTGGCTGTTCAGGAATCCCTCAGTACAGCACAAGGCAGGGCTGCGACCGCATCAAACATGAACTTATCCTACTATGCAACTGTGTCATGCCCATTGAAAGTGCATCGTCAATCACTTATCTTGCATCTGTATGTATCATGCAGCATGCAGCATATACCATACATCCTTGCTACCAAAGTTGTATTTTGGAAGGAGCTGACCATCTCTGATCTAGCCGCTGACCACCCATGACTAAGCCCATCATGCTGCGTGAGTCACTATTTCACAATGCGACTCAACCTATTTACTCACTCACTCACTCACTCACTCACTCACTCACTCAACTCACTCTCACTCACTCACTCACTCACTCACTGCGTGTCGTGCTGTCTTGACCTTTGTTGCAGAAAGTATGCGCTAGCTTTAGACGATCTGTATGCGGGCATCTTGCATCATAGACCAACATTTTAGTTTGGCTTTTGGCTGAGTATGGCACTCACACATGTGTGTGACCTTTGACACATTTAAAGGGTCCATCGGCTGGAGGTGGGCAGCGCAGCCGAGTGGGAGACGAGAAAGGCGAAGAGATTGCAAAGGTAGGAGAGAGGTCCTGGCTTTCACTTGTGTTCGGATTCCTTTCTCGAATTTAGGTTGAAAACAAGTGGAGGCGCTTCTCACTGCATAGCTCATTCAACAGCGTCTCTGCTACGACACATTGTCATCACAGCTTAGGGGTCACCTGTGCTTGGTGCTGCTTGCTTGCTGGCAGCCTCAGAGTGCTGCTTCTACTTATTTGTAGCAGAGGTGTGGACAAAGAACTTCAGTCTAAGAATCAGATGCTGTGGTAACGCTGCTGGTCGTATCTGTTGCGAATCAGTGCTTTATAACACCTTGTTGTAATTTGAAGAGCCGCATTTCCTTTATGAAGCAGCCGGCAGGTCGGATTTGAAGCTTGCATGGCGTACTTGCTCACCTGAAAGCATTTGTAACCAGTGCATTTCAATCGAGTCGTTTGTTGGCAAGCATCTGTGTGTCCTGTCCTTTCCCAGGTGTTGTCGGCTGTTGTGACGTTTTTGGATGGTGTAAATACAGAACTGGGAGTGATGCGGGGGCAGCTGGGGCGTCTGGAAGCTGCTTGCAAGCAACCCAGTGCAGAATTTGGCGCCCCTGTCTTTGCCTCGGACGGAGAGTACAGGCCATTTTTAGCTGCCCGAGAAAATGTGAGTGGGGTTGTGGGTTGGCTTCGTCTTCCACACTGCTTGGTGCCGCATTACCAAATACATTTTTCGTGTGTGTTTGGGGTTTTGTGCATACTTGAATTGCAACCAATATCTCGGCAAGTGGCCTCTTCTTCTTCCTTTTCATTCATACTGCTTGTTGTTCCATTAACGGCAAACTAGCCTTTGCCTAAATATTAAACTGTTTGATGTCTGTTGATGTGTGCTCGTAGGAGGCAGCAGCCGGTGTTGGTCACACTCAAGCAACAGGCAATCTACAAGGAGGAGGAGGAGGAGGAGTTGGAGTGGAATCTATGGAAGGAAGGGGTGAAGAGGAGGTCGTGAATGAAAAACTTTATGTTAGACAACATACTCCTCGTGCCACAAGATGGTGGGGGAGGTTTGGGGGGGGGGAGCAAAAACCGTGGTCGACGGAACAAGCGGCTGGGGTAGCCGCAGCGGTCGGAAGCGGCGTGGGAGCAGTCGTTGGAGCACTCCTTGTAGCTTGGTTTAGCAGATAACACATTTATTTGGGCCTTTCCCCTGTGATTCGCTTGACTAGCCATGCTTTTTAAAGATTTCCTCCTCTTTGTTCTGCTGACAGCTCAAACTTGTGAACGTTGGCTTAATGTCCAGTAGTAACCTAACTAATGAGGGGGAGGGGATTAGGGCCCAGCAAGCTGACGTTTTTGGGATGCTTTCCGCGTATGGCTCCCATAACTTGCTGCATTAAAGATAGGCGGTCCAAAGCACATAGCGGGTATGTCTGGTGCGCAGCGGCGTGACTTTTGCTGCCAAATCGTCATTGAAGACCTACCACAGCACCGAGCTGACTGATGTTTTCAGGTGCTTAGTACAGGGTTTACAGATAAAGCTGTCAGTCAAAACGTGCGACTGCTAGGCTAAGGTGCTCATTACAACGAACATCATTGGAGCTCTCCCAGACCGTTTTCTTATAGAAATTCCGTTTCCTTAAATATAAATTAAGGGGGTGCAAAAAGGGATCAAGGACTCGCACCTCCGTTGAAAACGTTGGCGGCACTTGGGCCGCGAAATGAGCCTGGTTGAAGCGAGGTGTTTAAAAACATGCCAAATCTCATCTCAGAGGTAATTATTGTAGTTTAATATACCGAGTTGCATTAAGAGGAGCATGACAAAGCTTTCGTCAAGTTCACCCTCAGCAAAAACAAGCATTGGTTGTATCACAGGAAATGTGCAAAGAACATCGTCGAAGGAATATGCTGACCGTTTGGACAAGACGGCAGTAAACTAAATTACACAAAAAATAAAAACGAACGAGGTACAATGCAGCGTCTGTGGCGGTTTTGCAAAAAGAAATTGGCTGTATAACGTGATATTTAATTAAGGTCATTAAGTCGCTCATTAATTTAGACAAACTATGGATCCCGAGGTTAGAAAAGCGGAGGGACTTCAAAAGCTAGAACAGCCTGAGGCCCCGTCAGAACAGCAAAAACACGTAGAGGAAAAGGTGACTACTGAGACTTAACATTGCTGCATGTGTCCGGCCATCCTTCCCGCCCTGAATCCAGTGATCACTGACGACGCACCATGGTGTACTATGTTACTAATTCATAATTTGCGTACTACTGCAGGCTCTCCCTCGTTATGAAGGCGACAAGATCATTGAAGGTGGCGTTCTGAGTAAGTCTAATCTTGTGTGCTGAGTATTGCGGTGAAGAAGGCGCAGAGTGACGATGACCTAGCTGTCGCGGTTTTAGTTTAAATACTGCATGGCTTTTTCCTTCAACCTGTTAGAAATACTGTGCAGTAATCCAGCAAGATGATGGGCTATGGGCTCTGACCAGTTATTGTGGCAGACCAGGCTGCTTGAGTTAGCCTAAGCCAACCTTCCTTCGTCCGATAGCACACACAAAACGTTGACTTTTTTACTCACTGCACGTACACTACTGGTACCGTACATGACCCCTCGTTCTTCTACATAATATGTTGGGATTCTATGGCATAAAAGAAGAAACTTAGACCATCCCGATGGTGTTAGTTGCTTATATGCCTTCCCACAACAATTTGGACAACCAGGCATGATGTCATGCCATTTGATTCCGTGGTTCCCGTATATTTAAAACTGCACAGAACGCAAAGGGCTCCCGTACATTTTAATCTGCACAGAACGCAAAGGAGAGTCCAAGGAGCCCAAACCGAGAGAAAGCCCCGTTAACATGAACCGTATGACGGATCAAAAGAAGGCAGCAGGGGTTATGGGTGGCGGGTCAGAAACTACCACATTTGGGGGCTTGGGTAACAAGGACTGGAGTGGTTGATTTGTTAGGTGGTTTTTGATAAGACGTTTTAAGCATGGTTTTTATTTTCCTGCAAGCTTCTGAGATGAACATTTAGGTGCTTCAACACGCAGTATCGAAAAGGTGTTACGAGCAATTGATGAGACCGCCTGACCGAGCTGGCGCTTGCAGATATAAAAATATATAATGCAAAAATTTATTAGCATCAATGTGAGTACTGGCTAATTGTAAAGGCTCGATTGCCAGCAGAACAAGACCGGCAGGTGGACAGCACAAGATCTTCAATCTCTTATAAAACCATTGCATTGCCTTCATTCTAGGTGTGTCTATTATTACAGCATTGGTAGAGCTAAGGATTTGTGTTTTTCTTCCAACTTGTATTAATCGCTCATGTAAAAACTGTAAGGTCTCACTTGAAATGGTCCTCTTGTAACAAGAAATGAATTGTAATGGTTTACCCATAATTAAGAGATTAAAATGTGCAACCATCCCCACGACCCACCGAGGCAGATGGCGAGGAATGGCTGACGTGGAACACAGTTTATTCCACCGCAATCTTGAAATCACTGTACACTATGCGGCAAAGCACACGCCAAAGAAAACCATAGTACTAATAGAGTACTACGCCAAATGGAAAGGGTACACTGATGATCACAACGACTGGGAGCAACAACTGGGAGGAACCTATTGTTATATTGAACTTGACGTTCTGAAAGGCTACCAGGCTAACTGGAACCACGCCCCAAGTTGTTAAGTCCAAGAAAACCGTATGGCCCACAATTGTTTTGTAAGCCTCACAACATTGCTACGAAGAAGTGAGCAACTTACAGTATTGCATTAAGAAGTGAGTTAACACAAACCCTTCGAGGTCGCTACTTATTGAGGGTCCCCTCTATTACTTTACACTCCTAAGATTGATCTAAAGGAAGCAAACAGCTTATCTCTCTAAAATAACTATGTATACGGCAGTTTTTTGGTACCTTCTGAGAACATAATATGGACAGAGGCACACTACTTATCATCTTAATCGTCTTTCACGTGTGCCTCGGCAGCATGTTCCCAAAAGACGGGCTTTGTCCAGGTTTGGGGGAATGTAACGATCCATGAGTTGCTGCCTTTATTATTTATGTAATATCAATGCACAATGGTAATCGACCATCTTCAATAAATGCGTGGAGGCTCCTCTACCCGCACACACATACCCCTACAATCTCAAGGTAAGACACCACCTAGTGCTTTCACTAGTTGTTCCACACGCTTGTTATAAGCAGAACCATCAACCAGGCAAACACTGCTAACACTTAAGGAACAGTTGCGGTCACAGAAGGCGATGACATGTAGAAGAATCCCAGCTGAGTGTGAAGTGGTCAAACACATCATCTTTTTCCTAAGGTTTGGCGGCTTCCCTGCTTTTTGTCACGTGCACGGCTTATTGCCTCACTTTGCAGCAGCCATCACCATGATCAGTAGCTTGAAGTTGATGGACTAGCATCAGGGAAGAAGATGCATTCACACATCGTCATACCAAATAAAGTGCTGCTTGCAGACAATCTGAAATGCTGCGGGAGAGAGATGAAGCATCTCGAAGGGGGAGGGCCAAACTTGCCCGTCGGGATTACACATTTTGTAGTTTGGGTTTACACTACAAGATCTGCTATTGGCGCGGCTAAGTTTTCTTCTTAAATCCTCGGAGGAGCAAGACAGAACAATAATTTGTAACTCTTAGTCAGGAGGCCTCAAAAGAAAAAATCCATGACAGTCACGTGTAAACTTTGGGCATACAGCCCAAAATGACCCCACCCCCCAAAACCCCTTCCTGACCCCCCACACTAATAAAAAGGGTGTCAATCTGCTCAGGGTTCAAGCAGCTGCTCGCCTGCACACAGTTCTCATGCCAAGTAATGCAAAAACCTGACGAGCTGTAGGGCAAAAACTGGTTTGCGCACGCTTTTGCACTGATCACCCTGTTTAGTGCACAAATCCAGCCAAAACATTTTCCAAAGCACTTCTTTACTTCAATTATGCAACTTACCCTTAATGCAATGCGTAAACTGCAAGTTTGGAATCAATCACTGGACATTCCATCAAAGGGGGTCAACTGGGAAAATGTCCAAATATTTGCTTTTTTTGCACTTAGAAGCCGGCCATCCACAGCCTTTCAGTCTGATTGTGACCATTTTTGCCTTAAGCTGAAACTGGCATTATGAGTTACACGAGAATGTGCTTGGATTCATCTGGGTCACTCTGTGTGCAAATTTTTGCAGCGGTGGGAGTAACTAGCACAAAATCCGGACGGCTGAAGGTAAATCTGTCTTTATCTGGGAAGCGGGGTGGGAAGAGCCATTTGGGAAGTATTCTACTTTCAGCTGTTTCAGGAATCTGGAGATTTTGCATGGTCATCCGTTTGTTGCTGCCTGTATCCTTGGAGACAACGCATGATCCTAAGGAGCCTGTTTTGCTGATAGCCTTAAAGATCATGCAGCATGCTAAATTATGTTGTCCGGTGATCATGTTCCTTATTTGCGTGTGTTGGCACCCAGAAAGGATGTGCAGGGCACTGTCTAATTGTGGGCAGAGGGGGCAAGTTTGACTTGTTGAGAGTTTAATCAAAACCGCATGATTTTGATTATATAGGGTGTCTGTTCTGTATTTCATAATGATACATTTGGTCTTAAAGGGGACATCGGATGATGTTAGGTAGGCATTGCTAGTGGCTCCATTGGCAGTGCCGTCCTTTATGAGGGTCTGGTAGTACGCATGGTAGTTCGCTTCAGTTTTGGCATTTCCCAGTTTATGGAGAAAATGCATGCGTGCTTGAAGGGCGTCACGGTGGTGTGGTAGGTACCAAAACTTTGAGGGAGGAGAATGGGCCATGTCTGTTGTATGGGTATGATTATGGGTTTGTGTTTGGTTTTCTATGTCCTTTTTTGCAAGCCAGTGGATGTTGTAGAAGGGATATCCCTTAGGGCCTGCTGTTTTGGTGGAGGTGTCTGCAAGGTCGGAGTAGGTGGTGCCTGACTTTTTAGCAAGGGCGTCGGCATGCTCATTACCGACAATACCGGCATGGGACTTTACTTTAAAGAAGTGGATAGGCGATGGTGATTGGCGGATTGCTTTAGCAATGGATTGAAGGACATCTCCTTGGATGTGGTGGCGATGGAGATTCGGGTGTGAGAGCTGCTTTTTAGTTTGGTGCAGTGATGTAAGGCTGTCTGTGGCTATATGTGAGTAGCCGTATATGACTGCAGCTGCTATAGCTGCTAGCTCTGCACGTGAGATGGTGTTGGTTATACCCATGCCTTTTGGGTTTACATAGTGGGAAACATTTAAGTGAAGGTGGTATACGTCTGATCCGGTGTTTTGCCCTCCTTCATTCTATTCCTTTCCAGTACTTTTATTGATTCTCATCGGGAGCTGATTTCAGGTCAAGCCTGTAACCCTGCCTCCCCATTGACCTTTTATTTTATTTTGTGGAGGAGGAGTTTTACAGTACCCAGTATCAAAGTGGCTCCTTTTCTTTCATAAATTTTGAGTGTAGTTTTTACTGGCTGCATATATTAAATTACCGACTACATCTCACAACAACTTCGAGCACACAAAGGGTTTACAAAGGGTTTACAAAGGGGGTAGCCGGCAGCCACATATGTTGGGCTGGCAGGCATTGCTTGATCAGCCAGCGTAAAGTAAACGTAAGATTGTAAAAGAAAAACTGGTCTCAGCCAGGCAAAACCTGAGATAATAAAAAGGGCACAAGGAAATATTCAATGTTCCAATGCACAACCACGGGCAGGCCTCCAAGCTGTAAAATATCCCGAGTCCGGCACAATTGAAACAGAGCCCACCAAGCAAGCACAAGTATTTGAAAGTACTTCAAAGATTCTTGGCAAGCTGTTTATTAGCTGAGTTCTTAAAGAGTCAAGACCCACCCCATTAAGCTTATGTGTCTACCTTTTAAGCCAGGACAACAACAGGCAAATTCTTTTTTTCTAAAGACCTTTTTTTTAATGGATCTAAGCTTTAACTACTTGATTTCAAGCAGGTTTATATTGCGTTTAAATGCTCTACAAGAGAAAAACTACGCACTGCCCGTAAACCCAGGCAGTGAAAATTACTCCCCGCATTACATGTGTGGTAGCAGAATTAGTTAGCCTAATTCCCTACGGTAAGGAGAAGATTATCCCTGTATCCTTTGCTCAACTCCTACACAGCCTAAGGTTCCCGCCAGCCACAGCAAGGTACTACTGCTGGTACTACACTTAGCGCCGTTACAGTTAATATTAGTGCTGGAAAGGGCACGTCTGGTATGGACAAGTTTGGCAACGTAATTGAGATAATGAAACTGAAGCTTAAGCTTGGAAGCAGGTTTCTTAACTCTTTGAGGATCAAGACCCAGCTCCTTACAAGGCTCCAGCGTGTGATCGTTGTAGATAGCGCCCTGTGTCTGCTCCAGTTTGGCATGATCATTTGCACAGACATTTCAGAGTGGCGAGGACTTTCGAAGAGCCTCGCCCGTCTGCAGTGGATATGGCTGTGCTGTGTAGCAAGAATCACCCTCCACCT
>Ga0307942_1004053_pt1 | contig 11754 bp, 18 predicted proteins | sample OrgLakmetagen175_FD_201846 | JGI IMG/M metagenome (GOLD analysis project Ga0307942, IMG submission 201846) | Saline water microbial communities from Organic Lake, Antarctica - #175 | ecosystem: Environmental > Aquatic > Non-marine Saline and Alkaline > Saline | place: Antarctica: Organic Lake...
GGGGTGGGGTGGTCCCCCGATGTGGTATTAGGTTTTGGGGGGGGGTCTTCAGCTTTTTTCTAGGCCATTTCCACGAAATTGTTATTATATCGTCGGAATCTTGAGCTCAAGCCCAGTCGATTCGCACCCTTTTTGAGCAATTGGGTTAAGGGGGGGGGTCTGTGGACATGTCCAAATGTCGGAGGCACACGCGCTCGGGTGCAGGCCGCGGAATGAGTCAAACCAATGGAGCAGCATTTCACTCCAAGATTCCAGAATTGTGCCAGCATGAGATAGTCAGTGGAATTTTGAAAAAATGAAAGCAATGTGGGGCTGTGCAAGCCAGTTGTGGGTGCCTGGTAAGTCATGTGTGCATGGACGTTCGTATTTCAGTTATTGCCCCATAACTCTGCGGCATTATTGTTTCAGGTCTTGATGAGTATACAGATGGATGCAGAATTCAAAAAGGAGCAGAATGGTACCCTTTTTTGTCTGGTGGGGGCACTGGAAGGGGGGTTTTGGGGTTGGGTGGTCCCTCAGGGGTGTCCACCCCAAAAAGTACACGTGTCGTCCAAAAACAATAAAAAAACGCCCTCCTGGTGTGTGTGTGCTTTAAAAAGGTTTACTGCTGGATTGAGGCCGGCAGCAACAAGGCGTATCTAGCATTATTTTGTGGCCTTATTATATCATTATTAATCACTCACAGAGCACGCTGCAACACAGTTAGGCAGCTGATCATCAGCCAAGAAATCTAACAACAAATCCAGAAGCGAGGCATTCATCCAACACGCTGCAGCAGAGTGGGACAAGTGTTGGCTTCGACTACATAAAACACTGCTGCATACAAAAACGCTCACTACTTTGTGCCGACAAACTCACGGAGCGCGCTGCAGCAGGGCGGCCACAGCATTTGGGTCGTACGTGGCCTGGCACCGCTCAAAGTCTTTCTGCGTGTACCGATACCCAGCGCTCCAGGTGTACTGGAAGTGCTGCACGCCGTCCTTCCAGCCATTGCTCTGCATGCCCATGGCTCCCGTGTCCAGCAGGGGCCAGTGCTCCTGTTTACACACGTTAGTGTACAAGCTGTAGTGCTAAAGCCTGTGTGGATGCCTCAGATTACACACCTTAATGTACAAGCTGTAGTTTAAAAGCTTGTGCAGATGCCAGACATGCACGCATCCATCCTTGCGCACAGTCTCTTTGCACGCAAAAAACGAGTGACGTGGCGCATACTGAAAGCTGGAAGTGCTGCAAACCATCCTTGTGGCTGTCGCCCTGCTGTTTCCACTCGTGCGTGCCAAGCAGTGGTCTTATAAGTAATGCCGAATTGGGGACATCATGTTTGCTGCGCGACAAGTTTGGGCTGAGCAAGTGATTTTGTCTCTGGTGCGTCTGACACAGCGGGGTGCTATTAGAAAGCTTGAAGCCCTGCTTTCACCAGTCTTGTGTTAATCAGCGGTAAACGGCCCTTTTGGCTGGAGTGACGACCTGCTTTACATACTTGCAAGATCAGTTGTAAAATCTGCCAAGCCGACACTCATGCACTACCATCAAGAGCATTTCAAGTCATTACGGCATGGACCGCGCGCACCCACCCCTTCTTTGTCTGTCCTCTGTCAAAATTTGTTAAAAAATTAGAGACGGGTCGGTGCCGTGTTGTGAGGCAAGTAATTTGGCGACGCAAACTCACACACTCACACACTCACACGTACACAAAACAAACAGACGCACACATCTACGCATGCTTCTTTGTGAATAGGGAGCAGCCTGAAACAGTAATTTCCACACACCTTTGGGGACACGAGTAGGCCTTTCCGCATGACTCGTCGAGACAGGGCAGAGGCACGCTGTGGTCAAAGGCGCACACGCAGGCAAAAAAAGTACAAATATTCGCGGGGTTGAATTAAAATGCGTGCACTTAGTATCTGCCGGGGCAAAATAGAAGCACACTGTGTGAAAAAACACATTTTGCACCAAGGTAGAAGCACACATTGCCAAGGCAGAAGCACACTGTGTGAATAGAACACATGTGCACCGAACATTCTGCATGGCGTTTAGTAAACCAACTCATATTTTCCCCTGCACTTCTCATTGAAACAGGGCAGAGGCCCGAGGCGACCAAGGATGACATGTAAAAAATGCTCTATGGCTATACTTCAGTACGTTTTCATAGCGAATCACTTACGTTATTACATACATTTGCTTTTACGCTTTGTGTGAGATGAAACAGTGCATTCAAACCCAACAGGCCTAGGTAAAACGAGCAAGCCCCAGGGAATTCACATGACCTGTCACAAGCAAGTTGGAACCTCTTCTTCCCTGTTAACGTGAAGGAGCTGCAAGGTGCCCTGTACCAAAAAAATGTTTCTCTTTTCTCTCCCCTTAATTCATGTGGAGCAGTTTGCGCCGCCTGCGTCTTTACTTTCTAGATTGCTTTATTTATAAGTATGCAAGTTAGCGAGTGAGGAACAGGAAGGTTGTATTTACGTGCATGGTCTGCAGTGCATACACAAGCTATGCATACGACAAAATTCAGGGAGCACCGCACATGTGTGTGAGAGCAGTCACGATTAGAGCACAATCCCTGACTTCTTGATGCATGCAGCATTGACTCTATCATGCATCACCCCATATACACAAATAAAGGAACTACAGCTTCATAAACTTTGAACCTACACAGCCGTGTGCGTCAAGCCCATTTTCATAATTTATTACGCATATGCAGCCCTCTCCACAAAAAATGCGTACGCACACGCATACGCACACACACATGCACAAACACACATGCACAGATATACACATTCACACACCTGAGTGCTGCGGCCGTGGCGGCGTGTGTTTTCTGCTACATCCTCCCGATCCACCGAGGCAATGACAGAGGCCCCAAAAATGCGACGCAGCTGCACGTGCGTTTGTGTGTTTATATGCATGTGATGCATGTATGCATGTGTTTGCATGTACAGACGTTGTAAGGATGTATACATGAAAAACGTTGTGTGCCACAAGCTGCAGCATGCAGGGTGGGAACATGCACAGCAAGTATAGTGGCTGGGGAAGCGTGTAAAGGTCATTTTGGCTTTGAGGTTCCCCTCTGACCGAGCCCTTGTCTATTGAGCAAATAAATACCACCTTCACATAGCTGAAAGCATTTCAGGCAAGTCAGTCCTGCTGTTACACTTAAGTGTATAGTTAGATGGGAATCCGCGACTGTTGTTGATGCTGACACACACAAACTGCGACTGTTGTTGATGCTGACACACACAAACTGCGGCTGTTGTTGATGCTGACACACACAAACACACACAGAGGAGCCAAGCACACCAGCATTCTCATACAAGTTCATAAAGCAGAAAGCGCAACCTTTATCATAACTTGGCACCTGGCACACCACGCAACTCACGCTCCTTGAACACATAAGTGCACACATACGATACATGAATTGTGAATTGATAAATTGATCAAGTAGATCTTCAACAAGAACCACCTCGTCGTCTCCCCGCAGCGCCCGCACATCCACACCAAGCACTTCTAAGCTCTTGGGCGCTGCCACAACTCTGCCACCTTGCGCAGTTGATCCAGCAGCCGCTCCTGCCTGAGCATGCTCACGTACGTGTATGCGCATTTGTGTACGTGTGTGTGTATGCGCGATTGTGTGTTGTGCGTGCCCACATAATTGTGAGGGTTCGTCATTACTTTGTGAATTACCGCTCGACATGGTCTTGAGCCGTTTTGTGCTACAAGCCTACTACGAACATTTATAGGACCCAACAGATGAGGCAGGACAGTGAAGGATGAGCAGGGGGCTTTTAAAGCCCGGCTTTACCTGCAGACATGCTCTGTAGACATGCTGAAGAAAGCCTTTGCTTTACCCTAAATGCTACAAAATACCCCTCACCAAAGCCCCTCACCAAAGCCCCTAAAGTCAAGGTTTTGCAACGCCATTCCCTCTCCTTTCTCCGGTTGCTGGAGCTAGTTCTTTGTCACTGCCGGCTCCCAAACACAGTGCTACTCAAATTCAACCTTAAAAAACACTTGGTTGCGCACAAACTGTGCAAGATCAAATGTGCCTCACCTTAGCCGTGTCCGCCATGCATAGCTGCTTCAGCAGAATATCTATGTCATCCTCACCCCCCTTTTTCCCCCCTCCCTTTCCCTTCTTCTTGCTCTTCTGCAGCTGCTGCTGCTGCTGCTGCTTATGAGGGCCTCCCCCGCCCTTTTTGGACCCGCTGCCGCTGAAAGCCGGTGCTGCTGCAGCAGGGGACTGCTTGCCCTCTTCATCCTCTTCTTCCTCATCCTCGGTGCCAACTGCCTCCACATCTGACTGGGTCTGTACGCAAGTAGAATTTGTTTGCAGGTTGTATGTTTGTGTACATCTGTGTGTCTGTGTGTGTATGTGTGCACGCGTGTGTGTGTGTCAATGCGAGTGCAAGCCTGTGCGAATGTGCGCGGTGCGTGCGCTTGTGTGTGAGTGCGAGTTTGTGAGCCGTGCGTGAGAGCATGTGTGTCATTATGTGTGTGTATATGTGCCTGTGCGTGTGCGTGTGTGTGTGTGTGTTTGCGTGTGTGTGTGTGTGTTTGTGCGTGTTTTTGTATACCTGTGAGTGAGTGTGTGTGTTTATGCGTGTTTGTGTATACCTGTGAGTGTGTGTGTGTGTGTGTGTGTGTGTGTGTGTGTGTGTGTGTGTGTGTGTGTGTGTGTGTGTGCGTGAGTTTGTGTACGCCTGTGTGTGTGTGTGTGTGTGTGTGTGTGTGTGTGTGTGTGGTGCGCGCATATATGTGTGTGTGCGCGTGGGTGTGTGCCCCATTAAACCGCACCAAGAGCGAGAATGGGTTGAACTTGGTTTTTTCGCCTTGCTCCTCATCAGAACACCCGTCCTCGCTTTCATTTTGTGTGCCTTGCTGTCTCAGCTCCTCCTCTCTCTCCCTCTGCAGTAGCTTCTTCACTTGGCGGGATGCCATGAATGCTAGATTAACATTTCCTGTTTTATTGCCACTTTCTAATCCAGGAGATAATAAAAATTCAGTGCTTGAAAATTAGAAAATGAAGACGCTGGCGGACTACATAGATTGGAGGTCCCCCAAGCCGACGTGAGCATTGCAGTGTCCCCTGCTGCTGAACAGTTGTCCTGTGATGAAGCACACCTGCAACTCCCTTGTGTTAACACCCCTGTTGCTCACCCTCCCTTCCAGCCCTCCTGCGGGCGATGCTGCAAACACATGGAGGCCACCAGTCGTGGGCCGGGACTACATGTGAGTTTCGTACTTCCTTTGTGAGGGAGTGCTGCAATCAGTGGGCGTGACATTTGTGTGCACTTGTGCATCCTGTTTTTCTGCCTTTACGTTCTCCCTCCTGTACTCATCCATATGTCTACTCATGTGCAGGTATGACAAGGTGAGAGGGATGCCTACCCAGCAACGGTCTTTCTGCTGCTGCACCATCCTGTTCTGTGAATGAACACGCACGATCATCGGGATCAGGCATGAGTTGTTATCATGCACGCGCATAACAACATAATCTCGCACACATATACACATGCGCACACTCACATGCACGTACATACTCACACGCATACACATGCACGCGCTCTCGCATGCACACACACACACACACACATACATGCACGTGCTCATCTCTCTCTCTCTCTCTCTCTCTCTCTCTCTCTCTCTCTCTCTCTCTCTCTCTCACTCACTCACTCACTCACACACACACACACACACACACATACACACTCAAACACACGAAATGCACGGGTTGACAAGCAACAGCACTCGTGCCTCTAACACACAAATACACACACTTGCAATGGCAATACTGGTCGGTTTTCTGTGCTATCCTTTGATTGGTGGGCTTATTAGCGCTAACTTAGTCTTTCATTAAAAGTTCAAGAGGAGTTTGCTTGCTTTGGCTCAGTAAAGCATGACGTATCCTAGATTTCAGGCCTCAGCCAGGGTTTTTAAGGGTGTTATTGAACGTGCACATAAAAACCGCCGTTCCTCTCCTCACCCTCCCTTTCCCTTTCCCTTTCCCTTACTACAACACACCACTCGCAGCCCCAACACAATCTCTTCAGCCCGTTGGATAAAGATCCCATCATTCGCCGCGTGCTCATAAACCCTCAAGTTCCAGCCCCGCGCTCCTTCCCGGTACGCACTTTTTGCCTTGCACCTTGCCCTCCTTTAAAGTTGCAACGTCCCCTGTGTAAAATCCTGTCTTCAGCCAAATCACAGCACACACCATTGCAATTGCCCCCCCAATTAAAAAAAAGTCAGCAGAATTGCTCTCATTAAAAAGAGCGTGCTTGCATCCCTGTCAACTTCATTAGTTGCATAATCACAAAATGCTAACTGTACAATCCTCAGGGGGCAAACTAAATTTGTGAGTTCTGCATGGCTACCTCTTGTTCTTGCGCTCCTTTGCCTCTCGCTCATCCCGGTCCGCTCTTGCCTACTGCAGGCGGGCGGGGTTTGGGGGGGAAGGGGCAGGCGGAGCGGGGGGCATCCTCTCCGCTCGTTACCTCGAACAATAAATATTTTCCGCTAAAAACCTGAACCGCTCCCCCTAGAAATAGTTATATAGAAAAAGAACAGAAAAGACTCCGCTGGTAGTGATGACACAGCCAGCATGATTAAGGGATGGGGCTACATAATTATATAATTTACCACCGTTTCACGAGTATATGTCACTGACCCCTCCAAAAAACAATAATTAGGGGTGATATACTTAATGTACGGTATACTTATATCTAATATAACTCCAGCATTCCCATTCAGCACCAGTCATTAATCTCCCCCTGTTTTGCACTCGTAGATTTGGGGGAACCCACGCTACCACTTCTTTGCGGGGCTCTGGACCGGAACCATGCTCAGCCTCATATTTACCTGCAAGTCCATTGGGCGCAAGGAGGTGGAGGACCTAGTTAAGTATGACCCTGCGTACTTTCCAGAATACGCAAAATCGCCCAATGCAGTGGCTTGATCTGCATTCCTTAACTCGGTGCCAATAGAAAGTAGATTTTTGGATTGACTGCTGCAAGCTGGGGTAGCGTGCAATTGCATGCTCCATCACCTACGTCCCCCTGTTTAAACTCCCCTCTGCCCTGTGCCAGTTTGGGAGTGAAGCTCTACGTGTGCGGGAGTCTCTGCTCTTTTCTAACTACTACCAAACACGCCTTCTACAATCCCCACCGCCCCATCGGCATGTCACCATGGGCTCTCCGATGGATGAGACCTTTTGTTTCTTGTGTAGCATTCATATTAGCCTTTTTGCACCCACGCCATGAGCAACATGCTGTTCTATTGTAAGCCTATACAGCAGTTGTTGTTATTTGGCTGTGTGTTCTAGGCAAGAAGGATGATGATGTCTGTTTCCTGTTTCGAGGATTTAATATTTTTGGCAGCAAGCTGTAAAACTAGGCAGGTAAACGTCTGTTACACCTTGGATGTACCAGCATGCCTCAAAGGGCATCTCAGCGGAAGCTTGGGAAAAAGCCTGCAACCAAACCTATCTAAACAAAAGGGGAAGCGTCTATGATCAGTAAGAGAAAGAGACGAAAAAAGGTCTAGTCTGGAGAAAAGAGGAGAGTCAAGTATGGCTTAAGAACTAGCAGAAAAAAGTTTGGTCTGAGCACAGAGAGTTCTGAAGGAAGCAGTGCTAGTGCTCCACAGAAGAAAGTTAAGCCAGCTCTAGAAGTCAGAAGCAATGGTTACAATGGTTGCAATGGGGGGTGACCTTCAGCCAGGTTGTTTGGCTGATCGGCTGCTGACTGGTCTCGGCCAGCCACAAATAAATCCATAAGCTCAGAAAGAAAAAGAAAAAGTCTATTGTTCTGCTGAGAAAGAAAATCATGAACAAGTTGGTTCTTGACCTGTTGCAGCAAAAAAAATTGGGCTGCTGAAAAGTCCTCAAAAAAAGATGTAAACAGGAAGGAAAGGTGTTTCCTCAGCTCACAAACTCGATGGTCTTGGCAAATTAAAAGAGCATGCACCTCGTTCTGAACATGTTCATCTTCACCAGGACATTGGTCACATACGCAAGAACCATCTTCAAGCCACGCTGCTGCCTCAACTTTCAAAGTATGCGCACGCAAGCGGAATCTAGGTACTTATATTGCGCATAACATGTTTGGACAGATCAAGATGGAAATACCGTGGTACATTAATCGGCATACGCTCATTTCTAGAAATCAGAAGCAATGCAGCAGGCGCCTGTCTAGAAGCATCAAGTTGGGCATCACAAATAGGCAGAATGAGACGACCAGGCAGGTTCTATTACCAGCTTAAGAATGGTAAGCTCATCAAAAAAATAAAGAAAAAACTACGCAGGCAGTGAAAATCACTCCCCACATCAATTAAGGAAAAGGAGCCACTTTGGTACCGAGTACCGTAAAGCTCCACCGTGAAAAGGAAAGGAAAAATCAATGGGGATCAAGAGGGTTGCAGGCTTGGCCTGAAACCGGCCCCTGATGGGAGTTGATAACAGTACTGGAAAGGGCATGTCTGGTATGGACAATTTTAGCAGCAAAGTTTACAAAGTGCACATGGAACTTGGAGGCAACCTTTTTAACTCTTCGAGGATTAAGACCCAGTTCCTTGAAAGGCTTCAGAGTGTGAGTGTTGTAGACGGTGCCACCCACACCCAGAAGGATGATGTGGAGAGCTCTGGAGTCGAGTAACGGAGGCTCCTTGGAATATGTTGCAGAGATCTCTGTGCTGTTCTTTTGCGGCGTTCAGCTGGTTCTGAGGTCTGGTGTCCTCACAGTACTTGATCTCGACGAGGTAAATGCCACGCCGAGTTTTGCTGAGGTCTTTAGGTCGGTGCTGTCTGGGGTTGGTGGCTTTAATGGTGGCTGGCGGTGCTGCTGAGGTGCTCCCAGTCTCCCTCAATTGCCCCCTGCCACTCCAAAGAACCCACCCCCCTACATTAGTTTGTTGTTTTTGTGTTTTTGCAGCGGTGGGAGTAAGCAGCACAAAATCTGGGCAGCTGGAGGTAAATCTGTCTTTATCTGGGAAGCGGGGTGGGAAGAGCCATTTGGGAACAATCCTAATTTCAGCTGTTTCAGGGATCTGGAGATTTCGCATGGTCATCTGTTTGTTGCTGCCTATGTCTTTGGAGACAATGCATGATCCTAAGGAGCCTGTTTTGCTGATAGCCTTAAAGATAATGCGGCATGCTAAGTTTGTCTTTCGGTGATCATGTTCCTTATTTGCGTGTGTTGGCACCCAGAAAGGATGTGCAGGGCACTGTCTACTTGTGGGCAGAGGGGGCAAGTTTGACTTGTTGAGCGTTTGAACAATACCGCATGCATGTTTTTGATTATATAAAGGGTGCCTGTTCTGTATTTCATAATGATGCAGTTGGTCTTAAAGGGGACATAGGATGATGTTGGGTAAGCATTGCCAGTGCCTCCATTGGCAGTGCCGTTCTTTATGAGGGTCTGGTACTACGCATGGTGGTTTGCTTCAGCTTTGGCATTTCCCAGTATATGGAGAAGTGCATGTGGGCTTGAAGGGCGTCACGGTGGTTTGGTAGGTACCAAAGCGTTGGGGGAGGAGGATGGGCCATGTTTGTTGGGTATGATTATGGGTTTGTGTTTGTTTTTCTGTGTCTTCTGCACAGTGGCGGCAGCAGAGGCCAGGGCAAGTCAATTATTAAAACAGCATCTACCAAACTCTCTCAACCAAGGACTGGGCACACACAATGGAATGTCTGTTGCCACCCGCTTGGTGTAACAACTTGAAAAGCCTCTTCACACTGAGCGTGGCAGGCTCCCAGGCGAACCAGCAATCACGCCCCAAAGAAACCCAAGAATTACTGTCAAACTAGATCTGCCAATAATGCAAGAAGAATTGTTTGTATCAACCTAGCAGATGGCCCTGTCTATCCATGATACCCCCTAACTATGAAACCAAAAGAGAGACGTACAACCAAACAACAGACGCAATATTTCTCTTCAGAGAGTAGAAAATTAGTAGTTGGGTATGTAGACAATTCCCCTACCCAACAATCAGAAAACACGAGATAAGGTAAGGAAAGCAGCTAACAGTCACACTTCTTGACTGAAGGGCTTTTTTTGTTGACCTTGTAAGCAGGATGTGTCATACGGTCATTTGGGGCGTTCAACTCAGTAAAATACGCGTTAGATACGATACAGCGTAATATACAAATACGGCGTATGACACATCCCTGCTTGTAAGGTAAAGATTACATCGCTACCTAAATGGTTTATAAAAGGCACGAGAACAACATAAGCTGCTAATACCTCACTTATTCGGACACCGTAAAACCCTTCACATCCTGCTAGGAGCAACAGGCACCATTTACAGCTATCACACAAGGAACCCACTTCACAGCCTCGGAGTTACTGGTCTACATGCCACAGCACTCATGAAAAAATTAAGCCTACATGCAATCAGATCCGCCACAAAAATCATACAGATGAGACGAGACATTGAACACAACCCCCACATGTATCTGAGCAGTATTCCTGGTGGTGTGCCACACCTGCAGGCCTCTGCCTTCCAACCACCTCTTCTCCACTTATAAGCCTTTCCTCTTTTGTTCGTCAGATGGGATGTTGTGTGTCTCTGCATCCATTGGGTGGTGCAGAACTCAAAACAGCACCCTTCAACGGAGTAAAGTTTACTGATTTAAGCCGGTAGAGAATACACTAGCCAAACAAGGGCAAAAGCAAATATTTGTATGTGTGGTAGAAACCACTCTCGTTGATATAGCACTTTACTCATACATTCATACTGGTGCTCATATAAATTTCGCAGCTGGGGTTGTGGATAGCATTACGTACGCACAGCCATTGTGCTGTTAGCCCCAAAAGGAAAGACGCTGCCTGGCATCAAGAACATAAACAAACGACGCACCAAACAATCCTGTGTCACATCAATCTCTCTTGTCCTCGTCGCCTTCTTCTTCCTCCTCTTCTTCTGTAGCCTCATCTTCGTCACCAGTTTCTCCTCCTTCCCGAACATTAACTCCTTCTACCATAGGTGATGTTCTGCTCTTTCGGCTGAGCGAAAGCCCTGCTTGCATTAATAAAACAGGGAGGTGCAGAGGTTGTGTGGGATATAGAGGAGAGTAGGAAATGTATTCAGGAGTGTGTGTTTGTGTGTGTGTGTGTGTGTATGTGTGTGTGTGTGTGCGTGTGCGTGCGTGTGTGCGTGTGTGCGTGTGTGTGTGTGTGTGTGTGTGTGTGTGTGTGTGTGTGTGTGTGTGTGTGTGTGTGTGTGTGCGCGTGTGCGTGTTTGTACCTTGTCTTCGAAAGCTCGCCAAGTGCCTGAGGAGGAACGCAAGCATGATCTGTAGGGGAACATGCATGCCAGTGGATGTGAGCGGATTGACGCAGGGAGGTGCCTCATATGTGTGCACAGAGGAAATGCTGTAACTGCCACAAACTGTACCATTAAGATGATCATTATCAAGGCAAAGTCCTGGCTCTGTTGAGGGTCACCCTCCTGCTCAATCTTTCCTGTTTCAGCCATCTTGATTGTCAAAAGAAAAAATATTTAATCTGTCAAATGGAGACCCTCAAAAACTTGCCACAAGACATTCTGTATTTGTTGCTCTCTCCAAACGTGGGATTGACTCCAAGAGATTTTGCAGCGCTGTCCATCACATGCAAAAGGTTCAATGTGCTTGCACAAGGGTGCGTGACAAAAGCGTGTTGTGTGCGTGTGCGTGTGCGTGTGCGTGTGCGTGTGCGTGTGCGTGTGTGTGTGTGTGTGTGTGTGTGTGTGTGTGTGTGTGTGTGTGTGTGTGTGTGT
>Ga0307942_1004055_pt1 | contig 11753 bp, 12 predicted proteins | sample OrgLakmetagen175_FD_201846 | JGI IMG/M metagenome (GOLD analysis project Ga0307942, IMG submission 201846) | Saline water microbial communities from Organic Lake, Antarctica - #175 | ecosystem: Environmental > Aquatic > Non-marine Saline and Alkaline > Saline | place: Antarctica: Organic Lake...
GGGTTGTGCTACAACTCTTTGTACAGACCTACCATCGGCTACTTTCAGCATTTTGGCACTTCTATAACCAATGCTTATTCAACTCATTTCGTCAAGTCATCTGGCTTGAATGCGAAAGCAAAGTTTGCTGTAATGGGTATGGTTTAACCCAAAACGTGTCTGGAAACAAAAAAATGGTGAAATTTGGAATTGTAATCACCTTTTTGTACCCATGCATGGGTACAACCCCTTTTTGGCAGGGAAATGGCACAAATCCAGCCCCCGACACACACAGCGTACCCCATACCCATTTTTTTTGGTGCAGGAATGTTTTATATGTTCTTTCTTACTACCCTGAACCAGTAAAAGTCCAAAAATGATGAGGTTCGTTTTAGGGACGAAATTTGGCTGGGAATGGTGGGTCTGCAGACCTTGAGGTAGCAGCAGCTCATTGTACATCCATGCACACTTAGTGGTTGGCCTATTACTGATAAACTTATCAAGGAAACTTATGTTCCCTCCCGATTCAACAAGAATGCTGCACGCTTCAATTGCAGGCGAGCGTCAGACTCGGATTATAGTACATGACGAAACAAGCTGCAAATGTTCAAATATGTGCTAGCACACTATACAAACTCCGTGACCGTTCGATCCCTGATAATTTCAGTTCATGTAAAACTCAATCCTCGTGACAAAAAGTTAGCATCCCTGCGTTCTCCATGATTATTGCATATGGTTATGTGTCTTCAAGTTTATGCTCCTGCTGCCAAAAGAACAGAGGCAGGAACAGGCTCATGCAGTTTATGATTAGATGCGTTCAGGGATAACATTCAAGCGCATCGCATTCATCTCCGAGCCATTCTTAGTGATCTTGACAAACTCGGGGTATATCTGCGTGTGGAAGGACGTGCGTGTGGAGGAAGAGTGAGCGAGAGAGTATGTATTTGTGCGTGTGGAAATGCAGCAGCAAGCACCAATAAGAAAAATGGGTAGATCAGATGCTGTCAGGCATTCGCAGCAACAATGGGCATCCTGACATTCAGACTCTGAACCAGCATCTCCTCTCCTCCCTTTTGCCCCATCCAGAGAGTGTACCTTGATGTCCAGACGGTCGTTCTCTAAGAAAAGGCGCGCGTTGCCAATGCCCAGCACCGCATTAGTGATGGCATCTGCACCAATGCCCAGCAGGTACACACGCCGGTTTTCTCGAACCTACGACAACGGAATGAGAGCAGCATCAAAGTGAGTCGGAAAGGGAGACCAGATCTCCCGGCAACTTTTGCATGTAGCATTGGATCGGACAGCCAAGTAGTAGCTTGACCCTTCAGTGACTCAACATTACATGGGAACGTTCAAAATTAGGGTTGGTTAGAATTCGCATGTATCACCGTATATGACCGTATGTTTGGTGATTTCCCTGACAAAAGTACCGTAGATATATACCGTATATATATTAATTCTGGCCAACCTTGTTTATAACACAAATGGCTGATATCAAGTAATAGCATGCAGGGATGCAATCGTTGCGGGAAGAGAGGTTTTAGGAAGCCGATACAAGTGTGAAAGCCGGCAAGAGCAGGTGAGCATGACTTGTAAACAGGTACGAGGGCCACCCTCCTTGGAATTAAACGACAAGTACTCCCACAAAATGAGGACACATAAGGCAGCCTTAACAGTACTCACATAATAACATGTTACAAGTAGCATGCCCACCCTTTCCCAACCCAACCTCTGCCCCCCATCCCTTTCTGCCGCAACAGGTCAACAACTAACTTGTTTAAATTTCTTTTCTCAGCAGAACCTAGACTTTTTCTGTTTCTTTCTAAGCTTATGTATTTATTTGTGGCAGGCCGAGACCAGTCAGCAGCCCATCAGCCAAACCACCTGGCTGAAGGTCATCCCCCAATGTAACCATTGTAACCATTACCAACCCATCTCCTGCCCCCCCATCCCCCAAACATCTCGTAATGCTAGCAGATGTACGGCAACGCCCGACACACACCACCTCCCTGACCTTGTTTGCAATGGCTCCAGCAAGAGCACACAAGTTGAGACACACACCACCTCCCTGACCTTGTTTGCAATGGCTCCAGCAAGAGCACACAAGTTGAGACACACACCACCTCCTTGACCTTGTTTGCAATGGCTCCAGCAAGAGCACACAAGTTGAGACACACCACCTCCCTGACCATGTTTGCAATGGCTCCAGCAAGAGCACACCAGTTTAGACACACACCACCTCCCTGACCTTGTTTGCAATGGCTCCAGCAAGAGCACACAAGTTGAGCCACACACCACCTCCCTGACCTTGTTTGCAATGGCTCCGGCAAGAGCACACACACAACACTGACCTTGTTTGCAATGGCTCCAGCAAGAGGCACGATCTTTTGGTCCTTAGTAGCTGTCAGCTCCACTGCATCATCTCTATCGGAGGAGCGTGAACCGTGGGATGCCGCGCCCCTTGAGCGGCTGAAGATGAGGGGAGCATGTACCGTTTGCGTACAGGTGTGTTCTATCGTTCATTGTGTATTTGTGTACGTGTGTCATACCTGTGCTTAGCAAGGAGGAAGGAAAAAAGGGCCTTGGTTATTCTGTACAGTAATGCACCTCTCTGATTTAACCGCGGACTTTCTGCACGCGCATTTGCCAAGTGGAAGTGGAAGCAAAATTGCTTCATGAACTAGCAAATGCTACTGACAATAGTAAGAATCGCTTCACAATAATTAAAGAAATACCAAAGACAATGGTGCTCGAAGTCCGGTTGTCAGAAGCTGAACACGCACGACACGCCCCCCAAAACATCCATACACACACCTGAGGTAGAAAGCGATGAGGGGCTTTGTGCGGTTGGCGTGTCGGAATGCTGGCTGGAAAGTGAGGTCGTTGCTGGAAATCTCAGCGGCAGCCACGGCAATGCCTTTGACTGCTTGGTTCACAGACTGTGAAGAGTGTGTGCATGTGGGTGTGGTGTGTTAACGGAGACATAGGAACATTTTGGAGCCCATGCTGCTGCGCGTGTGTGGGCAATTGGGTCGTACCTATCCTGCCTGTGCCTGCGCGGACACATGGAAATACCTGATCCACACTCTTTTTGCACCCAACGCAACGTACGTACAACACAAAAGTGCCACAGAGTGTACGCAAACACACAATCAAACCTTGCATGTGCTTACAAAGAAATTATAAACCCACCCAGGCCAACACACCCACACCAGTACACGCATGCACACCCACACCCTCCGCACACCCACACCCACACCCACCTGGTTATGGTGAGGAGGGCAGAAGGGTTGCTGGCACCCACACCCACACCCATACCCACATCCTTACCCTCACCCACACCCACACCCACACCCACCTGGTTACCGATGGTGAGGAGGGCAGGAGGGTCACCTGACGAGCAGGCACGCAGGATACTGTTGGACAGCTCCCGCACGTCGGTGACTGATCCCACCTTCAAGGAGTTAGCGGGTGCTTCAAGCTGCGCGGGGTCGTCGCCTAAATAAGGGGGAGAGGAGAGGGGTAGGAAGGGGAAATGGTAGAAGGGATGAAGGGGGACAGGGCATGGGGGGCGGGGGGGTGCAGTGGGTGAGTGTGCATGGCATAGAGTTTGTGGAATGTCGGCGCTGATTGCAGGGTTGTGTGTCAGCGTTGTCAAACACAACGGCAAGAGAGAGAGTCGGTTGTAAATGGGAGTATGGAAAGTGGTGAGGGAGAGGAGGAAGTTAAGGTTTGAACCGTTGCATTCAAGAAGTGATGGCGAGCCCCAAGGGACTAGCGACGGTGGTCAGGAAACGTGTCAGCGGCCAATTTGCATGCTTGAGAATGGAACCTGGGACGGTGACACACATGGCGATAGGTAAGGAGTGGGAATAGTGGGAATGTCAAGCGTATGGTGGGGTCCTCGAAGGTGTCGGATAAAGCATCTTTGAGTAAGGAGGTAAGGAGAGAGAGGAGGTGCAGAGCGCTAAATTGTGGCTGGTGAGGGCGCAGTGGTGTAATTTGGAGAGTGGAGAGGGAAGTATGGAGAGGGGCACGCAGGTTTGGTATGGCAGGGACGTGCGACGGCGAACGGCGGAGTGTTTGTGCTGGTGATGGAGGGGGGGGGGGGGGGAAAGGAAAATCCCAGGAGATGCTAAGGGGGAAGGGTCAGTGGGAGTGGGGTGAGAATAGAGTTGCTAGCCCGTAGCCCATGCAGGAAACCTGCCTGATGTGGGAATATAACCTGCGCAAAGCAAGAGGCACTGTATGTTTGAATGATGTGTGAGCAACCAGCACAACAGGCAGCAGCACAGCAACTGCTGACCAGTATACATGCGCGTGGAAAAGTGAACAGCGCCATCACCTACGCTGTACGCAAACAGCACACCTTCATCCATGGAAGAGGATGGGGCTCCATTTCTTCCGCTGGGATGCCCAATGCGGTCTCTTTGTGGGTCGTAGGGTTGAGGCCTGCTTCCTGGTTGTCGTCTGTCGCTCCTCCTGTCAGAGAAGCGTGAGGAGCTCTTGCCCCCAGCTCCCCTGTCAATGTCCATGTCTTCCCTGCCTGTACAGAGTATGGGAAAGAAGGGATGAAATCAGCATGTGTCTCGTTCTCCAGCTGACTGATTGGTGTGCATGCCCCTCCATAAATGATCACACTTCGTGAGTCAGGCTGTGCAATACACGCAGGGAGCGAGGGATAGAGTTTGGGGTCGTGTAACGACACGATACAAAAATGGTACTCCGTGCAATTCACGCATGCACACCCACACCCTCCCGATCGAGGCGCGCAGTGCACACCGCAGGCAACGTATATATGTGTGTGTGTAAGATAATGAAAGCGACCACACGCGCAGGGTCAAAACATGTTGAATGAAACCAAACACGCACTTGATGACATGTCGCCAATTGGTTAACACACTTATAAACGAATGGCAATTTGATTAATTTTTATTGCAGAAAGCCTGTCTTGATTGTCTTAAAAAAGGCTTTCCATTCCAATATTAAATTATTCAGTGATGTTGGCCCAGCAGCAGCAGTCTCTAGTTAGATCAAGGCTTAATGCCCAACACTTAACTGTACCAGCCAGGCAGCAACAGCATAGACGCAGGCCGGTCAGTTGCTCTGCCACGCTCCTGGATAACATAGTGCGGCCATTGACGAGTCTAGGCCAGGTGAAAAGAGCGCACAGTTCGCTGCATTTGGAGGGTATGTGTCTGGTGCAAACATGGTGGTCCTCGTGTGCACACAGGTTGCAAACTTGAATCAAGGCATTGCGGCCTTCTATGACCAATCCAGTGAGCTGTGGGAAGATATGTGGGGGGTGAGTTTACACAACACAGTTTTTTAAATTTGCCGCGCTTGCACGCTCATATTCACCACTGACACGACGCTCTTGCTCCTCACATTTCCAACCCAGGAGCACATGCATCATGGTAGGTGGTAGGTGGGAAGGTTTAGGACATGTGTTTGGGGGAGTAGCTGAGTAGCTGAGTAGCAGAAGGAGATGGAACTGATGTCACTCCTCGCTCTTGAGCTCGTGTCTCATGTTATATGCATTGAAAAAGCCTTCTTATTGCAATAACGATAACCTAACCGCAAATGTACTGCACAGGTTATTACCCTCCAGGAGCTCCTCCCAAAAGTAATTCACAAGCACAGGCAAGACTGACAGGGGAACTGCGTAGTGACTATGTGCTTTCCACATCCAGAAGCTGTCTCATGCCTCAGATTACTGCTAATCGTGAGCATTTTGCAGGGCAGATCTAAGGCCTGCCACGCGTGTCACCATTTTCCCTTGAGAATGCGCAGAGTAAAAAATATGAACAACACACAATAAGGCCAGCAATAAGGCACCACCTTCACTGCGCACAAAGGCCTCCTCCAGCCCGTTTCTTGCCACATAAATGTATATTTTCCTTTGAGTTTACCTTCAAGTATAAGGTATTGTTGTAAGGTAAAGTTGAAAATCACAAGTTTACAGAAATATGAGAGACGGGTAGAAATTCCTCCCTGCCACTGCAGATTGACATGATAGAAGAGACGTTGAAGTTTTCAGGGGTTCAGGGGGTGACGTCCATGGTAGATGTGGGATGCGGAATCGGGGGTAGCAGCCGATACATCCTCACCAAATACCCAGGTAGCTGTTTTGTTTCTAAGATGCATGTGATCTTGCATGTGCAACCCAAGCCCCTCACACCCCCTATTCCCTACTGAACTGCGAACGGTTGCTAACGATGGTTTTTGAGGTTTAATTAGTTTTCGACCAAGGAGTCTAATGCCCTTGAGACTTAAAGAAATTGTTGTAACTACTCATACTCAATGATTCAAGGGTTTTTCCTTTCAAGTACGTGTCACATGTTTCTCCGTGTCTGCCTGATGCCTCTAAGGGCAAGGGTTTAAACATCTCCTGATCCCTCTCACAGAGCCATACCTGTGCCATTTCATGGTCATCAAGGGCAAGGGCTTAGACACCTCCTAAACCTCTCACAGAGCCTTACCTGTGCCATTTGATGGTTGTCAAGGGCACTGTCACCTCACACAGCTGCCATCCCGTCTCCTCTTAACCCTGCTGTACGTGCACAGAAGAATGAATAGAGGAAACAAGGTCCATTTTTAACCCCTTTGTAGGTGCACAATCCAAGGGCATCACCCTCTCACCCAAGCAGGCGGCTCGAGCAAATGCCCTGACTGTTAAAGCAGGCCTAGATAGCAGAGCCTCCTTTCAGGTACGCGTCTTTCGTGTGCCTTTTACGTCCCAAAATTGGGTACGTGGACGGAGACATAGTCCACATCTCCAGAACGTCAAATTATTGTGCTCAAGTTATGAACTGTGTTTAATACATGAGTGCTGCTTGTGTTTTGTGTTTGTACGAGCTTGTATACGCTGCTGGACGCAATTTGATGAGTGTATGCGCCTCCAAACTAGTTAACGCTTGCTCTTGCCACCTTTATTCATTTAAGGGTTGTGGTTCTAGGGTTGTCCACAATTTATTTACATGCGTGCTTCGCACACATCCTTTCATACAGAAATCACCCTGTCTCTAGGTCCTAGATCCTGAACACACAGTACGGCTCTCCTTCTGCTGTATGCTTTGCATTGTACCCTCTTGAGGGCCTGCGTTGATGCAGGCCCTTCCCATCTTTAGAGCCTGGCATGCTAGCCTCACACTGAACCCTCCTGTTCATGTTGATGTGTGACATGCAGGTTGGAGACGCGTTGGCGCAGCCCTTCCCTGACGCATCCTTCGACCTTGTATGGTCCATGGAGAGCGGCGAGCACATGCCAGACAAAAAGTAGGTCAAGCCGTGCTGTGGAAGTAAAAGTGAAAATAAACGTAAAAGTGATCATGCTGTGGGAGCAGCGAGCACATGCCAGACAAAAAGTAGGTCAAGTCGTGCTGTGGAAATAAAAGTGAAAATAAACGTGAAAGTGATCATGCTGTGGGAGCGGCGAGCACATGCCAGACAAAAAGTAGGTTAAGTCGTACTGTGGAAGTGAAAAGTGAAAGTGAAAATGGAAGTGGAAGTGGAAGTGAAAGTGAAAGTGAAAGTGAAAGTAAAAGCAAAATTGAAAGTGATAAGTAGGTCGTCATGCTGTAGGAGTGAAGCTGTAGGAGTGAAGCTGGATTGAACTTGGTGGGACCACAAAGGAATGCAGTGACCTGATTATGGGCAAAAGGTTGGTCGTCGATTGAACCACTGCTGTGCGTGGCCAGAGTGGGAGCACAGGGCAACGTGGTGGCTTGGTTGTAGGATTGAGAGAAGGCGGCCACTTAGGGCCGTATTTGGCGTAATTACAGTGAGAAAGTAGGACACGGTGAATCAGAGGAGCGCGGCACGCCACGCTTGTCGAGGACAGAATGTTTAAATGGTAACAGAGCAAATGGGGTGAAGTTGAGCCGCACACACTGCTGTTCACAAATGCTTGACACCTCTTTTGGACATCAAGGTGATCAGTGCAGTGTAGTTTGACCCTGTGCGTCACCCCCCTTCGTCATCTCTGCTTTGCTAACTGTCCTGTGCCCTTCATTTAGCGTACAACAATTGTGTTGCCGGTATCAGTGTGCGCAGAAGAATTGGTCACCACTCTTCGTACACACGTAATATATCAACTGATCGATTAATCAAGCAACTTTATTGCAACCTTTTCAGGAAGTTTGTGAACGAGCTGGCGCGTGTGTGCAGCCCAGGTGGCAAAGTCATCGTGGTCACTTGGTGCCACCGTGTTCTAGGCCCAGGTAGGAGGAAACACGTCATATGTCACATATAGCGAATGGCTTAAATATAGGCCCAGATATGAGGGAACATATCTCACGAATGGTGGCTGGCTTGGTTTGAGCACTTAAGCACATGTTCTATGATAATCCCTTCAAGCTCCCTGTCCGTAAAACTGCAAGCAACGTCTTAGTAGTCTACCAATGCCGTGATCTGCATGCTCCTGTGCTTTGGTGTGCCACACAGTTATGTCGCTGCATTGGTGTGACCTGATTAAATGCTCAAAGCAGGGATAGAGGCTGTGGAGTTCATTAGATGTGCCGTGCAGTTTTAGACAGATCGCTGCACCAATACTAACGTTTATCATCCCCCCCCCCCTCTCAAACACTAAAGTATTAGTTCCAAGCCATATGTTATGTTACTGCTGTACATTCCCTTCGCTGCCGTTGTCTCTCTATTAGATGCCAGCCCTTTATCTGCGGCCTAATTCACGCAATATGATTCCCTTTTCACCCTACCTTCCTCCCTCCACCATCCAGGCGAATCTAGCCTCCGGCCTGAGGAGCGGTCCTTGCTAGATTGCATCTGTGAGGCCTACTACCTGCCAGCACCTAATTCACGCAATACGATTCCCTTCTCACCCTACCTTCCTCCCTCCACCATTCAGGCGAATCTAGCCTCCGGCCTGAGGAGCAGTCCTTGCTAGATCGCATCTGTGAGGCCTACTACCTGCCAGCATGGTGCAGCGAAGCAGACTACAGGCAACTGTTTGGTGGGTATGGGGTGTGAGATGTATGGCTGCCAGTAGCTGATGCGCGGCAAATAAAACGGGAAAGGAAAACTGTATGGTGATCAGCACGAGCCTTGCATGTTGAGGTCGCAGGACATACAACACATGCAGGACATACAACACGTACAACACATGCAGGAAATACAACAAATACAACACATGCAGGACATACAACACGTACAACACATGCAGGAAATACAACACGTACAACACATGCAGGAAATACAACACATACAACACATGCAGGACATACAACACGTACAACACATGCAGGAATTACAACACATACAACACATGCAGGACATACAACATGTACAACACATGCAGGAAATACAACACATACAACACATGCAGGACATACAACACGCATCCATTCCTGACTGCAGAGGCTCCCTTGCTTTGGCCTGTCCTTCGACACTTTTTTCCATACACACGAAAATGTGGATATTTCTATATCAATACACATATTGGCGTGTTTTTGGGTAAGAGGGGAGTGAGTGAGAAATAAACCTTCCAGCTCTTCCCTTATATATATATATACCACCATAAGAAGAAAAGATCTCTGTCGATCAACCAGACCTCTGCTGGTCAACCAGACACAGCCCTCTGCCGGTCAACCAGACTCTGAACTCTGCCGGTCAACCAGACTTGGACCCGGAATCCTGCCGGTCAACCAGACTCTGACCCTGAACTCTGCCGTTCAACCAGAGCTTTGCCGGTGAACCAAAAGAAGAAAAGAGCTCTGCCGGTGAACCTAAAGAAAATAGAGCTCTGCCGGTCAACCAGGCTTGAGCAGGCACAGACCTGTGCCTGAAAAACGTCTTCTGTCCCTGTATATTTAATTGATTGCCGACCGCCTGTTCACGCTACAAACTCAACGCGCAGAGGACGCTGGCATGACAGATGTGCGCACCACTGATTGGTCAGAGGAAGTGGCGCCTTTTTGGAAGGCAGTCATTCAAACCGCGCTCAGCGGTGCAGGTTTTGCTGGCCTGCTGCGAGCGGGCTGGACCACTATAAAGGTGATAGTAGAAGGCATTAAGGAAGACTGCTGGTTACACATTACATAGGTCGTAATATGAGTCCGAATTGGCAGTCTCTTTGCATAGTTCATTACTGTCACGTGTCTGTCTATCGATGTGTCGAAGGGAATACTGTGGTGCTCACATACATGGTGGGTGCCCAGTGGTGTAGGGTTGTGCAGAATACTGAACTTAACTTATATCATCGCGTATTGTGAACGTTTTCAACCCCCTCATGGAGTGTCGCGACCTAATATTTTAACTAAATCGCCTCGCGGAGTTTGCATTGGTGCAAAGTAACAGATTTTTCATACGTTCGAATCCTGATCAAAACACCCTAAAATTGCTTTGTACTCCGAAAAACGCGATTTCCCCCGTTTTTCCTGTCTTTTTGCGCGTGTTCTCTCTGCTTTTGCCTTTGTTCATGTGCATAAAGACCTTGCTTGCTCAATCAGGAAACAGGAAAGGGGCGGAAAGACCTCGCACAGGCTTGTACTGTGTTTGATAATAAAGTGTTGCCACCCCGCATAACCTTTTTATTGGGGTTTTCCCAAGTCTCGCATTATGGTCAGGCTTGTGCTCAGACAGTCAGATGGTAGGGTACTATGAGTACGGTATAGACCGCCTTTTTGTAAAAGATGCGTATTTTCGAATTTGGCGATCGTATTTTACCGTCTAGGCGGTAGAATATGGTACGGAGTACGGTACGGTGGCAAGCTGGCACTGCCAGTGCAGAAATGGCCTCAGAAAGGCCTCTCCGCCCCAAACACCTCCCATTTCCACCTCAGCATGCTCCTCTTATGCGCTGACGCCTCACATTGCTTCCCTGAACGACCCTGGGGCTGGGTTGGGGCTGCATCAGCTCGGGGGAAGGGCCCAGCAGTGGCTTGCATGGAAATTCAAAGCCGGACGCGATACTTGGTTCCTGGTTAATAATCAGCGTTTTATTCATGAACAGCAAAAAGAAAATATTTGTTTTGGGCCGAGATTGGAGCCAAACGACCAAATTGCACCAAAATTGCACTGTATGGTGACCACCATCTTGTACGGTTTGAGACCGTACTAGTCAACTCCACCGTCTTAGTTTAGTACGGTACTGTGTAATACGGTACGGTGCTTTAAATACGGTCAAAATTGCTCTAGTACGGCATAGTCACACAAGCCTGATCACGGTACTGTACGGTTGTGCCCGATTAATGCATGCAAATCTTGCTAGAATGCCAAGATATAAACGTATACGTCTCCTGATTGCAGGGTGCACTTGTGATGCCCTTGATGGCTCAGGGATTCCAGATGGGCCTCATCAAATTCAACCTGATCACCGGCACGAAGGGCCAGTAGCGGGCAATGAGCTTTACTCGGGGAGAGTCGCCTCATAGTTTAGCAATACAAACTGCAAAATACTCGTGAAAGCTTTGGACGCAGCCTCCAAATGTACAAAGAGCACATCACGGCACCAGACTTACCGCAACCTGCACCAGAACACACCTTGATGATCTTCAAAGGGTTTACAAAGGGGGTAACCGGCAGCCACATATGTTGGGCTGATAGGCATGCATTGCTGGATCAGCCAGCGTAAAGTAAACGTAAGGTTGTATAAAAAGAACTGGTCTCAGCCAGTGCCATATTGTTCACCAAGGAAAGTGATAAGTAAGAGGTGAGGAATGAATGATTGAAATGAAAGGCAAAACCTGAGATAATAAAAAGAGCCTGATGGAGAGCCACAACAAGCAGTTCAGGCGTGTTAACTGAACACCAGAATG
>Ga0307942_1004064_pt1:5000-11738 | contig 11738 bp, 17 predicted proteins | sample OrgLakmetagen175_FD_201846 | JGI IMG/M metagenome (GOLD analysis project Ga0307942, IMG submission 201846) | Saline water microbial communities from Organic Lake, Antarctica - #175 | ecosystem: Environmental > Aquatic > Non-marine Saline and Alkaline > Saline | place: Antarctica...
TATAGTTGATGCCCAGCGACAGGAAGTCTAAGGTGGGGTTTCCCAGCAAGCTAACACTCAGCAATAACCACTCAGCAGTGAACAAATAAGGCAGAGAAGATCAAGCATACATCAGACTGCCTTCTTGGTGACCTAAGCGCATGTGCACACACATACACACACTCACTCACACACGCACACACACACATACACACGCACACGCACACACACGCACAAACACACACACGCACACACACACACACACACACGCACACACACAAACACCTACCCACCTGCAGCTCAGCTTTGCACTTGGCCTTGCCCTCTGCGAAATTGCTAATGGAGTACTGTGTGCTCAGATGGGGATCCCCTGCAGGGTTCCACTCCCTAAAATGTACAAAGCAACAAGTCGAGAGTGTTTGTGTGCGCATATGTGTGCGCGCGTGTCTGTGTGTGTGTATGTGTGTGTGTGAGTGTGTGTGTGTGTGCGTGCGTGCGTGCGTGTGTGTGCGTGTGCATGCGTGCATGTGTGTGTGTGTGTGTGTGTCAGGGGGTACCAAAAATAGCACAAACAAACTCACGCTGCATTGATGCCGTTGGTCAGCCCATCCAGGCACAAAGCCACGCAACACGCAACGCTACACAACCCACTCTACACACTCACTCTGTATTGATGCCGTCGGTCAGCCCATACAGGCAAAAAGCCACGCGACGCCTCACAACTCACTCTACACACACACTCTGTATCGATGCCGTCGGTCAGCCCATACAGGCATAAAGCCACGCGACGCCTCACAACTCACTCTACACACTCACTCTGTATCGATGCCATTGGTCAGCCCATCCATACACAAAGTCACGCGACACTACACAACTCCCTCTACACACTCACTCTGTATCGATGCCGTCGGTCAGCCCATGCAGGCACAAAGCCACGCGACACTACACAACTCACTCTACACACTCACTCTGTATCGATGCCGTCGGTCAGCCCATGCAGGCACAAAGCCACGCGACACTACACAACTCACTCTGCACACTCACTCTGTATCGATGCCGTTGGTGACCCCGTTCAGTACAAAACCGCGCGATGCTAGCAGTCCATCCATACCCCAACCTCCCAACCACGTCTTCACCTCTTCTGCGTATCCAGGTGAAACCTGCAGGGGCAAACACACACAGTATTTTGTGTATAAAAACGCACGCAAAATATTTTGTTGCCCCACTTTGTCTTCACCTCTTGGGCGTATCCACCAGGTGAAACCTGCAGGGGCGCGCACACACAGCATTTTGAGTTTAAAAACGCGCGCATTAGCTTTGCTTGCTCCACCAAGTCTTCACCTCTTCGACGTATCCAGGTGAAACCTGCAGGGGCACGCACACACAGCATTTTGTGTTTAAAGACGCGCGCATGAGCTTTACTTGCTCCACCAGGTCTTCACCTCTTCGGCGTATCCAGGTTTTTCCTGCAGGGGCGCGCACACAGCGTTTTGTGTTAAAAACGCGCGCATGAGCTATACTTGCCCCACCAAGTCTTCACCTCTTCGGCGTATCCAGGTGAAACCTGCAGGGGCACGCACAGCATTTTGTGTTTAAAAAACGCGAAATTTCGTATATTTCGTATCTTTTCTTTGCTTGTCCCCCCACGTTTTCACTTCTCCAGCGTGGAAGAGTGGATATACCTGGAAAGGGGTGTACACAATAAGTTTGTGATAATGTGTGCATATGTAACTGCTTCCCCATCCCACCATGTCCTCCATTTTTGGTATAAATAGGAGACACCTGCAAGCACGAAGCTTGTACGCATGACATGTTTGTGAATTGTGTGCGGATGTAACTGCGTCTTCACCCCACCATGCCCTCCATTTTTGGTATAAATAGGAGGCACCTGCAAGCAAGAAGTTTGTACGCACGACCTGTTTGTGAATATGTGTGCGGATGTAACTGCGTCTTAACCCCACCATGTCCTCCATTTTTGGTATAAATAGGAGACACCTGCAAGCAAGAAGTTTGTACGCACGACCTGTTTGTGAATATGTGTGCGGATGTAACTGCGTCTTCACCCCACCATGTCCTCCACTGAACAAGATAAAGGTGATAGCTGCAAGCAAGTGGGGCGCGCACTAAGTGTCATGTGTGCGAACGTTTGTGGATGCAACTGCTTCCCTACCAAACCACGTCTTCACCTTTTTTTCCTGTTAAGATAGAAGACTATTTTTGCCTAGGAGGATTGTGTGCAACCGTTTGTGGATGCAACTGCTTCCCTACCAAACCAAGTCTTCACCTTTTTTTCCTGTTAAAATAGAAGACTATTTTCACCTAGGAGGATTGCGTGCAACCGTTTGTGGGTACAACTGCTTCCCTACCAAACCTTTTTCCCTGTTAAAATGGAGCACTGTTTTCACCTAGGAGGACTGTGTGCGACTGTTTGTGGATGCAACTGCTTCCCTTCCAAACTACGTCTTCACTTTTTTCCCTGTTAAAATATAAGATTATTTTCACCTAGGAGGATTGTGTGCAACCGTTTGTGGATGCATCTGCTTCCCTACCAAACCACGTCTTCACCTGTTTGTCCTGTTAAAGTAAAAGACTATTTTCACCTAGGAGAATTGATTTCAACTGTTTGTGGATGCATCTGCTTCCCTACCAAACCTTTTGTTCCTGTTAAAATGGAGCACTATTTTCACCTAGGAGGATTGTGTGCGACTGTTTGTGGGTACCACTGCTTCCCTACCAAACCATGTCTTCACCTTTTTTCCTGTTAAATAGAAGACTATTTTCACCTAGGAGGAGTGTGAACAACCGTTTGTGGGTGCAACTGCTTCCCTACCAAACTTTTTTTCCTGTTAAAATGGAGCACTGTTTTCACCTAGGAGGATTGTGTGCAACCGTTTGTGGGTGCAACTGCTTCCCTACCAAACCACGTCTTCACCTGTTTGTCCTGTTAGATGGAACTATTTTCACCTAGGAGGAGTGTGAACAACCGTTTGTGGGTGCAACTGCTTCCCTACCAAACTTTTTTTCCTGTTAAAATGGAGCACTATTTTCACCTAGGAGGATTGTGTGCAACCGTTTGTGGGTGCATCTGCTTCCCTACCAAACCACGTCTTTACCTGTTTGTCCTGTTAGATGGAACTATTTTCACGTCAGAGGATCTGAGGAAGTGTACACGCAAGCCAAGGTGGATATTAATTCATGCGCATAGTTAAAAGTAATGCAGCAATATATTTTTTGTACGTCACTATTACTGTGCGCACCGTCCAGCCATCCCTCTCCCACACCTCCACCACCACTCCCATCTACGCCCATGCCCACGCCCACACTCACACTCACACCCACACCCACACCCACACCCACACCCACACCCGCATCCACACAGCGATACACACATTCACACATACCGACCAGCACAAACACAAACACAAACACAAACACAAACACACACACAAACCATGACAACACAGTCTGCGGTGAACCGGCCATGTTGTAGCAGACACACACACACTTATACCCAAACCCATACCCACGTACACATAGACACATACCGTGACACATACCGTGACACATGGTCTGCCATGATAATGCCGGACTTGATGTGGTAGACACACTCACACTCACACCCACACTCACACCCACACCCACCCACACACACCATGACATCACGGCCTGCCGTTATAATGATGGCCTTGATGTGGTGGACACCCACACCCACACTCACACCCACACCCACACTCACACCCACACACACATACCGTGACAACACGGTCTGCCGTGATAATGCCGGCCTTGATGTGGTGGACACCCACACCCACACTCACACCCACCCACACCCACACATACCGTGACAACACGGTCTGCCGTGATGATGCAGGCCTTGATGTGGTTGACACTCACACTCACACCCACACTCACACCCACACCCACCCACACACACATACCGTGACAACACGGTCTGCCGTGATAATGCCGGCCTTGATGTGGTGGACACCCACACCCACACTCACACCCACCCACACCCACACATACCGTGACAACACGGTCTGCCGTGATGATGCAGGCCTTGATGTGGTTGACACTCACACCCACACTCACACCCACACCCACCCACACGCACACATACCGTGACAACACGGTCCGCCGTGATAATGATGGCCTTGATGTGGTGGACACCCACACCCACACTCACACCCACACCCACACCCACACCCACACCCACACCCACACCCACACCCACACCCACACCTACCCACACCCACTCATACCGTGACAACACGGTCCGCCGTGATAATGATGGCCTTGATGTGGTGGACACCCACACCCACACTCACACCCACACCCACACCTACCCACACCCACACATACCGTGACAACACGGTCTGCCGTGATAATGCCGGCCTTGATGTAGTAGACACACTTACACCCACACTCACACCCACCCACACCCACACATACCGTGACAACACGGTCTGCTGTGATGATGCCGGCTTTGATGTGGTTGACCGCTCGCCCTTCCTCCTCATAGGCCCCCATCCGCTGTTCAGGGGGGTACTGCCACTCCAGGGTGCCGTACCAGCTGTCAGGCAGGCCTAGGTTCCAATATGAGCCAGGGGGGAACACGCCCTGTGCACCAGCGTAATGTGTGTGTGTGTGTGTGTGTGTGTGTGTGTGTGTGTGTGTGTGTGTGTGTGTTAAACCCTAGTGAGTGTGTTAAACCCTAAATAGACATCACAAATGAGCCGGCCCTGTGTGTAACATAATGTGCCAGCTCTATGGGCAGGCCTGGGTTGCATTACGAGCCAGGGGGAAACGCGCCCTGTGCAGCATATGTAGGGTTGGCCAGAACCGTATATATACGTATATATACTCCGTATACTTGGTGATTTCTAAGCCAAAAATACCGTATGTACACCGTATATATATGGTTCTAGCCAACCCTAAGCATATGTAGTTTGAGTTGGGTTGGCCAGAACTGTATATACACACCGTATATGACCGTATGTTTAGAGGAGACATGCACAATCAACAATTACAGCTAGGCCGCACCTGGCACTTTACGAAGGGGAGCCATGCTGAATCAATATATATAGCTAGGCCTAACTTGGCACTTTTGCGAGAGGAGACATGCTCAAATAATGTTTATACCCTTACACACACAAACACACATACACACACAGCTAGGCCACACCTGATGCTTGAGGTTGTGGATGGCGAGGATGGAGCGTGCGTTGTTGTAAACACAAACACACACACACAGCTAGGCCACACCTGATGCTTGAGGTTGTGGATGGCGAGGATGGAGCGTGCGTTGTTGTAAACACACCCACACCCACACCCACACACCCACACACCCACACACAAACAGCTAGGCCACACCTGATACTTGAGGTTGTGGATGGCGAGGATGGAGCGCGCGTTGTTGTAAACACAAACACACACACACCCACACACACACACACACACACACACCCCCCCACACACACAGCTAGGCCACACCTGATGCTTGAGGTTGTGGATGGCGAGGATGGAGCGCGCGTTGTTGTAAACACCATGGGCTCGGTACTTGGCAGCAAGGTAGACAGGGATGAGGGCTGTGTGCCTGCAGACCATGAATAAACATTCACACATTTCGCATGTAAGAGGTTGCGTTACGGGCACGGTACTCGGCAGCAAGGTAGACAGGGATGAGGGCTGTGTGCCAGCGGGCCATAATTAAAATAAACATTCACACATTTCGCACGTAAGGGCTTGTGTTTTGGGCAGGGTACTTGGCAGCAAGGTAGGCAGGGACGAGGGCTGTGTGCCTGCAGGCCATGAATACACATTCACACATTTCGCATGTAAGGGGTTGTGTTTTGGGAACGGTACTTGGCAGCAAGGTAGGCAGGGACGAGGGCTGTGTGACTGGGCACATGCAGGCATAAGAGACTGTAAAGTAAAAAACCACACGCACCACAATACTATCAAGGAGCATAAGTAATGCCGCGCTGGTTGTTAGCTATGAAGATGCAGTCCTGTCGGAACAGACCGTTTGCAAGCACGCACACCAGTTGTTAGCTAGGAAGATTCAGACTTGTCCATACAGACCTAAGCAAGCACGCGCACACACAAACACACACACACGCACGCACACACACACACCAGTCTTTAGCAAGGAAGATGCAGTCCTGTCAGCCGTAAGCAAACACACAGACCATAAGCAAACACACACACGCACACCAGTCGTTAGCTATGAAGATGCAGTCCTGGTTGAGCAGACCATTTGCAAACACGCACCAGTCGTTAGCTAGGAAGATGCAGTCCTGTCCGTACAGACCATTTGCAAACACGCACCAGTCGTTAGCTATGAAGATGCAGTCCTGTCTGAGCAGACCATTTGCAAACACGCACCAGTCATTAGCTAGGAAGATGCAGTCCTGTCCGTACAGGCCCTTCTCTCCCAAGGGCAGCACTAAGGGAGCCTCCAAGGCCGCCAGGGTCAGCAGCGTGTAGCGGAACTGTGTGTGTGTATGTGCGTGTGTGTGTGTATGTGTGTGTGTGCATGTGTGTGTGCACATATGTGTGTGTACGTGTGTGTGAACGTGTGTGTGTTGGTGTGTATGTATGTATGTATGTATGTATGTATGTATGTATGTATGTGTGTTGTGTACTTTTTGTGTGTGTATGTATGTGTGTGAGTGCATGCGTGCATGCGTGCGTGTGTGTATGTGTGTGTGTATGCCATTTGTGCACCTTATGTGCGGGCCTTGTGTATGTGTGACA
>Ga0307942_1004065_pt1 | contig 11734 bp, 6 predicted proteins | sample OrgLakmetagen175_FD_201846 | JGI IMG/M metagenome (GOLD analysis project Ga0307942, IMG submission 201846) | Saline water microbial communities from Organic Lake, Antarctica - #175 | ecosystem: Environmental > Aquatic > Non-marine Saline and Alkaline > Saline | place: Antarctica: Organic Lake...
AGACTCCTCAAGTTTGTGTCAGATTTAGTTTCAATTTTCGACACTGGTTGATTTTGTTTCACCAGCCAATTGCCATCAGCCAGAGACTCGGGCTGTAGGCCATCCTTGTAACCCCTTGTAACCCCTAGGAGGTACTTGGAAAAAATGAGGATAGAAACTGGAGATCAAATTATAATTGGTTATCCATTGAAAATGTACATGTAGCAAGCTTGGAAAGAGCATAAAATAATTCTAAAATACATTGTGGTTTGGAGCTAGTAGGAGCATGTCTCCTACAAAATCTCGGCCCAGGTCCAACACACTTGTGCTTGGTTTTGTCTATCGTTTAGAAACTGCAAAAGCAACCCACCCACAAACCTCTCTCATAATATTCCAGTGCTACCTTAAATTCCTCCCAAAGAATAAACCCAGCTGCCCTTCAACTTTTCAAGTTTAAAAGGCGAGCTGTGAGGGCATCTGCTTCCTCGTCTTCTGCCTGTTGCGATGTGTCTTGCTGTGGCGCTCTGGCTTTGTTGCGCGGTGCAGAGGCTGCAGCTGCGATCGCCTCGACACCTAGATCATCGAGTACCTGCAAACATTGATGACAAGCAAAAGGCCAGGAATTTAGATGAGCTTGCCTATCACATGCTGCATAGTCAGGTGCATCGACTGCCCAGTTTATCCGCTATAAAACCCTTACGCCAAGTTGTATTTGCTACAAAACAAACCTCTATGCAGGAGGCTCCAGAAGATAAAAATTTGTATAGGCATGTATGATTTTTGGGCTGGAACCCCCTGCCCCCCCCCCCCTCCTAAACTCCCCTTCCGGTGCCCCCACCAGGACAAAAAGGGTACCAATCTGCTCCTTTTTCAAATAGGCATCCATCTGCATATTCATCAAGACCTGAGATTGAAGTGTTGCAGAGTTATGGGGCAACAACTGAGATACGGATGCCCATGCACATGTGACCTACCAGGCACCCATAACTGGCTTGCACAGTCCCACATTGCTTCCATTTCTTCAGAATTCCACCAGAGGGGGTCATCTGAGGCCCTAAAAAGGGGTACTTTTGAAATGTGAATTGAGTATGTGCGCCGGAGCTGGCAGTTTCTAATCTTGGTACCCAGAGGTGTTTTGGCTACACCTGAGCTTGAAAACTGCCAGTTGCGGCGCACATGTCTAATTGCCCACGGCATGAACCCTATTTTTCACCACCATTCTCTCATATCTCACCACCCACTGACCTGATTTGTGTCATTTTTATATGAATCGTCTACATTTCAATAAAAAATATCACTGCAACAAAAATGGGGCAAAACGGAGCAGTACTTGGCCAGATACTCCATTTTGGCCCATTTCCTTCAGAGAAAATCAGCAAAAGGGGTGCCAAAAAGGTGGAAAACCAACCTTCACCAAATATACTTTTCAAACCCCAGGATAATTTGGTATCATAAAGGAAGTCCTCCTGTCTTGTTTTGGGATGAAAAGAGGCCCTGGTTGGGGCGTGGTGGCATGTAGTGTGGAAACTCAGTGCCAAAATTCGAACTGTATTTCTGTCCAGACCACTGGGGTGGTCCTTTTGGCCCCAAACTTCATGAACCATCTAGTTATATCATTCAAACATAATTTGCATCAAAAAAGTCACATTTCAGGACGTTTGCTCAGTTGACCCCCTCTGGAATTCCACTATCTCATGCTGGCACAATTCTGTAAGTTTGGGGTGAATTGCTGCTCCATTGGCTTGACTCACCCCGCGGCCTGCACCCGAGCGCGTGTGCTTCTGACTTTTGGACATGCCCACAGATCCCCCCCCGTGACTCAATTTGCTAAAAAAAAAGGGTGCCAATCGACTGGGCTTGAGCTGAGGATTCCGCTAATATATTTAAATTTCGTAGGAGTGGCCCAGTAAATTTTTGGAGGGGGGGCACAGGGGGGTTCAAAAAACTCGGACCCCCCCATACCCCCCCCCCTTGGATTCGACCCATACATTATCAATCGACAGCTCTTGACAAGAGGATTTCGAATATATAACTTTAAATCGATTTGACACGTGCTGTCCAAAAGTTATGCTTACTGGCGCCCTCCTGAATAAACCTCAATTTTAATGAAAGCGCTGTGCACTCCCCCGTCTTCTTGCCTGCACAGAAACTAGCTGCAGCCGGATACAGCTTGAACCAGGTGCTCGAGATGGACGAACAAATGCTCCGCAAGGCTGGAGTTGTTGTGCAAGGGCAGCGGGACAAGATCTTGCAGGAGGCTGCAGCTATCAGACAGTAGCACAAGTAAGATGTTTTCAAGCGCTGAACTCAATTGTCGATCAGGGCTTGTGGAGGAGGTGTGTTAATTGAGGTCGTGGTCACAACTTATACTTGTCGTATTGTTCTCCGTTTCACCCCAAGAGTCACTGCGTGCTTTGGCCATATAGCTCTTCTTAGAGCCAATCCGTTTTGGTACATAATACGCACTATATGTAGTGCGTGCTACGCCATATCAGCCAGGCACCGATATTTAGACTGCTTAGTGCTGGTCTCACTGGTTTTCCCCTTTAAGTGTGACCTCGGATCTGCAAACCTGGTGAGAAGAGGAGAGAGAGAGAGAGAGAGAGAGAGAGAGAGAGAGAGAGAGAGAGAGAGAGAGAGAGAGAGAGAGAGAGAGAGAGAGGGAGATAGATAGAGAGAGAGACAATTAAAGAAGAGAGACAGAGAGAAAGAGAGAGAGAGAGGTAGGGGCAGAGAGGAGGAAGGCCCGGCTGGCTTTTTACATAACATTTGCTGTTTTCGTGCAAGAGAAAGAAGAGAGGAGTTTTTTTTTGTTGAGGGGTTGCTTTTTCGAAATCATCTAAAGGGTTGGTTTGTTTCCTATCTTAAGCTGTTTTGTGCTATAACAGAGAGAGAGAACTGAGAGGGAGTGACAGTTTGCGGAGGTGGTCGTTTCCGCTATCATCGGACTACTTTTATTGCGATTCCTTCACAGTGGTGAATGGAACCTCTGAGAGTCACATGCGGATTACTGGCCCTCTGTTTACGTATCAACTTTGTTTGCCTGGGCACACAATATCTGCAGTATTAACTTCTGTTTCGCGCATCATGATATGCCATATGATAGCTTACAAAGAAGCAGAGTGTCCTGATGTCCTTATTTCTTACTCTTTTATTGGGCTCTAGGACACTGTGTGTCCTAGACCTTTGCATTGCTGGAGAAACTGAGAGCCTTATAAGCTTAGAAAAGATTGGCTTTTCCAAAACTTATTTATAGTCAAGCATGTTGCGACGGTAGTGTTGACTGCTCATTGTAGCCTTTGGCAGACTAGACAGACATGTCCAGTGTAAAATGAATTTGCCGTATCTCAGCTACTCAACATCCGTTTGCTGCTGCTGTTTACAATGGTTACAATGGTTACAATGGGGGGTGACCTTCAGCCAGGTAGTTTGGCTGATCGGGACATCCGTTTGCTGCTGCTGTTTACCAAGTGGGAGCAGAGAAGAATAGACAGGGAATTAACATTCTAATACTACCTATCGAAAGAAGACACAGATAAAAGGAAAAGGGCTGAAGGGACATTGACACATTCAGATTTCAGAGATGTGTGTTACAGATAAAGCCATCAGTTGAAATTATTCAACATTAAGAAGGAGGGTGTAGGAAGCATAACTGTTGGACGGCACGTGTCAAATCGATTAAAAATGATATATTCGGAATCCTGATGTCGAGAGGTATCGATTGTTATACAGGGGGGGATCTGTGGACATTTCCATAAGTCAGAGGCACGCGCACTCGGTGCAGGCCGCGGGGTGAGTCAAGCCAATGAAGCTGCAATTTACCCCAAACTTACAGGATTGTGCCAGCATGAGATAGTCAGTGGAATTCTGAAGGAATGGAAGTATTGTGGGACTGTGCAAGCCAGTTATGGGTGCCTGGTAGGTCACGTGTTCATGGGCGTCCGTATCTCAGTTTTTGCCCCATAACTCTGCAACACTTCAGTTTCAGGTATTGTTGAGTATGCAGATGGATGCAAAATTCCAAAAGGAGCAGAATGGTACCCTTTTTGTCTGGGTGGGGGCACTGGAAGGGGGTCTGGGGGGTGGGTGGTCCCTCAGGGTGGTCCACCCTAGATATTCCAAAAATAAAAATAAAACACCCTCCTGCCACCTGCGTAGTTTATTTTTCCCGACACTGTTAGGTAGCCAGCCCTTTACCGTTCCACCCCCTGTACAGCCGGTAGTAGAGGCAATGTGCTTTTTGTGTTTCAGGCAGGGACGGTGCAGAACTGCCCCTAATAAGGATTGCAAACCGTGGTAAGGTAAGGTTACATCGCTATGCATATATGCCTCTGGGGGGCATTTTAGCGGAAGCTTGGGAAAAGCCTGTAACCTAAACAAAAAAACATCAAGGGAAAAGGGTTAGGCACTCAACCAGAAAAGAGGCAACAATGAACATATCTGGTTGGTTCAAAAACATTCTCGGGCGGGGATGAATGACATGCATGTTGATGCCGAGTGTGGAGGCTGGCCAAATGTTCATGCGATTATCCGTACTAATTATCCATAAAGTAAAGTATACAACGCGTGGTGGTGCAACTCCCGGCTTGGATTAGGAAAGAACACTGTTATGGGTTGAACCATACAGCATCCCACCGTGTCAGACAAAGGAGAGAAGAAACACAAAGAAAGATCTCAGGCCCAAAAAGCAAGAAGCAAAAGTGATTGCCCATAGGCCTGGCACCACCAGAAACCTTACCTTATCAAAAAGGCAGACATTGCTCAACTGTGAACCAAGTAACTGCTGGTAACACAAGTTTCCGCAGCCACTGATTGGGCGTGACTCGTTAATGAGCCAGCGTGGCTCCCTACCCCACCGTGGTGGGAGTTGCTGTGGCCAGTTCTGTATTTGAGATTGCTTACAACAAGACCTTCTTGAATGCAGATCAATTATTTAAACTGCGAAGGCGTGATAACAGAAAAGTCTATAACCTGGGAAGAGCGTTTTCCATCTGGAATATAATGAATTGCGGTGGAGGAGCTTTACAATACTCGGTACCAAAGTGGCTCCTTTTGCTTAATTAATGTAGGGAGTGGCTTTCACTGCCTGCGTAGTTTTTTCATTTATCTTTTTCTTTTTCGATATAAAAAGGAAGCAGACAAAATACTACCTGAAAATGGAAACATGACACATACATGTTTGCCGAAGACAAGACCTATTACCACAGCTTGTGTGCTGACCGACAGCATCTTGAGCTATCCACATTCGTTATTAATCCCCTCCCCCACGTCCCCGCTCGGCGCCGCCGTAGGGCGCCGGCAACCAGCAGCAGCACCAGCTCCATCTCCACAGGGGCTCCAACGCGGGGAGGCTAATGGGTATAGCTTTGGGGGGGGGTGCCCAGTGGAGCCCAGCCTCTTTCTTCTGTGCTGGCCAAGAGGGCTTTTAGCTGCTCTATTAGTTGTGGCGCCCCTCGTCTTGGCCTTTTAGTGGGTTAATTGGATGGTCCTGGTTTTTCCAAAGCCTCGTCTCTAGCGCGTGCCTGTCCCCCTAGTGAGTGTGTGACTTGTGCTGCCTGGTGTTGTTGCAGCCGTCTGTGCTGCCTCTCTGTGTGCAGCCTCCCCTAGGGTATGGTGTTCTGCCTGGTATTATTTGCAGCCCTGAGCGTTGCCTCCCTGTGCAGAGCCTCTCCTTCCTTGCTTGTTGGTCAGCTACACTCTTTGCTATACGTCAATTTGGTGTTACCCCACCCCTCTCCCCCTCACCTGGTTTCCCTGCCCGTCTGCCTGCGCAGGGTTAGCTTTTTTCTTTTTGACTTTGGGGAGAGTAGGTCTAGACCTCTGCTCTGCTCTGCGCCCAAAATCCTCGGATTTTGTTTGTGCTCCTTCTCTAAACTCTCTTCTCAAAGGGTTTCCCGTGAGGCTTTTCTTTCGCTAGGCTTGGGTTTTGTGCTTTAGAAGAGGGGTATCAGTTTCTTTAGGGGGAGTTGTGTTGGAGCCTGTTTTGGCGCACCAGTCATTGCTATGGCTTAGTTTGCTCTTATCCTGGCTGGCTCCTAGCTTCTCTTGCCTTTGTGTCTGGTTGCTGTTTATTTCGGTAGTGCAGGTATCCAGGCCTCAGTTTTACGCCCTCTGTTTTACTCGCAAATTCCTTTGGTTTCTTTGGATCCAACTTTTTCCGCCTGAACCTTTTTCCCTTAAAAGCCTCCCCCCTCGCCTCCTTTTTCCTGTCCAACCAGCCTCTCTTGCTGCCCTTCTTCTTTCAATTTTCCTTTATTTACTCACGTAGTAGGGAGTTTGCTATCTTCCCTTGATCTATGTAATACCAGAGGGGGTCATCTGAGGCCCCAAACAGGGGTACTTTTGAAATGTGAATTGAGTACGGTGGCCGGGACTGGCAACAATCAAGCTCAGTTTCCAGAGATAGCACTGCTGATAGCACCTGAGCTTGAATGTTGCCAGTCCCGGCAAAAGTGCCTAATTGCCCGCGGCGTGAACCCCACTTCTCACCACCAATCTGTCATATCTTACCACCAACTGACCCGAATTGTGTCATTTTTATATAAATAGTCTACAATTTAATAAAGAATATCATTGCAACAAAAATGGGGCAAAACGGAGCAGTAGTTGGCCAGGTACCCCATTTTGGCCCATTTCTCCAGAGGGGCTGACTGAGCCAAAAAAAAGGGTGTTTTTAAAATGTGGATTGAGCATGGGCGCCATGACTGACAAGCTCCAAAATCTACATAATATGAAATATGAATCCTTGCTCTGTCCATAGATGTAAAATATGGAGCTTGCCATTTTGGGGGCGTGTGCTTAATTTGCTGTGGCGTGCAGGCCATTGTTCATACCATTGTTCATACCAACTCACCCACTGCACCAATCTGGAATATTTTTAATGGCGTAGAATCCTTAATGGAAAAAAGCATCTTTGCAACAAAAATGAAAGAAAACGGCTGAGTGGTTGGTGTTTTATGAGCCATTTTCCCATGGAAATCACCATACTAGGGCTTAAATGCACCATGTGTGCTTAATCCAGTCTATCTCAGCACGCAAAGCGACCCACATAAAATTGGTCACACGCTCGGGTAGCTCTCAATGCCAGCTGCACTTCGGTACTAAAATGGTGTCGATCGGATGAAGTGGCTGTGAGTGGCTGCCTTCTGAATGCAAAAATGCACATTTCCAGGTATTTCCTCCGTTAGCCCCCTCTGCCATTTCCTAAAAATAATCAGCAAAAGGGGTGCCAAAAAGGGTGGAAAACCAAGTTCCACCAAATCCGGTTTTCAGCATGTCAAACGATTCCTGATCATAAAAGAAGTACTCCTGTCGTGTTTTGAGGTGAAAAAGAGGCCCTGGGTAGAGTGTGGTGGCTCAATACGTAATCATCCAGTGCCAAAGTTTGAACTGGATTTCTGTGAGAAAAGCCTCCAGAAGAGCAAGTTGAGATTTTGGCTATATTAGTGACAAATCTTGTTGAGTCAGTACACAAGGCAGCCCTCAAAACCTGCTCTAGCACATCCAAAAGTACCACCTATGACCAACAACAAGAAGAAGAACTCACTTAAACTGTTAGGTCACTCCCCCCATACCACCACTACAGCCCACGACTAGAAAAGAACAAAAGAAATATGCGAAGCAAAAAACTTCACCGGATCAAGCAAATTCACAACATCCTGTCCTCCCCCTTCATAAATGCTCAGGGAACCACCGAAGAAATCTTGCAACAAAATAGCGCCAACCCAGCGCTCCTGAAGGCAGTTCAAGGTATAAAGCACATCGTGCCTGATCAGCCCCTCAAAAAGCAACTAGATGACGTATGCACGAAAACCAGGCAAGCTATCACCACCACAGATAACCACCACAACAAAAAAGGCAACAATATTGCTCGTAAAAAGCAGCAGCAGCTGATAAATAAAGCACTAAAGGAAGCTCACAAAGAAATATTAAAAGGTAAAAATGCACAGCCACGGGCAAGCCTCCAAGCTGTGAAAGACCCTGAAACAGGCAAAATTGAAACTGAGCCCACCAAACAAGCCCAGATCTTCGAAAAGCACCTTCAAGACTCCTGGCAAGCGATCAACATTAAACACGGGACCTACTTCCCTGAAGAAGCACCTAGAAACTACCCATGGGAACACACAGAGAACGAGGCAGGAAATAAACCTTCATGCCCCTTTAAATTACAATCGAAAATCACTCTGGGGTGAATCAGATGGTACTAAAGACAGAAACTGGCTACATTCTTCAATACTTGACAAAAGTGCATTAAACGAATGTATAAGAACCCTGAGCAACAACAAATCCCCAGGGCCTGATGATATTGTAAATGAGCTTCTACGTATGCTACCCACAGAAAGGACACCATACACATGCTCTTCATTATTATGTGGGCAACTGGATTCACACCAAAAGCTTGGAAAATCAGCAATACTATACTAATAGACAAAAACAAAGGAGATGAAACGGAGGCATCTTCCTATCGCCCAGTTGGCTTAGCAAATACCCTCTACAAACTATGGACGCGTCTCATCACAAACACTCTCTACGAATATGCAGAAGCAAACTCCATACTCAGCACCACACAAGCTGGCTTTCACAAACAAAAAAAAACATTCACCAGCTCGAAAACGTGATTATGGCACTAGAAGATGCCAAACTCTTTCACAAAGACATCTATGCCCTTATTGTGGACTTTACCTCAGCTTTCAATACCACTGACCACCATCGCATGCTCTGGATAATGTATGACCTCGGTTTCCCGACTGACGCCATAGATGCTGTCAAAAATCTCTATGATAACGCCACCACCCAAGTCAAGCTTCCTTCAGGGGTCTGTACAGGTCAAATACCAGTAGAGAGAGGCACGATCCAGGGAGACACTCTCTCCCCAATTCTTATCCTTATTTATATGGAACCCCTCCTGCGATGGCTGCATGTACGAGGACGCGGCTATGTCCACACCTGCATCCCCACAGAAAACGAGCTTCAGACGCATCTGGCCAACAACATCAGCAGCGCCTCCTTTGCAGACGACCTCCTACCTCTGCCCCACGGGTAACCTGAAAAACCTTAAAGTACAAGCGAATAAACTCACCCTTTACTCAAATTGGGCCGGATTGATTATATTTGGCAGTAAAACCAAAGTCACGGGTAGCCTAAATGCATCCCCCTCTAAAGACCAAAATGGCTTAACACCGTCTGAAGCTCTCTCAAAAACAATATATTGCTTCAAAACCAGGCAACAAAATACATCACACCCAGCTCCCCCTTCCTCTATCTAGGAGTCACACTGATGATGGATCTCTATTGGAAGCACCAGCACAGGCACATGGACGAAAATCTGAAGCAAAAGCTTGACGCCCTTGAAGGCTCTTATGCCTCACCACGGCAAACACTAAACATATTACGCACAGCAATCATCCCTAGTCTGGCCTATGCTTTTGCGGTCACACCATGCTCCTACCCAGACCTGGATAAGTGGGATGCAATGATTGGAAGGGTGATCAAAAGTAATCACAACTTATGGCGAAGCACACTGACTGCCATGATCCGTGAAGATGTCCATAGTTTTGGATTGGGTGCCCCCTCCATCTACGTGGAATACCACAGGCGCTCAGCATAGCACTCGTAACAAGCCTAGAAGACCCCTCTGACGAATGCCACCAATCTGTGACCGTGCATCTCCTGACCCACCAGGTCGCCCAACTCAAGGCCCTTGCCACTACATTCCTTTCCACAAGAGAAGGAACGTTGCTAATCAATAAAATGGCAACTCGACCTACATATGCGAGCACGCCAACTCGCTTGCGTCCAAGCCAGCAAGCTCCACTTTGCCTCGAAAGGAAATAGCATGTTCTTAGACGATCTCAAGGTTTAGAAGTCACCTCCGCCCGCAAGCCCCCCCCCCAACATTAGCCACCCTCATCAACTGCACTACCAAACCGCTTATGGACCTAGGCATAACTGGCTTCCATGACCTCACATCAGCTAACAAAAAATACATTGTCTCTGGGAAACATCTCTAAAACACCCGAGTTTTCAAAAAGCACATCATAGCCCTAAATAGGCTTGCTGCCATTGCTGATCTGCCTGGAACACAGGAGCTAAGCCCAACATTGATTGCATAAATATTTCAAGAAAGAAATCCAGAACAGTCTATCCTACTTAATTTCCGCAAAATAAACAACTCCTCCATCACAGGTCTCCTAGACACACACATTAACACATCGGCTCACAAAGAGATGCCCCCAAATAACACCCAAGCCCAACAAACTTTGCCCATCTACACAACACCCGCACCACAGCCATGCTCAGCAACACACCATAGGTACCCCATTACAAACAACCTTATCAGAGGCCCACCACCTACACACACAGTTCTATTTCGCTTGCATCGTGAGATGCATAGGGCTCTGTCATTATTACCAAGGAATAAAAAGAAGAATGGAGAAGGGAAGCAGAAACCGGAGAAAAGCAGAAAGTGAGAACATCTCACTTTATGCTACACTTCAAGAACCTGAGTTCAAGTGTTTCACACTGAACTCATAAGATCCATCAACAAGCAATGGACAACCCAACTGATCCTCTGTTTTTGACACATTCAACTTAGAGCCGCAAACATCCCCTGCCTCCTCCATTATCACAACCCAACCTCAAACAGAAACTCAAGGTCATGTTGTGCTCAACGTACCTAAACCTTCATTTTTAGAGGAAATTACCCCCCAATGTACAGAATCCAATGCTCGACCCAGGAAACGTACAGCACATGGCAACATATCCCGCACTGAGCTTCCCCAAACACAACACTCTCTCATCACAACAATGATAGGGCCTCCACCTTTACCACGAACGGAAACCCCGCGTTCACAACGCTCCTCACAAAGAGTATCCAACCAAACAAAAAGGAACTACGACCCTATAAGCACATCGCCAATACCACTGCCACAAACTACAGCTATTACTTGCTCTGACCCTGCACCCACTAACCAATTGGGCACTCTCTCCCAAGACAAACAAGCAAAGCGTGCACGGCATACACAAGATACCCTCCCTGGTACCAGAAAGAGGACACGCAGCCAAACAAAAAGTCAGAAACATACGCCCCTGACTCAAATCATAGACACTGTTGCTTTAAACTCACAAATAGTAATTCAGCCTACTGAACTACAACCTACAAGCAGTCAGCCAAACAAACGCACCACACGCTCACAAATCACTAGCCACAACCACCATGCAACACAAGCGTTCACACAAATAATCACTCCTCCCACCCAGCATATCAAAAAACGAAAAACTACGCAGGCAGTGAAAACCACTCCCCACAATAATTAAGGAAAAGAAGCCACTTTGGTACCGAGTACCGTAAAGCTCCTCCACCGCGAAAAGGAAAGGAAAAATCAATGGGGATCAGGAGGGTTGCAGGCTTGGCCTGAAACCGGCTCCTGATGAGAGTTGATAACAGTACTGGAAAGGGCACGTCTGGTATGGACAAGTTTAGCAGCAAAGTTTACAGAGTGCACATGGAGCTTGGAGGCAAGCTTATTAACTCTTTGAAAATCGAGACCCAGATCCTTGGAAGGCTTCAGAGTGTGAGTGTTGTAGATGGTGCCTCCCACACCCAAAAGGATGATGTGAAGAGTAACGGAGGCTCCTTGGAGAATGTTGCAAAGGTCTTTGTGCTGTTCCTTTGCGGCGTTCAGCTGGTTCTGAGGTCTGGTGTCCTCACAGTACTTGATCTCGACAAGGTGGATGTCACGCCGAGGTTTGCTGA
>Ga0307942_1004068_pt1:0-5000 | contig 11724 bp, 11 predicted proteins | sample OrgLakmetagen175_FD_201846 | JGI IMG/M metagenome (GOLD analysis project Ga0307942, IMG submission 201846) | Saline water microbial communities from Organic Lake, Antarctica - #175 | ecosystem: Environmental > Aquatic > Non-marine Saline and Alkaline > Saline | place: Antarctica: Organic...
CTGTCATTCCCCATCAGCACCTGTCATTCCCCATCAGCACCTGTCATTCCCCATCAGCACCTGTCATTCCCCATCAGCACCTGTCATTCCCCATCAGCACCTGTCGTTCCCCATCAGCACCTGTCATTCCCCATCAGCACCTGTCATTCCCCATCAGCACCTGTCATTCCCCATCAGCACCTGTCGTTCCCCATCAGCACCTGTCATTCCCCATCAGCACCTGTCATTCCCCATCAGCACCTGTCATTCCCCATCAGCACCTGTCGTTCCCCATCATCACCTGTTGTTCCCCATCAGCACCTGTCGTTCTCCATCAGCACCTGTCATTCCCCATCACCGTTATCTCTAACTCCCCAACAGCACCTGTCGTCTTTTTACTCCAGGAGCCAGGCAAAGCTACACACACTCTCATCTGTGTGCGCATGCCCTTCACCAAATAGACACGCTCTCATCTGTGCGCGCACACCCTTCACCAAATAGACACGCTCCAGGCTGTGTGCGCATGCCCTTCACCAAATAGACACGCTCCGAGCTGTGCGCGCACACCCTTCATTCCCACACCCACATACACACACCCACACCCACCCACACCCAACCCCATCACCCGAATTCCCCACACCCCAAATTTTCCCCACACCTCCAAAATCACCACAGCCTTACCCCCTCCGTACCTGTCCACTTCCAAGCTGAGAGCCTGGCACTGCTGCTGTGCAGCGAGCAGCTGCCTTGTAAACTCCACACACGAAGCACAGCCGTCTGAGGGCGTATGCTTTGTTACACCGTCCTTCTGCTGCTGCTGCTGCTGGTGTAATAGCTGCTGTTGCTGCTGTTGCTGCTGCTGTCCCGCACGCTGTCCCTGCTCCTGCCGTTTCTGAGGCGCACACGCCACCTGCACTTCCTGCCGCCCTCCCTGCTGGCGCTGCGTGTGTTTCTGCCCCTGCTCCTGCTGCTTGTGCGAGGGACTGCATCCCTTTGGCTGCTCGGCGGGCGGACTGATGTCCTGATGATGTATTTCAGGTGGGCCAGTGGCTTTCTGCTTCAGAGTAGCAGCAGGGCTCTGCCCACGCTGCCACTGTGCCATGATTCTGCCACTCCTGCTGCTACTGACAACGCCACCACTACCACCACCACCACCACCACCACCACCACCACCACCACCACCACCACCACCACCACCACCACCACCAGCACTTGTGCGAACATCCTTGCCACCGCCACCACTTCCAGCACCAGCACCAGCACCAGCACCAGCACCAGCACCAGCACCAGCACCAGCACCAGCACCAGCACCAGCACCAGCAGCACCAGCATTACAAGTGAGGACACTGTTGCCACCACTACCACTTTCACTCTGCTTGCTGATACCGCCACCGCTCTTCTTTCCGTTGCTGCTGCTGCCACTGCCCCTTTTGCTACCACCCACGAGCTGCTGCAAGGCAGGTGTGTGTGTGTGTGCGTGTGAATGTATGTGTGTGTGTGCGTGCGTGTATGTGTGTATGTGTGTGTGTGTGTATGTGTGCGTGCGTGTATGTGTGTGTTTTGTGTGTGCATGTGTGCGACCGCTTCCTCCCCTTCAATGCTGCAAGTCAGAGCAAGAGAAGCAGGTGTGAGTGTGCACATGATGCCCTGAGGGGGGTCACCCACCTGCTGCTGTTGAGTGTGCACTTGGCCATGCGGTGGGTCACCCACCTGCTGCTGCTGGGGAGGTGGGTCGTCCACCTGCTGCTATTGAGTGTGCACTTGGCCATGCGGTGGGTCACCCACTTGCTGCTATTGAGTGTGCACTTGGCTATAAGGTGGATCACCCACCTGCTGCTGCTGGAGAGGAGGTGGTTCCTCAAGGCCTTGTTGATTTTTCATGCAAATTTGGAGTCCTTTGTATTCACCACCGCCCCACTCACCTGCTGCTGCTGCTGCTGCTGCTGCTGGGGAGGAGGTGGTTCCTCAGGGCCTTGTTGATTTTTCATGCAAATTTGAAGTCCTTTGTACCCACCACCGCCCCACTCACCTGCTGCTGCTGCTGCTGCTGCTGCTGCTGCTGGGGAGGAGGTGGTTTCTCAGGGCCTTGTTAATTTTTCATGTAAAATTGAAGTCTTATGTATCCACCACCGCCCCACTCACCTGCTGCTGTTGCTGCTGCTGCTGCTGCTGCTTCTGCTGGGGAGGAGGTGGTTCCTCAGGGCCTTGTTGATTTTTCATGCAAAATTGAAGTCCTTTGTACCCACCACCGCCCCACTCACCTGCTGCTGCTGCTGCTGCTTCTGGTGGGGAGGAGGTGGTTCCTCAGGGTGTTGTTAATTCTTCATGCAAATTTGGAGTCCTTTGTATTCACCACCGCCCCACTCACCTGCTGCTGCTGCTGCTGCTGCTGCTTCTGGTGGGGAGGAGGTGGTTCCTCAGGGTGTTGTTGATTTTTCATGCAAATTTGGAGTCCTTTGTATTCACCACCGCCCCACTCACCTGCTGCTGCTGCTGCTGCTGCTGCTGCTGCTGCTGCTGCTTCTGCTGGGGAGGAGGTGGTTCCTCAGGGCATTGCTGATTTTTCATGCAAATTAGGAGTCCTTTGTATCCACCACCGCCCCACTCACCTGCTGCTGCTTCTGCTGGGGAGGTGGTTCCTCAGGACTGCCCCACTCCTCGCCAGAGCTGTCCCCCCACCCGACACTTCCCCACTCTTCTGCCGTCGCTGCTGCTGCTACTGCTACTGCTGCTGCTGCCGCTGATGACCCACGGGAGGGAAGGCCTGTTTATGCACACGGAAGGGCTGTGATTTAGCAATGTGCTGGCAAGCAGGTTGTGTATTGCACAGACATACAGGCGCATCGATTCCTGGCCTGATTATGCGCACACAAGGGTAGTGATGTAGGCATGTGCAAGAAAATTTTGCACAAACACACAGGGATTCTTGTAATATTGTAATAGTGTAATCTTGTATTGCACAAACACACAGGGATTCTGGCAGTCTTGTAATCTTGTTTTGCACAAACACACAGGGAGGTACACCGTTTCCTGCCAAAGGCACACGGACAGCGCTTTAATGCCTATACATGAGACGAAATGTGATACCTACTTTCTATCACACACACACAAAAGCACACACACACACACACACAAACACACACACACAAACACATGCACACAGAAAGGATGCTGTGGTTTATTTGGTTTGGGCTCAAAAATTGATTTCACTCCAAGAATCAGCCTAGCTTAGGCAGGCCCGGGCTTGCTGTGGACACGGGCAGACCCGCCCTATAGCTCTGGGCACTGAAAGAGCCAGACTATAGCTTTGGGCACTGACGAATCCGGCCTAAAATCTTTGGGTACTGACGGATCCGGCCTAAAAGCTTTGGGCACTGACAAATCCGGCCTAAATGCTTTGGGCACTGACAGAGTCGGCCTATGGCTTTGGGCACTGACAGATCCGGCCTAAAAGCTTTGGGCACTGACAGAGTTAGCCTATAGCTTTGGGCACTGACGGATCCGGCCTAAAAGCTTTGGGCACTGACAGAGCCAGCCTATAGCTTTGGGCACTGATCGAACCAGCTTGGGACATGGGCAGGCCCAGCCTACCTCAAGATAAGAAAACACTGCGTAGGCAGCGATGGCCACTCCTCACATCATTTCACAGACCGCGTAATGAGTATCAGATGGAGTGCGTGCAGAAAGGAAAATTTATGTAGGCAGTAAAAATCCACTTTCCACATTAGTCAAGGAAAAGGAGCCACAGGTCTGCACAGGTACTGAATAACGCAATCAGTGTTGTGCACCTGACGCTTGACGGCGTCAATGGTAAATGACGCTGACGGCGTAATTTATGTCAAATTGACGGTGAAAATAGTAAATTACGCCGTCAATTGTCAGAATTTAGTGACGGTAACGCCGTTATTTACGATCGTTATTTACGGTGCCATTTTTGAATGACGCCGTATGTGCACAACACTGAACGCAATACTCCTCCACCACAGAAGCAACGAGAACATCAATGAGGATCGGGACGATTGCAGGCTTGGCCTGAAACCGGCTCCTGATGAGAGTTGGTTGTGGTATTAAAAAGAGATCAGAAGGAGTTGTGGTCTGGAGCGAGATCAAAAGGAACCTCGAGGAATGATCCGTTCCTCAAAAGCTTTTGGAGGGTGCCTGAAACCGGCTCCTGATGAGAGTTGGTTGTGGTATTGAAAAGAGATCAGAAGGAGTTGTGGTATTGGAAAGAGATCAGAAGGAGTTGTGGTACCGGAGCGAGATCATAAGGAGCCTCGAGGAATGATCCGTTCCTCACAAGCTTTTGGAGGGTGCCTGAAACCGGCTCCTGATGAGAGTTGGTTGTGCTACTGGAGCGAGATCAAAAGGAGTTGTGGTATTGGAAAGAGATCAGAAGGAGTTGTGGTAATGGAGCGAGATCAAAAGGAGCCTCGAGGAATGATCCGTTCCTCACAAGCTTTTGAAGGGTGCCTGAAACCGGCTCCTGATGAGAGTTGGTTGTGGTATTGGAAAGAGATCAGAAGGAGTTGTGGTACTGGAGCGAGATCAAAAGGAGCCTTGAGGAATGATCCGTTCCTCACAAGCTTTTGAAGGGTGGAGGGCGGAGAGTCAACATGAACATGCAGCAGAGCAATTGTTTTCCGCAGATTTTATCAGATCATCCATCACAGGCTCTCAGCCGTTTAAAATACCCATTTTTTTGGGTGTTTGTACATATCACAATTAAAGTGTTCTGGAATAGCACGATGGCTCACGATATGGCTGCCTCGGCACACACTGCCTTATTACATAGGTATTCTTGTATGTGTGTCTGTGTGTCTGAGTGTCTGTCTGTCTGTGTGTGTGTGTGTGTGTGTGTGTGTCTGTGTGTGTGTGTGTGTGTGCACGCGCGCTGTGCATCTCTACAGCAACGGCCTCTGCCTCCCAACCAACCCCGATCCCCAGTGAATAGCCCTCTTATGTTTACATTTCGCTAGGTGTGGTCATGCATCCATTGAGTAGTGCTTCACACAAACAACACC
>Ga0307942_1004068_pt1:7500-11724 | contig 11724 bp, 11 predicted proteins | sample OrgLakmetagen175_FD_201846 | JGI IMG/M metagenome (GOLD analysis project Ga0307942, IMG submission 201846) | Saline water microbial communities from Organic Lake, Antarctica - #175 | ecosystem: Environmental > Aquatic > Non-marine Saline and Alkaline > Saline | place: Antarctica...
GTGTGTGTGTGTTTGTGTGTCTATGTGTGTATTGGTGGTGTGCGTGTGCGTGCATGTGTGTGTGTTTGTTTGTGTGTGTTTGCATGTATATGTGTGTCTGTGCGTGTGTGTGTGTGTGTGTGCGTGTGTGTGTGTGTGTGTGTGTGTGTGTGTGTGTGTGTGTGTTTGTGTGTGTGTGTGTGTGTGTGTGTGTTTGTGTGTGTGCCTATGCGTGTGTGTGTGTGCGTGCACATGAGTGTGTGTGTAAGTGTGTGATTTGTGTATGAGTGTGTGCGTGTGGAAGTGGGGTTTTGACCCCTCTTTTGACCGGGCCCATATCCCCACAAGAAACGTTACCATGAATTTCCAAGCCCCTCTGATCCGTCATGATCCTTCCCTGGACCGTTCCAAGGCAACAAAACAAAAGGCCCCGAGCAAGATCCCAGGAAAAATGGGGGTCACCAACTTCTTATTATTTTATTACAAAATAGCCACCGCCCTGAATGGAGCGATCAACACGGACCCGCATTGACAAACTTTGAATTTTCGAATTTATTATTTTAATTTTTCTGTGGAGCTTGTTATTGGTACCTGGGTCCCCGAATCATGAGCACACTCCTGAATGCGGAGCTGCCCAGTGATGAGGAGGAGGACCTTGACTATGAGGCTGCAAAGGACAAGACTGCTGAGGCGGAGGATAGGAAGCAGTTTGCCTCTGTTGGAGGAGGCGCATCACGGAAACGCCCGTGAGTTATGACCAGCTGTTGCTTCAAGGCAGGACTAGTTTATCAAGCCATTGGTCTGGCCACCTGGTGCGCAGATTTTACATGTCACAGCAAAAGTTGCTTTTTGCTTGCGTGTGCATTGCCATGCAAGATGCTTGGCGGCAGTCCTCCTGGCTGCACGTATATACTGAAGCCCAGTGCATGCGGAAATGCCTTTTAAAGCTGTTTCTCTCTGTGCCTGCTGCAGGAGGCGCCGGGGTGCACCAGCTTACCTAGAAGAAGAGGAAGAGACCCCACAGGGCCCAGCTCAAGCACAACAGGAGGAGGAGGAGGAAGAGGACGAGCTCGTTGCGGATGATGTGAACGACCCACGCGTGCGTGCGAAGAAGGCCAAGATCGGTCAGCTCTGGGACCTCCTGAACAGCAAGCCTGGATCGTCTCAAAAGCCCAATGCTCAAGCACCAGCAGCAACAGCGGCAGCAGGAGCACCAGCAGCAACACCAGCACCAGCAGCAGGAGCGGTAGCGCCAGCAGCAACACCTCCATCCACAGCAGTAGCACCAGGGGTGGGCCCAGCCACGAAGGCCCCCGTGAACAGCAACAGCAGCCTCGCAGCGTTGTGTAAACCCTCCAAGCCCTCATCTAAAGCAGCAGCACGCAATTCTGACGAGGTATTGTATGTTACGGTGGTCCAAACATGTTTTCCTCATAAGCCACGTTGTCCAGGCCAAAATCCCTGAAACCACCTGCGCATGTCCTGTCAGCTCAGGCTTACAACACTTGCACAGCCTCTTGTTGTGCACTTCTTTCTGTGCAGCACTTACGTACATAGCACAGTGCACATGCCGTGCTGCTCTGATGCTTGAATACTCTGGACTCGCCGATGTAAACTCTAGAATGGGCTTCATGCTTACCATATCCTCATATCCTGCATGCACACATCCCTCCACACAACGCACACACGGTTGCTCCTGCAACCATGCGCACGCACGCGTGCTTCCACACCACATATTGCCCAACACATAGGGTTGGTCAGAACCGTATATATGCACCGTATATGACCCTATATTTAGTGATTTCTCTGCCAAAAATACCGTATATACACCGTATATATATGGTTCTGGCCAACCCTATAACACACCATACGTTTACTACCTAGCAATCCACTTGCACTGAAATGTGCAAGAGCCCATCCTTGTGTGCTTTTGATGCATGTGCAGTGCAGGCTTGCAACCCAAATGCGCACTGTGCAAAAACAGTGAATCCAACACGCAACACAACGTTGCATTGCGCTTCTCACGTATGTTAATAAGGGTTGGCCAGAACCGTATGTATGTACCGTATATGACCGTATATTTGGTGATCTCCCTGCCAGAAATACCGTATACACACCGTATAAATATATATGTGGTTCTGGCCAACCCTACGTACATTGTCAGCTCCATTCACAATTCAAACTTGTCTTGTATGCGCAGCTCTGGATGCGAAGCTTGGGCATGCTGCCCAAAAGCGCAGCTGGCCCCCCAAAATCCCGCGCCCCTTCCTCTTCCACCCCCAAAGCACCCCTCCCCCAACCCGCAACCTCCACCCCTGCACCCACCGCAGACGCTACCTCCACAGCCAACCGAGCGACAACAGCAGCAGCAACAGCAACAGCTTCACCCGCCCAGCAGCAGCAGCAACAACCAGGGGCAACCAGCAGTAGCCTTCCTAGCAACGGAGCAGCAGATGCCTCTGTAGATGGGCACAGTCAACGGTCACACTCGCCAGTTAGAGAGGAGGCGCGTGCGGCGGCAGCAGCGGTATGTCTGTTGGGATCTCGAATGGCATCCTCGCGTGTGACATTTTATTTCTGCTGTGTGTTTGTGTGTGTGTGTGTGTGTGTGTGTGTGCGTGTGTGTGTGTGTGTGTGTGTTCGTGTGTGTGACTTTTTATTTCTGCTGTGTGTGTGTGTGTGTGTGTGTGTGTGCGCGTGTGTGTGTGACTTTTTATTTCTTATGTGTATTGCGCAAAGTTGGCAGGGCACATGCATGCCTAGAGAAGATGTGCGTGCAGCAGCCGCTGCGGTGCGTCCATTGCATGCTGCCCGTTGTGTGCACTTGTGGCCCGTTGTGTGCGTTTTTATGAAATTGAGAGCGTCGTTTACAGCGTTAAAGTCGTACACACATTGGAAGTGGCAAGCACACTAAAGATGCTTGCTGCGTGCTGTGTGCTGTCTTATTGCGTACAAATTAGAAGTGGCTCGCTGAATGCTGTACACAATACAAGTGGCTTGCTGTGTGCTATCCTGGTGTACACATAAGAAGTGGCTGTGTGCTGTGTGCTGTCCAATTCTGCACATTAGAAGTGGCTTGCTGTGTGCTGCCCTATTGCGTACACATAAGAAGTGGCTTGCTGCGTGCTGTGTGCTGCCCTATTGCGTACACATAAGAAGTGGCTTGCTGCGTGCTGTGTGCTGTCCTATTGTGCACACATTAGAAGTGGCTTGCTGTGTTAGAAGTGACTTGTTGTGTGCCGTCCAACCCTGCACATCAGAAGTGGCTCGCTGTGTGCTGCCCTATTGTATACAGATTAGAAGTGGCTCGCTGTATTTGTTTGTTTGTTGATTGAAGGCACATACTCACATACTCATCCAGAGAGTTACTTTCATGGACGCAATGGAGGGTCACACATATGGAGAAAGTGAACAATTACACACATCGAGAAAATTAACACATGGACGAAATGGACGGTAACGCACATGGAGAAATCGGACAATTATATATTCTTATACATGTACAAAATGGACAGTTATATTCTTATACATGTGCAAAATGGACAGTTACACACATGGAGAGAAAACGGATGCCCTCCTTATGAGAAGGTTTAATACGGGCACCTGGGCATGACAGCATGCTTGCGTTTTGTATAGGGATAAGCACACTTGTATAGAGAAAAACACACTTGTATAGAGAAAAACACACTTGTATAGAGATAAAAACACACTTTTATAGAGATTAACACACTTGTAAAGAGAAAAAAGCACGTGCTTACTTTGCGGGGCATTTTAGGAAATGTGCGTGCATGAAAGCTTGCGCATCAGCTAAGGTGCAGTCGTCTGATCGTTTGGTAGCTGTACGTGGCGAGACTTGCAGCCGCCATACACTCATAAAGTCTTTGCTTACTCTGTACTTGCAGACACGCACACACGCACACACACACACAACACACACAAACACACACACACAACACACACAAACACACACACACAACACACACACAACACACACGCAGGCATTGGCAGCTGTGCGTGGCGGGACTCGTGGCCACCATGACAAGGTGGACGTCACGGAGACACACACACACACAACACACACACGCAGGCGTTGGCAGCTGTGCGTGGCGGGACTTGTGGCCACCATGACAAGGTGGACGTCACGGAGACACACACACACACACACAACACACACACACACACAACACCCACACAGGCGTTGGCGGCTGTGCGTGGCGGTACTCGTGGCCACCACGACTAGGTGGA
>Ga0307942_1004070_pt1 | contig 11721 bp, 7 predicted proteins | sample OrgLakmetagen175_FD_201846 | JGI IMG/M metagenome (GOLD analysis project Ga0307942, IMG submission 201846) | Saline water microbial communities from Organic Lake, Antarctica - #175 | ecosystem: Environmental > Aquatic > Non-marine Saline and Alkaline > Saline | place: Antarctica: Organic Lake...
CAAGACCAGTCGATTCGCACCCTTTTTGAGCAAATATGGTTAAGGGGGGTTATGCCCCGGGGGGTCTGTGGACATGTCCAAATGTCAGAGGCACATGCGTCGGGTGCAGGCCGCGAGTTGAGCCAAGCCAATGAAGCAGCAGTTAACCCCAAACTTCCAAAATTGTGCCAGCATGAGATAGTCAGTGGAATTCTGAAAAAAAGGAAGCAATGTGGAATTGTGCAAGCCAGTTATGGGTGCCTGGTTAGTCATGTGGGCATGGGCGTCCGCATCTCAATTTTTGCCCCACAACTCTGCGTCATTGTTGTTTCAGGTCTTGATGAGTATACAGATGGATGCAGGAGGAGCAGAATGGTGCCCTATGTTGTCTGGTGGGGGCACTGGAAGGGGGATTTTGGGGGTGGGTGGTCCCTCAGGGGTGTCCACCCCAAAAAAATATAAAAACAATTCTGTGTGTGTCATGGATTGTTTTTACGTCTCCTGCCCACTATGAGCAAAGAGAGCAATTTCGTTTTCCTACACTTCCCCCAAATTTAACAGGATGCTTTGGATGAAGAACTGGAGTGCGCAGTCTGTTTGAGTGAGCTCACAGACCCAGTGATTACAGCCTGCTCTCACATGTTTTGCCGTGCCTGCATTGAGCACGTTCTAAACCGGGTAAGCTTTGCGTAAAAGAGCTGCGGTACTAGGGTGCGAATAATCATCAATTGCATCAATCTGCTGCGCAAATATGGGCTTTTCATGAGGCAAAACGTGCCTTGAAGCATACCTGTGCTTCTCCTACTTTTTGCACATAGCTGTAGCGGCAGCTGCTTGTGCAACACTCTTTGCTCGTACTTGAGAACGTGTACAACACAGATCTACGCAACACTTGAGCACACTGCAGCACGCATATACTGTCTCTCTCTCTCTCCCTCTCCCTCTCTCTCTCTTCTCTATCTCTCTCTCTCTCTCTCTCTCTCACTCTCTCTCTCTCTCTCTCTCTCTCTCTCTCTCTCTCTCTCTCTCTCTCTCTGTATATATATATATATCTTTCTCTCACACAATTTCGCACTCAGGAACATGCTCACATATACGCACACAGGAAGACAGAGGGCCTTGCCCACTCTGCAGAGCCCATCTGACTACAAAGCAGCTAATCGCCCCCCCGCCTCCTGGTGCCCAAGCAGCAGAGCAAGAGCAGGACCAGAAGCAAGCTGCAAAAGCCTCTAGCAGTGGCAGTGCTTTGCACAGCGCAAAGGTAAAGGGCCTTGCATCAAGGTCAATACAGGTTTCACCCTAACCTAAACCAGAGCTGCACAATATTGTGCCGCACAATACAGACCGATTAGGAAAGCATTTATAAAGAGGGCGTTGGCAGGTAGCAACCTCTTGATGTCAGCATTACAGGGGTTTGACTCCTGTCTTTATTGGGGGGTCAGTTTCAAGAATTCTGGTAGCCATCCTAACAAGTCGTGGTAAAGTGGTCATCAACAACCTATGTTCTTTAAGGGTTCAGCTGTGTCCTGCATTATAGTCTGGTGTTACAAATGACCAGCCTCAAAGATTGACTTTATAAGCATCTGGGTATCGAACAACATTTCTGGCAGGTGAAAGCTCTCGTGGATGTATTACAGCGCAACCATGACATCAACAAGGATTTGCTGCAGAGCCGCTCCAAAAATGGGCCTCAAGAGCAGCCCATCAAGGCGGTAGTATTTTCACAGGTTTGTTTTGGGGGGGGAGAGAGGGGGGTATGTGTGCTCAGAACATTGGTATGTGTTCATGCAAGTGAGTGCACTTATGTAATTGTGAGCTTTTTTGCTTTGATGCGTGCATACGAACGAACATGCCTTTTGATGTGCTTTGCGTTAGAGCATGTTCTCCATGCAAATGAATGTATATGTGTAATTGTGTGGTCAAGGGCAGTGTGTGTGCGCTGAATCATGCACACGCAAGGTGGTGGCTTCATTGGCTAGTTGCCACAATTAAATTCTCATCAGCTTGCAAAAAGATCCAGGTGCTTGAAACTGTGTACAGTGACTCACAATGAGCTGTGTATGAAATGATACACTAGCAGTGGGTCCCGTGATTACAATTTAAAAGGAAGAGCGTGTATTCGATTTGTTTATAAAAATGTTGAATCTAAGGTTGACATGTACACGCGCAGTTTACAACCATGCTGGACCTGATAGGTGCTGCCCTAAACCAGCAAGGGATTCCCTACTTTCGCTTGGATGGCACCGTGAGCCAAAAGGTGTGCTGAAGTTTCCTGTGCGCGCATCTTATAAATCCATTGCAGTGCCATAATTCATCCATGACCTTGTACAGCTGAAATACTCCATTGACTGGCAGCTACCCTTATTTCTTGGACTAATGTAACAGTAGTTCCTGCACACGCTATAGTGTAGGGCAGTCCCTGTGTTCAGCATCTCAAATGTTACATGCACGTGAGCTATCACATATCACTTGTCACTTGCTTACGTATACTCACCTCGCTCACTCGCTCACTTACTCACTCACTTACTCACACACTCGCCTGCAGGCCCGGGGCCTAGCAATTGAGCAGTTCAGCCACGACAACTCTAGCCCTGCTGTATTTTTGGTCAGCCTAAAAGCTGGTGGCGTGTAAGTAGTAACTTTGCACATGTTCCCTCTGCCTTTTTTGTGCCAATGCGATGAATGCAGCTTCCTTATGCGCACAGGTTAATGCATTTGTCTGTTTCCAAATTTCAAGGCTTTGATTGCTTCCACAGGCCGACAGGAATGCTCACTATATGTACGTGCACCTGATGTTGCTAGGTCTATCATCCTCCTTCAGGATAGAATGTCTGCCATTCACAACTCTGAACATCTCTTTATGTCCTTTTGTCGTGCAGTGGCCTAAACCTCACCGCAGCGTCTCAAGTGCACCTCATGGTAATGCTGTTAGAAAGGCTGTAGACGCATGTATTCCTGGATCACATTTTTTTAAAGCTTCCTGTACATATAACAGTGCACCTCATGCAACTTGTGCTTCATGATCATCCTGGCTCTTCACGATTGCTGACCCTTACCCTTGAAGCTCGTTCATCTGGCGCTTGCCTTCAGACTAACTTGTCATTTTGCTCTGACCAGAACTTGTCATTTTGCTCTGACCAGAACATTTTGATGCATGTAGAATACCAGGCCTTGTCTGCTGCCCAAAAAGCCAACGACGTCCACACAATGTTTTCCGTAGGATCCTTGGTGGAACCCCGGTGTAGAGGAGCAAGCAATGGACCGTGTGCACCGTCTAGGACAGACTCGAAATGTTGAGGTCAGGCAGTTGGGTGTGATATTTCTACAGAAATCATGCTTTGCTGTGCAGGCGTTCCTGACCCCTGGGCTGGCACCTAAAAAGTGCATAGACTAGAGCTTAATATTTTATATTTCATGCTTTTTGTTTCAAATTAGATAAAAAAAGCAGCTGCATTTCCCAGTGATTAATAGTGATCAAAAATGCAAGAAGCTTGCAACATGCAATGAGAGAAACACACATGTTTATAAATGCCTGCAGGTCTTGCGATACATAGCAAAGGGCACTATTGAAGAGCGCATGCTACTGCTTCAGGTGAGCTCAAAGCACCATTTGCAGCAGCACATCTTCACTCGCACACTCACACTGTTGATTCATTGGCTTTTTCAGCAGACTCTAGCTGCAAAAATTGTGTTAAGGAACTGTAAGGAAATAAATAATAAAGCAAGATATGCAGCAAGCCTACCATTGTGTTTGTTGCCGCTTCATACAGGACCGCAAGCGTGACTTGAACGCAGCAGCTTTTAATCGCGAGACGGCAACGCAGACTCGGCAAATGAGGCTGGATGATGTAAAGTTGCTGATGAGGCTAGATGACTGATAGCTTATTGTAACTATCCTTTTGAAGAGGCACACAAGTCAGCGCTTGTGACCCTAATTAGGGCGACTGTTTACAGTCACATTAGCAAGGTGTACAATTATTTTCTCTTCAGGCAGCTGTGCCGTTGCAATCATGGTAGCTTATCCCAAACATGTACTCGAGTTGCTGGTACTTAATGTTTTATGAGGACTGTTTGTGTCTATCTGCAGCTTTTTGGGGTAATATTAAGTGTACAACTGGACTGTAGGACTGTAGGACCTCACATACGGGGTAGTGTTGTCAAGCAGGGCAGGGGCACTCTTGCTCTAAATTGCAGCATCTGGCACCAAGTTTGAGGATTACCTAGTTTTTCCGCTAGATTTCGATTTGCCAGGTTTTCAGTTTGATTGGTGGGAGCCCCCCGACGACATTTTCAATGCAAATAAGAGCTGCCATAGGTTAGGGGTGAACTGTTGGCAGATGTGGGTGTTTCCCAATTCAAGCGCCCAAGTCACAAGCGTGTGGGACCCAGAAGGCAATCGTTTGCTTTTATTAATATAGCCACAACAATGATCAGGGTCGTCTATCGCTATTTTTTTCAAGATTTTACTACTGCAAAAATATACCGATGCAGTATTTTTACTTCCATCTCGCCAATTAATCCCTACCCTTTCTTCTCCCCGAGATCGCGTTGTGTCTTGACACGAGTCGTCATGCAGCGTCTTGAAGGGCGAGAAGGAGGAGAAGGAGGAGAAGGAGAAGAAGGTGGCGAAGCCAAGCCTAGCGTCGCGACGATCGTGCAGTCCATGCCTCCCCCTCGGCGCCAGCAGCCGGCCGCTGCTTCCCCCCAAGGATCTCCTGTCTCCCTGCACGAGCTCCTGATGGAGAAAAGCAGCCTCACTGCTCACCAGGCCACCTCTGCTGCTGGCGGCCCTTCGTGGCTGGCACACAGCAGCCTTTCTGCTGCCGCCAAAGTCACCCTCCTCTGGCCTCCTTGCCTGTGCCTACAAGAACATGGCTCTGTCGAGGCTTCTTTCAGCACTACCATGCTGGTCACACAAGGAAACACCTCCTCCACGGCTGTCCATGCACCCACATCACCAACGGCCCTGACCAGCAGCCTACCAGCAACGCAATCGCCAGCAGCAACATTTTCCGATAACAGCGGCAGCAGCTTGCTCCACCATGCGGCAGGAAACGTAAACCAACATCTGCCGCCTGCAGCCAAGCCACAGCAAAGTGCGCACATTGCCAAGCTGCTAACGGTCTCCAAGGGTAGCGTGGTAGCCGTTGAGCCACTCACACTGGCAGGGAGGGGCGTTCAGACATCCAGGTGAGCAAAGTCAGGCATGCCGGCTGACTAGAATACTGTAATATTAATGGTAAAGATCTGGGACGTGGTCGCAGGGTTTTCCGAGCAGCTGTAACCCTGCCCCACTTTGTCCCTCCATGATTGTTGAGTCACAAGGCTCATTCACGTTGCCACTTCTTGTGGCTTACTTTGTTCAAAGCCTATAAATCTCTCACTCATAGGCTCCGCGTCCTGGAGCGTGAAGCCACGGTCCTCAGCTTTGTCATGAGCGACGAAAAGGGCTATCCATCCTGCGAGAGCATCCAAGTGAGTTGGCTTTATTCAATCCAGGCTGCCAGATGCTTTATCATGATCGTACTAGGCTGTGGAAGATCAAGATGCTTGAGCAATTGCAGCATATTAAGTTGAGTGTCTATTTTGTCAGAAACGCATGCACTTTCAGTGTATTATCTGGTATTATCTGTCCTCATTATTATGCGCAAGGTACTCCTTGTAGCCTGCTTTTGACGGATTGCATCTGTTCTCCCAGCTAGTTGCTAAAGCATAGAGGCAAGATGCTATCATCATCATAGTAGTCGTAACATACCTCCTACCTCCTGACTTGTAAACCAAGAGCAACGCTAACTTGTGTCTTATCAACTCATCAGGGCATTTTGCCTCTACATACCTCCTCATTTCAATCAGCTGCTTTTTCATGCTCATCAGAATGCCGCGCTACTGCCAGTGCTTCCACCCCAGGCGTGCCAAGAACTGCAAAGGTGGGCTTTGACTAGTCCACGGTCGCATAGGCTGTGTACAGTTTTTAGTGTAAGCAGCTGCTGCAGTCGCCTGAGCAGAGAAGCCAGACAGTGTGCAAACAGGTTTGGCGGTAATGTCATGCTCCACTCAAATTGCTTCCTGTGCTCGCATATTAAGATTCAATTTCTCAGAAGAGGCAGCTGTTTAAATGTATTGAACAGTCTCACAATTCACAGTTGATTTCTTGTACAACGTGCAAGAGTGCCACAACCTCATGTCATCATGTCCCACTACTTAAGCAGACCCAAACACACACAATTGTGTTGCAAGTACAATCCAAATGCGTAGGGTAGCACCTTGAGGCAGACTACAGTTTAATAGCTGTTGAAGCGGCTGAAATTAACTGAGCGATTAATTTCAATTGTTGCGGTTGAATTGCAGTTGAATTCATACCAACTGCGTTCCAATCGCTTCAACAGCAAAATTCAACTGTGGCCTTCTGTCTGACGTGCGTGTATGTCCCCCACATTCTATCAGGATCCTGTGATGATAATGCACACCTAAATGTTGCACTCGGATTTGTTGTTGTGATGCGCACCCAAAAATGCGTCTTTGTTTTACACGTGTTTAATGAACCAAATGCGAGTCGCATAATCACCTCAAATCTTGACTTGCTCTCTGACTGTTTCATTCAGGCTTTTGTGGTCCATGATGCACGAGTCTCTGTCCCCAGGCAACGAGCAGCCCCCGTTTGATCCTGAGGTACGTTGAGGACGCAAACAGCAGCTTGCAAATGTGCTTGATCTTTTGCACGGGTGAGACTGTTTGGCCCATGATTAGGGGAGGACTGTACTTTATAAATTACTATACACTATACAGTGTAATAAAGACGTCTGTGCTTCCTGCAGATCTTTGGCAGCCCCCTCGCCTGCCTACCCCTTTCTATACGACAAGCAGCGGAATGGGCGTGGGGGGACCATTTCAAGAACTTTGCTGCCGACCTGAGCTACTGCTTGGAATGCGTGCCTCAGCCAGGTACGCGAAAATTAACAAACGGTGGTACCCAGCAAGTAAAAATTACCGGATAAGGGAGAGGAAGGAGAACAATGTGGGTTTGTATGTGTGTGTTTGTGTTTCATGGGGGGGGGAGAACAATTTTAACATCATCCCGTAATTCAATTTGCTTATATAGCAGCTGCACCTGAGAAAGCAGTATGAAACAAGAACTGCTGTGTGTTTTGAATGAGTTGCTTATTTTGTTTGGTAAAACTGCGTAAGGTGAAAAGATTTTTGCTCCTCACTGCACTCTTAAGATGTGTCCGTAACATCATTCTAAATATTATGAGGTTAGAGCCTGAGGGTTTAGCCAAAGAAACCCAAACACTGAGAAGCAGTAAAATTGTACGAGAGCATTCTACTCAAGCAGTTTCGACCTACCGTTTAGCTTGCTGTCCTCCTCATGCACAACACGTGTCACACGTGCTCCTTCCCTCCAAATGCATATGCAACTCCTCAAATTGTGTTACACAGGATCTGAGCAGGAGCACGACTTCCGTGCTGTTCTGTGCAGCATTGTGGCCTACCTCAGGTAATGCCGCCATTCTAAATAGTGAGGCTCGTGTGCATTGAGCGCATCATTGCTGCTGTGAAGAATGAGTTTGAGCCGAGGCGTGCGTGTGCTTGCCCAGCAGTTGCAGCAGTATGTTTGTTTCTAAAGACACATACATGCTGATTTCTTACTTGTACACCGTTCTTCCTTCTGCACCTCAGGGACCAAAATGCCTGGGCCACTCTGGCCTGCTTGCTGACCTCGTGTGCCATGCGTGGCTGCGAGCTGCTGAGTGCACATGCTGATTCTCCCCTCAGCCCTGATGACTTGTCCCCTGAGTTTGTGGCAGCGTTGAGTACCTGCAGTCATCACTATTCAGGTGTGTAGGCTGACTTAAATTTTTAGGACATGTATGATGTGCCTTTTCTGCACTCATGTTTGGAAATACAGGTGCTTTGATATGTAAGGATCCAATACCTGTCAATCGTAAGTTGCTCCTTAACGTGATAAGCTAGAGAAAATGAGCTTGTTGATTTGCCACAATGGTTGGTGTAAATTAGAAGTACACATAAACAGCTCAATACTAGCTGCACAATCCCAAGCCATGAGCAGTGCAAGGTTTTTAATATGCTGGAAGCCTTGATAGCTCTGCGACTCACAAAGATCCCGACTCCTGTCATTTACCACTGACCCATTCTTCCCCTCCCATCCTAAACTGCAGGCTCAAACTCCCCCTGCACCTGCAACGCCCCTGCACTTCCAGCCTCTCCTCGCACCCCCAGGCCTGCCTTCGTTGTGCCCTTTGATCTAGCCTACGATGTTCATCCATCCTGTGACGGCACAGCAAATCACTCAACCCCACCTCTCAGCCCCATCTACCACCACCCCTACATCTCCACCGCCAACCTGCCAGGGAGCCTCCAAGCAACAACTATAAAGGGATTTCTTGGCAAGGATACTGGTGAGGGCCACAGCAAGGCAGTAGGCACCACCCAAAGTCTGGCCTCGTATCTATTCACCACCAATGACGGTATGGGGGTGTGGGTGGAGGATGCAAAGCAGGGAGCAGGTAGAGGGTTCGGCTTGATGGGCGCACTGCTGCTGATCTGGCTGTTGCTCATGCTTGCTGTACTAGCTTCTTGTCAGGTATACGTGAAGGTGCTGTAAGGCACTCCAATTAATGGTGTGGTCTCTTTCCTTTGCTGAAGTGAGGATGCTTGTGCATAAAGCTCAGGGTTGTGCAGGGTGTGCCCTTCTTCCAGTATGACAGAGTTTGCTTACAGCTGTGTTGATGCCATGGCTTGCAGCTGTGTTGGTGCACATGTTAGATCAATTGGTATGATGCATGTAATTACTGCTGATACATGCTCGATGTACAAGGTGTTTGATTGCTTTTTCGACCATAGCGCTTCCTTTATGATGGACCTCTTTCTGCAGCCCTTTTACAATAAGATGACTCCCCTGGGAGATTCCATGTTACAAATCGTTTAGACCTTAATATAAGGGTGCGTTTATTGAGCGTGTGTAGTTGTTGATCAGTGATTTAGCCAGACCCCAATGTTAGCATTTGCTCCTGCAGGTTGCTGTTTTGATTGTCGCTTACCAAACATGTAGCTTTAAGGCCCAGCAATATGAATGATTTGTATGACATTTGCGTATGCCACCTACAATTGCCCTGCATGCTAGCAAATTCAATTCAATTCAAAAGCATGTTGTTGTACTCTGTATCATTAAAATCAAAGATAGGGCCGCAGTGGGTGGAAGTTTGTCACAATAGTGCGTGCTAGCGCCATTAATCAATATACTTTAAATATTGATTAATATAGTACTTTGTGGAATGATCTGATTGTTCCAATAGCTGAGCGAATTGGAAGTGTTCATTTATTGCAGACTAGGATAAATACATGAAGGTTATGATTGAATACTGACGTAAAATTGGATTTTTGATTCAAGCATGGTAAAGCATACAGGATAATGCAGTTTTATTGCTTTGACCCAAGACGCATATTTGAGCATTTGTTTGTGTATTGTTACAAGGCAATAAATCATTTTAGCCCTGTGCATTCCCCGTATGGATATATGCCCATTCAGACTGGATGTCTATACTAGGCTTTGTAAGTGGTGTGATGTGTGGACACAAAACACACTTAATAATTGAGACTTTGATGCTAATTCTTTTGCAATTTTTTACACATGTATTATAGAGTTTTGACATGCAGGATGGCTTTTCTGATTAGTCCTTCTGATTGAGAAAAAGTGCAGGATGTCTTGCTTGCATTGCAATTTGTTTTATGTTTTTTTTTGATGAGGTGTGCAGGATAATGTGTTTGCTTATACTGCATTTTATTTGTTCTCATAATGATCTTTGTTTTAAACCCAAGGTCTGATAGACGGCTTTGCTGTGGCAAGCACACACCACTGCTGGCTCACGAGGTTGATTAGCCTTGTAAATATTGTCCTATTTCTCTTTCGTGTGAGAGACAACACGCTGCTTCCAGATCACAAATTCCTGATGCTGTAAAGAACCGCACCCCCACAAACCCATGAATTTTCATTTACCAATATGTTGTGCTGCCGTGCTTGCTTAAAACACAATGTTTTTGAGCAGACAGCGCTTTAACTCCAGAAAAAAGCCTTAAAGTTATACCAAGGAAGACTGGTAATTCAAAAAATTAGTAGCAGTGGCAATCTCTGGCATTGGTTAAGAAATGCTTTGTGCGGTACGTGTATACTCGCAAAATAAAAAGATTGACATCAAATAAAATCAAAATAATACCCTTCTACCACCCAACAAGGGCAGAAGGCATTCTTTCTGATAAAAGTTGCATATTTGGGATCCTGCGTCGAGAGCTATCGATTGGTATATATATGGGTCGAATCAGAGAGGGTTCCTCCGGTGAGATTTAGTTTGGGGGGGGGGCTCCAGTTTTAATCTGGGCAACTTCCATGAAGTCGTAAATACATCATCTGAGTCTTCAGCTCAAGGGGTCTGTGTCCAAACTTCCACATGTCCAAAAGTCAAGGGGTCTGTGTCCAAACATGTCCAAAAGTCAAGGGGTCTGTGTCCAAACATGTCCAAAAGTCAAGGGGTCTGTGTCCAAACATGTCCAAAAGTCAGAGGCATGCGAGCCCAGGTGCAGGCCGCGGGGTGAGTTAAGCCAATGGAGCAGCATCTCACTACAAACTTACATAATTGTGCATGGGCGTCTGTATCTAAATTTTTGCCCCACAACTCTGCAACACTTCAGTTCATGATGAGTATGCAGATGGATGCAGATTATAAAAAGTAGCAATTTGGTACCCTTGTAGTTGGTATGGGTAATGGGTGGGGGTCGGGGGGGGGGGGGTCCGGTTCAAAATTTACACGTGACGTCCATCAGTTTATTTTTGCCCTCCTGACGACCTGCAGAATTTTGTTAGCAGTGGCAATTTCTGGCAGCAGTAAGAAATGCTTCTTGCGGTTTATAGATAAAAAGATCGACATTTAATGGATAACCTTTCTAGCACCCAACAAAAAAGAAAACGTGTAAAATAACATGTTAAATGGCCTATAATGAAGTCACAAAAAAGCAAAATGCAAACTTGGGTCACCCTCCTTACCACAGGAGATTGAGGTTGGAATGTTTTCGGAAGGTGAAAGAAGGAGTGTGTAGAACGGTATATCTGGCCTCAGATTGTTTTACATTGTCAATGAAGCTTATTGCCAAAGTAATCTCCACCTGAGGGTGAGGCACCATAAATTTGATAGCAAGACTGAGACAGATGGAGGGAATTAACTCACCACACGTGCTGCTGCTTTAGGAGTCCAGCAAATTTGGCATGTTTGTGTGATCTGCAGGCACAAGACCGTTCTAGGTCACTGCGCTTAGCACATAGAATAATGTCCGTCTATAATATAAGTTATCATAACGCCTAAAAGTTCTAGTGCCTGCCTTCGCACCTCCTTCTGGCCGCTTCCTCGAAAAATCTTATTTTATGCACACAATTACAGAAAAGTCCTTCACACCCGATCCAGAGGGAGGTTCCACAAAAAGCTATACAATGAGATTCTGGTCTCCTTGACTACATTAGAGGGAAATAGAAAAAACTAGTCTGTTGTCGCATCTACAGCAAAGTAAGTCCAAGATCTAGCATGGATTTTTCTTTCGTCAACGAGAGTGCGCACCCTTCCAGCGGGAAACCGAGCAATGCCAATCTCTCCCCCCAGAAATCCCCACGAATCAACGTGCCCAATCCCCAAGAGGTACACACAAACACAGACACACACACACACACACACACACACA
>Ga0307942_1004071_pt1:0-7500 | contig 11721 bp, 19 predicted proteins | sample OrgLakmetagen175_FD_201846 | JGI IMG/M metagenome (GOLD analysis project Ga0307942, IMG submission 201846) | Saline water microbial communities from Organic Lake, Antarctica - #175 | ecosystem: Environmental > Aquatic > Non-marine Saline and Alkaline > Saline | place: Antarctica: Organic...
CACACCCACACCCACACCCACACCCACACCCACACCCACACCCACACCCACACCCACACCCACACCCACACCCACACCCACACCCACACCCACACCCACACCGGCACCCTTAACCAAACCCACACCGGCACCCTTAACCAAACCCACTCAAGCATACCCAAATACACAAATTGCGCACCTGCATACACTGAGCACACATTTCAGGTGGGGGCAAGTGCCCGAATCACAACTCTCTGAGCCACACGTCAATGGCGACAAAACAGACTGGGGACGGGCAGACACACACATACACACATTCACACACACGCACACACACGCGCGCACACACACACACAAACACACACACTGGGGTGGGTACCCAAAACGCACCTAGCCACTGGAGTAGATCGTCACTGGAAGTTAGAGAGCCTTTGATGAGGGACAGTACGCGGGAGGAGGGCTCAATAAGCCTGCCACTCCTGAGTGTGAATGTGTGATGACAGACGCTCCTAAGTGTACAGAGAGTGTATACAAAACTTAGATGCCACTCCTGGGTGTATACAGACACTCCTGTGTGTGTATACATACACTCTTGAGTGTGTATACATACGCTCCTAAGTGTACAGAGAGTGTTTAAAAAAAACATAGATGTCACCTTTGAGTGTAAATACAGACACTCCTGAGTGTGTATACATGCACTCCTAAATGTGTATACATACACTTATGAGAATGTGTACATGAGAATGTATACAGACGCTCCTAAGAGTACAGAGAGTGTTTAAAAAAAACATAGATGCCACTTCTGAGTGTACAGAGAGTGTATGCATAACATTGAAATTGCACACACAAGAAGAAGGCTCTACATGCCTTCCTGCTTCTGAGTGTACCGAAAAGGCGTGCAAGTGCACTCAAACTGCTTCTAAGAGTACTGAAAAGGTGTGCAAGTGCATTCAAACTGCTTCTGAGAGTACTGAAAAGGAGTGCAAGTGCACTCAAACTGCTTCTGAGAGTACTGAAAAGGCGTGCAAGTGCACTCAAACTGCTTCTAAGAGTACTGAAAAGGTGTGCAAGTGCATTCAAACTGCTTCTGAGTGTACCAAAAAGGCGTGCAAGTGCACTCAAACTGCTTCTGAGAGTACTGAAAAGGAGTGCAAGCGCATTTAAACTGCTTCTGAGTGTACTGAAAAGAAGTGCAAGTGCATTCAAAATGCACTCACAAGGGGAGGGCTCTACAAGCCTGCCGCTCCCAAGTCTTCAAAATGTACAAAATACACACACACACACACACACACACACACACACACACACACACACACACACACACACACACACACACACACACACACATATGAACACACGTACAAAGTAAACAAGTGTCAGTGTTTGTGCATGCACTCATAGAAAGGCCGTTTTGTGAAAAACAGCCTTTTTTTCCGTGGGGCAGAGGGATAAAAAACACTGGGCCAAGATCTTAACAGTGCGTGAGTGTGCGTGAGTGCGTGTATTTGTGTATGTGTATGTGTGTGTGTATTTGTGTTTGTATATGTGTGTGTTTGTGTGAAGTGATGCGTAGCAACACAGGCTGATGGCATCATCCGACGTACCTTGTCCAGCACTTACACACATACACATAAGCATGCACGCACACACACGTTCACATACACACACATACATACACGAATGCATACACACACAAGAGCATGCACGCACACACTCACGTACTTGAATACATAGAAGCTTGCACAAGCACACACATGCACACACACGCACGCGTGCACACATGAATGCACACACACCCATTACACATAACAGTGTGTGAGCTGTGGCGCGTACCTGGCAGGAGAGGGTGAGGGCAGTGTAGGGCCTTGCCCTGGGCCTGACAGCTTTGCGCCTGCACAGTGCAAATGTTTTCTTACTCACTGATCTATTTATTGACAGCTTTGCGCCTGCACAGTGCAATTTTGTTTTCTTACTCACTGATCTATATATTGACAGCTTTGTGCCTGCACAGTGCAAATGTTTTCTTCCTCACTGATCTATATATTGACAGCTTTGCGCCTGCACAGTGTAAATGTTTTCTTACTCACTGATCTATTTATTGACAGCTTTGCGCCTGCACAGTGCAATTTTGATTTCTTACTCACTGATCTGTTTATTGACAGCTTTGCGCCTGCACAGTGCAATTTTGATTTCTTACTCACTGATCTATTTATTGACAGCTTTGCGCCTGCACAGTGCAATTTTGATTTCTTACTCACTGATCTATTTATTGACAGCTTTGCGCCTGCACAGTGCAATTTTGATTTCTTACTTACTGATCTATTTATTGACAGCTTTGCGCCTGCACAGTGCAATTTTGTTTTCTTACTCACTGATCTATTTATTGACAGCTTTGCGCCTGCACAGTGCAAATGTTTTCTTACTCACTGCTATTTATTGACAGCTTTGCGCCTGCACAGTGCAAATGTTTTCTTACTCACTGATCTATTTATTGACAGCTTTGCGCCTGCACAGTGCAAATGTTTTCTTACTCACTGATCTATTTATTGACAGCTTTGCGCCTGCACAGTGCAATTGTTTTCTTACTCACTGATCTATTTATTGACAGCTTTGCGCCTGCACAGTGCAAACGTTTTCTTACTTACTGATCTATTTACCGACAACTTTGCGCCTGCACAGTGCAATTGTTTTCTTACTGATCTAAATATTTACAGCTTTGCGCCTGCACAGTGCAAATGTTTTCTTACTCACCGATCTCTTTATTGACGGCTTTGCGCCTGCACAGTGCAATTTTGATTTCTTACTTACTGATCTATTTATTGACAGCTTTGCGCCTGCACAGTGCAAATGTTTTCTTACTCACCGATCTCTTTATTGACGGCTTTGCGCCTGCACAGTGCAAATGTTTTCTTACTTACCGACCTATTCATTGACAGCTTTGCGCCTGGGGTGGATTTTTAATGGCCACGGTAAAAACCAATGGCACAGACTCAAAGGGTGAGAAGGTGGCCGCCTAGAAAGTCTTCTGGGAACACCAAGCCATACACCTCCTCCACTTCAGCACACACACACATACACACACACATACACACACACGCACACACACACATCTTCACACACACACACACATCTTCACATGCAACATCAACCACTCGCAGACCCCCCCCACTCCAGCCCTCTCAACCCCCCCCCCCCTCACACACACACACATACACACACGACACACACACACACAAATAAACACACTTTCAAGCCCAAATGTCACCCCCCCTTTTCCACAGCCCCACCTGTCTCACACACACACACACGTAATACACGTAATACTCGTGCACACAAATAAATACACACTCAAGCACACACATATACCTCAAAGAACTGATAAGACTAACACTTACATGAATACACACACGCACGCCTCTAGGAGCAGAAACTACCAGACACTCACATAGATACATACACACACCCTCTTCTAGGAACTGAAATGACCATACACACACAATAAGACACACACACTCCTCTAGCAATTATAGTGACCACACACACACACACACACACACACACACACACACACAGATACACACTCACGCACACACGCCCTCTTCTGGGAACTGCAATGACCATACACACACATTAAGGCACACACACACGCACACCTCGAGCAACTGCAATGATCATACTCACATAGATACACTCATGCACACAAACTCTTATAGGAACTGCAATGACCATACACACACAATAAGACACACACACACACCTCTAGCAACTGTAATGACCACACACACACACACACACGAACACACACACATAGATGCACAGTCACGCACACACACCCTCTTTTGGGAACTGCAATGACCATACACACACATTAAGACACACAAACACACACACCTCTAGGAACTGTATCGACCACGCTCGCACGGCGTGCGCTGCGGGCTGCACCCGCGGCTTGAGCTGTGGGGCTATGGCAATTGTCCACAGCTCCCAGGCTTGCAGTTCTTAACTTTGGCATTTGCAACCCTGCAACGCATCGCAGTGTCAGATGGGTGTGTGCTTTACTGACCCCAAGGCTAATCTGTGAAATTGCTGAGTATGTTAAGGTCGGCCTCTGCCCCCCTGGAAGGCACAGAAGGTTGCGTAATGTTCATCGCAGTGCGTGCTGCAAGACTAAGGTTGGCCAGAACCGTAAGCACACACCGTGCATGACCGTACATTTGGTGATTTCCCTTCCGTATAGACACTGTGTGTATATATATGGTTTTGGCCAACCCTATGTAAGACCCATTTGGTCTGTGCTGAGGTAAGCAGTGCGCTGCAGGCACTGTCAAGGTTTTGTGAGGAGGCAAGGCCTTAGGGTTAAGGGGTTGGGCACACACAACAGAAGCGTGCGTCTAACGTCTAACCAAACTGATACATACAAACAACAGGGCGCACATAATAGAGGCGTGTGTCTGATTCAATACAGGCACCTCAACAAACAGGCGCACGCCAAAAACGCACTAAAAGGAGGTTCTGGCAGTTGGTCCACTTTTGGTGTCTGTGCTGAAGATGAACCATGGGGGGCTGTGTGAGGGGTTGTGGAGCGGTTGTAAGTGAGCTGATGCCCAGTGAGAAAGGAGCCCTCTGCATGGTGTGTGTGTGCGTGTGTGTGTGTGCACTTTTTGTGAATGAATTCGTGGTGTGTGTGTGTATATGTGCATGCAAACAAAAGAGAGCGTATGTGCAGGTGCACATGCAGGTGTAAGTGTAAGTGTTTTTGTGCGCACATGTGTGAACGTGAGTGTGTACGTGAGCAAATTGGAGTGTGTATGTGTGTTTGTGTTTGTGGGAGTGTGTGTGGGTGCGTATATGATTGTGAGCTTGTGTGTGTAAAGCGTGTTTGTGTGCATGTGTGTGTGTGTGCGCGCATCCACACCGTGCGTCAATTACACCAGAATTATTTGTCACAAGTAAGGTTGGCCTGAACCATATACAGTGCATATCACGGCATTGTTAGCAGAACTATTCCCACACTGATGGTCTTATATGGTGAATGTACATGGTGCTGGTCTGCCCTGATTGTATATACATACACACACACACATACACACACACGCACACACACATACACACACAAACTCACCTGGCATACTGGAAGCAGCCCTTACAAAAGGGGCCTGTGATGTGGACTGACCATCATGGTGCATGAAGGTGTTGCTGCTTCTGTTACGATTCATTTGGTCACCCATGGTCGGCAGACTGCCCTTCGTGGGGGGGCTGCTGCTGCTGCAAGGGCTGATACCTGTGTGAACAAACACGTGTGTGTGTGTGTGTGTGTGTGTGTGTGTGTGTGTGTGTGTGTGGGTGGGTGGGTGGGTGGGTGCATGTGTGTGTGTGTGCGTGTGTGTGCGTGTGTGTATGTGTGTGTATAATCAATGATTGCTCATTGGAAAGCCAGTTGTGATCATGCAACAAAAATTGCTCACAGGAGGGCCACTGGCAGCAAGCAAAGATCAAAAACAAGTCTTAGAGTGAGCCAGAAATCTCCCACAAACAGGTCAGGTTTTGTGGAATATTTCATGCTGGACACACGGAATCCTTCCAGATGCTGGACACACGAAATTCTTAGGGAATGAGGGCTTAAGTTACTCAAAAATCTTCCACGTCAGTGTGTAAAATGTAGCAACCTTTTCGGCTAGAAAATGATAAATTGATAGTGCTGGTCAACACACCCAGCATCAATGGCAAACCGGAGGTCTCAGGTAAAAGGGACTCTGCTTTGACACGACATTAGGAGGCGCACTTTTGTGCGTAAGCCATGCAGGACTCTGCTTTGACACGACATTAGGAAGCGCACTTTTTGTGCGTAGACCATGCAGGACTCTGCTTTGACACGACATTAGGAGGCGCACTTTTTGTGCGTAAGCCATGCAGGACTCTGCTTTGACACGACATTAGGAAGCGCACTTTTTGTGCGTAGACCATGCAGGACTCTGCTTTGACACGACATTAGGAGGCGCACTTTTTGTGCATAAGCCATGCAGGACTCTGCTTTGACACGACATTAGGAAGCGCACTTTTTGTGCGTAAGCCATGCAGGACTCTGCTTTGACACGACATTAGGAGGCGCACTTTTTGTGCGTAGACCATGCAGGACTCTGCTTTGACACGACATTAGGAGGCGCACTTTTTGTGCGTAAGCCATGCAGGACTCTGCTTTGACACGACATTAGGAGGCGCACTTTTTGTGCGTAAGCCATGCAGGACTCTGCTTTGACACAACATTAAGAGGCGCACTTTTTGTGCGTAACCCAAGCAGGACCAGGACAGAAATAGAGCACAAGCTTGTGCTTGCGTACCTAAGCGGTATGACCAGGCTGGAGTGTATGGCATAATTCTCAACCTCCTCCCCCCCCCCTTCCACACACAAGATCTTTAGGTACAGTTAAAACTGCACCGGTTTGCCCCCCCCCCCTCTTCATCCAAAGCACACAAGGTGGTGCATGTGCTGTTTGAGTTTTTGCATTTTAATGGAACACAATGTGTGAATTATACGCACGCATGCACACACTCACTCTCTCTCTCTCTCTCTCTCTCTCTCTCTCTTCCTCTCTCCCCTTGCCACTCACCACACTGGCTGTTTAGGCCTATGGTGCTCCTCCTGCTCCCGCCCTCTTTGTCGTCTCCTTTACCGTCCGCAATCATCTGCATCTCTTTGTCCTCGTCATCTCCTCTGTCATGCGCAGCATCCTCTCTCAGCTCTACGTCCAGCCCCTGTCATGTTCAATGTGATGGAGGCTTATGAATTTCTGTCACATCAACTCTAGCACCATTTTTATTGCAACGTACCGCACGCAAACATGCTCTCTATCCAGCCCCACACGCAAACGTGCTCTCTGCCCAGCCCCAAGAATGGTAAGTTGTGGTACTAAAGAGCGTGCATGCCTTTTCCAACTTTCTTTTCCCAGTACCACACAGACATCATGTTCGTAAAGCTCTATTCATGACACGGGATGATTATCCACTTTTGTTTGCAAACGCTCTAGTCATGGTATTGATGTGTTGTCATAAATGACCAATCAAACACATACACGCGCACGCACGCACGTACACACACGTACACACACATATACACACGCGCACACACTTCAATACATGCATGCACACTTCAAGACATGCATGTGCACACAGGTAAACAAATACACACCCACATACCAGCATGTAGTTGCACACACACACACACACACACGCACACACACACACACAAACACACCCGCACACTTCAACACATATACCCACCTCATACAGAGTCTTCTCCTGTTCCTCCTCCGTGCCAAAGTCCCTTTCACCCTTGACCTGACCGAAGCTTTTCGAGGGTTGTGAGCTGCTGTGACCATTGACAAATGCCCTGCAGGTGCAACCGTGTGTTTGTGTGCTCAAGCATTGTGTGTGTGTGTGCTCAAGCATTGTGCGACAAGCATTGTGAAAGTTCAAGCTTTGCGAGCTGCAGTGACCACTGGCAAATGCCCTGCAGGTGCAACC
>Ga0307942_1004072_pt1 | contig 11719 bp, 9 predicted proteins | sample OrgLakmetagen175_FD_201846 | JGI IMG/M metagenome (GOLD analysis project Ga0307942, IMG submission 201846) | Saline water microbial communities from Organic Lake, Antarctica - #175 | ecosystem: Environmental > Aquatic > Non-marine Saline and Alkaline > Saline | place: Antarctica: Organic Lake...
TCCGCTGCACTTGTTCTCTTGGCACTCCTGGTTTTGTGAGGCTCTCTCAGCCTCTTGTTTCCTGTTTCTGACTGGGGCTTCTTATTCACACACATTCTGAGACATACCAACAGCTTTTTTTCTCGTTTTCCATGATGCTTTCTCTTCGCGCTTCTTCAAAACAAACGTTCTCTTTCTCTATTCATTTTTCTCTTCTTCATACATCAGTTTCATGTTCCCTCTAGTTTCTTTTTCAGTCTGGCCTCTTTCTCTTCTTGAAGCTGGCTTTTTATGCTATAGCTCAACTGCCCTCGCTGGCGGATATAGCTGTGTAACCCCCCTTTGTTGGACTGTCCGCATGATCATCTGGTTAGACTTCGCACACAGCAACAGCTTGTCTTCCCACCTCAGTTTGAGGATGGCCCAGCTCGTTTGAGGACCTTTATGAACCAACCTGATATTTTTGGTGTTGCCTCTTTTGTAGCTAAGTGCCTAGTCCTGTTCCCTTGATTTTTCTAGCGTTTTTTGGTTTGGTTACAGGCATTTTTCCAAGCTTCCGCTCATATGCCCACCAGAGGCATATATAGCGATGTAACCTTACCTTAACTTATCTGTAAACCTGTAAATCATGAATCCCAGTCATAATGTTTCAGTGAAATAGTGCAATTACCTCCGTCAACTTATGCCATTTACTGAGCACTCCTGTTGTTGGAAATTCTTGGTGCTTACTGAATTACGCCGCCTAAGCAGGCATTAATTCATTTTAGAGTCTCCTACAAAGATAGGTTTGGAGATACTGTGTCTGCATGAGGCTTGCATCAGCCACTGATATCCACCAAAGGGCTTCTTACATATAATTAGCACGAACAAAGACAATAAGTTGAAGAGATGAGACAAGTGCAAAGTACAATCAAAGTGTATTACGCCATCATCATCAGAGCCTTGGATGCACTAAAAATTGGCAAAAGACAGCAGTACCGATAGTTCTAATTGACACGGAAATTCAGGCCCAATATGCTACCACAAACAAGGAATTGAACAAAGAAGCAAGCAAGCTTGGATGAGCAATGAATTGGCAAAAGAAAGCAGTACCGGTGGTAATAGTTGTCACAAAAATTCAGGCCCAATATGCTACCACAAACAAGGAATTGAACAAAAAAGCAAGCGACAAGTTATGATGAGTGTATATACACAAGTTTTGTGGCCAAAACACAATGAGTGCATTGAAGATCTTAGATAAACCTACTATGCCTGCAATCACACAAAGACGAGAAGCTGTCTACTAAGCTAAGGAGAAGAGGCTAGCGTTACTCCAAGTGTCATGCAATTTAGGAGGACGGAGGGTATGACAAAGAGTGATACAAAGTGACAATACTGCCTTTACTTAGTCAATTGATTAGGCGACACTTGCAAAAATCCCCCTACGCCTGTGCACCTGCCAAAGCCTTGTTCTGCTTCTTGATGGACGAGGCTTTAATTGCAGCCACGCCCGTCTGCCCTCGGCCAGCCACAAGCACGTTAATGTCATACGTACCTTCATAAGTGTAAAATGCCTCAAGATCACAAAAGGCCTGCAAATGGTGTAGCACGTGGTCGGCAATGCAAGTGAGGCAGTTTGTAGCCAACTCACTGACTGCTCAGAGGGACGCACACAAGTCAAACAACATAATGTGGTAACTGGTGGAGATGGGCACAGCCATGACCTCACCTTGGCCACGTTGTAGTCCGTGAGGATGCCATTGCCTCCCAGCACTTCCCGGCCCAGCGCCACGACCTCCTGATATTTGTATCAAAGGTTTAGAGTTAAGCCTAACATTCAATTCTCTTAACAGGTAAATTTGAACAGGCTGTAGGCAGAGAAAAGGGTCGTGCCCATGCACCCCCCCCCCTTCCCCGGCCAAACAGTGCCAACAAGCCTAAATTAGCCATATTTCCCCATCCACTTCACCATTCCGGGACCTGATAGTTGCGATTATTACCTTGAAAATTTCTTTATATTTTCACAAAGGAAACAGGCAAGAAGACTCAGTGGATGGCCTGCCAAGAAAATCTAAAATTCTTGAAAGAGATATGGCAGAGGGGGACGACTGACCCCCAAATGGGGGTGTTTTTCAAATGTTCCCAGCCCCCTCATTGGCAACTATTCTCAAATGTTCCCAGCCCCCTCATTGGCAAACTCAGTTCCGAATGGTAGCTCCATAGCAGTTTAGTTTGACTGTTGCCAATGAGGGGGCCCATGCTTAATCGGCTGCGGCGTGAACCCTACTTTCAGGCACCTGTGTGCCAGATCTGACCCTCCCTTGCACCAATCTGAAATATTTTAATGGTAAAAAAGAAAGGAAACGGCTGAGTGGATGGTGTTTTATGAGGTTTTGAGTCATTTTACCATGGAAATCACCACATCAGGGCTTGTAGCACCATGTGTGCCTTATCCAGTCTATCTCAGCACGCAAAGTGACCCACATGGAACTGGGCACATGCTCGGGTAGCCCTCAATGCCAGCTACACTTTGGAACTAAAATGGTGTCGATTAAATGAAGTGGCTGTGAGTGGCTGCCTTCTGAATGCAAAAATGCACATTTTAGGCATTTTCTCAGTTGAACCCATCTGGAGAGATCTGAGGTCACGGGAGGGCGCGAGATTCCCGGCAATACTAAGAAAAGTTACGGTACAATCTAAATCTGGCAAGCCGTGGATATCAAGAGTGCATTTTGCCATTCGTTCCAGGTGGACATGTCATCATAAGCACATTTGAGCGAATATTCTCAGGAATTTCCTTCGGCTGAGGGTTCAGCAATGGTCACGTAGCAGGACAAAGGTTCTTTCATCGTTTAGGATAACTTTAAAGAGGTTGTATGATGTACAAACAGGAGTGATGGCCCTAAGCCTGGATTTAGGGGCTAGGGTTTAGTATTCAGGATGATGATCAAGTTAAACAGAAATAGACCCATCACATCAAAACAGCATTCGGAAGCTGGCAATAGGGAATTACACAATTCGGGTGTTATGGTGTGCATTAAACTCATTAGTTAACACAATGACACTGAGGAGTGCAACAACGTGTCTTTGAGGTTTAGGCTGCATGATGTTCAAGGCAAATACAAACAGGCCCGTGATGTCAAAACAACATCAGCATTTTCCTCCGTTATCCTGGGCACTCTCGCGATGTAAGAACTGGACAGAGATTTAGCAGAAATTGGACATGGTAATGAGCTAATAACAAATTATGCATTTAGTCTTTCTAAAATGCTGCGTCATCATCCCTACAGGATTTATCACGCAGCTCAGGAGGGTAAAAAAAAAATGACAGTCACGTGTAAATTTTGGGCCTCCGGCCCAAAATACCCCCCCCCCCAAACCCCTTTCCTGACCCCCCACACTAATGAAAAGGGTGTCAATCTGCTTAGAATTCAAGCATCTATCTGCCTGCATAATTCTCATGCCAAATAATGCAATACCTGACGAGCTACAGGGCAAAAACTGGTTTGTGCACGCTTTTGCACTGACCACCTGTTATTTGGAATCAATTGCTGGTAATTTGCCTGAAATCACCCCCACGGCCTACTTGGGGACATTCCATGCAATTCTATGACCGGGCACCCAGATCCCCCCCCTTTTATCTAATCACCCAACAAGGGTGCTAAATGACTGGGCTTGAGCTCTGAGGATTCCAAAATTATATTTAACATTTCGTGAAAGCGTCCTAGTATGATTCTGGAGCATCCCCCCAAAATTCTCCGACCCCCCCTGGACCCCCCCCCCCCCCGACCCCCTATGAATAGACTCATTTCTATACCAATCGATGGCTCTCGACGTCAGGATTCCGAATATCTAATTTATATTTCAGTCGACACGTGACGCCAAAAGGTTATGATCCTGCGCAGCTTGTAATAATTTCAACAAAATCCAACACTAAGGCCACTGCTTGGCTCTATTTTAATTTTGTATCAAGCAGGAGGCGTGCAACCCTGTTGAAAGGGGTGCGGATTGGGTGCTTAATTGCAAAACCAATTATTTTTTTTAATGAATACATCTCTGTACGGTATAAATATATTTGTGTAATCCTTAGCTCAAGCCCGGTCGATTGGCACCCTTGTTGGGTGACTTAAAATAAGGAGGGGGTCTGGGTGCCTGGTCATAGAAATGCATGGAATGTCCACAAGTAGGCCGCGGGGGTGTTCAGGCAAATTACCAGCAATTGATTCCAAACTTGCAATTTACGCTATGCATTATGCATAAGTTGCATGACTGAAGTAAAAAGTGCTTTGGCGAAGGTTTTCATTGGATTTGTGCACTTCACAGGTGGTCAGTGTATGGGCGTGCACAGACCAGATTTTGCCCTGTAGCTCGTCAGGTATTGCATTATTTGGCATGAGAACTGTGCAGGCAGATAGCTGCTTGATTTCTGAGCAGAATGGCACCATTTTTATTTATGTAGGGGGTTAGGAAGGGGGATTTGGGGGGTGGGTGGTCATTATAAGCTGGAGGCCCAAAATTTGGACGTGCCTGTCTACGATTTTTTTTTACACCTCCTGTATCAAGCTTGAATTTACCCAGAGGTGGTTGACGGAGGCCTGAAAAAGGGGTACTCTTGAAATGTTCCCAGATTAAAGGCGCCCCAGCTAGCAACTTCTAAGCTTAGCAGCCAGTTGTAGCTGCTGATAACACCTGAGCTTAAAAGGTGCCAGTAGCGGCACACATGCCTAATTGCCCGCGGCGTGAACCCCATTTTTTACCATCGATCTGTCATATCTCACCACCAACTGACCCGATTTGTGTCATTTTCATATGATTTTAATAAAGAAGATAAAAAAAACGGGGCAAAACAGAGCAATAACTGGCCAGGTACCCCATTTTGGCCCATTTCCCTTGAAAAAAAGGAAAAGGGGTGCCAAAATGGGTAGAAAACCATGTTCCATCAATCCAATTTCCAGCATTCAAACGATATCTCATCATAAAAGAAGTACTCCTGTCGTGTTTTGAGGTGAAAAGAGGCCCTGTGTAGTGTGGTGGCTCAATACGTAAACATTCAGTGCCAAAATCTGAACTAAATTTCTGCCCAAACCACTGGGGTAGTCCATTTGGCCTCAAACTTCATGAGCCTCTCATGACATCTACTTATGTTATTTAAACACGATTTGCATTGAAAAAGAAATGTTTTCAGGACTTTATAATGCTTATGCCCTAAAGCAGAGGTTGACCGGTGCAAGTTCAGAAATGCACCTTTTCCCTGCCGAAGTGAGTGCAAATTACGCACCGGGTCCCAGAATGCCAAATTTCCAGTAAATGCCATTAATTAAGTTGTAAAATCAAGTATATTGCATTCAGGTGAGGTAGAAGGGGCTTTATATTGGGTGAACAGCTTTTTGGCACTATTTGGGGTGACTAACTTTTAACATACCATAAGTCAGCCCACCCAAAAAGGGGGAATTAATGCCCCTTTCCTGAATTGCACATCTGAGGCCACCTATAAATGTAACACTTCTGCATAAAAATTCATGAGTTTGGGTCAAGGGTGAGAGTGGGGGGCTAGATTTGCAGAGGTGGTCAACTGGGGAAATGTCCAAACATGTGCCCTTTTTGCACTCGGAAGCCAGCCATCCACTGCCTTTTTATCCGATTGGTACCATTTTTGCTTTAAATTGAAGCTGGCATTATGAGTTACACGATGATGTGCTTAAATTCATGTGGGTCGCTCTGTGTGCAAATTGGCAGGGCTGAAAGCCCACAGTGACCACCAAAACCCTAGGAAGGTGGCTTTGCATGGGAAAACAGCACATGTTGGCCTACATCCCCAACTAGTTGACTGTTTCACTCCATTTCTTTTGCAATGATGTTTGTTTATTCTAAAGACTCTATATCACCAAAGTTCATGTGATTTGTTAATGCCGATTTTGTGGTGAAGAATAGGGTTCACGCCGCAGGCAATCAGACATTTTTGCCGGGACTGGCAACATTCAAGCTCAGGTGCTATCAGCAGCCCCTACCTCTGGGAACTGAGCTTGATTGTTGCCAGTCCCGGCCACCGTTCTCAATTCACAAAAGTACCCCTGTTTGGGGCCTCAGATGACCACCTCTGCTAGATTTTGTGCCATTTCCCTGCCAGAAAAGTGGCATGGGTGTAGAAATGCGGGTTTTGGTCCGAATTTCACCAATTCTTTCGTTCCCAGATAAGTTTAGAGTCAAACCATACACATCAAAGCAAAAAAGGGGGTTGAGAATTTGCCCCTGAAGGACTTAGTGCGTGGGCCCGTTTGCTGGGGAAAAATGGTGCATTTTTGGAAACCCTGGAAACACACTTTCTGGCCATCACCTGAGTGTCAGGAGCCCTTCAGTTTGCTCCCAAGGCATGCCCGGTCAAGTACTATGGTCTGGAATGCTGGGGTTGGGCTGTGGTGGGCAGCGATAGCTGAGATTCTCCAAAAACTTTGTGTTCAGCTGTCTAACTACAAATCCGCTGGGCCATTTCAGGACATGAGCTTGTCACATTTTAAAGCTTTTGTTACACACTGCTCATCGCAAAAATCAGCTTTGCAATCCATGCATCCCGCCCAAAGCCTTGTTTTTTAGTAGTTTCCCTGCCAAAAGGGGGGTCCAAAACCGGACCTTCACCCCAATGTCCCCAATATTATTGCAAACACCCCTGGTAAGTTGATGGAGCCCGGGAGGAGCTTTTTAAGACCCACTTTCTGATAGGGATTTCCACCCTGCCCACCTGGGCACCTCGTGCCACAAACTGAGTCTGCAGGGGTGCTTGGATATACCTAGTTAAGGTTCCTACATACTTAGATGGGGCAAGAACTCTCACAAGGATGGCTGGCCTAAACAAAGTGACAACCTACCTGTTACCTATGCATCATACTCCTCGTGAAACCTTGCAGCTTAACATCCATTATCTACATCTGCACTCACCCGGCCACGCAGCGTGTTCCATGATTTGACCAAGCTGGCTTGCTCATGGGACATACTGCCTGCTTCATACAGCTTGCTCAGCTGCAGGGCCATAAGGAACATGGCCTGCGTATGGATACAGATCCACAAACAGGGTGGATAACCCGGCATGGCACAAGACTCGTATGCTTGATGAGTCACACCCGTTAGCATAGCATGTGACCAAACTCGTAAATTTCTAGATCTAGAACATTATTGTTGCACACATAAGCTTGCAGGTTTTAAGGAATGCATTGAGGGTAAACGCGTGACATCTGATTCCTAAAACTTGATATTTACAACGCCACAACTCCTCTATATACAACGCCACAACTCCTCTATATGTGTGTGTGATTGTGTGTGCGTGTGTGTGTGTGTGTGTGTGTGTATGCGCGTGTGTGTGTGTGAGTGTGTGTGTGTGCGCATAAGCATGTGTGCGCATGTGTGCGCATGTGAGAGTGATGTTGCCTCAATTCCCGTGCCCACCTGAATATTGCCGAGCATGCGAACCAGGCGCTCCTGGATCAGCTGGAAGCCTCCAAGGGGAGACCCAAACTGCTCCCGTTGCTTCACATAGCGTGCGCACACATCATACACTCCCATGGCTAGACCCACCGGCTGCCATGCCACCATGATCCTTTTAGCACAGAAAAAGGCACAAAGGAACGATATGTTGGAAACGAGCAAGTCTAGTGTGATTGAAGGAAAGGTCCACGAGCTTACAATGTCCATCCAGGATTGCGAATCTTTACAGCAATACACACTACGTTCCTTGCTAGGGCTGAAGGTGTAATATTATTAATACACACATGCACATACCTGCTAATAGCTAAGACTTTGTTGGTGTCTTTAAAAGAGTTTACGCCTGGCAAGCGTGCAGAGTCTGGCACAAAGCAGCGCTCAAACACCATGTCTGCATTCTGCATGCATGCATGCACGAGCAAAGGGCAAGAGCTGACTTGGTGTAATAGAGCTGCAACTTTAAGAACCGCACGCACGTCAGAAGGGGTATCAGGGGTTATTGATGCAGTTGTTTTTGGCGTGAGAATCACAGGTGTTTGGCACAGGGCTCTTTGGCAATCAGGCTTGTGAGGCACTGCACAACTCAGGGTGTGTGTCAATGTGCAAGAAAGGAAAAGGCACAAATGTGTGTGTCTATACGAGTGTGTGTGTGAGTGGTTGTGTAACAATTAGCAAAAGCTGTACTTTTCGTCAGGCCCAGTTGAAGGAGGAAAAACAGGGCTTATATTCAGGTGCAAGTAAGTGCAGAGCTTACGGTCGCCCCCGTGAAAAACTCACCCCCCTGCAAGCCAAATTGTCTCACTTAACTTTGCGCAAGCATACTTCCGCACCCACTCCACCATTTCGTGACCTGAGACATGCATTGGATAGCTAATATTTTTTCTTTCAGCAGATGCTTGAAGGCTGGGGAAAAGTGCAGGAGATTTGGGCGTATTGACTCCCGTTTCACAACCTGTGTGACAATCCACGACCTGTCAGTCCCCAAAAATCAAGCATACTGGACAGCATATTTGGTGTGAGATTGGGGACGGGAGCAGCTGTGGTCGCGAGTGCAACACAGACATTGTGCTGCGACATTCAGGAAAAATCACACCGCTTTTTGCACAGGCCATCGATTGGCCCCATTCAAATTTCATTTGACGAGTATAAATTGGCAGCAATGCTGAGAGCAAAAACCGGGCTGGAACTTGCAGTAGGTAAGGAGCGACAGATTTCTCTTTTTCCCCTGTGTCCCTTGTGTGAGTGCCTCCCACTCGCCGGCGTTCCCAGTACCCCTGCCCCAAATTTGACATTGCAGCATTGTTACATAACATTTATAATGCTTATATCCTGATGCAGAGATCGATCGGGGCAACCTCAGAAATGCACCTTTTCCCTGCCAAAGTGGGTGCAAATTACGCAGCGGGCCCCACATAACCCCCCAGAAGTCCAAATTTCCAGCAAATGTCAATGATTTAGATATAACACCAAGTATCTTGCATTCAGATGAGGTATAGGGGGCTTTGAATTGGGTGGAGAGCTAAGTGAGATTAGGGTGGGTTTCACGGGGGCGACGTTACCTGAACGCATCTTAGGGCAATCTTGTTCTCAATCTTGGTGGCCTTGAAGCCAGGGGTGCCCTTGCGCACGACAAAGGCATTGACCTGCAGCGAGCAGAGTGAGGGCGTGGATACAACACACGCACACCACTTTGCGATTGAGAGGCACTTTGACACAGAGTAGTCCTGCTCCTATGCTGCTGGCAAAAACAAGAAGGCAGGGATTCACACAACACATAAAGGCGATCATGCACATGCTCTAAATCACAACATCAAAGACCTTGGTCACACGGCAGAAACAATTAGAAAATTGAAATTTAGACAAATGCATCTACGTGTTGGCGTACTTGCCTGGCCTGACTCAGAACTGCGGGCCCAGACGACAGTGATCTCAGCAAAAGTACCATTACCAATCCAGCGCTTTTGGCCGTCCAAGAGCCATCCACCTGAGACCTGGAAGCATGCGTTTTTTTAACAAGTCACATAGCTTGCATATTTAAGCGTGTGTCATTGTTTGTTTGCATGTGCGAGCTTCAGATCTTTGGACGTTCCACTTTTCTTTTCTCAGTGCATTGTGCCCAAACAGGGAGAGGAGTGGGGAAGGCTAGTGTGCCTGCCAACATTATGCAATGTTCTGAGGAGCAACTCAGGCCAGCACCAGTGGTTATATATCAAGTACATGTGCGGTTCTGGCCTAAAAATAGTGTTTCTGGGATCTCCATGGTGAGACCTACAGCAGCAAATAGAGTATGACTTGGGAACTGAGGACAGAAGCAGTACTGCCAGCGTCAGCAGTTTGACCAGAAATGCTGCTTTTATTTTCAGGTCTTGAGTGATGCTCTTTACTATGCTAAAATTTCTCATCATGGAGACCTCAGGCACACCATTTTCAGGGTCAGCCAGAACCATACATGCACTCCGTAAACAACTGTGCCTGGATTTCATTGGTAAACACAGTATGCATACGTATGTATGGTTTGGCCAACCCTAAGCAAATTGCACCTGAAGCCAGCCAGGCCCTCACCCTTGTTGCCGTGGTTGTGAGGGCTGCAGCATCAGAGCCATTGCTAGGCTCAGTGAGAGCCCAGCAGCCGACCAGGTTCAGGCTGGCCATGCCAGGCAGCAGCTCGCGCTTCTGCTGCTCAGATCCGAGCAGGTTGATCGTGAGCATGGCGAGGTAGGAGTGCACCAGTAGGAAAGTGCTCATGCTGGCGTCCACACGCGCGATCTCGATGACTGCCATTGCATTAGCTACGATGCCCATGCCCTGCGCAAGCACGGGGTGTGTTGTGCAGTCACGTCGTGCTCAAGCCTTCAAATTATAATTAAACTCAGCCACGTGCAACAGTACACGCATCACATCAACAGGAAACTTTATTTAAGGGAGGCAGCTGTACAAGCGTTTTGGCAAGAGCATGCACACAGCACAGTACGGTGTGTGAAGCTGGCCTCACCGGGCAGCCGTAACCTTTGATATTGCCCCCGGCCAGGCCTAGGTCAGCGAAAGAGGGAACCAACTTGTGAGGGAACTCAGCTCGCTCCCAATAGCCTGCAATAACCGGAGCCACCTCTTGCTCCTGCAAAGTGTGCGAGGAAAAATGTGTGTGATTGAAACAAGTTGGGAAGGAGGTTTATAAACCCCAAGGATTTCTCTTAGCTTATTAGCATCCAGCCCTTGTGCTGAATCCTTTCGCTTGTACGTCTTTCCCTAGGCCCAGCACCACATCTTACGCTGTATACAAACATACAAACACAATAGAGCGGAGGCACCTTCATTTAGCACATATACATGGTTCTATCAAGCTTACACATGTTTCAAGTGGTGCACATGTGCACATGGTATGAGTGGTACAGACATTGTTCTGCGGTGCATCCACTATCCACTGTTAGAAGTGCTAAATGATTATAATTGGCCTTACACACATATTTTAAGTGGTGCACATGGTATGAGTGGAACAAACATCAGTCGGCAGTGCATCCACAGTTATAACTGCTTAATGGTTATACATTCTTGTGTCTTTCCTGGGCCTGACACCTGAAGCTCACCATGTACGCCCGCACCCGCAAGCGCAAGGCCCTTTCCTCAGGTGTGAGGAGGCCATCCATGCCCCTACAAAAAAGAGGCATTGCTTTATATTTCATGCTGATATCTTATATCTTCGACACTGCAAGGAGTGTGGTGAGTCGTGGTTAAGAAGCGGAGTGATACTAAATGCTATCATTCTCCTTCTCTGAAATAAGTGACACCGACAGCAATAGTCATTGCTTGCAGTTTACTCACAGCGCATCATGCACCGCAGGTGGGAAAGCAGCTGCAGTGCTGGCACAAGGGAAAGTGTCTGAGTGCCCAAGCGCTCCAGAGGTGGCTTGCTGTGTCAGCTGCGGGGGTTCCAAAGCATCGTCTGTTCCCAGCATTCGGTGCACGGAGTGCGCAGCTGCAAATGTATTTACACATGTTGTGTGTGTGTTGAGTATATGTGATGCGTGTGTGTCAGTATGTGCGTGCACGTGAACCATGTGCGAGTGTACATGCAAGCGTGTAAGTGTGCGCGTGTGTGTGTGTGCGCGTATGCGTGTGTGTATGCGTGTGTGTATGTGTGTGTGTGTGCGTGTGTATGCGTGCATGCGTGCGTGCGTGCGTGCGTTCGCGTGCGTGCGTGCGTGCGTGCGTGCGTGCGTGTGTGTGTGTGTGTGTGTGTGTGTGTGTGTGTGTGTGTGTGTGTGAGTGCGTGCGTGAGTGCGTGAGTGCG
>Ga0307942_1004073_pt1 | contig 11718 bp, 15 predicted proteins | sample OrgLakmetagen175_FD_201846 | JGI IMG/M metagenome (GOLD analysis project Ga0307942, IMG submission 201846) | Saline water microbial communities from Organic Lake, Antarctica - #175 | ecosystem: Environmental > Aquatic > Non-marine Saline and Alkaline > Saline | place: Antarctica: Organic Lake...
CTTATGGATTTATTTGTGGCTGGCCGAGACCAGTCAGCAGCCGATCAGCCAAACAACCTGGCTGAAGGTCACCCCCAATTGTAACCATTGTAACCATTAGCTGTATAGAGTGTGTAAGTGCACTACATGGAGCTTGCAAACAAGCATCCTGGATCCTGGCTCTCTGAAGCTAAAGACTCAGATCTTTGGCAGTGCAGTTTGTGTCAGATTTAGTTTCAATTTTCGACACTGGTTGATTTTGTTTCACCAGCCAATTGCCATCAGCCAGAGACTCGGGCTGTAGGCCATCCTTGTAACCCTTGTAACCCTTGGCAGTGCTGGAGAGTGAGTACTATAGATGGTGCTACTCGCATACAGCATGATGACGTGTAGAGTGGTGGAGGCTCCATGAGAACAGGTGCAGTGCAGAAAAAGCTTGTTCATAGCAGGGTTTGAGTGTGCCATGTGCCTGAACCTTAATAAAAAGGTAAGGTGGACTAGGAATGGCTGTTGTATTGAGTTCTGCACCAGTGGAAATCTACGGTATTCTTGACGTGTGGAGTGCTATAGGTTGTAGCCGCGTATTGCCCTGCTTAGGTTCTCCAGGAGTTTGTTACGCCCAATCAGTGGCGTAATTTTTGAAGAAAACCCTTTAAGACTGAAATAGAGTGTGAACAATGCCTCTAGACACTCATGTCCGGAATAAAACGAAAGCAAGAAAATGTTAATCCATTCAAAGGGTATGCACACGTAACTGTGCGTGCTGGCACTTAGTTAGTCAACACAGCCGTTAGTCAACACAGCAATGCCTCTTCCTCTGTTAAATCACTTAGCACTGATGAGAACTAACTACAAGAATGCACCGGGTGCAGTGCCCCTCGCCCGCCAAACAGAAAGAAACACGGAAATAGAAAGAAGGTGCGCACACATGTGCAGGCACTCATACACACGTGCAAGCAGTCCTACATGCATACAGCTAGAATGCTCCGTTTCACTCCTGTTGTGCATTACGACATAAGACATGCAGCAAAAGTGCGCATCAGGCAAACTCCCTCTCCATTCATGCCACGCATGCAGCTAGGCACCACTTTTGCTAGCTTAAACTCCGCTCATGCAGCGTGGCAGGCATAGCAACGAAAAACTGTGCACTCCTTTCCACTCGTGAGGCAGGCAGGTGGCAGGCAGGCATTGCAGCGTGGGGGCTGAAGTGCATCGCAGCGCAGGGCACGCACAGCACCGCACAGCATGCGGGAAGGCAGCTAGAATGTCGGCAAAGTACGGCACAGCTGCGAGCTCGGTTAGTCCCGAACACGCCTGCGTGCCTCTCGGTCTCTGTCCCTGCGGTCAGCCTCTCCCCCCGTACCGTCCTCTGCATCCCTGCGTCTCTTGGGCTCAACCGCACCACGCTCACGCTCCCGCTCACGCCTGCCGTGTGCATGTCATTGTTCGTGTTTATGTGTGTGTGAGTGAGTGTGTGTGTGTGTGTGTGTGTGTGTGTGTGTGTGTGTGTGTGTGTGTGTGTGTGTGTGTGTGTGTGTGTGTGTGTGTGTGTGTGCTCGTGTACATGTGTGTGTATGTGTGAATGAGCGCGGTTGTCCAAACTATTGAAGAAAGGGTTCCACCATTTCAAGCTCCTGGATCCGTGTCTGTCCCGTCTATGATCTGCAGTGAGTGCTTAATGCGCAGGTCATATCAAATGCGCAGGTCATATGATGCGCAGGTCATATCAAATGCCTTTGCATTAGGACCAACTAAACACAAATGCACGCTTTCTGGTGAGCCCTGTGTTGAGCCCGTGTATAAGCGCTCTGGGATTATTGCCAAACATTGCTTTCGCTCACATCCTCGCCTGCCGCATGCCGCATTTGTACGACGCGCATTTCAGGTGCAAGCGGTCGAACTTTGTATGATCACAGTCAATGAAAAAATAAAACGCCTGCAGTGTTTGTTGGGCAACGCTGTCAAACCTTGCTGCCTTCTTCGGCCCCAAGCATGCCCCCCCACTGTTCATGTTTGGTCAATACTAAGGCATGTATGCGTGCGTGCATTCCTAATACTTAACTGCTGTGAAGATGAATGAGGCTGTGGGAGCTGTGCAAAGGCAACAACCCCTCTGCTGCCAGTAGTATTCAAGGATCTGACCGTCATAGAAAAGGCATAGACTCACTCACCCCCACACTTAAATACACACACACACACACATACACACACACATGAACAAACGCACACTCAAACACACCTTGGAGGAGTAGGGTCACGTTCACGTTTGCGTGGGGCCTCTCTCTCCCTCTCCCTGACAGTTTCACGTTCACGTGGGGGGGCTCGCCCGCTGTCACGAGGCCTATATGCGCGCAAATGTGGTGTGGGTGTGTATGTATGTGTGTGCATGCGCACGCATGCACAAGTGTGTGAGGTCAGACTAGCCACTGTCTCAAAGACGTGCACACTAAAGCCAAAAATGCCACGTCACCTAAACAGGGGCTAAAGCAAGAAGAACAGACGCACACAAACTCCTCTCTTCAAAAAGCAACCTGCTCGCAAGTGGACATGAGCACTCTTTCACGCAATCCTTGGGCAAGAGCTTGTGCAAGCCATGCCCATTAGTTACTAGCCAGCACGCCATATTAAGCTCTGTGTGCGCAACTCTCGGCCACAAGGCCTGCCTTCATCACGTGTCTGCAGACCCTTTGTACGTCGGTACCCCTCAATCGTGCATCGACTGGCCTTTTATGCCGAGCTAGCTGGGCAGCTACCCTATGGCTGAGCTAGCTAGGCAGGTACACCATGGCTAAGCTAGCTAAAACCCTGCTGCACTGCCCTCTAAGGGTTTAGAACCCTGCAACACTGCTGTCTCATCAGTTACCCTCTTCAAGTCAAAGCCCTGAAACGCAGCACTCACTTGGGCCTGAACAAGTGTGCTCAATTCATGGGTAGACTCAGTACATTTGTTTCAGCCCAAGAAGGCTGATGAGGAACCGACGTCATCTACAACGCACTCACCTGTCTACGTCCAAGGATGGTGCGGATGCAGTGATCAAGGGCAAAGTCAATGCAACAGCTGAGCAAGCGCAGCAGGTATGTCCATGGATGGTGGGGATGCAGGGATCAAGAGCAAAGTCAATGCAACAGCTGAGCAAGCGCAGCAGGTAGCGCACCTGTCAATGTCCATGGATGGTGGGGGTAGGGTGGGGAATCCGCCTGGGGGTGCCTTCTTGGGTGGCCGTGGTGCTCTGCCCTCTGCACCTAAACCGCCACCTAAACGACGCGGCTTCCTGTGAGTGTGTGCGTGTGTGTTATATGTGTGTGTGTGCGTGTGTGCTAGTGGGTATGTGCATGTGTGTGTGCTTGTGCGTGTGTGCTAGTGGGTACTTGTGTGTACGTGTGTTTTATATGTGTGTATATGTGCGTATTTACAGTTGCGATAAGCGGACGCTTGGCGACGTTGTGATCCTTGAGCATGCACTTGCACAGACTGGCTTGAGCATAAATACATGGAAAAGCATTGTTGCACTTACTCACACATACAAACACACACACTCTCTCTCTCTCTCTCTCTCTCTCTCTCTCTCACACACACACACACACACACACGCACACACACACACACAAACACTCACACACCACACACACACACACGCACACGGCCTTACCATGTCTCCACTGTCCGCCCCCTCTCCACATCCACTAGCACCCTTCGCCCCTCTATCTTTCTCCCATCCGCTGACTTGTACGCCTCCTTCATGTCCTTCTTGTCTTCAAACTCTATGAAGCCGTAACCACGGGACTTGCCTGGAAGTGTGAGTGTATGTTTGTGTGTGTGTGCGTGCATGTGTGTGTGTGTGTGCATGTGTGCATGTGTGTGTGCATGTGTGTAAGTGCGTGTGTGTGTGCGTGTGCATGTGTGCATGTGTGTGTGCGTGCATGTGTGTAAGTGCGTGTGTATGTGCATGTATGTACACTCTGTGTACGCGTGTGCATGTGTGTGTGCATGTGTGTGTGCGCGTGTGCAATTCATCCTCTCATCTTCACATCTAACAAAGTGTTGACAGGTGAGTGCTGCGACACATATTCTGGCATGCCTTGCATATCACACAAAAGCAACACTGGATGCATCCACACATGCACACACTCATGATACAAACACATACACACACATGCCTTCATGGACGCGTGCACGCTATCACCTCCTCGCACAAGTGTTCCTGACTGATCAAACCCCTCACCGTTTTTGTCAGTGACGATGCGCGCACGCTTGATGGGCCCATACTCCTCAAACTCGCGACGCAGCTTCTTGTCTGTGACATCGTAGCTCAAGCGGGAGACAAAGAGCGTTCGGAATGGATCGCCCTGCATGCAAATGGTGATGAGGAGCATGTGTATCAAGGGACGGACATACACGCACGCAGCACACAAGAACACACACACACACGCAATGGCACGCATGCATGCATTACTGTCGTTTTGTGCACTGTCCTGAGCGGTGCGTGGAGTAGAGACCCATAACATGTGCGTAGACTTTGTACCATGTGCGTGCATGCAAATATGTAAGCAATAGCAGCTTAATCCACAACCAAGGACTTAAATAGAGGCAACGAGCTTGCCTGCAATCAAATGTCTTGCAGGACCCCTGTCCCAGGCTGCGGGTAGACACACAACATGCACAAACACGCACACACACACACACACACACACGCACCTCAGCGTTCGGATCCCTGTTGGGGTCCCACGCCTTTGATGCTTCCTCTGCCTTTGCAGCTGCCTGCGTGGTGTGAGCGTTGACAGAAATCATAAATAAGATGGTATGGTTAGCCTCAAGCGTGCTTGTGTACGAGAGAAAGGAAAAGCGCATGGGAAGCACTCAAATAGATGCACACAACACCACCCACCTCATCGCGCTGCCATCCACTCAAACGTATGTGCCTGCATAGGACACATAGACATGGCTTTTGTTACGAAAGGAGCTCCATGTGGCACAGCAAGGCCCCTACATGGCTTTCAATGTCAATGTAACATGCGGAAGTGCACTGCTCGTGTGTTTCAGTTGTCAGCGCTAGCTTCTCCACCAACACACATTCAGTGCAAAACACATGAGGCTGGCTCGTACATCCATGACATGCCTGCATGTACGTGCTGGCATGTGCACCGAGCAAAAGGAGTCGTGCTGGTCATTTCACAGTGTTTGACATCATCAGACTCCCCTCTCCCCACTCCACACCCCCACTCACTTCTCTGCCTTGGTCTCTGTGGTGAGCCTGCACTGCAGGTTCAGCTCTGGGTTCCTGAACAGGCGGTGCTTGGGCTCTGATGTGTCCTCCTCTGGATCCTGGGGGCCTGCGAACAGGGGCACGCACTGCGCCACGCCCGAGAAGGGAACCGGCAGCTTCTTCGTGCGCAGCTCGCTGGCCTTGGGCAACGGGTCCCGAGGGGTGAAGTAGTCCAGGATCGTGCCAGGAAGACCGGTCTTGTGGCCCGACTGCATCGTCTCCTTCAACGCCTTCACGGCCTGACTTTTATGTTGGAATCCTCCGCCCATCCCACCTCCACCCATCCCCCCCCCTCCGCCCATCATACCTCCCCCCCTTCCCATCATCCCTCCTCCCCTGTCCTCCCCGAAAAAATACTCCCTTTCCCTCGTCATTTTTATTTTTTTTTCGACCGAGTAGGATTCAATCGGGATGGCATCAGCAGGCTCCCGAGTATTTACGGTCAATTAAATTATTGATATAATTCTCCACGGTTTACCGTCGCTTGCTTGCACGACTCGTTCAGATGCTGATCGGGCTTCCTTAACAACCTTAACAAGATTATTAAGCGCAGATGCCAGCAGTCCAAGGGAAATAGCCAAGGTCCAGCCAAAAACAGGGTGCTGGCTCAAGATCTTGCCGCCGCCAAGGGGGCGCTGGGAGAAGGCAGGTTTATCCGACCCAAGTTAAATTCCACCTGGGCAGGCAGGGCAGGCAACACATTTTAGATCTTAGTTGGTCATGTCTGCGTCAATGCTTTTGTTGATGCTCAATGTGTGGGAGCAAACAAATTACGAAATAGTGGCGCTGCGCTTGGGGTCTCTAAGAAATGGTCAGAGGCCTTGAACACGGCCCATACTGGAAATCCATACATAAGCTGGTACCATAATTCGTCGTGACAGCCAAAGCTCTGTTATGAGCAGCTTTCTTGCTCCTCAATAAATCCCAATGGCATTGTCCTATGCCTGTGCCAACTGCCCGGCAATTTTGCCCTAAGCAGAGTTGTGAGCACCCTCCTGGAACTGGTTCCCTGCTAACCCCAGCTAGCCTTGCGTGTGCAAATGCATGAGCTGTGCGTGTGTCCAATGCTGGTGCTCACTGCATCCTTAAGGTCCTGAGACTTCCTGCCCATCGCAAACATCACGAACATTCAACAACATGACTCCGCACGGCAAATAGACTTGCATTCCTGGCGTTGCAAATGCCATGGGCTAGGGCCAGTATGTCTTCTTTTCTTCTTTCCATTATCTAGTCCTATGTCCAGGAGCTCAAAGAAAGTTCCAGCTTTTCCAGCCAGCTGGGTGTGACCCTTTGCTAACTTGCTGCATGACTACACTCAATCTTCACCAGAAACACGCACCTCTGATCTGTGCTTGAAGATCTCCACCAGCAGATTGTTTGGCACCCTCCCGTAGCGCATCAGATGAGCGGCCAAGCAAGCTTGTGACGCTGTCTTTGTGCCTTCATGGCCACTGCCGTACTTTTTCCCAGAACGCTCCAGCCACTCTAAAGCGAGGTACAAATGAGTGTCACTAGCTGCAAGTAAGAGACAGGGAGAGTGTGTGTTTGTATGTGTGTGTGTTTGTGTATGTGTATGTGTGTGTATGTGTTTGTGTGTGTGTGTGTGTGCATGCGTGTGTGCGCACATGAGAAAAAGGGTAAAAACATTAGAATCAATTGAAACCGACAAGTTGGCGCTCCATGGCAATGAGGGAAGCTTTCACTAGGCATGAATAAAGAAGACCTACAATGATCCTATGCAAAGAGGAGGCGCGGGACAGCCTTTCAAACCTAATCCTGTGTGTCTATCCTCTTTACCCGGGTTGATCACACTAATCAGGGACTCAAGGCTTGCTGTTACTAGGTTCCATCACAATGACAAAAGGCATATGGCGTGCTTACCTGGGTTGATCACACTGATAAGGGGCACAAGGCTTGCAGGCTGCTCCTCGCTTGGCATCACAGGCTTTGTGCTGCTGCTGCCTGCACTGTCCCCCTGATTGCTGGATGGCTGCTGGGAAGGGGCGTAAAGCAGTTAAGCGTGTGAGGCAATTTTAGTGTCGAAAGTGTGTGAGGCAGGTGTAGCATGCTTAAAGAACAGCTGCTTAAAGTGTGAGGCAGTTGAGGGGTGAGGGCGGTGCGAAACGTTGTGTGTACATTGATGTGGATGGGTGCAGCGTGCTTAGAATCAAGGCTATTTGAAGGGCAGTATGTAGCGTATGCCCTGGTGTGAGTAGGTGCAGCATGCTTGCAATGGGGGCTAACTAAGGGCTGTGGCATGTGTAGTGTATGCATTGGTGTGGGTAGGTGCAGTATGCTTGACAAAAGGATCATTTTAAGAGTTGTGACACGAAGATGGGGCAGCATGCTCACATTGATGGCCAGGTATTTGAAGAGAAACTCAAATTCCAACGCGGCAATCCTATAAGGTTTTAGCCAGGGAGCTTGTGTGGTGATTTTGGGTGAGAGACATAGAACTTGTATGATATGGGTGTGCTGCAACCTTCATACATCCAGACGCCCATTCACAACTCTGGACACAAGCAGCGTGAAGTCATCGCATCGTCAGTTTTACTAAGGCAAGCGCACACCCTTATCCTGTGATAGATTCCACCCTGCAAGGTGTGGGTGCGGGGGCTCTGTTATTCTAGCGCTCTCTGCCTCATTCTGCCTCATCCTACCTCGTTCTCAAGAATGGCCCGTGCCAACTGTCCCTGGAACTCTTTGTGGTCTACTATGTACACGTGATTGTTTTCATCCTGTTTCTAATCAACTACCTACATGACCTGCCCCTTCCCCTACCCACAACATGTAGCACCTAGTGGTCATCCCCACGCCCACCTATCCCCTCATGCTCACCTCCTCTCTTTCTCTCTCCCTTTCTTTCCTTGCTCGTCCAACGTGACCTGGAAGGACTCACCCTGCCTTCTTCTGTGTGCTCCCTAAGCACTCGCCATCCAACGACCCAAGGGCCCGCTTGCTTTCCCCCGTGAATCCTCCTTGCACATCCAACGTGACCTGGAAGAGGGACCCACCCTTCCTGTCTTCTGTGAGCTCCTCCCTATGTATTCCCATCCAACAACCAGAAGGCCCCACCCACCTGCCCGCGTGACCCCTCCTGCTCGTCCCTGCATACTGCCAACAGCTCATAGCTGGCATACGCACTGGCTCGAAGCCACTGCCGTACGCGTGTGTCCAGGGCGTGCTGCTCCATGATGCCCTCAAAAGCAGCCACCTCCTTTTCTAGGTCTTGCTGCAGCTGCATGAGCTCGTTCGTGCTGTCCGGGGAGGTGGAGGACAACTGAGAGGGCAAAAAGGCAGTAAAAGGTGGGATTAAACACGGTGGCTGCATCAGCGCGTTGGTGTTGTCCAGGGAGGTGGAAGACAGCTGAGAGGGTGGAAAAGCAGTTAAGGGTGGGATTTGGCACGGCGGCTGCATCAGGTTGGTGCTGTCCACGGAGGTGGAGGAAAAGTGGGGAGGGAATAATGAAGAAAAGTGGACGAATGTGCCGCAGCAGCTATTGGTGATGTACTGCAAAGTGGAAGACTCCTGGCAACATAATATAATCTAGGAGGCTGAATTGAAGAAGAAAGAGATGTTGTGTAGAGAAAGGCTTGAAACTGGAGGCTTTGGCATCTTGTTGGTGATGTACAAAGGGTTAGACAGCTGGCAAAGTGGGAAAGAAATCACGAAATTACAAAGGACGTGCATGAAAGGTACATCATCAGCATCATTCGGATTGACCGTCCCAAGAAATTTCTGTACAGAGTTGTGTAGCTAAGAAGTAGGAAAACCAAAGAAATTACTAACAGCTTTGTTAACCCCAAAATTGCAAGCCTGATGTGAAGCATGCCAGGTGGAAGGTAAAAATTTAGGGTAATGAAGGTTACGATAATCAATTTCACGTGGTTAGGACGGCAGAATTTGTTGAGCTGTTGACCTTCGATATATACCACAACAGAGTTTCCTTGCATACTGCTCCCTGGGAACGAGATCATGATGATGGAAAGGGACAAGACGGCCATTGACCGAGGGCAGGTAGCCAAAGATGAAAGAGCAGGAACATGAAATAGCGGGAAGCAGGGAGAGTTTAAAAAAAAAAGATTCCTTTGCCATTCTACCAACGGCTACACGTCTATGCTGCCATAAATCAGCGTGCACCAACAGGGGATCCATAGGTTTGTCCTCTCGGTCGCAACCTGCTAGTGTCCTTGCAATAACCGCAATCAGCTGGTGCACACACCATCAACCAACACCACCTTGTGTCCTTATTGCAAGCCATACCCAAGTAGCGCTCACTAGCTTCTATGCCTCTGCTGTGACCCCCTCGTCTGCCATCCGATGGGACCCTAATATATTATATTTGTCCTTAGCCACAACCACCTAGGGTCCTTGTCAAAAACCATAAACAAGTAGCGCTCACCAGCTTTATTGCCTTTGCTGTGACCCCCTCGTCTGCCATCCGATGGGACCCTTATATTCTTACATTCGTCCTCAACCACAACCACCTTGTCAAAAACCATAACCAAATAGTGCTCACCAGCTTCTGTGCCTTTGCTGTGACCCCCTCGTCTGCCATCCGATGGGACCCTTATATTCTTACATTTGTCCTCAACTACAACCACCTAGGGTCCTTGTCAAAAACCATAACCAAGTAGCGTTTACCATCTTCTGTGCCTCTGCTGTGACCCCCTCGTCTGCCATCCGATGGGACCCTTATATTCTTACATTTGTCCTTAACCATAACCACTTGTCAAAAATTATAACCAAATAGCGCTCACCAGCTTCTGTGCCTTTGCGGTGACCCCCTCGGTTGCCATCCGACTCCACATCCGCTCCAAGGCTGCCTTGACGTTGTCCGGGGCAGCAGTCTCTGTCTGTGCAGCAAGAGGGAAGGGCAGCAGTGATCAGCACAAACCAGCTCTTAACAGCAAGAAGGTGGGGAGCAGGGCAGCAGTAAAGCAGCACAAAACAGCTCTTCACAGCAAGAAGGTGGGGAGCAGGGCAGCAGTAGGTTAGCACAAACCAGCATTTGCAAAGATGCCTTACCGCCACCTGCGGCATCTGTGGAGCATGCAGGCGATGCCACGATCTGTGACTCGCAAGAATTCCTCTAGAGAGGGGGTGTGGAAATTTGAGCAGGACATGACTCAGTCTGAATTATTAAACCCTATCTTACACTGTGGATGGCTGTGTGTAAAGTCACAGGCTGTGAAGGTGGGGAAAAGCTCTTTCTTGTACCTTGCACTGTGGATGACCGCATGTTCAGCCACAACTCATGCTGTTAGCATCAGGAGATTACGCAAATTCGTAACGAAAGGGACTGAGCTTCTGAAAAACGGATATTGGAATCGGATACCACCAGAGGCACTTCCAGAGTAAATATATCGTTACATTTGTACGAGAAGTATATCGTTACGTTTTATTTAACTTGTGTGCTGTGACCCGTTGCATGTGGAGCCAAAATATGTGCTGCTAGGCTCTTAAACAAGGACCTACCTTGCATCGTGCACAGTTGCACGTGAAGCCGTAGCTTGTGCTCAGTTGCCTTTGCCTCTCAGCCACCGGGTAGCCACCCTGGATTTGTGTGTGCGTGAGAGAGTGTGTGCGCAACATGTAAGCATTTGTTCTTCTTAAGATATTTAATCATCACTCACATTCGTCCCAGCAAACAGTTTCATAGTAGTTAGTCATCAAAGCATTTTAAACGTGTGAAAGGGGGAGACGAGTGAAAGAATTGTACAGGTTGCTGTGAAGAATTGCTGCGGGATGGTTCCAGCTTGCTTTATACTTGTTCAAGGATTGTATGCAATGCAGCTGCAAAACATGTGACATGTCTGCAAGATTCACCATCTCATGAGCACCAGCAAATCGTCGTCGCCAGGGATGTGCCATACGGATTCTAGAGACGTTAATACGGTAAAATACATGTAAAATACATTGTACGATATATTACAAATACGCCGTATGGCACATCCCTGTTTGTCGCGTATATTATATATAGGCATATAGGCTTGGCCGCAACCGTATATATATAACCTATATGACCGTATAATTCAGGTATACTTGGTGAGTTACCTGCCAAAATACCGTACATACATCGTTCTAACACCAAGGCAGTCTCCCAAATCCAAGGTTCTGGCCAGCCCTAATCATACATCAAACCCACCGCGACTCCAAGGTACGAGGTAGTGAGCTCTCCTCCCTCTGGAATGTCGCTGGCTGCCTGCACAGGTGTGTCCAATTATTCATGACAATGGTGATCAAATGAGATTGATTAACTACCAAGATGAATGGAGTTTTACGTTACAGTGTGGTAATATGGAGTTTGCGTAGACAGTTGATGAACAGTCAGAAGCAAGCTGCTGCTGTGAGAGCGTATGTTGTTTCAAGCAAATGCAACTCTGTGATGATATGGAGTTTGCGTGGACAGTTGATGAACAGTCACAAGCAAGCTGCTGCTGTGAGAGCGTATGTTGTTTCATGCAGATGCAA
>Ga0307942_1004075_pt1 | contig 11715 bp, 16 predicted proteins | sample OrgLakmetagen175_FD_201846 | JGI IMG/M metagenome (GOLD analysis project Ga0307942, IMG submission 201846) | Saline water microbial communities from Organic Lake, Antarctica - #175 | ecosystem: Environmental > Aquatic > Non-marine Saline and Alkaline > Saline | place: Antarctica: Organic Lake...
TGCATTGTACACACACACACACGCAATCGTACACGCACACGCACACACAGACAACGCACGCCCTTCTCACCTGCGCAAAGGGTGAAGACACTGCATTGTACACACACACACAGTCGTACACGCACACGCACACACACAGACAACGCACGCCCTTCTGACCTGCGCAAAGGGTGAAGACACTGCATTGTACACACACACACACACGCAATCGTACACGCACACGCACACACAGACAACGCACGCCCTTCTCACCTGCGCAAAGGGTGAAGACACTGCATTGTACACACACACGCAGGGTCGTACACGCACACGCACACACAGACAACGCACGCCCTTCTCACCTGCGCAAAGGGTGAAGACACTGCATTGTACACACACACGCAGGGTCGTACACGCACACGCACACGCACACACAGACAACGCACGCCCTTCTCACCTGCGCAAAGGGTGAAGACACTGCGTTGTACTGTGACATCCGGCTTGTAGGCGTTTCAGGCAGCTCGTCCCCATGCACCTCCTGCGCACCCCTACCACCCCAACCCCGGAGCCCACTTTCGCGTGCACTGCCAGGCACGTTGGACTGGAAGTCCACCTTCCTGCTACGCACATTGTTGTGGCTCCCGGTCCCTCCTGTGTGGTGTGTGTGCATGTGTGTGTGGATGTGTGTGTGTGTGTGTGTGCGCGCGCGTGCATACAAGTGCAAGTATTGCATGCAATACATGTGTACAAGCATACACACGTATGCCTCCCTTACCTGTGGCGTTGCTGCCCCCTTCTTCACGGACAACGCTCTCTGACACAGAGGGTCTGGCAGGCTGGGGGTGTGAATCCTCTCCTGGCGCAATACCTTTTGAGTTGACAGACGAGCCCAAATGTGCAGAGCCCAAATGTGCAGGCTCTACCAGGGACAGGGGGCGGCGCTCATCTGCACATGAACGTATGGGCGTGTGTGTGTGTGTTAAAGTGTGTTTGTGTATGCGTGTGTGTGCGTGTGCGTTTATGTGTGTGTATGTGTGTTAGTGTATGTGTGTGTGTATGTGTGTGTGTGTGTGTGTGTGTGTGTGTGTGTGTGAAGAGTAGGGTGTTTATATGTACGTGTGTGTTTGTGTGTGTACTACACGCATGTGCAACTCATCCACACTGTGTACAGCATGGCATGTTGGCTTGAAGGTAATGCTTGACGATCAATTGGAACAAGGCTGCTTCGTGAACACTGTATGACCCAGCAGGCCGTGTTTGCAATAAGCGCACCCTTTAACCTGAGTGCAAGGCTGTACAACATATACATGCACAGTGCACGCACATGCACTCACACATGCACAGACATAAACACACACATACACACACATGCACACACACACACATACCAGCCTCACCTCCAGCTCCATATCCCTCCCCACTGTCACTCCTCAGGCTATGGCAAAGCGCGGGCTGGAAGGGTTGGGGGTGATGCACCTGGGGGTGGTGCACCTTCGCAGCAGCTGCACCGCTAGAGCAGGGGGAGGGGGAGGTAGCCACGACAGGGCAGCTCAAGCGACTTTTGTGCAGAGGAGTCATGTGCGCTTGCGCAGCATGGCGGTGCTGCTGCTCCTGCTGCTGCTCTGCGGCCGCTTCTGACATGGTTTGGCTGGTGCCTGGCGAGCTCATCACAGACCCAGCCCCTCTGCCGCTTGCACTTTCTGGCCCATGATAGACTGCAAGGAGAAAGAAAAGGGTGCAGCGAGGGAAGTTTGGGGTCTGACGAGTCTTGTGTTGATGGTGAGGGAAATTATGTGGACTGAAGGCACAGGCACACAAATACGAAGCCATTCCAGCACACACGCACTGTTCTCACCAGCAGTGGGTGCGGTAAGGGCGTCTGAGGTAGCGCTGCTCCAACCAGGCCCAACAGCAGGCAAGCCCAACTTCTGCTGCCCGTTGCTGCTGCTGCTGCTGCTGCTGCTGCGGATACCAAGACCCCCGTTCGCCCAAACCAACTTCTGCTGCTCGCTGCTGCTGCTGCAGCTGTCTTTCCCTTGGTGCAAGCTAATATAGTCCTGGTGTAAGCTGCTGAGGTGCTTTGTGGACTCATCATGGAAATCTTCCACCCTGCTCTTGCCCTTCTCCTCCACCATCTCCTCCTGCTCTTGCTGCTGCTGCTGCTCTTGCTGCTCTTGATGCTGCTCTTGATGCTCTTGATGCTGCTGCTGATGATGATGTTGACGATGAAGCTGTGCCTGCGACACGACCAAAAACGAGGTGAGTCAAAGCACGCACACAATTGCACAAGAATGTGAGCAAGTACACAGTAAACTGCAGGTGTTATGGCGTGAATGAGAAGGTCAGGTCGCTTCAATGAATGGTTGATGGCCAAACCCTTGCACATACATTCCTATAAATTGTGCTCCTTATAACGTCACAACTCCAAACCCCAACAGACAAGCCCAAGGCACGCCCCACACACACATACATCCACACCCAAACCCACATTCACACCCCCACACACATTCAAAGAAAAACAGCACGAGCGCACCTGCTCGCAGCCAGCTGCCAGCAGCATGCTTGCATCTTGGGCCCACCCATTCCCTCCGTTAGAGAGGTCCTGCTCGCAATCCACCTCTTGCTGCTTTTCAACCGCCCTTTCTGAGTATTCCCCCTGCTGGTCCTGGTACCAACCGTACACAGGGACACAAAGGGGGGTGCCATGACCAGGCTGGTGGCAGTCATCAGCACTTGCAGCTGTTGCATCGCAACGAGGCAGGGAGGGAAGGGGGAGGGGGCGAAGGGACTCAGCAAGCCACTGTTTCATCACTTCTGCAGGGGGGGTGTCCAGGATTTGAGAGAAAGAAGGAGAGGGGGTGCAATGAGAGCCAGCATGGCCAGTTGCTGGGCACGCAGCTGGTGGTCCTTTGGGCTGCTCGTGTGGTGCGCCAAAGGGCGTGTGCTGCACATTGGAACAAGGCAGAGGAAATGTGAGTGGGGGGTCAGGGTGCGTGCTTGACATAGACATGCTGACAGGCAGGCAGTCTGCTTGACGCATGCATTCACATGTGCGTATGCAGGAAGAGGGGAAGAGAGGAAGAAGGTAGAAAGCCAAGAGGGAGGACGTGTGAATGCCCTTCTCTTTTCTACTCTTCACCAAGTAGAAACAGTGAGCCGCCTTTCAAGCCTTCTTCCCTTCTGTAACAGGTTTGTAGGGTCGGCCAGAACCGTATGTATATGCCGTATATGACTGCATAATTGGTGAAATCCCTGCCAACCTTACAGGTTTTTGCAGAAGGCCAGGAATATAAGCCACACCCGAACTCACGGTAAACATCGAATCCTGCACCACAATTACCATTGAACCCTGCATTAAAGTTAATATTGAACCCTGCATCACACTAAACATTGAACCCTGCACAGATGTAAACGTACTATTCCCCCCTCCCCCGCACATACACGCACCAGCGCCCACACACAGACCCCCACACACAAACAACCCCCCCCACACACATACACGCACCTGAAACCTGAAGCCCACCCCCCTGTTCTGCTCCAAGGAGGGGCCGTCCTCCTCCTCGCCTTGCTCGCTCCGAGCCCGCCTTGCCTGCTGCAGGACCCCCTGCACCCCCCCCAGCTCATCACCACGGCCCTTGCCCTGCCCGTGATTGCCCAACACTGCATCAGCTCCGCCCCCTATCGTGTGCCGCTGCCAGAGATGGTGCTGTTTGGGTGGGCTGCAGCTCTTGTCAGAGCTCGAGCTCCAGCCACTGCTGTAGCGCCTGTGACCTATGCTCTCTTCTCCCTGCTGCTGCTCCTGCAGGTATTGGAGGTGCTGCTGCTGTTGTTGTTGTTGCTGCTGCTGCTGCTCTTGCAGGTATTGGAGGTGCTGCTGCTGTTGTTGTTGTTGTTGCTGCTGCTGCCCCTGCTGGTATTGGAGGTGCTGCTGTTGCTGCTGCTGCTGTTGTTGCTGCTGCTGTTGCTGCTGCTGTTGTTGTTGCTGCTGCTGTTGCTGCTGTTGCATGTTGTGGTGGTGGTGCTGTTGCTGCTGCAGCTGCGGTGCTTGTGCAGGCCCCTCCATGGCCACCAAGTTCTGCACTGACGCGTTGAACGTTGTAGAGGAGGGATGGAGATGGAGCTGCTGCTGCTGCTGCTGCTGCTGAGACTGCTGCTGAGGCTGCTGCTGGGGCTGCTGCTGTGGTAGCTGCCCAGGCTGTGCGATGCTCTGGCAGATACTGCTTTGGCTGGAGCTGTGATTGTTCGAGCCAGGGGCGCCCCCAGTGGGGGTGCGGCCTGAAGCGAACGGCGGCTCGTACTGGTGAGTGTGAGTGTTGGGTTGGCCGCATTTAGGGACACTAGAATCCAAAACAGGAGGGCACACGGTGCTGCCGTGGGTGTGTGTGTCACGGCCCTCCCGGACGTGGCTGTGGATGGCAGAGGCGTGTGTGTCGTGGGCCTCGTGCGTGACGCTGTTGCTGAGGTGAGTGGGTGCGTTATAAGCCACGGGGGTGTTGTGGTTGCGTGGAGGAAAGGGGGACAAGATGGTGCTGGGATTGTCTAGAAGAGAAGAGGGTAAGGATGCGGGTAGGGGTAGAGAGAGCAAAGGGGTGGAAAGACCAGGAAGAGGAATTTCGCTGCTGATACCTAGGTGGAGGGAAGCCTCACGCGACCTGTAGGTGTGTATACGTTTTATACGTGTACTTGTCTGTGTGAATGTGTGTGTGTGTGTGTGCAGGGGTGAGTGTGTGTGTGTGTTTGTGTGTGTGTGTGTGTGTGTGTGTGTGTGCAGGGGTGAGTGATGAGTGCATGCCGGGCAGGCAAAAACGCACTGCAAGACGGACAGACGGTGATGATACATTAACGTGTGACACAAATGCGAGCACTTCACACGCTGTCCCGTCATGATCCTGTCACGAAAGCGAGAGGTTATGCACGTATAATGTTTGGGGTTGGCCAGAACCATATATATACGGTGTATGCACGGTAATTTGGGCAGGGGAATCGCCAAATATACGTGCATATGCGGTGTATATATACGGTTCTGGCCAACCCTAATAATATTCATTCACACATGCCATCCTTCACAGCGCCAACACACGCATCCTCTTCCACCCGGTGCACATTGACGCAAACACCGCACACTCACATCACCAAGCTCACAGCCCCGGAGCTGCTGCTGCTGCTGCTGCTGCTGGAGTCCTCTGCTGCTAAGCCTTGCCTCATTTTGGGGCCAAGCCAAAGGGGTGGAGAGGACGCACGAGGTCGGTTTGGCAGCTGAGAAGCTGAAGGGCGGAGCCCAGCGCTGATCTCAGGAAAAGCTGAAGGGCGGAGCCCAGCACTGATCTCAGGGGAAGCTGAAGGGCGGAGCCCAGCACTGATCACAGGCGAAGCTGAAGGGCGGAGCCCAACGCTGATCTCAGGAGAAGCTGAAGGGCGGAGCCCAGCGCTGATCTCAGGAGAAGCTGAAGGGCGGAGCCCAGCGCTGATCACAGGAGTGCGGACACCACCTCCTTGGTGGCGCTGGTGCTGACGGTGCAGGGCCTGCTGGCTGTTATGGTGGTGCTGGTGCTGCTGCCAGTGCTGCTGCCAGTGCTGGTGCTGGTGGTGCTGGTGCTGAAGGTGCAGCTGCTGGCGCGGAAGGACCAGATCTGGCTGCATGCCTGCGTCCTCCTGCACAGTCAGTGGCTCAAGGAGGTTTTGGACGTGAGAGGGCGAGGGAGCACCTGCCGACCCTGCACCAAGCTGCTGTGAAGTGCCTGCACCTGCAGACCCCCATGAGCTCGCTCGTGAGTGCACCCCCCCACCACCAAACTCAGCCCAGCTCAGGCCTGCCAGGCCCGTGATGCTGCCCACCTGCACCTGCTGCTGGTCAGCCGCTGCTGCCACGTGCTGCAGCTCACGCTGCGACCGCTGTGCGCGCACATCGGCCGGACTGCAGGTACGCAACCCCCCACTCTGATTGTCTGCTTCCAGTGTTGCGCCAGAGGTGGCACTGCTTGCGTTCATTAGGCGGCTAGGGATGTGTACTCCTCTGTGAAACCCTGGTGCACTTGCCCCTCCTTGCTGCTGCTGCTGCTGCTGCTGCTGCTCCTGCTCCTGCTGCTGCTGCTTGCTGCTTTGGGTTGAGGAGATTACAGGCCCCTGCTCTGAGCCAAAGGATTGAATGCTACCCACCCCCTGAGGCTGTGATGTGTGACGAGGGCTGGTGCTGGTGTTTGCTGCTACAGGGGGTGTTGTGTCGGTGGAGCCAGGCGTCCCTGCTTCCTGAGCTGTAACGTCCCTGTTCCTGTTCAGCCAGTCAGATAGCGAGGACAAGGGGGGACGTGAAGTGGGTGCACGTGACACAGAAGTGGGTGCATGCGACACAGAAATTTCAGAGTTGGGTGTGGGGAACTGGCTGGGCAGGGGGATGGAGGTGGAGGGGGGCATGGGGTGGCAGTTCACGCTTTGGTGAAGCCCGGTGTCGGTGTTGGCAGTGGGGGGGTGGGTGAGGAAGGGGGTCTGGATGGAGGGGGGCAGAAGGGAGGTGGATGGGTCAGTGCTTGCTCGGTCAATACCAGCTGGGTGAGGCGGCTGCTGCTGCTGCTGCTGCCTGGCCTGGTCGATATTTTGGGGCTGCATGTTGGCCTCATTCGTGTGCTGCCATCCTTCTACCTGCTGCTGCTGCTGCCGCCGCTGCTCCTGCTGCTGTGCTGCAGGGCTAGGGATGACAAGGCTTGCATCACCTGTGTCTGGGGTCGTGTGGGAGCAAGGAGGCAACGCCAGTGGAACAGCTTGCTGTTGCTGCTGCTGCTGCTGCTGTGCACCTCCCCCCCCCCACTTCCATGCAGCTGCACAGCTGAATGCCCTTTGCAGCTCTGCCGACCTGCTTGATAGGCCGTCCAAAAAGCAGCGCCACTTTGTGCCTAAGCTGCCGATGCCCATAGGGAGTGCATCGTTTGCCCCCTCCTCCTCCTCTCTGGCACTCCCATTGCCCGAGATGCCTAGCTGCACAACCCCCTTTGGCTGTCCCCTCCTCCATGCTGTGGCAGCAGCATTAAGTTCCCGTGCAAAGCGTGCAGCACCTGTGTGCGCATAGTACGTGTGCGATGTGTGATGTGTGATGTGTGGTGTGCAAGTGTTTGTGTGCATGTTTATGTGTGTGCTCGTGTGCTTGTGTATGTGTGTGTGTATGCTGAATGATCAGGCCAGGGATTTGCCCATTAAGGTTGCAAATATCTGCATGCTCTGTAATTCTTGGGGCCTGCTGACTTTTGCTCAAAGCAGCGTTGCATCTCTGATGCCTGGTGCATCTCAGCAAGGCTTGCACATATGTTTGTATCATGCCCACATAGCAAGACCGACCACAACTGTAGGCTTACGCCTTACGCTGCACACAAATGTAGATTTGGACAGGTTTGCTGCTAGGAAATATGCAATACACACTGTAGGCACATGTTCGTGGCTGACCCTCCTATACAGCTGTGTAGATTGGGTGACACGCACCTGGGCCTGCGTGAGGTCCTGCTAGGAGCATGCAGCCTGCTGCAGCAGCATCCCTCCAGTGTGCGTAGCCAGCGCTGCTGCCAGAGGTGCTGCTGCCAATGAGCACCACCTCACACACACTGCGTGCAGAGGGAGTGGCAGTGAGTGTGTGTGTTAAATGTTTGTATTTGTACATGCTGGTGCGTGTATGCAAATGTGGATGTGAGTGGAAGAGAGAGAGAGAGAGAGAGAGAGAGAGAGAGAGAGAGAGAGAGAGAGAAGAAACTGTTCCTATTGGAGGGAAGGTAGGGCAGGCGCAGCACGCATTTGCGTGACATGTAGGCGTGATTGGTGAAATGGAGGGGGAGGTGCTGCAGCCATGCAGAAGTGTGTACATGCGTACTTAGAGTGCCAAAGAAGTACTAACAGGTACAAGAAGCTGTTCCTCTATATTCAGGCTACCACGTATGCCCTTAACAGTAATTGCTGCTTCAGATGAGCAGGTTTGCGCAAGGTGCCCACATACCGTCTCAGGCGTCTGGGCATGTATGTCATGTGCATAGTGCACATCTGTTGATGGTGCGCACCAAATGCACACACAGGATAAACCAGCTCGGTGCCTGTGACCTCAACAACACAGCAGGGCAGGACTGCAACGCTCACTCCTCCTTGGCCATCTAGCACCGAGGAGCTGCTCATTACTACAACAGCACCACACCGCAAAACTGCACGCACCGATACAGCAGGGGCAAGATTGCATCCTGAGCGATCAGCAGCACGTCGTGGGGAGCAGCAGCCTGCCCTCCCTTCTCTCCCACATCCATGCCATCCTCCTGCTGTTGCTGTTGCTGCTCCTGCTGCTGCTCAGCGAGCACGCTTGCTTGCAACGAGGGTGGCCACAGCACGACGCGCAGCGCGTGCTTTGTGCGGAGCATGCCTGCCACAGATCTGTGTCAAAGAGGCACGTGCGCGGCGCAAGGTGGGTTTAGAAAATGTCACGGAAGGCATCATAAGCGCTATTCGTGCAATGCAGTGAACGATGCCTGCACCCACGTATGTTTGCCTGTGCGCAGTGGCGCTTGCGTTTGCATGTGCTGTGAATTTGTGTGTCCGTGTGCGTATGTGTGTGAAGGTGTGAGTGTGTGTGAGCAACTTCATGTGATAGATGGGTGCGAAGCATATACATCATTTGCGTTCACATGCGTATATGCAATTCATTTATTACCTGCACCGAGACGCATCCGCCGGAAGGATCACGGTGCACAGGCCAGGGTGGGCTTGCGCAAGACCCACGTGCGCAGCACCCACGGCGTCTTCCTCGCCCGGTTGTGTGTGCGCTGCAAGCCACAATGGGCGGTTGTGGCCAAGACCTGTGCACGATGCGTGGAAGTCAGGGAGGAATGTAGGGGGTTGAGATGATTGATAACTGGCTGGGAATACAGGGGGGAATTTAAATGGGAGTACTAAGGATGCAGGGTTATTGTGGTGGATGCATCGTGGTGCATGCTTTGTCCTTGCTTGTAATGCGTGGAAGGGGTGTACATAGGGTTGGCGAGATCCGTGTATATATTCGCCGTACATGATCGTAAAGAATCCCTGGAAGAATGCAGCATATACACCGTACATATACAGGGTTGGCCAGAACCATGTATATACGGTATTTTTGGCAGGGAATTAAACATATATACGGCCATATACGCTGCATGTATACGCTTCAGGCCATCCCTATACACATATTTATATGGCTCTGGCCTACCGTGGCTAAATATATAGCGGTATTAATACCTGGTATCAGCTTACCTTGCTTAATAGCTATGGCCTCCAGCATTGTTGGCTGCCAGTGTTTGCTGCTGTGCTTGCTGCCCTCCTCTTTTAGTGCTGCTGCTTTTGGAGGGGGGGGCTGCTGTTCCTGCAATTTGAGGAAAACAGCAGCTAGATAAGACCGTCGAAGGCACGACCATGCCTAGTCTTGTCAAAGTTCAAGTGAACGAAGCTTCTCATCAGCACCCTAGAGCCAAGAGGAGATCTTACTTCTGCGGAGCAAGCTCCAAAGAAGGGCATGCAGCAGGAGGCCGATCGGTCGTACACACTCCCTCAAACTTCCTGGATCTAATGTTCACGCATACCTCTGTGAAAGAGACGTAAAAGGGCAGCAGGTCGTGGACGCTGTACACAGCTCTGCGCAAAGTGCTCCACAAGAGCCAGTAGTACGCCGGTTCAGAGCGCGTGTCGAGCTGGTGTAGACGAATACCCAAAGCTGAAGCTATGAGCACCAAATTTGGCACGGAGGGAGCATCCTGTGTGTGTGCGTGTGTGCGTGTGTGCGTACTTGTGTGTGTTTGTGTATTGAGTGTGTATGTTTGTGCATGTGTGCGTGTTTGCGTGTGTGTGTGTTAAGTGTGTATGTGTGTATGTGTGTATGTGTGTGTGTGTGTATGTGTGTGTGTGTGTGTGTCTGTGTGTGTGTGTGTGTGTGCGTATGCGTGTGTGTGTGTGTGTTGCGCGTGCGGGTGCGCTCGCACAGAAACCTACCAAAAGAATGCCAACGGTGGGATGCTGTTTCATCAGGAATATGGCAGCGCTGTTGGGACCATCCAAACTGGCAAACTGTGCCACATCCTGTGTTAGGAGCAGTGAGAGTTTGGGTATAGGGGTGAGGGGTGTTCTGCTTCTGCAAGCAGGGCTACGCTTGCACTTCTGTTTTCGACCCCGCCCGTCTCTCACCTGGAACCGCTCCTTGCCACCATCCACCCCACCCACGCAGCTTATAACAAATTGAACGCAATGGCCGTACTCCTGTGAGTAGTAGTGCGAGTGAAATTCCGTTGGAAAAGAAACAAGCAGACTTGCATCGCCCGCACCCGACGGAGGTAGAACGCCTCTTCAAATTCTAACGTCTGTACACCCTTCACGCACCAGCACTGCACGATGGCACGCCTGGTGTACCGCACTTGCTTGCAGGCCTGTCTCGATGTGAACCCACACCGTAGGCGCAGGACCCTGCCCCACGCATTTGCAGTCTGTATGCATACCCCCGTCAGTCCCGGACAGGCACCAGACACATTGTTCCACTGAAATTCAAATTTGAAATATCACTGGGAGGGTTTAATTGTATGTGTCACAAGTATAAAATATATAACATTGTTGCTCTCTTTACGTGTGTGGGGGCGTCGAAGCTAGCAGGGAATTCAAATTCGGTGGGGGGCCCCTGCTTATTTTGACGCGATGCTGTGAAGAAAATATCTGCACGCACGAAAGGAAAGTGACAAGCTCAAGAACAGGACACCTGTCAATTCTGTTACCGGAGGAACTCACCTGGATTCAAATCCATACATGGATGCGCTCGACTGAGAGTGCACCCGAGCAAGTAGTGCAAGCTGCTACCCAGCAAGCCCTTGAACCACCCTGGAACACAGCGGCAATCACACTACTGCAATGCAAATCGCGCCAGGAGTAGTGTCAGCCAAATTTGGAACAAGGTTTGAATGGCAATGCTTGAAGGAAGCATGCATCAGTGCACGTAGTAGCTGTCGTAACAGTGCGGATTCGCAATCTCCCCATCGTAAGTCAGTAACAGGAAGGAGGCCTGCCAAGAAAACCCTCTCATCTAGAAAGCTCCAGGGGAAAAGAGCAAGCAGGAGCATAGGAGTAGGGCATCCCCATGACGACATTATAGAGGAGTACAATATTGTTGCCCTGCAGCTTACTACAGTGGAAGCACCGGTGCCTGAGCTGAGGTAACCTAGTAACTGACTTTTAGCCAAGCTAGGTAGTGGCATTGCAGTCAATTAACAAACAAATTGCTCATGTTCTAGGCAAGCACGGCTGTGTTGCTTGCTTGGTGGCGTAGCGCGGTTGGTTTGGTGCTGGCTGATGAGTGGCACCTGTATAGAGCTGGCAGTGGCCGTAATGGATGCATGGATATCCCTTTGACTCCCTTTGGCCCTCAGCATATCAGCTCTGCAGTTTGTCTGTGCTTGACGTGTCATGCTTATAAAAGAACTTGGCACAAATACTCCAGTCTCTCCTTCTAATAGTACTATGTTGGCCCTGAGTCTTCTCTGATGCCATCTCAAATACCTTGGATTCACTCTCACTCGTGATGGAAGTATGCACACAGCAGCTGAGAAGATGGCAGACAACCTGAGGCTCGCGATAGCTAGAGTTACAGAACCGGTTCTAGCAAGGGTATCACACACAGAAAACATGCCATGTTGTGGCTTTTCCAGGTCTTCGCTTTGACAGCTGGCCTGTACGGATGTCAAGTATGGGCCACTTTTTCACTGACAT
>Ga0307942_1004078_pt1 | contig 11708 bp, 11 predicted proteins | sample OrgLakmetagen175_FD_201846 | JGI IMG/M metagenome (GOLD analysis project Ga0307942, IMG submission 201846) | Saline water microbial communities from Organic Lake, Antarctica - #175 | ecosystem: Environmental > Aquatic > Non-marine Saline and Alkaline > Saline | place: Antarctica: Organic Lake...
TGTGTGTGTGTGTATATGTGTGTGTGTGTAAGTTTCTGTGTGTGCGTGGGAGTGTGGGTTTGTTTGTAGATGCCATTTGTTTCAAGAAGTTTGCAAAATGAGTGAATGCGTCGGCACATTTTATATCAATTCGAGTTTCTTCATTCTTCATAACAAACGTAACAATGATGATGATGAACAAGAGGTGGGTTGCGTGCGTAAATACGTGCGCGGACACGTAGGACGGGTTCTTCCTCCTGACCCGAGCCGGAAGCCACTCTCCCTTCTTCGGGCATTGAAGCGTGTAGAGCAGGCATCATCCAACTCCTTAATCACACACTAGCGATTGCGCACGCCCCGTCACTCAAGTCTCGGGACCCTTCCTTCTGCTTGCAGTTTAAGCAACAAGCAGGTCATCTCCGGCCCCTCCCAGAGGACCGCCGTCCCCAAGCCCTCTAGGGTGAGTGATTGGCGCGGCCCTGTGCCGGTATGGTGTGCTCTCGAGCGAGTGGCTTCTCACTGGACCTGGGGGCATCAATCACTCCGGTGAATTCGCTCCCAGAACTTATCCTGTCCCCCCGGCCAGCCTGGTCGCAGTAATAGCAGCAATGTGTGTGTGGCAGCAGCGTTTACGTGTACGACAAAAGGAGAAGCTAGGCGCCCGCTGTTTTTCCTCACCGGGTAAGCTAATTTCTCGCGCGCGTGTGTCGCTCTTCCTCGCAGGTGGTTGTCGCGGCAACCCCCAAGCAGGCAGGCCGATGGAAGGCCATGGATGCCGGCCAGGACATGTCTGACGACCAGGTGCGAGCGTGTGTGATGGGCCAGTGTTGGTGGGTTTTTCATCAGCGGGAAGGTGGGGTATTAGCGCTCGCACCAACCGACATGCCGGGCTTGCATACGTGGACATGCCCTGCTCGAAACTCGCCCTTACTAAATTGCGCCCGCAACGCACACAATTCCACCCTCGCAGCAAGACATCCAGCGCGCTCGCGGCATGACCGACGATCTGTTCCAGGGCTTCGGCGGGACCATGGGCACCAACAACGCCGTCCTGTCTTCCCAGGACTACATCAGCCAGGCCCGCACCTCCTTCAACAACATTGAGGACGGCTACTACATCTCTCCCGCCTTCTTGGACAAGATGACCGTCCATGTGGCCAAGAACTTCATGAACCTGCCCAAAATCAAGGTCCCCCTCATCCTGGGTATCTGGGGTGGCAAGGGACAGGGAAAGACCTTCCAGGTGAGCGGCGCCACGCTCTTGTTTGTATCTTCCACAGAATACCTTGTGGTTTTGCGTGTGGATGTTGTGAAGCAAGGCTCAAAAGCGTGTTCCACTTACTCTTATGAGCTGCACGTGCCAACATGCAGAAACGTGTGCACGCATTCAAGTAAATGTGTAGTGGTAGGCGTGTCTTGTAGCAGTCTGCACTCACTAACTAAAGCATGGGACTGGCAGGGAAACTGCCTGTCAGGTAGCCCTTTTGAATTACAAAGAATCATGATATGCTGCATGTCTATTACATAATTTTGACAGCTTTTGCCTCCCTACGGTTTTACATGCCGTATGCACTAGTACAAAAATCTTATATACGGTCCAAGCCGCATTTGCTGGCTGAATTGCATGTGTGCTGATATCTGTACCATACACAAGTTTACAAATCTTAACCTGTATTATTGTGTGAGGAGATGACGGAACGGCGACTCGAAGTGATACGGTTATTTATGAAATTAAACTGTATAAACATTTTCCCCTCTTAGAGTGGCCATAAGTGGAATAATAAACTTCACTGTCCAGGGCTGCAGCTAAGTGCATTGTTCCTGCAACTGGCTGCAACTCCATCAGCAAAGTTTTACTAAACTGCTTCTTGTAGCTCATCTTATTGTTGTCAGGGACACATCACCAACCTGCACATTACAAATGAAATGCTGAATTAAATTCTCGTGGACATCACTTCTTGTGAGCAAGGCGCCGCGCATCCTCCTCTCTCAATGCGTGCGCTCCATTCCGATCGTTGCAGTGCGCTCTGGCCTACAAGAAGCTGGGCATTGCCCCCATTGTCATGTCTGCTGGTGAGCTGGAGTCCGGAAACGCTGGCGAGCCCGCCAAGCTCCTCCGTCAGCGTTACCGTGAGGTGCGTGCCAGCACTTAATTCAGAGGGACTGCCAAAGCAACGTGAGCGTGGCGTGCTAGTGTTGAATCCATAAGGTGTCTGAGGCCGATTCAGTGCCCCGCAGTCATCGTGATGCCACCGTACAGTCACAAGAAGTGACTGACTAGCAAAGTGAAACGCGGAATGAGCCGCTGCATTAATAAAGGTCATGCTCTCCAGATGTGGATCTGTGTCATGACACGTACACATTTGCAAGTGGCAAGAAGCTCAGTATGTTCCCCGCTCAATTGTCGCGCTGTGCCCCTTCACAGGCCTCTGACATCGTGAAGAAAGGAAAGATGTGCTCCCTGTTCATCAACGATTTGGATGCCGGTGCTGGTCGTATGGGAGAGGGCACCCAGTACACCGTGAACAACCAGATGGTAGGTCTCCCAGGCTGAACATGCATGCTATGTGAACAATCAGAGGGACGTGTCTTGCATGCTCTGCCGATCATCGCGTCCTGGGAGACATCTGGCCAGACAAGAAGATAGATGCACTGGAGTATCTTGATAAAAGAGGCGGCCAGTGGTGAGCATTCCTCAAATCAATGCTCACGCGTGCTCCTCCTGCAGGTGAACGCCACCCTCATGAACATTGCAGATAACCCCACCAACGTGCAGCTTCCTGGCATGTACAACGTCGAGGACATCCCCCGTGTGCCCGTCATTGCAACTGGTGCGTAGCTTACCCCCTGCATATTGCATACGGCAATTTCTGCATGATTCCTCCTCAGACTCCCCTAATTTGTGTGGCTCGGCTGACAGGCTGTGCACGCATGTTCGATCCCAGCAGTTGCCTGTCGTCTTGCAGCTCGCCTTGTCAGCAATGAACTGTTTTCTGTTGTGCACGCTACATCATTTACAGTAGTGACAGTCAGACTTTGCCCAGATTCGATGCACGTGCTTTTTTCTCTGGCTGCAGGTAACGATTTCTCCACCCTGTACGCTCCCCTGATCCGTGATGGACGTATGGACAAGTTCTACTGGAACCCCTCTCGCGAGGACCGTATTGGCGTGTGCATGGGTATTTTCATGGACGATGATGTCAACAGGGGGGGTGAGTGCAGCTTGCTTGCTTGTGCTCTGACCAGGACATGCCTCACGGCACAGAATTGCACTGTTGCACACAGTTGGTTGGATGCTTCTCAGTAGTTGGTGCTAGGATGGTTAACTCCAGGTCATAAGCCCCAACGCCTCCTCTCTTGCAGCGCCTGTGACACACTTGGAATGTTTTATTATGCTTCCTCTCCTTGTGGGCTCCTGCCATTGAAAACTGTCTGTATTTACCGATCTCGCAGATGTGGAGTGCCTCGTGGACTCTTTCCCCGGTCAATCCATTGATTTCTTCGGTGCCTTGCGTGCACGAGTGTACGACGGCATGGTGGGTGACAGGGCAAGGGCGCAGTAGTTCCTCAGCGTGTGCTTATGTGTTAAAAAGTATGAGCAGCAGTTACCTAGCAGCCTGACAATGGAATTGGAGGGTACTGCTGTGTTTGCTACCTGCCAAGCATCGCTCCTAAGGACTCCTTCATAACGTGGTGGGCGTGCCTTGTGTCGCGCAGACCTACCCATCCCAAACGGTCTAGCGCGGAGGTCCGCGACTTAATCGACAACCCTTAGAACTGTGGTGTGCTTGTAAGCTGTCACATGTACCTACTTATCATGCCCAATCGGCCTTGGCGCGCAGGTCCGCAACTTTATTGCCGACATCGGCCTGGAGAACATGGGCAAGCGCTTGATTAACAGCCGTGAGGGCAAGGTGTCTTTCGACAAGCCCAGCATGACCTTGGACCTGCTGATGGACTTCGGCAGGATGGTGCGTGTCTCGTTGTGTGCCGGGCTGCCGTTCAGAGTCATATCTCTGGGCATGTGATTTATGACTGCGTCATTGGCGCCGACCGGGTGGCGTGTGTGTGCGCGTGCCTACTTGTGAATGTGCTCAACTGTTTGCGTTTCTGCTACACACAGGTCGTGGCCGAGCAAGAGAACGTCAAGCGTGTGCAGCTGGCTGACGCCTACCTGGGAGGTGCTGAGCTGGCAGGTGCTGAGGGCACCTCCATGCCTGAGGCTATCGGTGCTGGTGATGCCCAGTTCTCATGGTAAGCCTCCCCTCCACCTCCACCCGCGAGTTCTTGCTGCCATGCCTATCCAGAGATCACTACCAAACCCTTCTTGGTGGTGCACGCCCGAGGGCCGGCTGGCTATTACCCCCTGAGTATGGGTGGGGTCACTGCGGGGGTCGGAGTGTAAGCATTGTGAGAATTTGCAAGTGCTCCTTGCAAGATCTCATTTCCGATGGAAGTGTGTTGTGTGTTCTAGGTGTGTGATGGGTTGAAAGGTTGGCATCTCATCTCCATATGCAGCAATTCGCTGCAGGAGAATGAGCAAAGCAGAATAACATATTTGAGCATTGACGTGCTTGGACCCGGGCATGCGTTGTGCAGCAAGGACCAATACAAATTCACATGCATCTGTTTATTTTATATGCGGACAACACTGCTGCGTTTGCACAGTGCATTTCATGTTTCTGGTTTTTTAATCGCTGTACAAACGCGCTTGGGCTAATTGACCCAAAAGTTTTGAACCCAATTTTTGAAATTATCGCTTCCTGACTGTAACCATTGTGTAATGATTTACGTAAGCTATTTTTTGGGTTCTTTCAAGCGCACCTGTACAGTGATTGAAAGATCTGACCAGAAACTTGGGTGCACTTTGCTCTCAGCGTGCGCAGGCCGCTCTAAAATTTCTAGAAGGTTTTGAGCAATTGCTCATATAGCACTGGTGCCATATCAATGGTTAGTACAAGAGTTGCAGCGTCATCCGGCATGGGCACCAGAGAGTTGATTGCGTCGTCAAAGGAATGCCCCCTGGCAAGCTTACACAAGTACTTGGATGACAGAAAAGGCTATGCAGAACAAGAACCCTGAAGAAGATAAGTGCCATTAAATTGAAAGTAGCAGGGGGTAAGCTAACGAGGAAAACAAAAATAAAAGCAGCTGTGTACAAATGATGACAATTAGCAGTAGGTAGGAAGTCAAACCCAACCCTTAAAAAATAACACCCAAATATTTAAAATAACACCCAAGTATTTAAAGCGATCAACAGCCTCCAACGGTGTGCCATTGTACAAGAAGGAAGTGGGACCGGCAGTGTAAAAGGCCATAGTCTTTGTTTTGTCAGTGTTCAGCTCAAGCCCTTTGCGTTGTGTGTATCTGTAAAATCTGTCCAGCTGGGATTGCAAGTGGGTAGGAGAATTTGTCATAAGAAGATGTCGTCAGCATAGTCACAGTTTGGAATGGGGAGTCACAGTTTGGAACACGTGCCACCTAGCTTTTGGGGTGGGGCAGCTGTACAACAGATTCAGATTCACATGGGGGGACCATCTAGCTATTGGTAGATGGGGCAGCTGTACAACTAGGTGTACAGGCATCAGCTGTGTACCAGCCATGACAGGCTGCTAGTACAATCATGAGCAGCAGTTCGTTACGAACCGAGTAGACCTAATTTGGATTAAATAGCTAAAGCCATAGGCGGCCTGGTACAGCTGTTTGACTTAGCCACATTCAGTCTCGCAGTTAGAGGCTTTAGGTAAGGTTATGTCGCTATATATTAGAGGCTTTTACGTCTTACTCTTGAGTAGTTTAGTTTAGAAGAGTAGGTTAGGGTTACAAGGATGGCCTACAGCCCGAGACTCTGGCTAATGGCAATTGGCTGGTGAAACAAAATGTGGTGTCAAAATGTCAAGATCTCTTCAGCCCCCAATGATATGTTCAGGTAGAGTGAGTTCAAACTGTCCTAGACTGATAGTCTGACGAGATCGTATGGCATCCAAAAGCTGTTGAGATGTAGGTAAACCTTGGAGCGCATGTAGAACCTGGTAAGTCCATGTATCACTTCTGTTTGCAAGAAGTAAATCAGCCCGCACAATTTTCTCAAGAAGACGGTTGTTTGAAGAGAGTAAACTGTTCCAGAAAACCTAAGTTGTGCCTTGTAAACAACATTTTGGCTAGCCTGACAGCACGTGGTTGGTACATGCCACCTAGCTTTTGGGGTGGGGCAGCTGTACAACAGATTCAGATTCACATGGGGGGACCATCTAGCTATTGGTAGATGGGGCAGCTGTACAACTAGGCGTACAGGCATCAGCTGTGTACCAGCCATGACAGGCTGCTAGTACAATCATGAGCAGCAGTTAGTTACAAACCGAGACCTGATTTGGATCAGTAGCCAAAGCAATACGCGGCCTGGTACAGCTGTTTGACTTAGCCACATTCAGTCTTGCAGTCAGAGGCTTTAGGTAGCACCTACCATAAGGTTACATCGCTATATGTTGAGTAAAAAGAGTAAATCCCGGCTGCGTGACCCTCACACTCTTTTTAGTTTAGTTTAGTTTGGATTACAAAGGCATTCAACCTGGAATGGCTGCTCAACCTATGAGAACGAGGTAAACCTCAAAACAAACCAAGTAAAATAACTCTTTTAACACTCTTTTTGATCCGTGCTTTGACATGCAGGGATGCTCCTGCCGATGTCCCAGCCACAAATGGAAGGGCAGCTTCACCACGCAAGCCCCTTGACATGTCCCCTGCAGTCCAGGATGCCATCCGACAACAGCAGCAGGTGTGCACGTGTGTGGTGTATAGGGCTAGAATACTTGGCTTTCCGTCAGAGAAGCTACATTTTTTATATTTTACCTTATTAAGCAATATCTTTCGTCTCATAGCAAAGGCAAGAAAATGCAGCTTGATAAGCTACAAACCTGAAACTGTAGCTTCTCTGCTTAGAAGCTAACCAGGCATGTGTAACTACAACATTGCACCCTGACTGTAGAAAAATCGAGCAGTGCTTTGATGACATTCAGTGTGCCATTTCCTCCTCCCTAAAATAACTGCGTGGAAGTACCACCACCAACCGTCACCCCCCAAGTTATTCTGAATCATCCTCTTCTTGTCTGTATGTGAGAACAGGTGCGCGGTGGTGGCTCCGCCCCTTCCTCTCCTCCCAGGCAGGCCTCTCCTCCTCCTCCTCGGTACTCCTCCCCCCCAGCCGGCAGGCAAGCCTCTCCCCCTCCCTCTTACGGAGCTGGAGCTGGCAGGCAGGCATCTGGCGGTGACTCAGCCAACGACATCGAGGACCTGGCTGCTGTGATTTCTAAAAAGTTCATGGGCATGGGCAAGACCGCCATGGATGCCCTGCCTGAGCTCAAGCGCCAGGTGCGTTTGTTCTGTAATTCTATTTTGGACCTCACGAAGGCACTCCGCCTGGGTTGTTGGCTGCTCAAAGTACAAGAATGAGGGGGTCATCGACTTGAAATGGACCTTACTACTAAAAAGCTGTACAAGGGGGTTACAAGGATGGCCTACAGCCCGAGACTCTGGCTGATGGCAATTGGCTGGTGAAACAAAATCAACCAGTGTCGAAACTTGAAACTAAATCTGACACAAACTTGAGGAGTCTGTATGAGTCTTGATTCAGGAGAGCATTGATCTCAAAATCAGTGATACTGTGATGACAAGTTAAGGTAAGGTTACATCACTATATATGCCTCAAAGGGCATCTCAGCGGAAGTTTGGAAAAAGCCTGAAACTAACCTGGCTAAACAAAAGAAACAGAAGCTAGCACAGTTGTAGCTACTGTACAGTCCTTTCTTCTCAGCGTACGTACAAAGCTTGTTCAGCATCGTCTGCATTTCACCAACGTCATTAGAAGTTAATCCAAGGTCATCAGCATACAGCATGTGGGAGACACAATTCACTCGATCACCAGTCACGGCACCCTCAATGCCCTCACTGATCTCTCTGCCCATGTCATTGATGTACAAAGCGAAAAGGAGGGGGGACAGAGGGCAAACCTGTTTGACACCATTCGTGGGATGCACCCGAGCCCTCTTCTCACCATCCATCAAAATGTACTCATCATTCTCATACATATGCTTGATCACGCTGAGCAAAGTAGATGGCATAGCACTACGACGCAGATGTGACCAGAGTTGTTGCCTAGGGACAGTGTCATACGCTTGTGAAAAATCAATGAAGGCATCATGCAATCTAGGACTGTTCCTGGGCTTCAGCTTTTTTGCAGCATGCCTTAGATGCCTCAGAATAAACAGAGGGTGCAGAGTGCTTCTGCCTGGAAAGGAGCCAAACTGCGTGTCTGGAATCTTACCTTTTTTCACACACCATTCAGTCACCAAAATTTTCAGCACGTTGGCAAAAATACGAAACATCATCCCACTAACAGCAATCATCCTATAACTTCCTGGATTCAGCACTTCCCCTTTTATATGGATGGGGCTCAGCTTGGCGACCTTCCAGCACGCAGGCACTTTAATCTCAAACAACAACACTCTGAACAGGCGTACCATCAAAGGCACCAGCACATTCACCTGCTTGAATTTACCATCACACCTCACAGGCAAGCACGCATGCTTAATGAAAGGGATAGGGATAGCATCGAACCCTGAAGAAGCACCAGCACTCAACATTTGAAATTGACAGCAAACTAACCTTCCGACACAGATAAATCAGGAATCTCAAACTCGTCTGGATCAGGAGTCCACCCAGACTGCTCGCCCCGCCTGAAAAGGACCTCAGGTGGAGGGTGATACTTGCTACACGGCACAGCCATATCCACTGCAGACGGGCGAGGCTCTTCGAAAGTCCTCGCCACTCTGAAATGTCTGTGCAAATGATCATGCCAAACTGGAGCAGACATGGGGGTTGTGTTAAACCTGGTTTGCTTCTTCAACAAGGCATGCACAGCTGGGTCTTTACAAAGCAGCCTATCTAAAAACAGGTTACGCAGATGCCTGGTGTGCCGACGCTTCATCCTACGATTGCAGCTATCACTCTCCTTTTTCAGTGACCTACAGGCATGTTTCGCATCACCACGTTTCACAGCCTCAATGAATTTTTTACGCTTTTCCCAGCACTCCCAATCAAACCAAACTGGATTCAGTGGACCCTTTCTACTGCGTTTACGCTTAAAAACGCACCAAGCTTGGGCAGACATGCCCACAGCCCTACTGCTCGCTGCCTGGACAATCAACAAACGCACACAGAATGCCAGTTTATCCACATCGCCAGCTCTCTCTGCCTCATCAAATTGAGCTAGCAACTCCATGTTTTCCGAGATTTGCCTAGCATACACGTGAGCCTTCTCATGCTGCCAACGCAAAACCAGGTTGCTGACACACAGACCAATCCTACACACGTGGTGCTTTGTATTCGCACTTTCCCCTCCCACAACATTCACTCTGAACTCTGTACTCAAAGCCGCATGATCAGAAGCACACATATTCCACATCTTAAACGAACACACAAGTTTGTACAAAGCCGGAGACAGCAGCACGTGATCAGGCCGGCTCTTTTTGTCGCCATAATTTCCAGTAAACGAGGGTTGCCCATCATCTCCAACGACACGTCCAGTTGCAATAGCCATACTCGTTGCAGCAGCCAGATTAACTAACAACTGACCTGCCTTGTTCACACTGTTGCACACATATCTCCTAGTCTCAAGAACCTCAGGACAATCCAAAACAAAACCAGTGTGCGCGTCGCTCACTTCACTCAGCTTTCCCACATAGGCGTTTTAGCCACCACACAGTACGACATTAGGAGACACCTGAAAAGCACCAAGCGTGTCCTCAAACAGGTCAGTGAAATGAGTTTAAACGGCACCGTATTGTTCAAACTCATTTTACTGACCTGTTTGAGGACAAGCTTGGTGCTTTTCAGGTGTCTCCTAATGTCGTACTGTGTGGTGACTAAAAAGCTGTAGCATGATAGAAGGCATTATTGTAACTATTTGTAGAAAAAAATCATACTTTAAGTTCTTAATCAGCAATCTTGTAGGGATGTCCTGTTAAAAGGGGGTCCTGGGGTCCTGGTCACAGGTATGTTCGAATTGTCCCAAGCAGGCTGCAGGGGCGTGTGTTAGAGGCAAATAGGCAGCAAATGGCTCCAAATTTACATTTGTTGTAATGTGAGTTGTAATGCGTGATGTACAATGACCAAACATGAAGTTTTAGAGTGCATTGGCACCATTTTCTGCTGGAACTAGCCCAAATTTCAGACGTGGATGTCAGGAATATCTGTTTACGTCTTCTGAGCACGAGGGGGGGTGAGAAAACTTTCAGAGTTCCATGGAGGCTGAGAAACGTATTGTCCTGATTTGTCTGCAAACGTAAACAAAGCCATATTCCTGTGTTGACTTTACATGTGATCCGTAATTCGAGGCCTCTCATTGTTGGAACTTACATCCGTCAAACCTTGCAGGGTGTGGTTTGCCAAGGTCCCAACACTTTCGCTGTCAAGGGCCAGATTGTTGACGCTTCAGGCGTTGCCCAGGTCCTGCGTCTGACGGTGAGTCTACCTCGTGTTTGTGCGGGGGGGGGGGAGGTGGGGGGGTACTAGAGTTTGCCATGCTTGAGGTGGTGATGTGCTGAGCATTAGCTGCCTTGATGCTATTATCTGACAGACTAAGTGCAAGTCTGTGCAAAAACCATGAAACATACAAACCCACGCAGTGTTGCATCGCAGCAAAGTATGAAAGTGATCAGGGAAATACAATGGCAATGTCTCTGTTTTTGTTATCATTGGGACGTAGTTGTCGTTTTATCAACACTCTTCACTTCAATACAGCAGTTGACACTTGCCTGGCATTGTTGCATTGACCAGCATAACCAAGATTTTTGCACAGTTACTTGCTTGAGTACGTCAGGCGAGATGGTGTCGTGTTGCTCAACTTGTAAGGTTTACTTGGAAAGGCCTTTAGTCAAAGCGTGCTACTGCTAGCCTGCTCATTAAAAACAATCGGTTTGTTTCCTGAATGCAGCCCCGTAAGTAAGCCCCTCAGCAGCGGAGGAGGCCGCAACCTTCGGAATTGGTGAGCTTGAGAGGAGAGGCAAGACGCCATGAGACTGGCAGCGTAGTCGTGGCAGCATAAAAGAAGAGGCTCTTGGCCGTGAGTTTCTCTTTCATGGCGGACCCTGTTCCCTTCATTCGGTTCCTAGCTAGTTGGCTATGATTTTTTTTACTGATCAGGGCATTGAAAAATATGCAGTCGTTTTTGCCAATTTTAACGGATGCTTCTAGCGTAGAATGGCAGGCTACCTTCTTTTGTTCCAAGGTTTTCTAAAGTGTTTTTCTCTCCATGACCTGACTGACCTCCCTCGATTACTCCTGACCTCGATTACTAAGATGAAAATCTATCTGTATTCTGTCAGTCATGGCTGATACATTCTTGTGCAATGGTTACAATGGGGGGTGACCTTCAGCCAGGTTGTTTGGCTGATCGGCTGCTGAATGGTCTCGGCCCGCCACAAATAAATCTGTAAGCTTAGAAAGAAAAAGAAAGTCTATTGTTCTGCTGAGAAAGGAAATCATGAACAAGTTGGTTGTTGACCTGTTGCAGCAAAAAGGGTTGGGCTGCTGAAGAGTCCTCAAAAAAGGGTAAGGGTAAGGGTTACACAGCTATATCCGCCAGCGAGGGCAGTTGAGCTATAGCAAAAAAAAAAGGCAGCTTCAAGAAGAGAAGGAGGCCAGACTGAACAAGACACCAGAAAAAGAGACAA
>Ga0307942_1004079_pt1 | contig 11708 bp, 15 predicted proteins | sample OrgLakmetagen175_FD_201846 | JGI IMG/M metagenome (GOLD analysis project Ga0307942, IMG submission 201846) | Saline water microbial communities from Organic Lake, Antarctica - #175 | ecosystem: Environmental > Aquatic > Non-marine Saline and Alkaline > Saline | place: Antarctica: Organic Lake...
CAACACTATGTACGATGCGCCTGTGTTCACTTGCTTGCCCCCCATAGACTTTTCTCCAACTTAAAACCCAACCATTTTGCCCCCCCATACACTCTCCTCCAACTTAAACCCCGACTTTATTGTTCCTCCTGAGCATCCTGCTGAAAATACCATATGTATAACGAATTAGTGTCCGCACTCAGCTGCGGCCTTCTTGAGTCAGTTATTGTTATCTTTAGGGTTGGCCAGGACCGTATATTCACACTGTATACGACCGTATGTATGGTGATTTCCCTGCTAAAAATACCGTATGTGTAACGTATTTATGTTTAAATGTATGGTTCTGGCCCACCCTAGTTTCCTTCCTTCCCGTTTGAGCTCTTTAAATCATCAAGATGCTTAGCTGTAATTCCCCCAATTAGCTGTAATTGGGGGGCGATGTATGAGCACCTCCGCACTAAGCAGGGCCACTCAGCAGTGACCTTCTTAAATCAGTTATCGTTATCTCCCTTCCTGTTTGAGATCTTTGAATAGTCATCGTTATCTTCCTTCCCGTCTGAGCTCTTTAAATCACCATGGTGATGCTCAGCTGTAATCCGCCTCGTACAATCCTGCTCAATTAGGAGACACCCACACCAGGTTGCTCAACTGCGGTGGTGTCACCTCCTACAAGGGAAATCCTCGCCATGCAAGCTATTAAGCGCAGCGTGGCGCCTGGCTGCAAGCTTACTCCCAAGAACAGCCACACCTTATCAAATTACTTGAACTGATTGAACCTTCTTCCTTCCCACTCCAGCTTTCCAATCAGCCGTTTCGCTCCGCTGCAAGGTCACACACTAGAAAGAATCCATCGTCACGCAAGCTGTTCAAAGCAGCGTGCTGCTTGTCTGCAAGTTCACTTAACTGCAAGTTCAAAAACAGCCACCATTCGTTTTAGTTAGACTCTTTCACCCAGAATTGTCCAGTGCGGGGTTTGGTCAAAAGTGCGGGTTCGCCAATTTTCGCGCATTTTAAAAGTTATAAAAAGGCCATTCGCGAGTTGTCAAAAGTTCATCAAACTTTAAGCCCTATTTCGAATTTCAATTGAACTCGTTCACCCTCACCGTGTCACTTGGCTGTAAGGTCACCTCCAGGCCGTGCTCCTTGTCCAGCCACCTCTGGCAGTCGAAATATTGCACCTGAAGCAACACAGGCATACAGCAGCAGACGTGAGGAGACGGGTATGAGCATATGACCAGCCACCTCCGGCAGTCGAAATATTGCACCTGAGGCAACATAGGCATACAGCAGCAGACGTGAGGAGATGGGTATGGGCATATGACCAGCCACCTCTATCAGTCGAAAAAATATTGCATGAGGAAATAGCAGCATACATGAGCAACATGAAGGGAAACGCATGGGCACGGACAACCACCTTGGCAGTCAAACCTGAGGCAGTTCCAGCATGCAGCAGCCTGTCAAAGCCCTGGGTTGTTCTGTTGCTGCAATAAAAATTTCACATTTGAATTGCAACAGACAGCAGTATATTTCAGTGCAGACCACATAATTGGAGGCGCCACGGGCCGGTTCGTACCTTCCCAGATGGGTTAATGACATCCACTCGCTCCAGATGCCATGCATGCATTCATGCAGCTGTAAAAGCATAATTACATATGAGTGCAGATCACGCAATTTGAGGCATCACACGCCGGATCTTACCTTCCCAGACGGGTCAATGACATCCACTCGCTCCAGATGCCATGCATGCATTTATGCAGCTGTAAAAGCATAATTACATATGAGTGCAGATCACACAGTTTGAGGCATCACGGGCCGGTTCGTACCTTCCCAGATGGGTTAATGACATCCACTTGCTCCAGATGCCATGCATGCATTCATGCAGATGTAAAAGCATAACTACATATGAGTGCAGATCACGCAATTTGAGGATCACAAGCCAGATCATACCTTCCCAGACGGGTCAATGACATCCACTTGCTCCAGATGCCATGCATTTATAGCTCCTCCTGCCATGTCGTGGCCTACAACGATTTCGACCAAGGGGCCAAGATCCATACGAGAGGGCGCCTGCACACAAAGTAAGGAACATGCTTTCTGTAGTGTTGTGGCAAAACACACACCCAAACCCACACCCACACTTACACACACACACACACACACACACAAGACTTTGACCAAGGGTGGGAACATCGATCGAAGAAGGATGTGGCCCAAGCCTGGTACAAAAATTCCCAAGTTGGTACTTACAGTTTTATAACCCACACCCACACCCACACCCACATCCACCTCAAAATCAAACCCACGACCATGTTCATTTCTTACGTTAAAGACCCACACCCACACCCACCTTGAACTTGTCTTCATGACCACGTTCGAAGCACGCGGTGCTCTCATTGCGCAGCGGCACCTTCCCGGTGCTGCCCATGATGCCCCTGACCTCGATGTAAACGTTGGCATCTGTGCCGGCGTTTTGGATGGCTGCAGAGGTATGAGTGATCACCTGCGTGCATGTGGGGGGTGGTCAATACACAAATGTGAAGAGGTGGCACCCTTACGTTGAAGGTTTGGACTTGTGCCCTTCAGTTCATCAATATGATGGTTTAGCTCTCACGTTGGAGGTTTGGACTTGTGCCCTTCAGTTCATCAATATGATGGTTTAGCTCTCACGTTGGAGGTTTGGACTTGTGCCCTTCAGTGCATCAATGATGGTTTAGCTCTCACGTTGGAGGTTTGGACTTGTGCCCTTCAGTTCATCAATATGATGGTTTAGCTCTCACGTTGGAGGTTTGGACTTGTGCCCTTCAGTTCATCAATATGATGGTTTAGCTCTCACGTTGGAGGTTTGGACATGTGCCCTTCAGTGCATCAATGATGGTTTAGCTCTCACGTTGGGGGTTTGGACTAGTGCCCTTCAGTGCATCAATGATGGTTTGGCTCTCACGTTGGAGGTTTGGACTTGTGCCCTTCAATTTGTCAACGATGGTCAAGGCTGGCCCAAACCACACATTTTTCGTTCATCATTTTACTGTAATGTTAAGTGGCTGAAAATGATGTAAGGTGCAAGAATAGGTTTCCTGCAAAAGAGCTGAAGAGTCTAGAATTTGTCGCAGTTACACGAGATTTAAGGTTCAGGCTGCAGCGCAGCAGTTAGCATTTACTAAAGTGTGTGGCGTAGCATTTACTAAATTGTGCAGCACAGTGTGAGATGCAACGTATACTACAGTTTGTAGCGCAGTTAATCAGCTGACAGGTACGAGCACGTCAGAAATTAGGAATTGACGTCCAAATCATTTTGTTACACTGGACTCTTTTTTATGAGATTTATGAAATGGGTAGCTGAAATATAGGCTTGCTTGGTTCAAAGGCTATAGCGCATACATCCTGATGACTTAACTTTGCATGGTTAACGCACGAGCTTGACACTCTTGAGATGCAACAACAATCGGCGAAAACCTCACACTTATCAAATTGCAAATGTCACATTCTGCATGTTCTGAAAATCACAACACAAAGCGCACCTCATACTGACGGCGATCTGCAGCAGGATCCTTCAGTTGGCCCTGGATTTCAACCTGTGCAATATAGATTACAAGATAATCACTCAGCTCGAAATCTTGAACATTGGCAACCTTGAAATCTGGACATGTATGTAGACAGGACCAGGCTTGCATTGCAAACGGCAGCTGCAAATATGCAACAAAGCAGCTACAGGTGAAAGTGAAACCTGGCTGCACCCCTTAAGGTTCAAATAAGTCAAGAGTCACGAAATATAGGAATGTTAGGGGCCCCCTAAAGCCTCTTCACAAGCACACACACATGCATACACACATACAACACACAACACATACACATACGCTCACACAACACATACACATACACGCACACACTTACACACACACACACATCATCATTATGAAAAATTTTCCACACCTGGCACTGTGTGCTGGGCCCGATCCAGTTGCCAAAGGGAAAGAACATCTTTTGCTTACTGGAATTCTGCAGGAAAAAATAACAATAGGGCTTCATGTTGACGTCTGGGTCGACCGTTTTTTGTTTCAAAAAGGCAAGGACAAATGACACGTGAATTGCAAGTACCCAGTGCTGCCGGATCAGGCTTGGGTAGACAAGCAAGGATGCCCGGTATCATTTCTACAGACAAGAAACACAGGCAAAATTGCTAGCAGGGAAAGTAAAGACCTTTTGGTTTAACACATATCATTTAGACTGCATGCTCTAACACAAACAAGACACGATTGCCTTAGTTGTGAGCGCTGCACATAGTGCCTCCTCATTTCATCAAGCACTGAAACCTAGGCATAAACAAGGCTTAGGAGAGAGAGAGAGAGAGAGAGAGAGAGAGAGAGAGAGAGAGAGAGAGAGAGAGAGAGAGAGAGAGAGAGAGAGAGAGAGAGAGAGAGAGAGAGAGAACACCGAAGCGCCCATTCTCACAAAAATCGATAAGAGCTGCTGTGTGGACTCAAGCATGCTATCACGATACAAAGAGACCTCTCCAAGCCAGTCAGGCAGGTACACATGTATAGGGTTGGCCATAACTATATATTATATAGTGTATATACGGCATTGTTTGCAGGGATTTGATCAAATTTATGGTCATATACGGCGTATATATACGGTCCAAGACAATCATACACATAAATAAATTACTCTGTTGCTTGGCTCTTAAAAGGCCCTTTTCCCAATATTTATGTGGGGGATGGTTCTCACTTTTACCTTTCACCCACGCTTTCCCTACTTGCGCAGCTGTTTCTGTTCATTGCCTGCTGCTAGTATATGGTTTCTAAGGGGCACATTTTCCAAAGAATTCCTGCATGCGCAGCAGTTTCTGTTCATTGCCTGCTTCTAGCACACGGTTTCTAAGGGGCACCTTCTCCAAGGTAATTCCTGCATGCGCAGCTGTACCTTTTCACTGCTTGCTGCTAGTAACACAGTTTCTAAGGGGCACCTTCTCCAAGGTACTTCCTGCATGCGCAGCTGTACCTTTTCACTGCCTGCTGCTAGTAACACAGTTTCTAAGGGGCACCTTCTCCAAGGTAATTCCCGCATGCGCAGCTGTTTCTGTTCATTGCCTGCTGCTAGTATACGGTTTCTAAGGGGCACATTTTCCAAGGTAATTCCTGCATGCGCAGCTGTACCTTTTCACTGCCTGCTGCTAGTAACACAGTTTCTAAGGGGCACCTTCTCCAAGGTAATTCCCGCATGCGCAGCTGTTTCTGTTCATTGCCTGCTGCTAGTATACGGTTTCTAAGGGGCACATTTTCCAAAATATTTCTGCATGCGCAGCAGTTTCTGTTCATTGCCTGCTTCTAGTACACGGTTTCCAAGGGGCACATTTTCCAAAGAATTCCTGCATGCGCAACAGTTTCTGTTCATTGCCTGCTTCTAGTACGCGGTTTCCAAGGGGCACCTTTTCCAAGGTAACCCCCGCATGCGCAGCTGTACCTTTTCACTGCCCGCTGCTAGTAACACAGTTTCTAAGGGGCACCTAGTCCAAGGTAATTCCTGCATGCGCAGCTGTACCTTTTCACTGCTTGCTGCTAGTAACACAGTTTCTAAGGGGCACCTAGTCCAAGGTAATTCCTGCATGCGCAGCTGTACCTTTTCACTGCCCACTGCACCGTACCTGCAAAACTATGTAGTCCAGGTGCCAGTTAGGCTTGGATGACATGCCGTTGCTATCCAACTTGATGGAGCGTACATGGCCAATATCTCTGCATGTGATCTGGAAAGTGTCGACCTGCGTGGCATACGGCAGAGATTTTGGAATGAGGTTTGGAAGCAGAGATCTGAAGCTTTCCTGCTCAGTGCAAATGACACCTGAGGTAAGATGGGGGGTGATCTGGGAGATGTAGACTTGCGTGGCTATGAGGGACGCGTGTGCAGCTGAAAAATAGGTATGAGGTTTGAAGCAGTGATGTAGGAGCATGCCAAACCTGCATGTTCCAGGTCGACCGTATGATGTATTAAAATTAAAGGGGCCTGCAGCTGTAAAGGAACTGCAGCGCCAAGAAAATTATTCATGAGTTAATACGCGCCAACACCATAACTGCACAAGTTGTGCAAGCAGCAAAGCTCGGGGCAAGAGAGAGTGTGTGTGTGTGTTTATGTGTTTGTGTGTGAGTGTGTGTGTGTGTGTGTGTGTGTGTGTATGTGTGTGTGTATGTGTGTGTGTGTGTGTGTGTGTGTGTGTGTGTGTGTGTGCAGTGAGCAATTTCGCTCGCACCTGGCCCCTCTCAAACAGGTCTCTCTGACCAGTAGGGTCCACCAAAGGCTTACGGCTGCTCGTCCCAGTGTGGCCCACAATCTCCATGATGATGTCCGCGTCAGTGCCTGGAACAAAGCGTGCACAAAAGCCACACAGTGCAATTACGCACATGCTCTCGCATTTGTGTATTTGTGTGTGTGTGTGTGTGTGTATGTGTGTGTGTGTGTGTGTGTGTGTGTGTGTGTGTGTACCAGACAGCATTGTCCGTTGCAGGATTTTCATGAGGGCTGACAGCCTCAATACTGCTTGCATTAGTGCCTGGGGCCACAAGGGTGGTGTCTATTTAAGATTACACCTGAGAATTACCACACGAACACTGCATCAACAAAATGGCTCCCCCATGAAATTTTGTTTGTGCCTGAGCAACCTCCAATTGGTGTTGTGTTTTGTGCATACAACGTTTGTAAGCGTCACAATGGCATGCGTCAATATTATTTTACACGTTATACATGAAGACACTGGCAGATCACCACTAGCTGCTACTGGCAGATCACCACTGCTACTGGCAGATCACCACTACTACTGGCAGATCACCACTACTACTGGCAGATCACCACTGCTACTGGCAGATCACTACTGCTACTAGCAGATCACCACTGCTACTAGCAGATCACCACTACGACTGGACGTGGCACACATGCATATGCATGTCAATGATTCATGAGCATGGTTTGTGAAATTACAGCCGCGATGGCTTAAGACCTCACCTGCATACTTCACATCACTGGTGTGGACCTGCATCGTTGCAAGGAGTAACAGGGTAAGCACACATGGTCAGTCACACACGTGTCAAACAGGAAAAACTACGCAGGCAGTGAAAAGCACTCCCCACATTAATCAAGGGAAAGGAGCCAGAGAGAGAGAGAGAGAGAGAGAGAGACTTTGTCAGTATTTGTGCAAAATTACCTTAGGATTTACCTAAGCGTGACCTAAATCCTAACCTAAACCGTAACCCTTGGTACATACAGGTCGATCAAGAATAAGAATTGTGCGTGTAAGCACATGTCCCTGCCGTTTCTCCCCCACCCTTGCACCCTTCGTGTCCATCCAAAAAGTTTTTATGTTCATACATGGCTCAGTCAAATGTTGCTCATGCTTGGATGTTGCAGCCATACTGCCAAGGCGTACCAACGAGCCATACTGCCGAGGCGTACCAACGAGCCACACTGCTGAGGCATACCAACGAGCCACACTGCCGAGGCGTACCAACGAGCCATACCTCAGAGGCCCTGAGGTAACCCACTGTTTGCTACGACGTTAATCGTAAAGGCCTATGCTGGTTTGATTTACATGCGTGAAAACAGCAAACAGATTGTGCTCACAGTAGCCCTAGGAAAAGGAGTGACACAGAGAAATAAGGATCTGGCGGATTGTCAGCCATGCGCATGGCTCACCTGCTCAAGGATCTGGGAAATTTGAAATGGCTTGCTTAGTTGGTTACATAGTTGACTACACACATAACATGTAGGGTTGGCCAGAACCGTATATATACACCGTATATGACCGTATCTTTGGTTTCCTTGCCAAAAGTACCGTATATATACCGTATATATATGGTTCTGGCCAACCCTAATAATACGTAATATGAAGCACTGCTTGTGCGCCATTGCATGCATTGATCAATGGTTCAATGGTTCAATGGTTTAATGGTTCAATGGTTTAATGGTTCAATGGTTCAATGGTTCAACGGTTCAATGATTCAATGGTTCAATGGTTCAATGGTTCAGGGCACCACAAGGCTCAGCACGTACATGTGCTAGCAGCAACAGACATACGCAGCACAGCTGCACGCACCGAGACCGCAAACTCCACTTTGTCGCCACGAGGATCTTTGGTTACGGGAGGCATGGTCAGCTCCGAAGGATACTGCGCGTGAGAAGCCACAGTCACCAGGTTTCACGTTTTGTAAGAGTCACCGTGTGCACATCTTTTGAGAGTCACCGGGTCACACAATTTGGAGAGCCACAGTCACCGGGTTGCACATTTTTTGAGAGTCAACTGGGTCGCACATTCTTCAAGAGTCAACGGGTCGCACAATTTGGAGAAGCCACAGACATCAGTCGCACAGTTTGGAGAAGCCACAGTTACCGGGTCGCACATATTTCAAGAGTCACTGGGTCGCACATTTTTTATAGTCACTGGGTCGCACATTTTTTGAGAGTCACCGGGTCGCATATTATTTGAGAGTCACTGGGTCGCATATTTCTTGAGAGTCACCGGGGCACACATTTCTTGAGAGTCACACTGGGTTGCACAATTTTCAAGAGTCACCAGGTCGCACAATTTGGAGAAGCCACAGACATCGGTTTGCACATTATTACAAGAGCAAGCATTCACTTTCTTCATTGGCAAAGCTTGTCACTGACATGACTGATACATTAGGGAGCCTTGGCCTGATTAAGTAGTCATCGACTAACTACTCCTTCTCCAGGCCACTCTTAGCCAGTATAATTAGCGAGTAAGTAACACATTTGCTAATGAGTTACGATATGGATCAGATTGACCACTACACACTGCTCCGAAGGAAGATTAACAGCGGGTTGACGGTCACACATCACGGAAGATCAACAGTGGGTTGACGGTCACACATCACGGAAGATTAACAGTGGGTTGACGGTCACACATCACGGAAGATCAACAGTGGGTTGACGGTCACACATCACAAAAGATTAAGAGTGGGTTGACGGTCACACATCACGGAAGATCAACAGTGGGTTGACGGTCACACATCACGGAAGATAAACAGTGGGTTGACGGTCACACATCACACACACAGCCCACAAATTGAAACACGCACCGGCGAAGGCCCGATCCAGCCTTTTTCTCCGGCCACAAAGAACGATGGGGGGGCAGCTATCCCCTGGGATTGCTTCTTTTCACCCTTCCATTGCTGTTGTGGGTTCTGCTCGATCACCGCCCAATCAAGGCACCAGCTCGGCTTCTCAGACTGTTTGTCAGTGCGCAGGCTCAAGGACTTTATGGTTCCGACATCCGGGAGGGTCAGCTTGAACACGTCCTCCTGAAAATGTGTGTGTATGTGTGTGTGTGTGTGTGTGTGTGTGAGTGTGTGTGTGTTTGTGTGTGTGTGTGTGTGTGTGTGTGTGTGCGCGCGTGTGTGTGTATGTGTGTGTGTGTGTTTGTGTGTGTGTGTGCGTGTGTGTGTGTGTGTTTGTGTGTATGTGTGTGTTGTGTGTGTATGTGAATGTATGAGTGTTTGTGAGTGTGTGTTTGTGTGTATGCGTGTGTAGTGTGTGTGTGTGTGTGTGTGCATGTTTGTGGGGGAGGTCAGGAGGAAACGTGGGGCAGCTACCCCAAGCCTTAACACCTGACATAGATCAAGGACACAAATATTTACCACAGCACATGAAACGCTGTATCACCTGTCTGCCCTCAAACGTACTATGGTTGGCTGCCACCCAGAGCCTGGAATACAATGTGGACACGCATATAGTACAGCACACCCCAGCACAGTGAGCATCATGCTCTAATTTGACCTGTTCACGCTCAAAAGTGCCATGCTTAGCCAGCCACCCATTGTCTGTACATAGATTTAGGGCGCCTTTAAGAGTGCAGCACAGCTCATAGTTGCACCTGTCCACGCTCAAACGTTCATAGTCAACGTTTGAGAGCGTGCGCCCTATATTTTCATACCAGATATGCGACTATAATTGTATAGTGCGCTCTCACCTGTCCGCGTTCAAACGTGTCGTGGTTGGCCAGCAACGGCTGCCACCCAGAGTCATTACGTGAGCCCATAATGCGTGCTGAAATAGAGGAGTCCGTACCAGCACCTTTTGCATCAGCAGTGAGGAGGCGCACCAGGTAGGGGATCTGCACATGCACACATTCACATGGGTGTTTGTTGAAGGACGTTTTTTTAGAGAGGAATCCACAACAGCATCCTTGGCATCGACTGTTACAAAGCGCACCAGATAGAGCCCCTGCACGTTCATGTGGATGTGTTTGTAAGGACAGCAAGGGGGGGATGATCAGGCCAATGGGTGAGCGTGTGCACAAATACGTGAAAATTTGCAAGGGCAGTAGGGAGGAGTGTCTCAGCCATCAAGGCAACAGCAAGGGGGAGTGAGAATAGGAATGGACATTAGGTGCGGAAGTGTTGGGGAAAAGGGGTTTTTCCCAACACTCCTCAGCCGGTGGGTCAGATATCTGCAGATAAGACAACACACGCATGAAACGTTGGGGAAGGCACTCGTGGGGGATAGACCACGCTTCTTTCTTGTGAGAAGAGTGAGGGAATCCTGTGTCACTACAGGGCTGTAAATTTACATTGGCTTAATTGATGACTTAAAGATGATCCAAACATCATCCAAAAGTTGAGCACGTGCGCAGTGGCTGGGTGAGCTCATACACATATGCCAATAAAAATGAGCGAGGACTCCAGACATGCTCTATAGCTATCTGAGGGGCCTTGGCACAGCTGCAAGTGGATTTTGTGTTCCAGATGTGATGATGCAGATAACTAAGCTTTGATGCTGCAAGCAAAAGGTACAATCTGAGAACCTCTGATGGATGATGGCACACACACACACACACACACACACACACACACACACAATCACAAAAGATGTGTTGGCCAACGAAAGCCACACAAACCGGGTGGAACAATTATGCAGGCAAAGCTTTGATGCTGCAAGCACAAGTGTACAGCCTGAGGACCCCTGTTGGATGATGGCAAACACACATACACACACACATACACACACACACACTCATAAAAGACGTGTCGAACAACGAAAGTCACACAGAACCGGGTGGAACTGGAAGGATGACATGTATACATGTGCAGTCGAAAGGACCTCCGTTTATACAAGGAAATAGAGCCAACGTGATGAAAAATGCAAACACATGTCACAGTCACACATCAGGAAGAGCTCTACCTCTCCTTCCTCGGGGGACATCTTTGTTGGCTTGAGCGTCTTTGTCAAGCCGGCCTCTTTGCTAAACCAAGCCCCACAAGGGAAGAAGACGGTGTTCTCCCCGTCAATGTCGGGGGGCCCGCCCTTGGACACCTGCATCAAAGGAGCAGCAAGGTACGCACAGATGTAGCAATTGTTGCTGCTAGTGGCTCAGGTATTCCTGCATTTTTGGCCCCCACCCTTAAGCACCAGTGCAAAGGAGCAGCAAGGTGCACACAGATGTAGCAATTGTTGCTGCTAGTGGCTCAGATTCGCTTTTTTGGATTTTTAAGGTCCCCCACCCTTGGACACCTGCGTAAGGAGCAGCAAGGTACACACAAAACTGTCACAGGTGGTTCAACAGGTGGTTACACACACACACACACACAACCACACACACACACACACACACACACACATGGTTCCACACACACACACACACACACACACACACACACACACACACACACACACACACACACACACACACACAAACACACACACACACACACACAATAATAGAGACAGAG
>Ga0307942_1004080_pt1:0-10000 | contig 11706 bp, 16 predicted proteins | sample OrgLakmetagen175_FD_201846 | JGI IMG/M metagenome (GOLD analysis project Ga0307942, IMG submission 201846) | Saline water microbial communities from Organic Lake, Antarctica - #175 | ecosystem: Environmental > Aquatic > Non-marine Saline and Alkaline > Saline | place: Antarctica: Organic...
GCTGCTTGTGATGCTGCTGAGTAATGCTTTGTGCATGTGTGCCAAAATGGTAGGCCCTTTTGTGCGTGCAGGAGCTGGGGTTTCCAAGCCAGACGCCGCTGCTGCTCGTGATGCTGCTGAGTAATGCTTTGTGCATGTGTGCCAAAATGGTAGGCCCTTTTGTGTGTGCAGGTGCTGGGCTCCCCAAGCCAGACGCCGCTGCTGCTCGTGATGCTGTGGTGGCGGTTGTCAAGGCCGTGTTTGGAGGCAGGCACGGCGCGCTGGCCATGTCTAGTATGCAGGTGCTGAATTATCAAGAAGGATTGCTTAGAGGCTGTGACAGGTCAGCCAAGTTGCTGAGGTTTTGTGTCATAGCACTGAGCAATGGCCATGTCAGCGTGCAGATGTGGATTTCTCATGAAGGATTGCTCAGAGGCTGCAGCAGGCCAGTCGTGTTGCTGAGGATTTGTGTCATAGCACTGAGCAATGGCCATGTGTATTATGCAGGTGTGAGTTGAAAGAGGGTTACACAGAGTGGAGGGCAGAGAGTTTTAAGATCTGAAAAGCTTACACAGAGGCCAGTTGTGCTGCTGGCGTCTTATGCTAACAGCAGCACATGGGGTTGGCCATGTTTGGTGTGTAGATCAGAATCAAGGGTTTGAGGGATAGTTAGAGGCTAGCATATTTTAATTGATAGATCCTCTTACCAATAGCACAGGGCACCGGCCATGTCTATTCTAATAATTATGCAAGTCAGAGTTGTGAGCGCAAGGAGTCCACCGAAAGGCGCAGAGAGAGAGAGAGACTCCTCCTTCACCCCACTCCTCTTGAACTTGCATCGTGCATTACCGCATTTGAACCCCAAAACTAAACACCACCAATAACGTGCAGACGGGCTACGCTGTGCACCGTACATTATAACTTTTAAGTCCAAGAAGCACACCGCATGTTTCCATGCAGGCGGGCTGCGTTGTGCATATATTTTTACTTGAAATCAAAAAAATCACACCGCATGTTTCCATGCAGGCGGGCTTTGCATCATACATTCGACATATGAATCCAAAAACCACTCGACGTGTTTCCATGCAGGTGGGCTACGCTCGTACCCCACCCACACACCGAGATGCTGTGCACCTCCTGACCCAAGGAGGCTCTCTCTTGGCCCTACGCAGAGATCTGCGCACCCCCTTTGTGTCATGGCTAGCGCAGCAAGTTGCTGCAGGTGCGTGCGTGCTCAGTCCTGTGTGGCCATCTATTTAAGCTGCACCCTTATTGCATATCGCATATCGCCCTGCACAGAGATCTGCGCACCCCCTTTGTGTCGTGGCTAGCGCAGCAAGTTGCTGCAGGTGTGTGCGTGCTCAATCCCGTGCAATTCTTTACTAAGCTGTGCCGTAATTGCACACAATACACAATACGCGTGCAAGACACCATGCACTCACACACATACACACACGACAGATACAAACACGTACAAACACACACAACACACACCTGTGCACTTACAATTAGGTGGCGGGAATGGTCAGGGAGGTGCCAGCACTTGGCTGCCCATTGATTGCCTTCGACGCTTTGAGGTGTCCACCGTACACAAGCAGGTGAGTTTGAAACTGCCTCACACACTGTCAGGACTGGTCAATGGTCTGACCATACCTGCGCACGTTTGCTTAGGAAATTGCCTTTGACGCTTTGAGGTGTCCACCATTCACAAAGGTAAGTTTGAAATTGCCTCACACACTGCCAGGACTGTTCGTTGATCTAACCATACCTGCGTTTGTCTGCCTAGTAAGTTGCCTCTGACGCTTTGAGGTGGCCACCAAACAAAAGCAAGCTGGTAGGGTCTTTTGCTATTTGGCACAGCGCAGAATGCTGTTTGTATCGGTACATTCGTAGATTATTGTCGTATGGAGATGTAAAAAGGCGCACATGTTCAGCTGCATTTCCGCTGCAAAGGATGTGAGTATGCATCTTGGCGGTTGGCAATACACGAGTACAAATCAGATTTAGGACTCGGAAGCGTTTGTCTCAACAATGAAAGGTCAAGGTGATGTCTATCTCGCTGGCTCAGATCAAAAGCTGGAATTTGCATAGCCTCCCTCTGTCATGGTGTGCAAGTTGGAGCACCATGTGCTTTGCTGCAAATGCAAATGCTAACGCAATCACAAGCCCAAATGCAAATGCAATCGTGAATGCAAACGTAACCAAAAAAGCAAGCACAAAAGAGAACGTGCATGCAAACAGAAAAGTGGATGTCTGAGAGAACGGTTGGGGCATCCAGAATATATGTGTCCATTCTGCTCCATGGCGTGAAGCGTGAAGTGGCTCAAGGCTGAAGTTCTGCCACTGTGTGGCTGGCATTAACGCTCTGTAAGCCTTTCGTGACAAGAAAGGGGAGGGGAAATGTACAGGCAGTGTTAACCACTCGCCACATTACTTAAAGAGAAGAAGCCACTTTGATACCAAGTACCGTGAAATTGTCCCACCACCGAGAAGAAGACTTTGAACATCTATATACCAGGCCTCTTGGCCATGCGTTGCGTAGACTCAAAGCCATGAGCTACCCTCTTTCGTGTGCGTGGCCAACTTGCGTTGTAATTAGGGTTGGCCAGAATTCTATGTATACGGTGTATGTACGGTATTTTGAACAGGGATATCACCAAATATACGGTCATATACGGTGTATATATACGGTTCTGGCCAACCCTAGTTATAATGCAAGGCCTGTGTGTGATTGAGACCGCAATCCTTTTGCTCAAGACCAAGAGCTGCCCTCTTCCATATCGACATGTGTCCTTGTGCAAGGCCTTGGGTTTAAGAATGCAACCCTTTGCCGCGCCATGTGTAGGCTCGAGACCAAGAGCTGCCCTCATCCATATGCGTGGCTGACTTCGACATTGTATGCAAGGGATCTGTAGCAGCAGCACCAAGTACCCCAGCCGCACCCACTACAGGTGAGTGCGGATGACACCACAACACAAAAAACACTCCCGTGCACACACATGCACACATGTGCACATACGCGTATGCTTTCACTTGTGATCGCACATACACATACACTTGCACACAAAAATACACCTCCACACACACTGAACACGTACACAGCAGGATCAGGGCATGCTGGCTCCGCGTTAGCTATCGGCATACACACATGAACAGATACGCGTATGCGTTCACTTGTGATCACACACACTCACACACACATGTGCACACACACACTTACACACACATACATACATGTGCATACAAACACACACATTCACACACACACATACTTACTTACACACACATACACACTGTACACGTACACAGCAGGATCAGGGCATGCTGGCTCCGCTTTGGCTGTCGCTGCCGCTGCCGCTGCCTCTAGAGAAAGGCTACTAGGGGAGGGGCAGGTCCTTACGGCTGTCATACAGGTGTGCGCCTTTGACGTGCGCTTGACTCCCTCGTGTTATATATTGTGAAAAGAGGCTTGAGAGGACGAGAGGGACAAGGGGGAGGTCGCTGTATAATGAATTCGCAGGGGCAGGGGGGAGGTGCTAGCCTTTTGGGAAAATGTAGTTTTTCCAGGGGAGTTTGGAGTATGGTACATGCGGTAATGTGCTGTTAATTCCTAATGCACAAACATCTGTTCTTTGCATTAAGCTGCCACTGGGATTCGTTTCAAAGTGCTTTCATTCCTGGGTCGCCTGACTGGAATTTTACTGTACGCAGTCCACGCAAATGTGTATATGGTGCAGAGCTACTCTAAAGCTCTCTCCTATATTTTGCAAAAAATTCCATACGTCCCTACTTAACAATCTGCACGTCACGTAAACAAAAATAATATTCCGCCACTCCTCATTTCCCCCCTCTTGCCTGCTTTGGCCTCTAGTTTTGCAAGCATCATCAATTTAATAACCTGCTCCTTCAGGTCCTGGACTCCCTATTTGCCATGGGCAACCCACCCACACAAACAAACGCACCTCGTTCTCACCAGCCCTCTGCTGCTGCTCCACGCTACGAGGTAATATTGGAACTTGGGTGGGGTATGTGAATGATATTGAGGCAGGTATACTGAGACGGAAGCACTGGCATTTCCCTGCGCACAATAACCCTCCGCTGCTGCTCCACGCTACGAGGTAAAATTGGAATCGAGGCAGGTATACTGAGACAAAAGCACTGGCATTCCTTTGCATCCTCTGCTGCTGCTCAACACTGTGAGGTGTGTGATTTGAGGATAATATTTTAAATTGAGGTATATAAGCAAATTATCATATTTGAAGCTAGGTTTGTGAGCAGAATATCAAGTTTAAAATTGAAGTGTGTGAGCAGATAATCGTATGTTGGATTGAGATGTGCAAGGGATTGAGACATACACGCTTCAAGCGGTTTGTCCCTCTAAAAAAAGCCTGCCTTGCACTGGTGATTGTCTTGGTCCCAGCGCTCCTTTGCTGCTCCATGCAGCAGCTTAAGTGCAATGGGTCACTTCTCCAGTGTACTTGCTCTGTTGGAACGTTTTACTTCATGCAAGACTTGGTGGTTACAATGGAATAACAAGCCAGTGATGTAGCTTGCTTACACACACTCTGCATACACACACACTCTCACACACACACACACACACACACACACACACACACACACACACACACACACACACACACACACACACACACACACATACACACACACACACGCACACACACATATACACACACATACAATACACGCAGTTGCGCATTGAGCATTAAGTGCTTTTAGGTCCTAAGTAACAAAGAGTGTAAGAATCTTGTAGCTTGACTTATTTAGCTTCAATTGATGGCAGTGCAATTACGGTAAGGACCGGGCACCTTTGCTTAAAACCAGAGGGTCCTCACAACTGCCCAAACGACAGGAATAAGGCAGAATCATAAACCCAAGCTAGAGGAAGAGGATCGAATGCGAGGACCAAGGAGTTAAAAAAGATCGAAGAAATTAAGATCTCTGTTGAGGAACATCAACTTCAAGCAAGAGTGATATGGAATATGAGTGATATCGCTTTGCTTTGCTACAAGAACTGGAGTTCAAGTTTAACACTGAACTCAGCAATTGCATGCTCAGCCTTTTGCCTACGCAACACTATTGACTGACCACTGCTTACTTACTTGTAGGTGCGCATCAGCCATCGTGTGCTCAGCGAATTCATGCTCAGCCGTTTTCTAACGCAACACTATTGACTTTATTTCTTACTTACTTGTAGGTGCGCATCAGCCATCGTGTGCTCTTGACATCCCTCATGGCTAGTTTTGGGGTAATGCCAGGAGAAGCGACGGAGCAGGTATGAGTGGAGAAGGCTCTTGTTCAAACAGTTGGTTTCAGTCCCAGATATTTTGGTTTGAATGCTTTCTGCACTCCTGTGTGCTCAGATCAGATGATGGCAGGTATATCAGGTGCATGTTTCCGGACTCGTGTGTGCTCAGTTGTAGGTATAGATCTTTGCTCAGGGCAGTTTTGAGGTGTGCCAGGAGAATCAGAGGCTAATATTGGGTTGATGACGAGCCAGTGGCTAGTTTTGGGGTGGGTGGGGAAGACCAGCCAGTGGCTAGTTTTGGGGCGATGGAGGAGAATCAGCGGAGCAGAGGTGTTTGAGAAGAGAGCAAGAAATGAAGAACTATGCAGGCAGTAAAGAACTGCCCCCCACAAGAAAGCAAGGAATGCACTGTATGGATGTACATCGTGGTCACAGAGATTGAATTGAAGCATAACTTGCACCGCAATGCGTACCTGTGTTTTGCATGGATTGTTGAGAGCCGTCATATTTTCCACCTCTGTGACCATACGTACAGGACCTCCACAATTTTTGACAGGCACCACACTTCGTAACCATACGCAGGTCATCTCACAGCTGCGTTCTGCACTTTCAATCAGCCCCCTCGACACCCCTGGGGGCAGGCCCATGAAGTGGAGTAGCATTCAAAAGGCGCTCGATGGATTGCGGCTGGACGGCTTGCGCCCAGATGCTATTGGCCGTGTGCGCACGGCACTGCTTGTGCTGCCAGGGCCCTTGTTGCCGTCCCTGGATCGTACCTCTGCGTAAGTGCGTGAGTGCGTGGGTGTGGGTGTTGGTGTGGGTGTGGGTGTGGGTGCAATGTGGGTGTGGGTGCGGGTGCGGGTGCGGGTGCGGGTGCGGGTGCGGGTGCGGGTGTGGGTGCGGGTGTGGGTGTGGGTGTGGATGTGGGTTTGGGAGTGGGAGTGGGTGTGGGTGCGGGTGTGGGTGTGGGTGTGGGTGCGGGTGCGGGTGTGGGTGTGGGTGTGGGTGTGGGTGTGGGTGTGGGTGCGGGTGTGGGTGTGGGTGCGGGTGTGGGTGTGGGTGTGGGTGTGGGTGCGGGTTTGGGTGTGGGTGTGGGTGTGGGTGCGGGTGTGGGTGTGGGTGTGGGAGTGGGTGTGTGACTTTCGTCCTTGGCAGGTGTGCTGCTTTTACGGATACCTCTACTCTGATTCAAGGAAAAGCAACACCTGTGAGAGACCTTTTGAGGGTCCTAACTGTGACACTAAGATGTGCGACTGCCGTACCATATTGTTCACCCTATCAGTCATGCATGGTTTTATTTTCTTCACCTGCCCTTTGCCCAACATTTCGACAGCAGCACCGAGGGTGTGTTATTTTTTTTCACCTGCACAGGTGATTCAGTGCCCTCTGCCCTGCAATTCGACAGCAGCACCAAGAGGGTTGCCCCGGCCACGCTGCTCTGGAGGGCAGCTCGAGCTGAAGGGGGATCAAGAGGCACAGCTGCGTGCACGATGGAACAGGTTGGCTGTGTAGAATTTATGAGTACAGATAAAGAGGCACAGCTGCGTGCACGGTGGGACAGGTTTGTGGTGCACAATTTCTGTGTTAAAGATCAAGCCGCACAGCTGCGTGCACGGTGGAGCAGGTTGGCAGTGTAAAGTTTTATGACTTACAAGATCAATAGGAACAGCTGCATGCACGATGGAACAGGTTGGCTGTGTAAAATTTATGAGTAAAGATAAAGAGGCACAGCTGCGTGCACGGTGGAACAGGTTGGCTGTTTAAAATTTATGAGTAAAGATCAAGAGGCACAGCTGCGTGCACGATGGAACAGGTTGGCTGTGTAAAATTTATGAGTAAAGATAAAGAGGCACAGCTGCATGCACGATGGAACAGGTTGGCTGTGTAAAATTTATGAGTAAAGATCAAGAGGCACAGCTGCGTGCACGATGGAACAGGTTGGCTGTGTAAAATTTATGAGTAAAGATAAAGAGGCACAGCTGCGTGCACGATGGAACAGGTTAGTGGTGCACAATTTCTGTGTTGAAGATCAAGAGGCACAGCTGCGTGCATGGTGGGACAGGTTTGTGGTGCACAATTTCTGTGTTAAAGATCAAGCCGCACAGCTGCGTGCACGGTGGAACAGGTTGGCAGTGTAAAGTTTTATGACTTACAAGATCAATAGGAACAGCTGCGTGCACGGTGGGACAAGTTTGCAGTGCAATATATTTGTGTGAAAGATTGAGAGGCACAGCTGCGTGTACAATGAAACAAGTTAGCAGTGCAGAACTTATGGAACAGGTTTGCAGTGCAAGATCTCTGTGTTAAGGATCAAGAGGCACAACTGCATGCACGATGGAACAATTTTGCAGTGCAAGTGTGTTTAAGAATAAGAGGCACAGCTGCGTGCACGATGGAACAAGTTAGCAATGCAGGATTTATGAGTAAAAAACAATAGGCACAGCTGCGTGCACGATGGAACAGGTTTGTGGTGCACATTTTCTGTATTTAAGATCAGTAGACACAGTTACGTGCACAATGGAACAGGTTTGCAGTGCAAGATCTCTGTGTTTAAGATTGAGAGACACAGCTGCGTGCACAATGGAACAAGTTTGCAGTGCAATATCTTTGTTTTCAAGATTGAGAGGCACAGCTGCGTGCACGATGAAACAAGTTAGCAGTGCAGAATTTATGGAACAGGTTTGCAGTGCAATATCTCTGTGTTTAAGATCAAGAGGCACAACTGCGTGCACGATGGAACAAGTTTGCAGTGCAAGTGTGTTTAAAATTTAGAGGCACAGCTGCGTGCACGATGGAACAAGTTAGCAGTGCAGGATTTATGAGTAAAGGTCAAGAGGCACAGCTGCGTGCACAATGGAACAGGTTTGTGGTGCACATTTTCTGTGTTTAAGATCAGTAGACACAGTTACGTGCACAGTGGAACAGGTTTGAAGTGCAAGATCTCTGTGTTTAAGATTGAGAGACACAGCTGCGTGCACCATGGAACAGGTTTGCAGCGCAATGTTTACGTGTTTAAGATCAAGAGGCACAACTGCGTGCACGACGGAACAAGCTGCAGTTCACAAATTCTGTGTTAAAGATTAAGAGACACAACTGGGTACACAATTAAGCAGGTCAGCAGTGCAATGCCTCTGTGTTTGTGCTGTCTCCTCCTACTTGTGGCAGCAGTTTAACAGCAAGGAGTGTTACCTAGGGTTGGCCAGAACCATACATTTGTAGGTATATACGGTGTTTATACGGTATTTTTGGCTGGGAAATCACCATACATACGGTCATATACGGTGTGTATATACGGTTCTGGCCGACCCAAGTGTTACTGCATTAAGAAAGGAGCTTCATTGCCAGCAACCTTTTTTCAATTGCCCAAAACGTCTTTTTAAGCTCATTCAAGCTTTTGGGTGGTGCGTAGGGTTGGCCAGAACCATACATATACGGTGTATATACGGTATTTTTGGCAGGGAAATCATCAAATATACGGTCATATACGGTGTATATATACGGTTCTGGCCAACCCTAGTGGTGCGCAATTTCTTTAAACACCGGATCCTTTCATCGCAGCGCCTCAACTGCAGCTTCTCTTGTGTGTGTGACAAAAGTGGTGCGCAGTTTCTATAGACACCCGTTCATCGCAGCGCCTCAACTGCAGGTTCTATGCTACAGCTTGTTGTAGGCTTCGTCATTACACCAAGGCATAAAAAGAATGCCTAAAACGAGAGTACACAGCACTTTACGCAAAGTGCCTGCCAGATCTCAGCCTACGCTCACTACGCAAGAACTCCAGTTCTACAGCTGAAGCAGAGAACTGATGATTTCTCTTGTGTGTGTGGCACAGCTGCCAAACAAATGTGTGGTTTGAGCGTGTGATGATGTGCACTCACAATGCAGCACGTCCTGTCTATTGATTGTTGTCATCGCTCAAAAGAGTCATACACGTAAGCTTTGAAGCTGCCCCATATTGGTAGCTGCCGATCTTGATCCCACGTGTTTAGATCCTCCAGATCTGGGGATTGTTTTCCAAAAGGTCACCTGTCCTGCTGTAAGTGTAGGCATCAAGGAAGGCAATCGAGCATCCGCCCTTTTGCGTGCGTCTTCGTATGCGTCTATGGAAGCTGATATAGGCGGCAAAGGTGCTTGTGCATGAGTAACGGAAAGGAGCTCGTGCGTGAGGAATTGCAAGCATGTTGCCTACTAAATTCCCAAGTTTCTCTAATTATATTGCACTGCCCCTCTCATTACGCGCTCAGGCTTGTAGAGAACCACTTTGGTGTGAGATTGGAGGACGTAGATGAAGAGGGGGAAGATGAAAGAAAGGCGCGGCCCAGCCTGGAGAAAAAGTTTCAAGTGCGTTAGAGATAAGAAAATCTCCCTTGTCTGAAGCTGGAAACGAGCCAAGAAAGAGGGATGCACACGCAAGATCTTCAGCAGCAATGCGTGCAGGCATGCACGCACACGCACACGCGCATATATGCACACACACGCACACACACAGACACTCACACAAACACACACATACACACACACACACACACACATCAGACAGCATTAGCCAATAGCTGACACCATTTCCGGGTCAGAATTCACTCTCGAGGCTCTTACCTAGAAACACACTGTAACGTGCCTTCACGTATAAATAGGGTTGGCCAGAACCATGTATATACGGTGCATATAGGGTATTTTTGGCAGGGAAATCACCAAATATACGGTCATATACAATGTGTATGTACGGTTCTGGCCGTATAAATCGATGTAAAT
>Ga0307942_1004084_pt1 | contig 11692 bp, 10 predicted proteins | sample OrgLakmetagen175_FD_201846 | JGI IMG/M metagenome (GOLD analysis project Ga0307942, IMG submission 201846) | Saline water microbial communities from Organic Lake, Antarctica - #175 | ecosystem: Environmental > Aquatic > Non-marine Saline and Alkaline > Saline | place: Antarctica: Organic Lake...
TTGTCACTGCCCTCTTGCTGCAGGTGTCCAATGACTGTGTAGATGCTGCTGCTGATGTGCTTGCTGTAGTCCTGTGCAGGTGCCTCTCTTTTCCTGCATGCTCCTCCCTCCGAGCGCTAGCGTCGGCAATTTCTCCCATGCGAGCGCTGCGACCACGCCCTGAGGATTCCTGCCGGGTCAGCTTTGCATGCTGCTACACCTGCGCTGGGCTGGGATTCTGCCTCGTGAAGTGCTCGCGGATGCGGGGGGCACCGCTGCTGAAATCTCAGAATTCTGGCATCCGGCATCTGGCATCGGCATCTCGTAAACCTGCCCCTTTGGTCCCATAACAACAACACGATGCCACTCATGGTCTTTAACAGGAGGCATTACAATGTTCTGGAGGCTGGGGGGACAATTCGGGGGTGGGCGGGGGGGGGTTGGTGCAAGCCCAGGGTACCCCCTAAAATAGCAAAAATACGTTTGCGTATTATACGCGTATGTCGTATTAATGGCGTATTAATCCGTATGGGACGTCTCAAAAGTCCGTATGACCCATCCCTGGTGGAACCCTAAGCTGTTTGTTTCCCTTGGGGGCCTTGAGGGACGGCTTGGGAGGCTTTACCGGCCTGTCCCCTACTCATGCTTAACAATAATTAATCAATCCTATTGCAAGCTTCGCGAGGCCCTTGTAACTTAGTTATTTAGGCTACTCTTGACACTCGGCGAGGGGGTCAGAAACGATCACGGTACGCGGTGATAAACCGCCTATACGGTAGATATGCAGGAAGCTGTAAACCTTGTGTACTGTACCGTACCGTATTCACCCCGAACTCAAATTTCATAAAATAAAAAGCAATTCTGGGCCTGGTCCCTTTCAAAAATTATTTTAGGCTATCCCTTCACCAATCCCGGTGGGGAGCTTAGCCCAGCGCTGGCACGTGTGTGCAAGTATATGTGTTGTAGTATGCGTTTGTGGTAGCGCATTCAAGCGCGCATGTCAGCTTGTGCATGCGTGCGTGTCTGTCTGTGCCTGTATGCCAGTGCGTGCATGTGGTTGCCTGTATTGCTTGTGTGTGTCAGGGGTTATAGTGGCAAGGGCAGCTGGAGCTCCGACTGGGTGGGGGGTCGGGAGGAAGGCAGGGACGGCGGAAGAGCTGTCTCTTCTCAGTTTGGCCACCCACTAAACTTTAAGTTTGCCAATCCCGAACCCCAGAGCCTCAAAATGAATATATATTAAACGATACCAGAACCACCCCGGAGGACAAAAAACGTTATATTCCCGGAATGATTTAGGTAAGGTACGGTATGCACTGTATATAAATTTATGGCAACCTTAATTGTGACACATGTGAACACTGGGCTCCACATGTGCATATGTCCTGTACCTCATGGGCCACCGGATTGAATTTAAGTTTTGCAAAGACACCACAACATGTCCTACACTACAAACAGCAAAACCCAGCACAACAGGCTTGCTGCCAATCTGAATAGAGGGGATAAAAAATGAGCCTATAAGCCGTCCTCATGGAATACACAGGAACAACGTACCCTCAGATCTTTCAGAGCTTGCATCATCCTATTTCAAGACTGTAAAGGTCTCAGTGGGACCCGTGCACTTTCATTTTCTTAACTGAGCATAGGCTAAAATATATCAATTTTTTTACAGACACACACGCACGCGCACGCACGCGCACGCACGCACGCATGCACGCACGCATGCACGCAAGCACAAACACACACAGACACACGCACACACTCGCTCAAACACACGCAATCTCGGTCACTTGCTGTACAAAGTATGAAATGCAAGCACATTTCGTCATCCAGGCCTAGATGAACCAGAAAAAGCTATGTGTAGTATTCATTCACGACACGCATTGAATTATTAAATTGAACTGACTGCCTTCCATCGCACTCACTGCATGGTCCGTAGGCCTTCGTCCAGGCCGGGGATAACCTGCCCTGCGCCCACCCGAATGTCGTAGGGCTTGCCCTTGTCAATGCTGCTATCAAACACGCGGCCCTTGTCTGTGTAGGCCACGTAGTCACACACGACTTGAAAGCCCACGGGGGGCGTGGCACCCTCGCCCTTCACAATGTCACGGTACTGTGTGCATGCAGTAGATGGTGGTACAAAGTTGGCCAGAAGCGTACATGTGTGGGTATAGGATGTTACCCAGGACTAAGCACTACTTAAAGGGATTTGGTCTTTTTAGTGCCCCAGAGTCAAACAGGTTGCAATTTTGCATTCAGACATTTCATGGTGAGGAGACAGACAGGCGTTGGTGAGCGTCATGCGTCACGTGTGTTTACACGAGCGCTGTTTGAATTTAAGTGTGCGTATGCGTGTGTTTTCGTGTGTGTGTGTGTGCGTGTGTGCGTGTGTGTGTGTGTGTGAAAGCATTTTGGGCAGGAGCCTGGACCAGCTGAGTCACTAGTACCTGGAGGCCTGAAGGCAAGGTCACCAGCTCGTACTTCTCCATAGACTTCTCGCACTCCTCTTCACACAACACCTGCGTGCACATAAGTGTGGAGCAAGTATACCTTGTTAATCCTTTGAGAGTTTAAGGTAATGTTGAAATTTTGGTGGAGATCCAGTCTGTAATTTCCCCGTCTATGATATGAAAGCATTCCTAGGAATGTCAGAATGTGTGTAATATTCGCTGTGTATATATGTGTGTGTGTGTCTGTGCGTGTGTGTGTATGTGTGTGTGTGTGTGAATGTGTGTGTGTGTGTGTGTGTGTGTGTGTGTGTGTGTGAGAGAGTGATTGTAAATATGTGAGTGTGTGTGTCTTTGTGAGTGATTGTGAATGTGTGTGTGAGTGTGTGTGTGTGTTTGTGTGTGTGTGTGTGTATGTGTGTGTGTGTGTGAATGTTTGTGTGTGTGTGTGTGTGTGTGTGTGTGTGTGTGAGAGAGAGATTGTAAATATGTGAGTGTGTGTGTCTTTGTGAGTGATTGTGAATGTGTGTGTGAGTGTGTGTGTGTGTTTGTGTGTGTGTGTGTGTGTGTGTGTGTGTGTGTGTGTGTGCGTGCACACGTTCATCCACACTCCACACAGAAAGCGCACCTTCTGCTTTTCGATGGGCAGAGATGCCTGTGCAGGCTGAAGAAAACTGCGCAGCAGAACGCAAATGTCAGGTGGATGAGCGGGAGAAATCAAGAGACTCTAATGTCCCCCTCGAGTCCAGCCACACCTTGATGATAGAGTCACTGTTGAAGCCACAGCACAGGCCAAGGCACTCCTCCTGTCTAAACTGACATCAGCTGGCTTTTGCACTGCCATGCATCTACAGGAAGACCGACTTTTCCCGGCAAATAAGATTCCTGTGTACGTATGTATCATACATGTATAGTATGTAGGATGCTAGGGTATACAACAGGAAGGAAGATCGCGACGACTGCTGACCTTGCTTTCTGCAGGTTCCTACGCTGTGCCTGCCGGAGGCTTTGTTCAGCGTCTGCATCCTGTGAACTTATTTATGGATGCTTATATATGACAATAAATATTATAGGTACATATGGATGTTTGAATTCAACTGGCCCGGTCTGTTGCTGCTCTCCTGATGGCCTGGACCCAGGCAGCCTTACCACTTGAGCTGGCTTCAAACACCCTTCAGCAACATCTGCCTCAAGCAAGCAGCCTCGAGGCAGCGCTTCGCTGTGATATTTGTAAAGATTTTTATACTGGACCAGTGACACTCACGTGTGGCCACAGCTTGTAAGTATGAGGCTGAAACTCCTCAGCTCTCTCTCTCTCTCTCTCTCTCTCTCTCTCTCTCTCTCTCTCTCTCTCTCTCTCACACACACACACACACACATGCACACACGTACACACACATATACACACACAGACACACACACACGCACACACACACACGCACGCACGCACACACACACACACACACACACACACACACACACACACACGTGCACACAAATGCCACAAATGCACTCACAGTCACACGCACACACACACAGACAACCACAGACACACACACACACACACAAACACACGCACACACACGCGTCACATGCCACACAGCTGCTCGGCTTGCATACGCCAGAATTTGGATTACAAGGTCAGCACCAACAGCACCACGCTGTGCCCAACGTGCAGGAGTGCGGCCGATGGTAGGTTTTCCACCATTTATTCCATATCCACACATGTTGACCTGCACCCTTGAAACCCTATAAGCAGCTACATGTTTAGTCACGTACCCTGCTAATTAAGTACCTAAGCTCTTACACTTATTTCATAATATTCAAACTGACTCTTTTTTGTCTCACCCCTAATATTGTGTCTCAGCCAGCCAGCTGCGCCCCGCCGTCGCTCTGCGCGAGGCCACACATGCGTACAAGCTCCTTCTCCCCCCCCTCCAGCAATTACTCCTCCAGCACACTGAAGCAGCAGCACCTGGCACGGCCTCCTTGCCTGCAAGCAACCACAAAAAGCGGTCCTCCCCCACCAGTGCAAAGCACACCAATCAAGCAATAGGGAGCAGAAAGGCCGCCCGAGGCAGCAGCAGCACTGCAGCAGCAGCAGCAAAGGAGGAGGAGGAGGAGCCCACAATTGTTCTCGACCATGATGACAATGAGGAGGAAGCGGAAGGTGATGAGAAGAATCAAATGCCAGCGTCATCGCGTGGGGCCCGCAACGTCCAACAACAGCACCCTAGCATAAGAGGAGTGGGTGGGAGTGGCAGGAGCACGCACACGACCAGGGCAGCAGCAGCACAGAAGAGAGAGGGCTCAGGCCATGCGAGGGATGAGAGCGAGAGCGTGTGCCATATCAGTGGTGGTGATGGGGAGGATGAGGAAGATGAAGGAGAGAGCACAATCAGCACCCAGGTGTGTGTGTGTGCGCACGTATGTGTGGGTGGATGTATGTGTGTGTCACATCAATAAGCCTTGCTCTAATGGTAGCAGTATGCTCTCAACAAGGCCTTGTATCGATCCCTGTTGCACTCACTCGTGCAAGCGGCATCCACTCCAGGGCGCAGAGGACGAGGATTTCAGGCCCTCCCAAGAGGAGGAGGACGACGCAGAGGAGCAGCCTCACAAATGTCTCAAGCAGCAGCAGCAGCAGCAGCAGCAAAGACCCCGCTCAGACCACAACGCCATCCACCAACCCAATCGTTGCGACCAGCGTCCCCCCCTGCAGTTTAGCAGACCGGTGTTTAGCCTGGATAACAAGGGGGGGGCGCGGCCACGCTCGCAGCAGCTGCACCTGCATCAACACTCTGTAGTGGCCAACCCTGCTGCTCTGGATGCTTCGAAACGTGTGGCCTGCCCGGTAGGCTTGAAAAAGGGTGGTACTGAAGACTGAGATGGGCAGAAACAGAGAATTTCGCAAGCCTTAGACGGTCTTACGAATACCCTGACAGTGCAAACCTGTTACCTAAAAGCATGGGTATGCGCCTCATTTTCTTGTGTTTCGATCACTGTCTTGCGACAGTCAAAGATGCAGTGCTCAGACCGACCACCCCTCTTGTTCTGACAGCTGCGTAATCTGTGGTAATACAGAGTGCCTAAACTGACACCCCCTCTCCTGTCCTGGCAGGTGTGTGGCGCGTTGATTCGTGAGGAGTACATCAAGTAAGTGCGTGTGTCAAGCTAGGCAGCAAAAGGCTGAGTAAACTAGTTAACCCGGATGCTCAGCAAATTCAGATCCGTATCTCTGTTAGTTATGCGAGCGTAGTGCTATCTGTCTACCTGTCTGCCTGCTTGTCCGCTTGCCTGCCCGTCTGCCTGATCTCCAGCCGTTGTTGCAGGCCCTAACTGTCTGCCAAGTATGCTCAAATATCTGTCTTGTCGACGTAGCAACCACCTGGACGCCTGCATCCCTAAGACTGAGCACCAGCAGCAGCCCACTATCAGCCCCTTAGCAAAACCTCCTCTGCATGCACTTGCGCCTGTCGCTGCTCCTGCCAGCTTCCATGGCAATGAGTTTGGCAGCAATGGCGGAGCTGGCAGTGGTCGTGGCAGTAGTAGCAGCGGCCAGGCACAGCAGCAGCGGCAGCAGCGGCAGTGGAAGCCGCCCAAAGTGGAGGTGCCTGCAAAGCTTGGTGGGTATAGCATGAGTGTCTTTGACGTTGACCTTGGTGTTGCAAAGCTTTTCCCGCCCGAGGGTGCCGTGTGCAAGCGTGTGAGGAGGATTTGTTAACTTCGATGGCGTTTGCTTGCACAGTCACTAATATGCTTTGTGGGGTGTGTGTATGTGTGCGTGTGTGCGTGTGTGTGCGTGTGTGCGTGCGTGTGCACGTGTGTGTGAGTGTGTGTGTGACTATGTGTGTGTCCCAATCGCTCTGTGCCCCTCTGACTAACTTCCTGGCTGGTTGGCACTTGCAGTGCTGCACATGCTCAAGGATAAAGAGCTACGGGGCAAGCTGCAGTCCTTAGGGCTACCCTCCGATGGTCCGAGGAAGGTAGGCCTGCGCAGATCAGCAGCTGTCTATCTATGAATAGATTCAGTTTCTAGAACTCCTCTTTGTGACGACTTGATCTAGAAACGCCAAATCAGGGCCGGCGGTCTGTGGTATAAGAGAATACCTCAGGCAGTGAAACGCACTGAAGATACTTGTTACTTGAATGTTACTTGAATATTATCAGCTTTCGTTAGCGTGCGTCTTGACACTCCACGCATGCAGGAGAACCTTGCTCATAAGTATCTTTGTAAGTTTCATGTACTCCCTAGTGCTCCTTCACTTTCACAGTGCATTCCCCATGCATCGCCCCCATGTTGTGCACATGTGCAGGAGCTAGAAGAAAGGTATAGCTCCTACCGCCGCTTTCTACAAGCCAAGCTAGACGAGGGTTGTCGATCAACGCAGGGGGAGCTGCGCATGTCTTTCCTGAGGTACGGTGTAGGCATCAGCTCGATTTTTTTGTTTACCCTGAGTCCTCATTTGTCCATCCAGTCATTTTCACTTCGTCTAATTGTTCCCCACCATTTATTTTCTTTGGTTTGTTGTGGAGAAGGTGACGGTACTCAGATGGGGAGTGATAATTACTGCCTGCTTTTCCTGTTGTGCTTGGTGTCGATGTACCCAGAATTGAGGTCGTCGCAAGCTTTGTTTTGTTGTTATGTGCTGAAGTAATTTAACCTGGTTGTGATGGAGGATAATATATAATATGTGCATACTCATAGTTTGCTGATACCCCTCCCCACTATCCAACAAGACGGACCTACAAATTACAGAAAGGCTAAAAGGCTGTGCATCAGACTCCTGCGACACAGGCCCCGGCCGGTGCACCTCGGTAGCAAGCAGTGCACAGCTGCAGCGGTTGAAGCCTGTTTTAACCCTCTGTCCTTTTTTGCCTACAGGCAGCAGAAGCACCTGGCCTTGGCCCTGCGAAGCGCTGCCGCCCCTGCGACAAACACCCTCACCTCCCTGGCCACAAACGTGGGCGGTGGCAGGCTTGTGGGCAAGGGGCAGGGAGAGGTTGCTGGGGCCTCCTCGCATGCCAGCTTGATTGCGGGTACGGTGCATTGCTCGTCCTGGGTGTTGATCAATAGTGAAGCTGGTTAGAGGGACTAGCGAGAGGCCTTTGCTTTGCTCTTTTTATATTGGAGGGAACACATGTGTGTACGACATAGAAAACGCTAAAAGGCTTGCATATGCAACTGGCTGGCTTGCGGATGTTTGGTGGTGGATAATGCTCACCAGAGCTGCTTTTAAATGAATGTTGCAGAGACAAAGCGGCGGAAAGAGCAAGAACAGCAGCAGCAGGAGTGCCGAAGAAAGGAAGAGCAACAGCAGCAGCAAGGGTTGTGCGAGGAAGAGGGAGAGGGCCTTGATGCAGATGTGGATGTTGTGCGGGCTTCCGATGAGGAGGAGCAGCACCAGGGTTGGCCTCAAGATCAGGAGCAGCAGGCACAGGGTGAGGAGGGTCACGAGCACGTGCAGGTGGACGGAGTGGGACTGCAGCAAAGTCAGAAACTCAGTCATTTTGACCAGCCTCCTGTCTCGCAAAACCTGTTTTCTCAAAGTCTCCCCTCGCAGCAGCAATCCCAGCAGCAGCAGAAATTTAATGGTGGTGAGAGCCATGCTAATGTGATTGAGCAGACCCAGCAGCATTCCCTTCCCTTGCAGGCCATTACAAACAATCGTGTGTTTCTTTGACTCCTTAGCAAAATCCTTCAATATAAATACCTCAACATTCTGACTATCGGCCGTGATGTTCTGACTCACTTGTTTCTGCTATCGTCCTGACTTCTAAAGACTCTTTGAGCATCTCTCTTGGTCATAATGTACGTATGTAGTAAGGCAGCATGTGACATCTTTTTAGGGTGGAAAAAGTACTACCCATGTTAGAAAAAAGGAAAAGAACAAGAACACAGATAGTGTAAACGCTACCGGCATGGATTAGGAAAGGGTGTTGTTTTGTGTTCTGCACCACTCAATGGATGCAGAAACACACAACATCCCACATGGAGAAAATATAAGAGAAGATATCCAGTGGGGATCAGGTGGTTGGGAGGCAGAGGTTTTACAATGGTTACAATGTGGGGTGACCTTCAGCCAGGCAGAGATTTTACACTGCCAGGAGTATTGATCAGATATTTGTGGGGGTTGTGTTTAATGTCTCGTCTCATCTGCATAATTTTGGTTGTGGATCTGATGATTGCATGTAGGCTTATTTTTTTCATGGTTGCTTTGGCATGTAGACCAGTAACTCCGAGGCTGTGGAGTGGGTTCCTTGTGTGGCTGCTGTAAATGGTGCCTGTTGCTCCTAGCAGGATGGTTTGAAGGGATTTACGGTGTTTGAGTAAGCGAGGCATTAGCAGCTTACGTTGTTCTCATGCCTTTCCTGCTTGCTGAGTAGGGGAGGTGTCTACACAGTACTTAATATTGTTTAAATGAATATCGCGTTTGTTTGGTTGTATGTCTCTTGTTTTCATAGCCAGGGGGTATGTATTGGCAGCGCCATCTGCTAGGTTATCACAGGCGGCAACTCTTCTTGCTTTGGCAGACCTAGACGATACGTGTTTGTTGGGTTTGTTTGGGGTGTGGGTGCTGGGTCGGAGAAACTATGCTTGCATCTGGCTTGCTAAATTTCCACTTGTTGTGCATTGAGATTGGAATTATTAACCAGGTTGGGATCATTCCTATCTGTTTTCTTCTGAAGGGCGTATAAGGTAAAGTAAGGTAAGGTTACATCGTTATATATGCCTCTGGGGGGCATCTGAGCGGAAGCTTGGAAAAAGCCTGAAACTAAACCAAAAAGATTCTAGGGAAAATCAAGGGAAAAGGGCTAGACACTTAGCCACAAAAGAGGCCACACTATAAATACCTGGTTGGTTCAAAAAAGTCCTCAAACGAGCTGGGCTATCCTCATACTGAGGTGGGAAGGCCAGCTGGCGGTGCTGTGTGCAAGCGCTAACAAGATGTTCATGCGGACAGTCTAGCAAAATGTGTTCCTCATCCTGAACAGAGTGCCAGTCACGGGTCCTGAGCTCATAAGGCCCTCTATTCCTGTTATGAGCGACGCATTCTATGGACCAGAAAGTGATGGCGAGAAAGGCGAAGGCAAGAAGTGCACGGCTAAAATTCTTGGAAATATGCAAGCGGAGGTAGCACAGGCTTATAATTTCTTTTTCTTTCATCCCACCAGCCAGGAGCAATTCCCAAAGGTACACCAAAGGTACACAAAGGTATACCAAAATGTGTGTGATAAGTCCTCATAATTCTGCTGGAATGGTGATTATCATGTGGTGACAAATTATCAAGTTCTCTCCAGCTCCCAATGATATGTTCGCGCAAAGTGAGATCAAACTGATTCGCGAATCGTATGGCATTCAAAAATTGCTGAGATGCAGGGACATCATGGAATAATGCGTGCATAACCTGCCTGATAAGTCCATGTATCACTTTTATTTGCAATAAGAAGGTCAGCCCGCACAACTTTCTCAAGAACAGGATTATTTGAAGAGAGTAAACTGTTCCAGAATTGTATGATGCACCTGAACCAATAGAAAAAAATGGGTGTATAATGCCTTGTAGTATCTTTTTTTCACGACTGCCTACGTTGCTTGTGTTAGCAGGCATGCACCCTATATGCCTTGTTGGATCGCTTTTAATATTATTCGTCCAGCAACGTTGTGCCTGTCAATAATCATTTTATTGATAATGGGAATGACTGCATCCTGACAGCATGCGGCGGGTGCCGTCTAGCTTCTGGCAGATGGGGCAAATTGGTGGGCCTTCTTTTTGGTTGCACTGAGCGGCACGCTTTTGGTTATATATCAAATCTGTTTGGCAAAGCATGACATTCTTCTTTTCTCCAGAGGTGACACTTTGTCACGCCCAATTGTTGGCAGCGACGAATCATGTGACAGAGCAGTTGTGTTGGTTGACAGTTGAGAGTTTCTGTTTGTCTTGTTCAACAAGCTGGATGGCCAGTCTTATTGATAACCTTTATCTTCTGGACTTGATAGTTTTGGTAATCAATTGACAACATGTGAACTCTAAGAGGTACCATTAGAGAACATCCTCAAGAGACCCTGTACCGCCTAAGGTCTCCAATTCTATTTGTTCGTTCGTTTATACTAACGTGTAACCACAATGGGGCCGAGAGGTCTGTATGAGTCATTTGTCCCAGCTCCGGGAAGGAGCGAGCAGCAGTGTGGCAGCCACACAAAACTGAGTAGACACAGAGTAGTAGACACACATACATGTGGGCAGAGAGCGCAAGGGCATGAGCCAGAGAACTGGTAGAAGCAATAGGGACCACGCGATGCAAATAACTCACTCCTCTGCTGGATGGTTTTTCCACTTTGGAGGCCTTTCTTGGTCTGTAGGCGCAACCATTAATTGGCCTTTGTGCTGAGTCTTATACTTTGCTTGCAGTGACGGTAATTTGATATGACAGCTTGCATTTTTTCAAAATTAGTCTTTTGGAACCATCGGTCCGAAGGACCTCGGTTCCTTCTGGGCGGGGAATTACACAGGGGTTGGAAATTGACTAAAAGGGGTACTTAAGGGTTCGAGGGAGGTCCAGAATTAATGGCCGAGTCGGATTTGCGGAAGTCGGAAGTCCGGAGCCAGTTTCTGTCGCAGGTCACCCCGATGTGTAAAAATTAGAGCAAAGAGAAGCACAGTTTTTGGCGACCAGATTATTCACTGAATAATTTCTACGGACCAGCGTTAGATCAGATCGCGGAAAGAATTGCGAGTCCGTGCTTTTGGTTGCGGCAGAATGAAAGAGTAATAAGTCTTCTATCGCTCTGTGTGATCGCTATTGCATTTGGCGCTGGTGGAGGGGTGCCCGGAGAGGAGAGTGCACCGGTTCCTCCGCACATAGTGACTGGGCAGAATGACATTTGATTTAGTCTTCTATTGCTCTGTGTGATCGCAATTACGATTGGCGTTGATGAAGTGGGGTCAAGAGTTCCTGAGCACGTAAGAATCGAATGGAATGCATTTGTAATGAGTCTTTGTCACGGCTGTAAAGTTGCTATTGGGTTTGGCGTTACGCCCGCGGGATTTTCCACACATCGGCGGGACTGTGAGCACGCTTTCACCATTAGTAATAAAGCAGAAGCACGGCTGTAAAGTTTCGAGGCCAAGAGCACACTGTCCACACGATTACCACACACTTGGCTGGAGAACGGCGGGACCTGGGAGCCACGGCGGGCCCCATCGCTGGTGGGTATAGTGCACACAATGTACACAGCACACACTGAGCACAAGAGGAAGGCGGGTGGG
>Ga0307942_1004087_pt1 | contig 11689 bp, 14 predicted proteins | sample OrgLakmetagen175_FD_201846 | JGI IMG/M metagenome (GOLD analysis project Ga0307942, IMG submission 201846) | Saline water microbial communities from Organic Lake, Antarctica - #175 | ecosystem: Environmental > Aquatic > Non-marine Saline and Alkaline > Saline | place: Antarctica: Organic Lake...
CAATGAGAGTGATCATGTATGGAAGCAATGAGAGTGATCAGGTATGCCCAGCAGCAATGAGAGTGATCAGGTATGCCCAGCAGCAATGAGAGTGATCAGGTATGCCCAGCAGCAATGAGAGTGATCAGGTATGCCCAGCAGCAATGAGAGTGACCAGGTATGCCCAGCAGCAATGAGAGTGATCATGTTTGGAAGCAATGAGAGTGATCAGGTATGCCCAGCAGCAATGAGAGTGATCAGGTATGCCCAGCAGCAATGAGAGTGATCATGTATGGAAGCAATGAGAGTGATCAGGTATGCCCAGCAGCAATGAGAGTGATCAGGTATGGAAGCAATGAGAGTGATCAGGTATGCCCAGCAGCAATGAGAGTGATCGGGTATGCCCAGCAGCAATGAGAGTAATCAGGTATGGAAGCAATGAGAGTGATCAGGTATGTCCAGCAGCAATGAGAGTGATCAGGTATGCCCCCCTCCCCACGCATGTACGCACGCAATCACGCACACCCACACCCGCACCTGTGCTTGCGTACACTCAAATCACGCAAGCATGTGCACACACACGCTTACAATTGCACACATACACACATTCGCGTGCACGTGCAAATAGGCACAAAAGCACGTGTACACACACAGAGATACACACACACTCGCACGCAACACACAGGGGAAGAGCTGCAGATCTGCCGCCTCAAGGCATGCTGACTCTGCTTGCGAGCCGAGCTGACGATGCTCGCTGGCTGTACCTGCATGAGCTTGTGCACATGCAGGTGCGAATCGGTGGAAGCATCTCATTTTTTCCTGCATCTTATCTTTCTTTGCATGTGTGTTGGACGTACTCCTCTGCAACTACATGAGGCATGCTGGCTGAACTACACTTTCTCGTCTTTTCTTTCATTCTTTTCTTAAAGGGCTTGTGCATGTACAATTCTGCGTATAATTAGTGTCACATTTGTGTTGCATGCTGGTTTTACCTACACAGTCTTGTACACATGCAGGTGCACGCGTGCCAAGATTTACTTACCTCCCTCGCGCAAATACCCCTGTTTTTAGTTCTTTACAAAACTTTATATAATTAAGGCAAGGATGAGCGGCCAAATGTGTCATCCTCGTCATTGTTTGCGTGTGTTTATTAAGCAAGGATAAGCGGCCAAATGTGTCATCCTCGTCATTGTTTGCGTGTGTTTATTAAGCAAGGATGAGCGGCCAAATGTGATATCCTCGTCATTGTTTGCGTGTGTTTTTAAGCAAGGATAACTGGCCAATTGTGATATCCTTGTAACGCGTTGAGTGCTACATGTTTCCATGCTTAATTTGTTCTGTGGAATTGGGAAGCTGCAATTAGTGACTCGGCTTTGGCAGGATTTTTCCATGAAAGCCTGCATCCATTGAGCAGGACCTATCCTCCGCTCATGTAGGATTTTTCCATGAAAGCCTGCATCCATTGAGTAGGACCTATCCTTCCCCCTTCCCCCTAAAACACTGGAGTTGTCTGCAAGCAGCTGCCCTAAAAGCCTAGTGGTAAGGCCGGGCTTCGAGGGGTCTGTGCTCAGAGCCGCTCATGAAATTTTTGCTGTTGGGCAGCAACATCTTTGTTTTCTTAATAGTTCCATAAAACGTCTTAATACCAAACAAAGCCTCATTGATTTAGTGTGTTCAAGGTCCTAGCATTCTTGCGGTCCACGTGCACGCACCACGTGACCTCCATTGCATTTTTTACGCGCGTTCGTAAAAACGCGAAATTGTGATTCGCTATTTTTGCGTGCGTTTTATTGCGCGCGTGCGTCGCACACACCAACGCTCGTCTAAACGCGTCGCGTCGGCGCATCGTCAAAAATGATATACGATTCCATTTTTTTTTACGCGCGCTATGAGCATCTTCAAAAATCACGCATCGTCGATCGTGCGTGCTTTCACAAAAGAATAGTGTGAGCCTGGCTGCAAGCTTGTGTATGCACTGGTGGAGTGGAATGATTACAGATATGTGCAACATAGACATTTACTGACTAATACGTGCACATAAAGAGCAAGCACTTGTGTGTGTACATGTAAATACACAGGGCCACATGGATGCAGTGCTATGCTCACTGTCTGGTCATTGAATACGGATTTGTGCAACCAACAGGTCAAGCCCGCATGCACGTGTGTGTAGGGTTGGCCAGAACCATATATAAACGGTCTATATACGATATTGTTGGCAAAGGAATCACCAAATATACGGTCATGTACGGCGTGCATATATGTAGGGTTGGCCAGAACCGTATATATACACCGTATCTGACCGTATATTTGGTGATTTCCCTGCCAAAAATACCGTACACACACCGTATATATATGGTTCTGGCCAACCCTACATATATGGTTCTGGCCAACCATACACATATGTGCATCACTGGAGTGAAAATGAGTTTGTGTACTGGGCCTCCCAGATGCAGCACTGCACACAAAATAGCTGTAGAGTGTAAATGTGTGTGTGTGAATTACCAGGTCAAGCTCGCACGTCATGTATGATGTCAAATATGCACACAGGGCCTCACAGAAGCAGCACTGCACGCTATATAGCTGTAGAGTGTAGATGTGTGTGTGTGTGTGCACGTGTGAGTTACCAAGTCAAGCTCACACACACACACACACGTGGTTTATGAAAGCAAATATGCACACAGGGCCTCCCAGATGCAGCACTGCACGCTATATAGCTGTAGAGTGTAAATGTGTGCGTGTGAATTACCAGGTCAAGCTCGCACGTCATGTATGATGTCAAATATGCACACAGGGCCTCACAGAAGCAGCACTGCACGCTATATAGCTGTAGTGTAGACGTGTGTGTGTGTGTGCACGTGTGAGTTACTTAGTTAAGCACACACACACGCACACACACACGTGGTTTATGAAAGCAAATATGCACACAGGACCTCCCAGATGCAGCACTGCACGCTATATAGCTGTAGAGTGTAAATGTGTGTGTGTGAATTACCAGGTCAAGCTCGCACGTCATGTATGATGTCAAATATGCACACAGGGCCTCACAGATGCAGCACTGCATACTGAGCTGGCCCTGGAGTTGATTGAGTGCTATGTCCGAGATGTCAAGGAGCACCAGCACCAGCAGCAGCAAGAGGAGCAGCAGCACCACCAGGACCAGCAGCAACAGCAGCAGCAGCAGCAGCAGCAGCAACAGTACCAACAGTATCACCAGGGCCAGCAGCAACAGCAGCAGCAGCAGCAGCAACAAAAGGAGTACCCGGACCCCCACCAGCACACCATTAACCAGAACGGGCATCTGCCTTCCTATACCTGCCCCTCCCCCACCCACAGGCGGCGCACACACCAATCAGCCCTATTAAGCACGCACACTGCAGGCCTGTTAGGCGTGCTGCGTGCTCACTTGAGCAGCTCGCATTTGTACGATGCTGGAATTGCAATGGCCGCTGCACGTGATGCTGAGGCTGAGCTTGCGTCTGCAGGTATGCAGTTGCACACACACAGACACACACACACACACCAACGCACACACACACACCCTTACACCCTTGCGCGTGAATGCACATGTGCATGGGCGCTCACATACAAGCACACACACAAGCACACAAGTACACACACATTCATGTACTCTTCTTGTACGTAGTGCAAAGACACACACATACACACACATACACACACACACACTTATGCGTACTCACGCACACGCACAGGCATTGCTGGGCGGGTTGTTGGGGCAGGTGCAGTATCCAGCCCAGTTGTCCTAGGAGGCAGAATAGGAGGTGGTGGTGGCAACGAAGATGGGGATCACTTGGAAGAGGACTCAGGTTTAGACGAGGAAGAGTGGAGCATGGTGCTAGAAGATTCTGAGGGGGAGGAAGAAGAGGGCGGGTATGCTGGTGCTGCCAGTGATGGCGAGTGTTTTGCAGGGGGAGGAGGCCTTAATAGTGGTGCAGCAGGTGGTCTGTATGATGGGCGACAGAGGGTAAGAGGCAGCTGCGCTAGGCGTGTGCGCCCCCCTGCTGCTGTGGCGCAGCTGCTGCGGCTGCAGGTGCTGCTGCTGCAGCGGCTCCTGCTGCATGAGGAGGCGCTGAAGGTGCTGGCGTTGAGGTGTGTGTGTGCATGTTTGGGTGTGTGCGCATGTGTGGGTGTGTGTGCATGTGTGTGTGCATGGGTGTGCATGTGTGTGTGTGCATGGGTGTGTGCATGGGTGTGTGCACATGTGTGTGTGTGTGTGCATGTGTGTGTTGGGTGGGTAAGTGTGTATGCATGGGTGTGTGCATGTGTGTGTGCTTGTGTGTGAACATGGGGATCAGTGCCCGGTGTGCATATTATCGTGCGTGTGTGGGTACTGCTCCGGAAAGAGGAGGTGGTGGTGTTGAGGTGAAGCTCGTTGACAATATGAGCGACTTGACATTGTGTGCATGTAAAAATGTGCAAGTGCTGTACACAGCAGCTACTACACAGCTACTACACAGCTACTGCACAGCTACTGCACAGCTACTGCACAGCTACTACACAGCTACTACACAGCTACTACACAGCTACTACACAGTTGCTGCGGCAAGAGGGTGCTCTCAAAGTTCTGGCATTGCAGTGCGTGTGCAAAATAAAAAGGTACTGAGCTTTGGTGCACATTTATGTAGCGGTCATTCCTCCTGTGTGCTCAGGCTGCTTGATGTAATGGTGTGGATGCAGCCATCGACTACTGCAAACAGCAACTGGTCCACTCATTACTGGCCCTGTGTTTGTGTGATTGTTTTGCATGTGTCCAGGCTGCGTGATGTGGATGCAGCCATCGTCTACTGCAACTAACAACTGTAACTAACAACTGGTCCACTCTTAATTGGCACTGTGCGTGCGTGTGTGATTGTTTTGCATGTGTCCAGGCTGCATGATGTAGATGCAGCCATCAACTACTGCAACTAACAACTGGTCCACTCATAATTGGCCCTGTGCGTGCGTGTGTGATTGTTTCGCATGTGTCCAGGCTGCGTGATGTGGATGCAGCCATCAACTACTGCAACTAACAGCTGCAACTAACAACTGGTCCACTCATAATTGGCCCTGTGTTTGTGTGATTGTTTTGCATGTGTCCAGGCTGCGTGATGTGGATGCGGCCATCAACTACTGCAACTAACAACTGCAACTAACAACCGGTCCACTCATAATTGGCCCTGTGCATGCGTGTGTGTTTGTTTTGTGTGTGTCCAGGCTGCGTGATGTGGATGCAGCCATCGTCTACTGCAACTAACAACTGCAACTAACAACTGGTCCACTCATAATTGGCACTGTGCGTGTGTTTGTTTTGTGTGTGTCCAGGCTGCGTGACGTGGATGCAGCCATCGACTACTGCAAGCAACAGCAGTTCCCTGAGACCAACTCCTGCTCCTCTGCACCTTTGGCACATCCAACATACCAACAGCAGCAGCAGCAGCAGCAGCAGCAGCAGCAGCAGCAGAATTCGGGGAGGACAACGACTGCAGCCGATGTAGACGCTGGTGGCTTATGGCTCGTGCTCCTTGAGCTGTACTTGAGTCCGGGGGATGGAGGCAGGCCCTCTTATGCAGGTAAGAGCTTGGATCTGTTGGACCTCTCTGACTGGGCCTTTTTTGCCTGCTTATACGTACATCTGCGATGATCTATGGACAGATGGGCAGATAAAGTTTCCTCACATCTAAAGTTCCTCACATCTAAAGTAAATTACTCTATGTTGGACCTCTCTGACTGGGCCTTTTTTGCCTGCTCATACGTACATCTTCAATGATCTATGGACGGATGGGCAGACAAAGTTTCCTCACATCTAAAGTACATTACTCTCTGTTGGACCTCTCTGACTGGGCCTTTTTTGCCTGCCAGTAAAGGAGTTTTACGGTACTCGGTACCGAAGTGGCTTTCTTTTCCTTAATCAATGTGGGGAGTGGTTTTCACTGCCTGCGCGGTTTTTCTTTTTCTTGGCACTTACTTGGATGAAGTGGATCGTGCTCACTGACAGGGGCTGTTATGCCTGCGTGCAGGGTTGACCAGAGCTGTATGTATACACTGTATATGACCGTTTATTTGGTGATTTCCCTGCCAATATTACCGTATATACACCGTATATACACTGTATCTTTGGTTAAAAAATATATATATATATATTTATGTATGTGGTTCTGACGAACCCTACTTGTGTGTGAAGGCTGGGAGCTTGTCAGTGATACTTATCCGATTCATTCAGTGCTTAACTCAAGCGTTGGGGTAAAGGTCGGCTTTCTACTGCAGATAGGGATATGGTGCCTGAACTTGGGTGAGGCTACTGATGATTGGAAGCCTGAGATTGTGGCCGCCACCGGAAATGGGGTCACTGAAAATTGGGGACCTGGGTGTTACTGAGGAAATGGGGTCAGTAAAAAATGGCGACCTGGATGTTCCTGAGGAAATGGTGTCACTGGAAAAATTGGGAGCCTGGATTTGGGTGTGTCACTGAGGAAATGGGGTCACTGAAAAATGTGCATGGACCTGGGTGTGCCACTAAGAAAATGGGGTCACTGAATAATGGGCATGGACCTGGGTGTGCCACTGAGGAGGTGGCCATTGAAAATACAGGACTACCTGACAAATGGCATCCTTGTTTTGCACTTTTAGCGCAGTCTGCATGTGCATGATTGTAACATAGAAACGCAAGAGGGAATTGCGCAAAATGTAAACGGTGTGCGGTATTTGAGTTGCTCCGTTTCCTTAGTTTAAGTTGGGAGTGTTTTTTCCAGGGATGGGTCATACGGACTTCTGAGACGTCCCATACAGTATAATACGCTATTAATACGCAATGCGCGTATAATACGAAAACGTATTTATGCTATTTTGGGGGGTACCCTGGGCTTGCACCAACCACCCTCCAACCACTACAAATTGTCCCCCCAGCCTCCAGAACATTATAATGCCTCCTGGTAAAGACCCTGAGTGGCATCGTGTTGTTATGGGACAGAAGGGGCAGATTTACGAGTTGCCAGATGCCAGATGCCAGAATTCCGAGATTTCAGCAGCGGCGCCCCCCGCATCCGCGAGCACTCCATGAGGCAGAATTTTAAGTTAGGTGTAGCAGCATGCAAAGCTGACCCGGCAGGAATCCTCAGGGCGTAGTCGCAGCGCTCGCTAGCAATGGGAGAAAATGCCGACGCTAGCGCTCAGAGGGAGGAGCATGCAAGAATAGAGAGGCACCTGCACAGGACTACAGCAAGCACATCAGCAGCAGCATCTACACAGTCATTGGACACCTGCAGCGAGAGGGCAGTGACCAAGGCTTGTGTGGATGCAGCTGTTGCACAATTCATCTACGCTACAGGCACCACCTTCTGGGTTGTGGTAGCAATAAGCAAATGATCATGCTACGTTCTGAGGGACTGGAAGCTCCTCTGGGGGGCTCTAGAGGGCTTGGGAGTGCCTCTAAGGGGCTCTAGAGGGCCTGGGAGTGCTTCTGGGGGGCTCTGGGGGGCTTGTGGCTGCAAAATTCTTAAGTGCCCAAAATCGTATTATACGGAGCAATTTTAAAAAAAGGTTAAATATGTGATAAATACGATACGACGTATAATACGCCTACGCCGTATGACCCATCCCTGGGTTTTCACTACCTGCGTAGGTTGTTTTCCCCCGAGGGGTGATGTTTCAGGAAACAGAGACGTTGCTGTCGTTAAAGCAAATCACTCTCATTGCATGGAGTCACTTGAAAACTACAGCAAGTCATTTTAATTACAGCGCGTCATTTAATTACCAGGCAGACTCTAATTACAGAGTCACTCTAACTACAGCGAGTCACCTAAATCAAAAAGCAAGTCACCTGAATTAAAAAAGCGTCACTCTCATTACCAGACGGACTCTAGCCCGCCACCAAAAAATGGCACTCTAATTCCAGCAAGTCACTCTCACTACAGCGAGTCATTTTTTCCGTTACAGTGAGTCAGTCTAATACAGCGCGTCACTTTATTTCTAGGCGGACTCAAAAAACAGCGAGTCACTCTAATTACAGCAAGTCACTCCCACTACAGCGAGTCATTTATTCGTTACAGTGAGTCACTCTAATTACAGCGCGTCACTTTATTTCTAGGCGGACTCTAAAAACAGCGCGTCACTCTAATTACAGCAAGTCACTCTCACTACAGCGAGTCATTTTTTTGTCACAGTGAGTCACTCAAAAGAGTCTGCGCTGACCACAGACCCCGAAGCTTTGAGGGCACCTACCCACATACTTTCACAAACGCCTGTTTCACGGTAAAGCAGCAGAGGGATTGGACTGAGCAACGTCCAAACATGCTCTTTTTACGCATTTTCAGGGGCAACTACTCACATGCAACTTTATCAAATTTGAACAGCTAGCTTTGAACAAAAGCTGAGATCATAAGCTGCCAGAGCATGCACTCAAATTTATATATTTCGCCCTGCGTACAGATCAACAGAACTAAACGCGCACAAGGTTACACCAGGACCAACCTAGATGGGAAGCATTTGATGTATTTGAGTCCTTATTTTAATGAAGACCATTGCAGAAATATAGGAGTCAAAAGACTGAATGGTTATCAACATACGCAAATTTATACGCCATGAAACTCACCTGGAGTTCTGAAGAGGACATGATACTGGTAGCAAAGCCTGGAAGTCATGCTGCGGCTCGTAGGGGTGTTTACCGTAACTTGCAAGGTTCAGGGATCAGTGCTCTGGACAGCCTACGTGATTATGTATGGTTTGAAGTTGCCAATTGCAGTGAAAAATATCATTTTCAAAGCCTCGGTCCCCCCATATGATAAAATAGAAGAGCGCGCGTTGGGCCGAAAAACCATGTCTTTATCAGCAGGTATGCAGATACTTTCCACGTGTTCACTTCAATGCTCTCTCATGCAGTTGAAGACCTCTCAGAGTCACTTGTAGCAACCCATTCCTGTCACTCTTTGTTTTTCAAATTCCTGCCAAACGGACAAACTCTGTTTAAAACGCCTTTTTTGAAGTGCGCACAGTGACGGCTATTTCGAAATGCGCAGAGTGACGAATTTTTTTTTAACACAGCGTAGAGTGACGACTTTTTTGAACACAGTGCAGAGTGACGACTTTTTCGAACACAGTGCAGAGTGACGACTTTTTCGAACACAGCGCAGAGTGACTTCTTTTCAATCTCAGGTGCTCTGAAGGTGCTGGACGCACAGCAGTCTGTGAGTGGAGCCCATGGCTCACTCTTGCTGCTGGACCCCCAGTGGGTGAGTGCAAACAGTAGAAAGCATGGCACGTAATAGAGGAAGGGATGCTAGTTTAGTTTGTGTCATGAAAGTTCTGCTGCTGGATCCCTGATGGTTAAATATGGAAAGTAGAAAGCGTGGCGCACTACAGAGGGAGATGTTGGTTTAATTTGTGTCATGAAAGTTCTGCTGCTGGATCCCCAGTGGGTGAGTGCAAACAGTGGAAACGTGGCACGTAATAGAGGAAGGGATGCTAGTTTAATTTGTGTCATGAACGTTCTGCTACTGGATCCCTGTATGATTAAATATGGAAAGTAGAAAGCGTGGCGCACTACAGAGGGAGATGTTGGTTTAATTTGTGTCATGAAAGTTCTGCTGCTGGATCCCCAGTGGGTGAGTGCATAACAGTAGAAAGCGTGGCACATAGTTGAGGAAGGGATGTTAGTTTAATTTATGTCATGAAAGTTCTGCTACTGGATCCTGATGGTCTAGGATGGAAAGTAGAAAGCGTGGGCACGCTTCAATGTATAATGTATGGTGAAAATATGCGAGCTAGTTTAATTGTGCGGAAGTTCTGCTACTAGGCTCCAGATGGATGAGTGTAGAAAGCGTGGACGAGCAGTGGCAGATGAGTAGGGGATGAGTAGGGGTGGCAGTCTGTGTGAAACCGGCACAGCGTAGATTTCCCTCAAATGGCAGTCTGTGTGAAGCAGGCCCAGCATAGAATTCCTTCAAATGGTAGTCTGTGTGAAGCAGGCGCAGCATGGATTTCCTTATAAGGGCAGTTTTTGTAAAACAGGCGCAGCATAGATTTCCCTCAAATGGCACTTTGTGTGAAGCAGGCGCAGCATAGATTTCCCTCAAATGGCAGTTTTTGTGAAACAGGCGCAGCATAGATTTCCCTCAAATGGCAGTCTGTGTGAAACAGGCGCAGCATAGATTTCCCTCGAATGTCAAGCAGCTTGACCCTCATTTGGCGGTGTGTGGGTAACGCAAACATGTTTCTTTATTTACAAAGCATGAACGTGTGTATGTGTGTGTGTATGTATGCATATGTGATCTTGCTGGCGTTTGTGCAATACATTGACTGTGCCATAGCTGCCAAGTTGGGTTTTGGGGGGAGCATATATGTACACAAACATGTCAACACATGCACAGGTTTAGAACGCGCAAAGTAACATAATGCCCCTCTCTCTCTCCCTCTCTCTCTCTCTCTCTCTCTCTCTCTCTCTCTTTCCCCCTGTCCCTCTCTCTCTCTCTCTCTCTCTCTCTCTCTCTCTCTCTCTTTCTCTCACACACACACACTCGCACACTCGCACACATGAAACACATACACTCACTCACACACATGAAACACACTCACACATTCGCACAAATGAAACACACTCACTCACTCGCACACATGAAACACACTCAGGTTTTGAACGCAATGGGTGACGCAATGCCGTTGCACCTAGCCGCTGCAACTCTCAGCCGCATGCTGTGTGCGTTAGGACATCGCCGCCGCCAAGCTCAGGTAATCTGTGTGCATTCTCAGGTAATCTGTGTGTCTGTGCGTTCTCAGGTAATCTGTGTGTATGCGCGTTTTCAGTTAATCTGTATGTCAGGTGATCTGTGTGTGTTAGGGCACCGTCGCCGCCAAGCTCAGGTAATCTGTGTGTGTTCTCAGGTAATCTGTGTCTGTGCGTTCTCAGGTGATCTGTGTGTATGCGCGTTTTCAGGTGATCTGTATGTCAGATAATCTGTGTGTGTTAGAGCACCGTCGCCGCCGAGCTCAGGTAATCTGTGTGTGTTCTCAGGTAATCTGTGTGTCTGTGCGTCCTCAGGTAATTTGTGTGTCTGTGCGTTCTCAGGTAATTGCTGCGCAACTAGTCGCCACGTGGGAATTTTGGAGGTTAAAAGCTTTAAACTGTACACAAACATCACCGTATCAATTATCGAAACACAAGCTCAGGTTATTGCTGCGCAACATGTCGCCACGTAGGAATTTTGGAGGAAAAAAGATTTAGAATGTACACGAACATCACCGTATCAAAACAGGGAAGAAAGAATAGAGCGTTGCCATTAACAGATGCAGGTGACCATACAAAGGACACCAGTGTAACCAGCCATTAATATACAAGTAGATGTGCGTGTTTTCTCGTTCTTGCTAAATTCGTTTCGAGAAGGATGCTGGGCAACGAAGAAACAGAAAAAAATCTACGCAGGTTTAATACTGTTTGCATCCATACAAAAAATGGCGCCAGGTGTCCCCCTATCACTCACAGCCCCTTTGACAGGTTATACGTGGTTTGCTTGATGTAGTGTTATTGGGGTTGGCCAGCACCGTATACATTGTATACGACCGGGTCATCTCCCTGCTTATAATACCGTCCTTTACACCTCTCTGACTGGGTCTTTTTTGTCTGCCGGTAAAGGAGTTTTACGGTACTCGGTAGCAAAGTGGCTTACTTTTCCTTAACTTCATGTGGGGAGTGGTTTTCACTGCCTGCGTAGTTTTTCTTTTCATT